>Ga0181525_10003165_pt1 | contig 13133 bp, 9 predicted proteins | sample PEATcosm2014_Bin_48_FD_121100 | JGI IMG/M metagenome (GOLD analysis project Ga0181525, IMG submission 121100) | Peatland microbial communities from MTU Mesocosm Facility, Houghton, MI, USA - PEATcosm2014_Bin06_10_metaG | ecosystem: Environmental > Terrestrial > Soil > Wetlands > Peat | place...
CGCCGACTTTTGGTGCCAGAGTCTCCAGTTACGACACCTCCTCGCCCCGCCTGCCTTGTAAGCAGCTTTATGCCGGGCGTATACTCGGTTGAATAGCGGTATCGAGCAGTACATCGGCCAGACTCTCGCTCGCTGTTCCGCATCAAAAGGAAGTCATGTCGGAGAACCGACAACACGCCGACAAGAAGCCTCTCGCCATTGACGAGAGACGTCTCAGTGTACGCGCACCCGTTTCGCCACAAGCCTTCGTGAAATTCGGTGCCAATAACTACGGTTTCGTTTTCAATATCAGCGAAACCGGCTTGGTATTTTCCCCCACCGGCACTTTGACTTTAGCCGTCGGCGCCGTTGCGAAGATGCGTTTTCTTCTGCCGGAATCTCGAGAATGGATCGAAACCAGCGGGGAAGTGGTCTGGATCGGCGACTCGCAAAAAGAAGCAGGAGTACGCTTCGTTGATTTGGCTGACGAGACACGCGAGCGCATACGCAACTGGATCGCGCACGAACCTTCACGCGCCCAACCCCCTCACCCGCGCTTTGCCGTTCCCGCGTTAGCCAAGAGTCCCGAGGACGGCACACCCGCTCCCGCCTCGAACGGAAGCTCGGAAGCCAAGCCGGGCACTTTTGTGGACAGCACGGCTTTGAATTCCATTCTTGCGGACCCCGCCAGATTATTGCGCGAAACCAAGACCGCCAGGGAAAAGCCTGCTGCACAACCCTCGACGAGCGTGGAAGCCAAGCCGCTTCCGGCACCGAGCAACGTGCCTGTCCCGGATCGCCGCTCGCACGTACGCCGCCGCGTTTTGTCGCTCGAATACATTGACCTGGGTTCTTTCAACGGCGGCATCCTTCTAAACCTCAGCGAGGGAGGAATGTACGTGCAGGCCGTTGCAGGCTTGTCCAATGACGACCTTCCCGAGCTTAGTTTTCGCCTGCCTGACTCCACATACGTGGTCAAGACCAACGCCAAGATCGCGTGGACCGGGGAATCGAGAAAAGATGCGGGAATAAAGTTTGTGAATCTGTCCCAAGAAGCGCGTTTGAAAATACGCGAGTGGGTTGCGTTAGAACTGCCCCCGGTTGAAAGTGCGAGCGCATCCGTTGCCAATGTCGCTCCCGTCCGGAAAAAGACCGAACGCCTGCTGGAAATGCCGGCCCCGGCGCAGTCTAAAAAGGCGGCTAATTTCCCGGAGGCTCTGCCGCGGATTCCACAAAGCCGGGAGAACATTCCCGCTCCATCTCCGATCGTCGCATCCGCGAAGGTTGTCGCATCCGAAAAGATAGTCGCATCCGAAAAACCAGCCGCTCCGCGTCCGCCCGAATTGCTGCACTTGGCGGGCCCCATTCTGCAAAAGCGTCTCGGCGAACCACCGAAAATCAGCGAACCGGCCCATGTCGAAATCAACTGGCCCGAAGCGAACAGTCCCGAAGTGACCAGTCCCGAAGTGGCTAGTACCGAAATGACCAGTCCCGCCGCCGCTCAACCGCGAAGCTGGCGGGGCGTTGCAGCTGTCATTTTTGTCGCAGTCCTCCTGGCGTTTGCAGCTGGATGGATGGTGGCCGGCCCCGGAGGCCGAGCGCAATTCCTGGCAATGTTCGATAGGCAGCCGAGCGATGCCTCCAACTCGGCGCAGAATTCGTCTCCGACGCCGACGAGCGCCGCTCCGACGGAAAATGCGCCGAGCACGCAAACGCCGACTGAATCGTCTCAGCAGCCTGCGCAACAAACTCCGTCCGCGCCGATTGTGACGACAAAGACTCCGGAAAAGTCTCAGCAGCCTGCAAAGCTAAATGGAAGTGTCCAACCATCGCCGAGCCGTGCTAACAACTCCAATCTCTCGGCCGCCAATATTCCAGCGCCGCAAACGCAGAAGTCCGCGCCGCCCGTCGCACACTCAAATGTTTCGCCCAATGCATCAAACGCGACGAGCCGCGACACGCGCTCGGCCCAGCCTTCGACGCCAAGCACCCCGTCGAAATCTTCCGCCGCGCCAGCAGAAAACAAAACTCAAATAACTCGGCCTACGTCGACGCAGCCCGCGCCGACGGCTCCAGCCTCAAATTCTGCGACGAAGAATTCACCTTCTCCGGCACCAAGCACCTCTGCGCCCTTGGCAGCTCCGGCCGTTGTCGCGTCGCAACCACGAAGTACGGCGCCGCCGGAAATTCACGCGCCTGTGCCCGGAGAATCCTCGCTCCCTGTGGCGTCCGCAAAGCCGCCCGCACCGGTCGAAGTCGTCAAAGGCACAGTTTCCGTCAGCGCGAGTCCATTCCCGTCGATCCACGTTCCGCCCGAGATGAAATCGCAAATCTCCAAAACAGGTGCCAGCCTGGAACTGGGCAAACTAATCTCCCGCGTCGAACCCGTCTATCCCGAAGACGCCGAGCGCCAGCGCATCGAAGGCGTCGTGAAGTTGCACATAATCATCGACCGCGATGGCAACATCCAGAACATCGACCAAATGTCCGGCCCGCCGCTCCTCGAAGCCGCTGCCGCCAACGCCGTTCGCCAGTGGAAATATAAGCCAACTTCTCTCGGTGGCCAGCCCGTCGAAGCCGGTGTGGACGTAACCGCAACCTTCCGCCTCCAAACCACCCACGCAAACTAGTCCCCCGCGCCGCCAATCGCCGCGTTGCAAAACTCAAATTGAATTGCTGCATGGAATTACTGAAAGGTTTCCCGGTCTACCATGAAGAACACCGCGCTCGCAGCTAATTAATCCGATACCTCAGCAGGACTAACCGACGAACTCGAATGCTTGCCGCCCAAGGCGATCCCGATGCCTGCCGCCCCCGCGCCCGCCGCTCCAACAATGATCCACACCGTATAATTTTTCTTCTGCTGCACAGTCCCCGGCGTCGGATTCGGCGGCGCCACTTCTTTCACCGCCGACAATTGCCCCTGCCCCGAAATACTTACCGTCTGCCCCGCCTGCATCAAAAGCCCGTTGGTTCCCGCCACCGGCACCAGAATCACGCTTCCGTCCAGGCAAGTCACCGCAAACGTCCCGTCCCCCGCCTTCTCAATCTTCGACGTCGACTGCTCCCCGTCCGTCACTCCCACCGCCGTAAAACTCCCGAGTCGCAAATTCAGCCCTTGCGGTCCGCGCCTCGAACTCATCACCACCGTGCCCGACTGCAGCTCCGCCACATACTGATCCCCGCCATTAAACGCAATCTGGCTCTGCGCCAAAATTTGGAACGTCCCCTGCCCCTGCGCGCTGCCCGTAAACGTCGCCGTCCCCGCCGCGCCTGTACGCACCGTGTCACCGCTAAAAATCGTCGAATCCGCCGGCGCCGGAGAATTGTTCACGTAAACTTCCCCCACGCTGCTCAACGACCCCAGCGCCTGATGTTCCTGGGAACGCTTGCCCGCCTGCGCAATCGTGGGAGCCAGTAAATTGGAAATAGCCAGCAGCGCGAGCATCAACGAGGAAAGTCTTGAAGTCCGAATCCGCATCTTGTCTTCGGGGTTGGCCCTCAATCCACTCACCGCATCCCCCTCAAACACAAAATCCCGCCGCTGCTTATTTACCACCCCTTCTTTCTTTTGTCCATCAAGAACCGCGCACGCATGCGTTCCTTACAGCGCCGCCTCGTCACAAGTGCAATCCCATTCGTCATCGTAAATTGCTTCCGTCAGGGCACGGCTCTAGCCGTGCCGACTGCCTCCGCAGTACTCAGGGGTTTCAACCCCTGAGGCCCGCGAGCCCGAGGCCAGCCCCCGCGCGATTTTGCCCCCACCTCCTCCTTTCGGGATTAGAATGGTCGCCGCGATGAAGGTTCTGCACATCGTCAAAACCGCCGTCGGCGCAAACTGGGCCTACGAACAAGTCCGCGTCCTCTGCTCGCTCGGCATCGAAGTAGTCGTCGCTCTCCCCTCCGACACCGAAGGCCTCGCCCCCAAATACCGCCAAGCCGGCGCCACCGTCCTCCGCGCCAACCTCGATTTCCCCGCGCGCGAACCTTGGCGCATCCCAGCCGCTCTCCGCGCCTGCCGCCAACTCGTCGCCGACGTCCGGCCCGACCTGATCCACACTCACCACGTCGGCCCAACCTTCGTCACCCGCCTAGCCCTCGGCAAAAAATCCCCTATCCCCCGCGTCTTCCAGGTTCCAGGGCCCCTGCACCTCGAACATCGTTTTTTTGCCTGGCTCGACGTTACGCTAGCCGTCCCCCGCGATTCCTGGATCGCGACCTGCCGCTGGACGCAAAAAAAATACCTGGAATTGGGAATTAATGACGGTCGGGTATTCTTGTCCTACGCTGGGACCGACACGATACCGTTCCGCGGCACCCGCACCGGACTTTTGCGAAATGAACTTGGAATCCCTGTGGAAGCTCCTCTGGTCGGAATGGTCGCGTATATGTATGCCCCGAAATGGTTCTTGGGCCAGATGAGGGGGTTGAAAGGCCACGAGGATTTTATTGCAGCCCTGACTATCGTCAAGCAAGCTCACCCCAATATCCGCGCAGTGATCATTGGTGGGGCGTGGGGAAAGCCTGGATGGTATGAGGAACGCCTCCGCTGTATTGGAGAGAAGCTCTGCGATGGTTTTCTCAATTTTTTAGGACCGAGATCGGATGTCCCAGCGATTTATCCGGATTTGGATCTCGCGGTTGTCCCGTCTTACTCCGAGAACTGTGGCGGAGCGGTCGAGCCGCTCTTAAGTGGCGTGCCCGTGATCGCGACAAACGTAGGCGGCCTGCCGGATCTCGTCCAAGACGGGAAGACTGGATGGCTGGTCCCTCCGCGGAATCCAGGCGCGTTAGCGCGCGCAATCCTCGATGCTCTCCAAGACACAGCCGAGGCCCGACGCCGTGCCTCGGAGGGTCAAAAGCTAGCTCGCACTCTCTTCGACGTTGAGAGAAACGGCCGCGAAATTGTCGGCATCTACGAAAGGATTCTCCGACGCCAATCTGGTTCCAGTATTTTTGCCGCGAGTCAATCGATAGATCCCGTCAGTTCGAAACCATCGGGGCGTTCCGAGATTGCCGCAAACGCTGGTGCGCGATGATGAAAGCAAGCAGTTCCGACATCGAATGGCAAGCTTATGGCGAGCTCGATTACGGAGCCTCCCACGATCTTTCAGCAGGCCTCGAAGAATGGTCTATGCTGAAGAACCATCTGCGGCAGATCGGTTTGAATCGTATGCAAACGTGCCTCGAACTGGGCTGCGGTGCAGGCCGTCTTACGAACGCTTTAGCCCGGGACTTTACCGTGGTTCATGCGCTCGATGTGTCGCCCCATCGCTTGGCGATGGCGCGAGAGGTACCGAACTCGAGCAATGTCGTCTTTCATTTACTGGAGAAACCGATCATCCCGCTTGCGGATAAAACCTGTGATCTTTGTATTTCCACCCACGTCCTTCAGCATGTCTCCGATTTGGGGGTTGTCGAAAATTATTTCAGTGAGATGTGTCGAGTACTCAGACCAATGGCATTTGCGGTCATTCACGTCCCAGTGATTGGGGCGCATGGCATGACCGGAAGCGTGAGCGAGGTAATGTTGAGGCGTGTGAAGGAAATCGCGAAGCAGGCGGTATTGGCGGCGACACGCGGGCTTATGCGGATCGGAATTCGCCGATTGCCCTGGAAAATCGACGAATATCGGGTATTCAGTTTCGTCCATCTCGATGGCGTTCTCCGGCAATGCGGCTTTAGCGCGGTCGAGCTTCGCATCCTGCCTTGGGGTGGAGGGCACGCCTACGTCTTCGCGCGAATCTAATTCTGAATTCTTAAAAAGTGAGCTGTTTAGTGACAATTCAAGTGGCAAGCGCAGGCGTGAAGCTTCAAAGGCGGCTCCGAATCATGCACGTGCTCGGCTCGATGAACCCCGGCGGTGTTGAGACTTGGCTTCTCCATGCGCTAGAACATATTGACCGCGATCGCTTCCAATTTGATTTCTGCCTGTGCGGGGAGCAAGCTGGTCTCTACGCCGCGGAAGTTGAAAGTTTGGGCGGCAAGATACTAAGGTGTCCGAGGAGTCAAAACCTATGGTCGTTCCAACGCCACTTTCGTGAGCTACTCCGCGAAGGCATGTACGACGTCGTGCATAGCCACGTACATTTTTTCTCGGGTGCCCTGCTCCGTTGGGCGAAAGCAGCAGGAATACCGATCCGCATCGCCCACAGCCACAATACGCATGATGGAAGGAGCGATTCACTGACTCGCCTTTGTTACCGGAAGCTTATGAAGCGTTGGATCAGTCGCTACTCGACGCATGGATTGGCAGCCTCCGAACCAGCCGCCACGGAACTGTTTGGTGAGAACTGGCGGGCGGATAGCCGTTTTCAGGTGCTCCACTACGGTCTGGACTTGCAGCCATTTCAGAAATCTCCCGATCGAGTTGCGGTTCGCGCCGAGTTAGGCATCCCATCTGATGTGCAAGTTGTAGGGCACGTCGGCCGCTTCGACGAGCAGAAAAACCACCGCTTTCTTCTTGAAATTGCTGGTTCTGTCTTGAAGTCTAGGCGAGATGTTCATTTCCTGTTGATTGGCGATGGGCCCCTCCGCCCCGAAATCGAGCGTCGAGTGCGACAGATGGGCATATCCCGCGAAATGCACTTCGTCGGAGTCCGTACCGACGTGCCTCGTTTGATGCTCGCCGCGATGGATTTATTTCTTTTCCCATCCTTTTATGAGGGCCTGGGAATTTGTTTGCTGGAGGCCCAGGCAGCTGGGCTGCGTTGTTTAGTTTCTGATGCGGTTCCGAGAGAGGTCGTAAGAGTCCCCGGTTCGGTGAGGTTTCTTGCGCTATCTTCGGGAAAGGATCTCTGGTCTACGAATGTAACCCACGGTCTGGATGCGGGGCGATTGGGATCGGTTCGGGTTTTGAGCGCGGAAATCCAAAAAAAATTTTCTATGCAACAATCATTACGGAACCTCATGGTCCTTTATTCCACGGTCCAATCTTCTCTTCGGCCCGTTACTGTCGAACAACATGTCTAGCGTCCTACCCGCTGGGGCCCTTGGCGTCGGAGCAAGAAATCTTGCGCCGGTAGTCAGTAGACGAACTGTGCGAGGGGACTATGCAACTACTGCTGTAGCCGTGAGCCTCATCGCTCTCTTCTGCATCGCATGGAGTAAGGCCGTCTTTCAATGGTTTCTCCTGCCGGTCGGAGTTTGTGGAATCCTCGCTGGTGTTGATGTCGTTCGCTGGCTGCGGGGCAGACTTGACGTGTTTGATCCAAGGACCGTTGTTGGTTGCTTAGCTTTCTATGGTTTCTTCGTGGCTCCCATACTGCACGCGGTTTGGAATATCTACGGAGTCGGCAACGAAATGCTCTTATGGGGTGATTGGCGCCCATGGCTGGGAGCGATGGCGTGTTTGAACGCGTTGGGCCTGGTTGCCTATCGCTGCTCTCACAACTGGATATTCAATCGCACCGCACGATCAGCGACTCGATGGGTAATAAATCGCAAAAGATTTTATCCGGTATTTGCGCTCGCCTTGGCTTCATCCGCCGCCGGGGTAGGAACGTACTTGTGGGAACTGGGTGGAATCTCAGGGGTGGTAGAGGCTTATGAGAATAACCAAGAGGCCTTTGTGGGAAAAGGTTGGTTACTCGTTTTCGCGTGGCCGCTTGCTGTCTTGTCATTTATCGTCATCGTCTTCGCTTGGTCAGATCGAAACCGAAAGAATCGGCCCCGTCTGACAACAGGAATAATGCTTCTAAGCATTGCTGGTATCGGACACTTTCTCTTGCTGGGTTGGTACGGAAGCCGGGGTACAACGATTTGGGCACTATTTTGGATGGCCGGAATCATTCACTACCGTTTCCGAAAACTATCTCGCAGGATGGTGACCGCCGGATTGATTTTATTGATTGTCTTCATGTACTTTTACGGTTTTTATAAGGAGCAAAAGAGAGCTAGCCTCGAAATCCTGCGCTCGCCAACTTTGTGGTTGGAGCCGCCAGGGTATCAACGTGATATGAAGCACCTATTATTGGGCGATTTTGCTCGCGCTGATTCCAATGCACTAATTCTCCACAATCTAATAAAGGACCCCAGTGACTACGACTATCGATGGGGCCTCACTTATGCGGGGGCATTCGGCATCTTGATCCCAAGAAACATCTGGCCCAACCGCCCTGAGTTTAAAGTGGACGCGGGAACCGAAGCGCAACAAGGCAAGGCCACTTCTTGGCGATCATCTCAAGTCTACGGGCTGAGCGGCGAAGCGCTTCTGAATTTCGGACCGTTCGGTGTTGTCCCAATGTTTGCGATTTTCGGCGGGTTCCTCGGATGGTATCGGCGTAAATTGACAAGCTGGGACCCACTGGATGCTCGGATGTTTCTGGCGCCCTTTTTTACGATATTGTTCGTAACAGCTCTAACTGGCGACAGCGATAATCTGGTATTCGCGGCGGTCATGGAAGGCGCACTGGTTACGGCGGCAGTTTTTGCCGCATCGAGACGTTATCCTGTCGCAATGCCAGCAAGGACAAATGCAAGCCCTCGTTGCAGTTGAGCACCATTACAAGCGCGGTCCGGATGGACATATTTACGGTGAGGGGCCGACAAGCTACTCATTTTGGTCCACCTATCTCGATACATTTGAAAAAATCGCAGTCCTGTCCCGAGTAGGCGTTAGTAGCGGTCCTTTTCCTAAAGAAGCAAGAGCGGACGGGCCTTCGGTATCGTTCTTGCCGCTTCCCGATTACCAGGGTCCTTGGCAATACTTTCTCAGTCTTTCCGAGCTCAACGTGATCGTGCGGCGAGCCATAGCCGAGTCCGACGCCTATATTCTTCGCGTTCCCGGCTTGGTCGGCCGGCTAGCCTGGCACGAGATTCGGCGCCTGCGAAAGCCTTATGCCCTCGAAGTAGTAGGTGATCCATGGGACGCGCTTGGGCCGGGAGCTTGGCCCAGCATGTTCCGACCTTTCTTTCGCCAGATCGGTGCGCGCGGCCTAAGAGTCATGTGCCGGGGAGCAGCTGCGGTCCACTACGTGACAGAAAAAGCCTTGCAGCGACGCTATCCGGCCGCGAATAGTGCTTACTCGGTCGGATTTTCTGATGCGCTAATGTATTCCGCGTTCGCTCCCGCCCCAATTCTGGAGGAAAGGCACCGGCGAGTCGATTTCCGCAAGCCTCTTCGCATAGGCTTCATCGGTAGCTTGGCTCAATTGTACAAAGGCCCCGACGTCCTGATGAATGCGGCGGCGGTTTGCTGTTCAGCTTGTCTAAACCTTGAATTCTTTCTGGCTGGCGATGGCCGCCATGCAAATGCGATGAAGGGACTTGCCGAGCGACTTGGGATAACACGCCAGACGAGGTTTCTGGGCCAATTGGCCTCTGGCCAGGCTATCCGTGATTTTCTCGACTCGGTTGACGTGTTTGTGATGCCCTCCCGTCAGGAAGGATTGCCCCGAGCCATGCTGGAAGCCATGGCGCGCGGCTGTCCATGCATCGGTTCCGACGTAGGCGGGATTCCAGAGCTGCTTGCCGCCGAAGACCTTGTGCCTCCCAACGATTACAAGGCGTTAGCGCGAAAAATTATGGAAGTGACCGCCGACCCTCAGCGCATGAAGACTATGTCCGCGCGAAATTTGGCAAGAGCCAAACAATTCGACCCCGAAGTCCTGCGCGAAGTGCGCCGAGCTTTCTACGATTACGTCAAGACTCATTCGCAGTGATCTTTTTTGGAGTCTGTGTACACAGCACTCAAGTCCTTGACCTTTTTTTCGCTTCGTGCCACGCTATATATGAATATGAGTAACGACATCAAATTGGTAGCGCAGGGCGGCTTGGCCAGAGCGGAATCTAGCTCGGCCAGGGGTCATCTAGCTCACGTTTACCCTGACACAGGAAGGGTTTGCCCTAACGCAGGATGGCTCTTCAGAGGTCAGGCTTTTTCCTTCTCCCCGACCGCCCTCAACTGGCCGCCCACGGTGTCCCCAAAATTCCGAGCCTCGCCCATGAAATTAAATCGCCAAATTACGTTTTATCGAACACACCGTAAGTTACAGAAAACAAAGAACCGTCACTCGCTCAAATCGCCAAAAAATTCAAATATGGAGTACCTGCATTTTCACTCTTTTTCGTTTCATCCGCGAAGCGTTTCGTGCCGCAAAGTATCAAGAAGGTTTCGCTTCCGCCCGCTCCAGCATGCTGAGTTGCCCCACCGGCGCGAGTTCTCCACCCGCCGCCGCAGCCATGGCGCGCATCGCGGTCTGGTTGTTGAACTGGTCAGTCGTGAAGTCGGCGATCAGCCCAGAGCGAATTGCCTGGTAAATTTCCTGGATCCCGGACTCCAACGTCCGCTCGCATCGAAACCCAAGAACTCTCTCGATTTTCTCGAACGAGACGCGATAGTTCCGCCGGTCCGCATTCTCGATCCTGACGATCTCCGTGTTCGGGACCACTCTCGCAATGGCCTCTCCGAGCTGCCCGATCTGAAGATTCAGCGCCGAAGACCCCACGTTAAAAATCTCGCCGGAAACCGCGCTCGTCTCTGCGTCCAGGCACCCAATCACCGCGCCCGCCGCGTCCTGCACGTGCAAGAAAGGACGCCACTGATCGCCGTTCAGCACCGTGATCTTCCCGGACGCGGCCGCGCGCGCCACGAACAAATTCGCCACCAAATCGAACCGCATCCGCGCCGAAAGCCCGAACAAAGTCCCGAATCGCAATATCGTCGGCGCGAAATCGGCAGCCTTCGACGCCATCAATATATTTTCGGAATCCACTTTCGTCTGCGAGTAAATCGAGAGCGGATTGACCGCGGAAGTTTCGTCCAGACAAAATTCCGATGCCCCGTACACCCCACACGATGAAGCAAAAATAAACCGCCGCACCCCGCACCCGCGCGCCACGTCGGCAAGCATCCGCGTCGCCGCCCGGTTCACTTCGATCGCGAGCTGCTTATTTTCCTCGCAAGCCGGGTCGCCGACAATCGCCGCGAAGTGCACCACCGCGTCGCATCCCTTCATCGCCGTCACAACCTGGCCGATGTCGCGTATGTCCCCGCGCACCAGCTCGCAGCCCGGATGCCCCTTCACATCCTCCAGGCCCCCTTGCCCGAACAAAAACGAATCCAGCACGCGAACTTTGAATCCGCGCTCCAGCAGCCGCCTCACGGCGACCGACCCCAGGAACCCGGCTCCCCCCAGCACCAGAACTTGCCTCACACTTTCCGGATCAGTTTTCAGTTCGACGTGGTACCGCTCGAGGATTTTATGTTTCGTGAGACGAACCCCGCCGACCGTGGCGAGTATCAGAATCCACCCGATTACCGCGACGCCCCGGGGGACCAGCGCCCCGCGGTAAAGAAAATAATCCGCGAAAACAAATAGCACGATGAACAAGCTGACGCCGCGAAATACCGTGATGGCTTTGCGAGCGCCGTCTACGTTTCGAGTGCGCGGATAAAATCCGCTGAGCTGAAACACCAAAATCGCAAGGAACGACCACAGCAGCCAGTAATGCGTCACGAAGTTCTTGAAACGCTCGGCGAGCGCTTGCGGGTCGGGCGTTCGCAAAATCACGACGTAAAACAAAAACCAAACGGCGAACGCGGAGAGCAGGGAAGCATTCACCAGGAAAACATCAACACCCATTCGCAACAACGTATTTTTCCAGGGATAGGCGCGCCCCTCGCCTCGTAGCGAGCTCCAATACCGATGCGGGTCCATGTGTTTCACGCGCGTTGCGCCCTGGCGAATCCGAATTTGTTCGCGAACTCGTAGCTTCGCAGGATCGCGTCACAAACTTTGTCAATTTGTTTGGTGCTTAAAGTGGAGTAGATGGGCAAATTCAAAATCTGGCTCGAAACTCGATCCGTTACCGGCAGAGGTTCCTTGTCCCAGATGTCGCCGTAGAGTTTTTGGCGATGCACGGGCGGCCAAAAATAGCGGCGCACCTGAATATTTTCTTGTTCCATGGCCTCGACGAGCCAATCGCGCGATTTGCCGAACACGGCTTCATCGACGAGGATCGAGAAATCTTTGCAGGCACTTCGGTTGGTGGGCAGAATGCGCTGAAAACCTATGCCGGGAATTGATCCAAGACGCTGCTCGTAGCGGAGGCGTATTTGATTTCGCCGCGTGATTCGCGCATCAAGACACGGAAGCCCGCGAAGCGCTAGAGCAGCGTGGAATTCGCTCATGCGCGCGTTCAGGCCCGCCAAGTCCGGATCGTAGTTGCCGCTATCGCCGTAGTTACGCGCGGCGCGCAGTTTTCGCGCGAGGTCCGCATCTCGTGTGGCGATCATTCCCCCTTCGCCCGCCACCAAAAGTTTCGTGGGAGAAAAGCTAAAAACTTCAGCGGCGCCGAACGTTCCAATTCGCCGCCCGTTTAAATCGCTTCCAAACGCATGCGCGGCGTCGCAGATCAGCGGGACGCCCTGGTCGGAAGCGATGGTTTGGAGGTCCACAACGAGTGCCGGGTTTCCGAATAAATGGACGGCCAGGATCGCAGCAGTATTTGGAGAAACTTGATGCTTGACTGCGCGCGGGTCGATGCAAAATGTTTCAGGATCGCAGTCTGCGAAGACAGGTTTGAGTCCATTCCAGAGAACACTGTGAGCCGTGGCATGGAAAGTGAAGCTGGGAAGGATCACTTCGCCTTGAAGCTCCAGCGCGCGCAGAATAAGGATAAGCCCAGACGTGCAACTGGAGACTGCGACACAATGCGGCACGCCAACATACTCCGCGGCCGCTTCCTCAAACTCGCGGACGAACGTGGAATTGGTGAGCTGACGGCTGCTCAAAATCCGTTGCACGTCGCAAAGGAAGCCGTCGTCCGGTAGGCCCTCCGGAGAAACGATAGGCAAGCGCTTTTCAAACATCGGGCGTCCGCCCGCTATCGCCGGAAGATCAGAACTCCCCGAAGACATGCTCGACTCCGAATTATCCAGGCCGTTTAGTTTGTTTGCCAATTTCTACCGCCGGGCTGCCCGCAACAACCACGCCTTCCGCCACGTCTTTTAACACAATCGCGCCCGCGCCGACCTGAGAATATTTGTGAATTACAATGTTTGGCGCGACAACCGCACCGGAACCTATATAAGCAAACTGACCGACTCGCACCGTTCCCGTTAAGGTCGCGTTGGGCAACACGTGGCAACCGCGCTCGAGATAATTGTCATGATCGACGGAAGCAGCGGTGTTCACGCATACGTTGTCTTC
>Ga0181525_10003166_pt1 | contig 13133 bp, 15 predicted proteins | sample PEATcosm2014_Bin_48_FD_121100 | JGI IMG/M metagenome (GOLD analysis project Ga0181525, IMG submission 121100) | Peatland microbial communities from MTU Mesocosm Facility, Houghton, MI, USA - PEATcosm2014_Bin06_10_metaG | ecosystem: Environmental > Terrestrial > Soil > Wetlands > Peat | place...
GAGCGGGTCGTATGCCGGCACCCAGAAGTATGCCGGATCCAACGGGTCGATCGTGATGTAGGGTCCGCCGCTCACGACGATGTGGTCATTGCTTGTTAAGTAACCGTAGTCCTTGGCTTTCTGGCGCATACGCTGCACCGCGTCCATTACATCCTGACGCTGCGCAAGAAACGCGTCGCCCAGACTTCTTGTCCAGTCCAGGTCGGAAGCCATGGTCTCGAGTACGGACGGAAACGGCAACAGCGCCTGCACGCTTGGATCGTAGGGCAACTGGTCGTCGGTGATCGCTTTGGCGAGATCGTCCCCTCGCAGGTAGTGGTGCTCATCCGCCCACCGGGCGGCGTCCGGTATCTGATCGGAAAAAGTTGCCGCGGCGAGAACCTGCGCCAAGAGCGGATCGGGATACAACGCGATCCGCGAGACCAATGGGTCGAGTTGTTCGGGCGAGTAGGAGGGTGGAGGCGGCTCGGGTGGCCCTGGCTGCTGTGGTGGTGGCGGAGCCTGCTGCGCTTGCACGATCGCCGGGTAAACTGCCCATGCTGTCATGAGCGCCACGACAAGAGTCGCTGTCGCTTTTTTTATGCCCGGTGAGACATTCCGCATAGCTTCCTTCCCCCGAATTTGGAATTCCAAATGTAACCAAACAATGGATGCCTATGCCGGCCTGATCGTTGCAGGGTTTTCTCCCGGCGGGAGGGACACCAAACTGATGGAAGGGACCAACCACGCGGCTCAGTGAGTTTCGGGTTTGCGCCAGGAGCGAAGGTTTAGGGCATACAGCGCGATGCAGCAAATGTTAGCCGGAATAAAGCCGAATTGTGCCGTCCGAAATCCGATCACGCAGATGATGGCGCTATTCAGCGCTGCCAGGATCCAGCCCTCCCAGTAACGCTTCCCCAATAGGACGGTCGACACGACAGTAAGAATGCAGGACAAGTAATCAAGTCTGAACAGCACCGCAGCCTCCTCAATCACTCCGAGTATGCCGTGGCGGGCGCGAGCTTTCTGCTCTTCTCGCTCGCAGCGGGATAACGGAGGTAATCGCCCGGAGACGCAAATCGGAACTGGGGTAGAATCTCTTTGGACTTGCTCGAAAGAAAGTCAAGAAGCTGGGAGCTTATCGGTGAAGATCTTAACGGAATACTTGACATTTCACACGAAAACCCATCGTGCGTATGTACATATCACGCCCCAGGTGGAGGACGTTGTGGGTCGGAGCGACATCCAGGAAGGGATGGTGCTCGTCTCCGCAATGCACATCACGGCAGGCATTTATGTGAACGACAATGAGAGCGGGCTGATCGAGGACATCGACCAGTGGCTCGAACGCCTGGCTCCGTTTGGAAAGAGCTACAAGCATCACGAAACCGGCGAGGATAACGGCGATTCACACCTGAAGGCGCTCCTGATTCATCATGAAGTGATCGTGCCCATCACCGCCGGCAAACTTGATCTGGGAACCTGGCAGCGTATCTTCTACGCCGAGTTCGATGGGCAGCGGGACAAGCGAGTCATCGTGAAGGCCATGGGAGAGTGATGCGGTGAGTCGGGGCGGAGTATCGAGCCAGTCACGGTGTAGTCGAAGCCGGACGGGCGTCCGGCTGCACTCGGCGCCCCCGGCGCATGCCTAAAGCATTCCCCCGGTCTTCACCGCCAGAATGTTCAGCGCCGTCTCCAGTTTCGTGAGGGCGGCGCCGAGTTCCGGGTGCTGTCCAATCTTCTCCTGCAGAGTCTTCAGGATCTGGTGAGCGCTGGCGATGTGGGTTGCTGCCTGGACGGAATCCTGCGCGGGTTTATTTTTGCCGTCTGTTTCCATGGCCAGCCGTTTCCTTGTGCCTCTCGATTCTTGACCACCTCCAGTGTATACATCTCCGTCTTCTCGCGCATTCGAGGAAATCGCAAGCGGCTGACCACATCAGGAAAGTTCGCTTTCGGTTTGGCGTAAGCTGTGCATTTTGCGTAGTATCCTGACTTGCGGATGGAGCTCATCAAAGCTTCCGCACTTCAACGAATCACGAAGGAGAAACATGGTCGACGAAGCTCAGGAGTTGCGCGAACGCGCGGAAAAAGCCAGAGAGGACAAATCTCTGGCGGCCGTGTCGCTCACGATGGCGGTGTTGGCGGTATTTGTGGCGGTGGTGTCGCTGCTGGGGCATCGCGCGCACACCGAGGAAGTTGTGTTGCAGGCCAAGTCTTCCGATCAGTGGGCGTATTACCAGGCGAAGAATATTCGCGAGCATGAGGACGAGCTCTTTGCCGACTTCAGTACGGTGGTCTCCGGCAAAGACGCTGCAGAAATGACCAAATTCCACGACAGGAGCGCGCAGGAGGCCGAACGATACAAGGACGACAAGGGGAAGATTCAGGAAGCAGCGCGCGAGTTGGAGGCCGAAGTCGCCCAGGAAAGAAGTCGCGCCGACCGCTATGACCTGGCGGAAGTTTTCCTGGAGATTGGACTGGTCATCACCTCGATCACGTTGTTATCGGGTCGGCGGATATTCTGGCATTTGGGAATTGTGCTGGCAGTCGTGGGGTTCATCGTGGCAGTCACCGGGGTCCTGGTGCACTGAGGTACGTGGACCGAGGTTGACTGCGCCCACTGACAAGGAGCCAGCGGCGAGATACGAAGAAACTGCGTGAGCCGCAGCATTCCCAAAACCGGGCAGTGCGACGACCCAGCTTCGGCCGCATCCTGTTAGACTGCCTGAAGAGAACAAACTGTGTCGTCCTCAACTTCATCGGACTCTTCGATCTCGAGCCGTACCCATGCGCGCACGGCTGCGGCGGATGATCAGGCCGCGGTTCCCGAACCTTCATTTTCGGAGCGGTGCCGCACCCTGGTGTACATGGGCCGCATTGGCAGCCTTTCGACGCTCTCGCGAAAGCAGCCAGGCTTTCCCTTCGGATCGGTGATGCCTTATGGTTTGGATGCAGGCGGACGACCTATCTTCCTCATCAGCACCATGGCCATGCACACCCAGAATCTCGAGGCCGACCCGCGCGCCAGCCTGCTGATAACGCAACCTTCTTCGACCCAGACCGACTCCAATGCCGATCCGTTAGGCGCTTCCAGAGTCACGCTGATGGGAAATGTTTTGACCATTCCGAAGCCCGAAGTCGCGAACGCCCGGAGGCTCTACCTGGAGCGCTACGCCAACAGCAAGTATTGGGTCAACTTCGATGACTTTTCTTTCTACCGAATGGATCCTGTGGATGTTTACTTCGTGGGCGGCTTCGGCGTGATGGGTTGGGTACCGGCATCGGATTACGAACGCGCACAGCCCGACCCCCTGGCCGAAGCTGCCGCCGGAATCATCGAACACATGAACGCCGATCACAAGAATTCGCTGCTCCTGCTGGCCCGGCGCTTTGCCGGAATTGAGTCGCAGGAGGCAGCGATGATCTCCGTCGACCGCCTCGGTTTTCATCTTCGCCTGAAGACCGCTGAAGGCATGCGGGGTGCGCGCATTGGCTTCGTGCGGGAAGTCAGCAATCCGGCGGAAACCAGAAGCGTCTTGATCGACATGGTCGAGCTCGCCCGGGCGCAGGTTTAGACCTGGCGGGACGGTTTCGGATGGGAAACAAAAATGCCCGCATCCCTTTCGGAATTACGGGCACCTTGTTGTTACCAGCGTTCCCTTAAACAGCCTGGACGTTCTCCGCCTGCCAGCCCTTCGGGCCCTTGGTCACGTCGAACTGCACGGTTTGGCCTTCTTGCAGGCTGCGAAAACCGCCTGCTTGAATAGCGGAGAAATGCACGAAAACGTCCTCGCCATTTTGCCGGCTGATAAAGCCATAGCCTTTGGCGTCGTTAAACCACTTTACTGTTCCTTGTTCTGCCATTGATAGTTCCTATTCTTTTCTTGTTTCTTGAATTGTGCTGAGAAGATTCGCTGCTAGTGAGGGGGTGACGCTGGTTGGCGATACCGACCTTCAGTGGCTTGTGAGTCAAACTTAGCTGTGCTTTATTATACACGGAGAGCGAAGAAATCCACGAAAAACTTACGCGCCTGGCGGTCTCAGGCGGGCATAGCTCTCGCGGGATTGAAACCACCCCGGCCGAAGAGCAGATTGCCAACTGTCGCGTCTGTCAACCGTCCGTCCCGTATCAGCCGGCGGAGCGAGGCGGCGGAGCGAGGAACCCACCCCCGTTCCTGGCAGGAGATTGCGTGTCCTAACATCATCAACCTCGCTCACGGCCAGAAATCCCGAATGCCCGGGCCTGCGCGGCAGCGCCTAGGCCCAGCCAGTGCGGGAAAACGCCGGTGGAACCGCCAGAGATTACATTTTTCACGAACTCCCCCAGGGTAAACGGATCGGAAGGCAATGAGTCTTTCCGAATGGGGTTGGAATCGAACCTTAGAGCCCGGGGCAACTCACCAACCCCATAGCCGAACATGCATAGGAGGATTTATGGCGACGAGCAGGGTAGTACCGATGAAGATCACCCGGATGAAGGTGGCGCAAGTCTCCAGTCCTGGAGCGGATTTCGAGATTGTCGAGCGCGACATTCCTGCGCCGGATGCAGGATACGTGCGGATCAAGGTGCAGGCCTGCGGGGTTTGCCACAGTGATGTGCTCACGAAGGAAGGCTTGTGGCCAGGCATTCAGTATCCCCGCGTTCCCGGGCATGAAGTGGCGGGCATCATCGATGAAGTGGGCGACGGCGTTACCGCGTGGAAAGCGGGCCAGCGCGTGGGTGTGGGGTGGCATGGCGGCCAGGACAACACCTGCCGGGAGTGCCGGCGCGGAGATTTTCGCAATTGTCGGAACCTGAAAGTTTGCGGCATCAGCTACGACGGGGGATATCAGCAATACATGGTGGCTCCTGTGGAGGCACTGGTGGCGATCCCGGACGGTCTAAGCGACACCGACGCAGCGCCTCTACTCTGCGCCGGAATTACCACCTACAACGCACTCCGCCACAGTGGTGCGCTTCCCGGCGATCTGGTTGCTGTGCAAGGTGTCGGCGGTTTGGGCCACCTCGGAATTCAGTTCGCGAACAAGTTCGGTTATAAGGTGGCGGCCATCGGGCGCGGCCCCGATAACGCGACGCTGGCAAAAAAACTGGGAGCGCACGTCTACCTCGACAGCCAATCGACGAACCCAGCCGAAGCATTGCAAAAGCTGGGCGGCGCGCGGGTGATTCTTGCCACGGCCCCCAGCTCGAAAGCGATGTCCGGACTGATCGACGGTCTGGGACCGAATGGTAAGCTCATGGTGATCGGTGCGACATTCGATCCCATCGAGGTAACCCCGATACAGCTCATCAACGGAAGTCGGGCGATTCAGGGATGGGCCTCCGGGACACCGGCAGATTCCGAAGACACACTGTGCTTCGCGGAGCTGGCCGGCGTTCGTCCCATGATTGAAACCTATCCGCTCGAAAAGGCCGGCGAGGCTTACGCGCGCATGCTGAGCGGCAAGGCGGAGTTCCGCGTGGTACTCGCGATGTGAGGTCGGGTAAGATATCGACGGTGGTCAGCCCTCAAGAAGGCGTCCGCGTTCCTGCCTCCGCCTTGAGGGCCGAGCCAGCCGTCGCCCGAGTGCTCAGGCCGCCTTGGACGTACCGGGGCGGAGAGCCATCCACCAAGACGAAGGATCAAGGCGCACCGGAGCGGACCATTATCGCCAAACGCTTGCCGCGGGCGTTCGAGTTTTCCGGCCAACAGCTCATCGTGAAGTCGACTCGCCCGGATGAACGCTGGAGAGTTGCCTGGGAGCATTACGAGATCGCCTCGGTGGACCGCCGCACGTATGGCCTTGTGCAAAAGGATGAGAGACGATGCAGAAGCGCAAACTTGGAAAAAGCAATCTTGAGGTCTCAGCTCTGGGACTCGGCTGCATGGGAATGAGCTTTTCTTACGGTCCGCCCAAAGATAAAAAGGAGATGACCAATCTTCTTCATGCCGCCGTGGATCGCGGCATCACATTCTTTGACACCGCCGAAGTCTATGGCCCGTACGCGAACGAGGAACTGGTGGGCGAAGCGTTATTCCCTTACCGCGGGCGGATCGTTATCGCCACCAAGTTCGCCTATGAGCTTAAGCCCGATGGAAGTCCGGGCTGGGTGCGGCTGAACAGCCAGCCGGAGCACATTAAGCAGTCGATCGAAGGCTCGCTCAAACGGCTCAGAGTGGATGCCATCGATCTCTACTATCAGCATCGTGTGGATCCCGAAGTTCCGATCGAAGACGTGGCGGGAGCCGTGAAGGACCTCATTCGGCAAGGCAAGGTCAAGCATTTCGGCATGTCGGAAGCAGCCGCAACGACGATTCGTCGCGCCCACGCGGTGCAGCCGGTCACCGCCGTGCAAAGTGAATACTCGCTGTGGTTCCGCGATCGTGAGACGGATCTGCTGCCCGCGCTTGAGGAACTTGGAATCGGCTTCGTTCCCTATAGCCCTCTCGGCAAGGGCTTCCTCACAGGCAAGATGAGCGAAAGCACCAGGTTCGACAGCACCGATTTCCGCAGCACTCTCCCTCGCTTTACGCCGGAGGCTCTCAAGGCGAACCGGGCGCTGATCGACCTGCTCGCTGAGGTCGCGCAACGCAAGCAGGCGACGCCTGCTCAGATCGCGCTTGCCTGCCTGCTCGCACAGAAACCGTGGATCGTTCCAATCCCAGGCACGACCAAGCTGCAGCGTCTCGAAGAAAACATCGGTGCGGTGGCAGTCGAACTTACAACCGACGACGTCCGCGAGATTGAGAGCGCCGCCTCAAGGATCACGGTGCAAGGAGCTCGGTATCCGGAACACATTGAGCAGATGAGTAATCGGTAGGTCGAAAGAGGTTCCCATGCCAATTCCGAAAGTTGCGCTGAAAAACCGCCTCTCCCGGTATCGTGAAATCAACCTCAGCGTGACCGGCAGAAAGTCGGGAAAGACTATCTCACAGCCGGTTTGGTTTGTCCTGGACGAAGATAAGCTCTACCTTCTGCCGGTGCGGGGCTCAGACACCCAGTGGTATAAGAACGTGCTCAAAGACCCTTCGATTGGGATCGACGCGCGTGGCGCAGAGGCCAAGCTTCGAGCCGTCCCGATTACCGACAAAAAGGGTGTTCCATCGGTGGTCGAGAAATTCCGCGCCAAGTATGGGGCCGGCGATGTGACCAAGTACTATTCAAAATTCGACGTTGCCGTTGTTGTTCAAATGCAATAACAGTGATCCGCGACGGACCAATCAAAGGAAATCAACAGAGATGGAAATCAAACGGGGTGGCACGCAACCTTCCGCTAAGGGGCCGGCAGAGTGGTTTACCGGCACCGTAAGAATTGATCCGCTTTTTCAGGCACCCGATCCGGCGATGGTTCAGGGCGCCAGCGTCACCTTCGAACCGGGCGCGCGCACGGCATGGCACACGCATCCCCTGGGTCAGACTCTCATCGTCACGGCTGGCTGCGGACGGGCACAGCGCTGGCAAGGCCCAATCGAGGAGATTCGCCCGGGCGACGTGATCTGGTTCCCCCCCGGCGAGAAACACTGGCATGGGGCTGCGCCAAGCACGGCCATGACGCACATCGCCATTCAGGAAAAGCGCGAGGGTAAGGTTGTCGATTGGATGGAACAGGTCAGCGACGAACAATACTCGGCCGGAACGTAGCTTAGGCGCCCACGCTTACTCAGAGTATCCATCGTGGTTGCCATTGTTTCCTTCGTCCTCATCATCGTCTTCTTCTTCGTCTTCCTCTTCCCTCTCGTCCTCTTCTTCTTCATCATCCTCTTCTTCGTTCGGCTCTTCTCTCAGCCAAGGCTCGGGAGCGATCGGGCAGTTATAAAAATTCGGGCCGACAATTTCTGGAAGGATTGTGATCATGTTTCATGGTACACCTCGCACGGATCGGCCAGCGGACAACGCAAGATAGCTCCGGTGGCCTTGCCGACATTCGCCGGCGCTCTCGGAATAGGAACATCTGGAGGTATTCGCCATGGACAACTTCTATATGGACAACGCCGATTTCTATGCCGATGTGATCTCACAAGATCCGCAATTTGATTCCGTAAAACGAGTGAACGATCCTGACCTGGACAAGAGGCGGCAAGTCACGCCGCGACAACGAGCGAACCTAAGCGGCGATCGGGCTGCTGGTTCAGACGGCCTGGTCAACTTTGCGCCCCCTGCAGGTGCAAGCTGCATGGATTACTATGTTCGTTGCTTTTCACCTCCAATAACCTAGAGGCGTCGAATCATGGCTCGATCTCAAGGTGACGCGAAGCGTGCCCGCAGTCGGCGCTGGTTCCTCAAAACCACATTGGTCGGCGGCGCGGCCGCGAGCCTGACCCCTTTTTATCCTGCGCTGGGCGCCGCGCGTGAGATCGCGTCCCTGAAACCAACTACATCCTCCGGAGCGATTTCACCTGCCACGCCTTTCGCCGTTCCGCCTTCCCCCGAGGTCAGCTCTTTCGAACTCGACGAAATCACAATCTCCGAACTGCAGAATGGAATGAACTCTGGCAAGTTCACCGCCCGCTCGCTGGCCGAAAAATACTCAGCCCGCATTGACGAGATCGATAGACACGGCCCCACCCTTCATAGCGTCATCGAATTAAACCCCGACGCGCTGGCGATTGCCGACGCTCTCGATCGGGAGCGCAAAGCCAAGGGCCCGCGCGGCCCTCTGCACGGCGTCCCTGTGCTGATCAAGGACAACATCGACACCGCAGATCGAATGATGACCACAGCCGGCTCGCTTGCCCTGATCGGTTCGAAGCCGGCCCGGGATTCCCTCGTTGCTCAACGATTGCGCAGCGCGGGAGCCGTGATCCTGGGCAAGACCAATCTGAGCGAATGGGCCAATATTCGTTCCAGCCACTCCACCAGCGGATGGAGCGGCCGTGGCGGCCTCACCAGAAATCCTTATGTCCTCGATCGCAATCCCTGTGGATCGAGTTCGGGTACGGGCGCCAGCGTATCCGCGAATCTGTGCGCCATTGGCATCGGCACCGAAACCGACGGTTCGATTGTCTGCCCCTCCTCCTCGAACGGACTCGCAGGCATCAAGCCCACCGTTGGCCTGGTGAGCCGTAGTGGCATCATTCCCATCTCGCACAGTCAAGATGGAGCCGGCCCCATGTGCCGGACGGTTCGCGACGCCGCCATATTGCTGGGCGCACTGACTGGCGTCGATCCCCGCGACCCAGCCACCTCCGCCAGTCAGAGTAAGGCTTCCACGGACTACACACAGTTCTGCAACCCAGACGGCCTTAAGGGCGCCCGTATTGGTGTGGCGAGAAAGTACTTTGGCTTCAGCGATGCTGTCGATGCGCTTATGGAGCGGTCGCTCGACGCTATGAAAACACAAGGTGCGACTTTGATCGATCCAGCCGACGTCGAAACTCTCGGCAAGTTCGACGAAAGCGAGTTGTTGGTGCTCCTGTATGAACTTAAGGCTGACCTGAATGCATATCTCGCGAATCTAGGTCCGAATGCCCCGGTTCATACATTGAAGGACATCATTGAGTTCAACGACCGCAATCGACAAACGGAGATGCCGTACTTCGGCCAGGACCTTTTCTTGAAGGCCGAAGCCAAAGGTCCACTCACTGAAAAGGCATATCTCGAAGCGATCGAGAAGAATCACCAGTTAGCTCGAACCGAGGGCATCGACGCTACCATGGATAAGTACCAGCTTGATGCCATGGTCGCACCTACGGGCGGTCCGGCCTGGCTTACCGATCTGGTGAATGGGGACCACGTGGCAGGCGGTAGCTCGAATGCCGCTGCCGTCGCAGGTTACCCTAACATCAATGTGACGGCGGGATATATATCTGGCTTACCGGTTGGAATCTCTTTCTTTGGCCGCGCCTGGAGCGAACCCACCCTGATTCGTCTGGCCTTTGCTTTCGAACAAACCACACGAGCTCGTCGCCCTCCGCGCTTCCTGTCGATTGTATCCGCTGGCTGATCGTGACGATCCACCAACGGCGAGCCGGGATCAAATCTGAATCGCTCCTTCTATCTGGCCCTCTGAAATAACTCCTCCCGTGCCTTCTCGTGTTCCCCGAACCGTCAAAGGGGGTGGGTTCGATGGCGAACCCGGTGGTTGCTTCTTTGCGGAACGAGCACTCACCTCTCGAGACGGAAATGAGGCAAGTAGGAAAAGCGCTCGACGCACTCGGTCATTCCGGCGAATCGCGGAGGCGTAAAAACCACGGTGGGCTACGCTCAGAAGGACACACCATGCAACGATGGTGAGGTCGCGACGGAATAGAATCCTTCGAAAGCGTAGCAAGGGCCTCGGGGGTCGTAGCTTCCGAGAACTACGAACCAGGCTGATGTTCGAATGACGACGTCTCACTTCGTCGAATAGAAATTCAGGGAGCCGGTTCCGCATCCCGCAGAGCATCATCGAGCGGTTGGCTGGGGCGCGGTGCGCCCTGCACGACACGCCAGCCATCGTCGTAGTTGCGAAAGCTCGCAGTGGAACGATAGTGAAGATCGCTCGAATAGAATGCCGCGCCAACCTCATTCAAAGGAATCCATCTCCAGGTGAACTCGACATCGGCAGCGCGTCCCAGTTTGCTGATGCCGGTGACGGCAAGCAACTCCCGCCTGGCCACCGGAATGTGAAAAACCGGCTTGCCGGCATCGGCCGCGGCGAGAAGGCCGCGAAAGGTATCGACGCCAGATGGGGTGAGCGAGACATCCCAGCAGGGTGCGGGCTGCAGATCCGAAGGGCAAGCCACGTGAGTCGCGGAAATCCACCCGTGACGCTGCAGGGCGAGGTATTCGGGGGAAAGATAGTCCTGGTTGGAGACCGCGCCGGTGGTCATTTGAAATGACTGGATGGCACGAAAGCCGCTGGAGGTCGCGATCAGATCCGCGGCCAGACGGCGGGTGAGAAAATCGCGGGGCGAACAAGACGAAATCGCGAAGCACAGGGAACACAGAACCAGTATCGATCGTTTCCGCTTCAAGGGGCGAAATAACCTCGGGTCAAGCGCTGAGTGGGTCAATCTAGTGCTTCTGGATTGTAAATAAAAGCGGACGGCTGCGTGGCAAGAAAGGGCGGGAGGCGATCTGACCTTCGAAGCGGGTCGGCCAGAGACCGGGAATCGCTGTCGAGCAGTGGGGACAGCGGCCTTCGGGAGTTAGGCGGTAGTTCTTGATCAGATAGCCATCGCGCCCGATCAAGGTTTCATGGCAGCGCGGACAGCGGGTATCTTCGGAGTTCCCCACCATCCCCGGAAGATTGCCGGCATAAATGTAGCGAAGACCGGACTGGCGGCCGATCTCAGCGGCGCGAAGTAAATCTTCCGCGCGGGTGTCGCGAGGACTGGTCATCTTGTAATCGCCGTGAAAGGCGGTTACGTGCCAGGGGATATCGGGCGAGATGCGGGCCAGAAATTCGGTGAGGCGGCGCAGTTCGTCGGGAGAATCGTTAAAGCCGGGAATCAGAAGCGTGACGATCTCAAGCCACAGGCCCATCTGATGAATACGGCGGATGCTATCTAGAATGGGTCCGATGCGCCCGCCGAGTTCGTGATAATGACGATCGTCGAAGCTCTTCAGATCAACCTTGTACAAATCGAGCCAGGGGCGCAGGTATTCGAGAACCTGCGGAGTGCCATTGCCGTTGGAAACGAAGCCGGTAAGAAGTCCGGCGGCTTTGGCTTGCTTGAAAACCGCGACCGCCCACTCGCTGGTGATGAGCGGCTCGTTATAGGTGCTGACCAAAATCTTCGCGCCCTGAGCGATGGCGTCGCGCACCAGATGTTCAGGTGAGGCCGGGTGCGGAGGCGAGATTGCGCCGGGATCGCGCAGAGCCTGCGACGTAACCCAGTTCTGGCAATAGGCGCAGTGCAGATCGCAACCTAACATTCCGAAGCTGTAGGCCAGGGCGCCGGGGTAGGCGTGGAAAAACGGCTTCTTCTCGACCGGGTCGCATTGGGTTCCGGCGGTATAACCCCAGGGGACGTAGAGTGTGCCTCCGCGGTTAAAACGGACTTTGCAGACTCCAGGCTGACCTTCGGGGATGGGACAGCAGTGGCCGCAGGCGAAACAGCGAACGCGGTTCTGGTCGAGCTTTTCGTAAAGAACGGGTTCGGCCTCGCGAACACGCTCGTCGAGAATTGTGCGGAGGGTCGGCACGGGGCTCTGTGGCTATTCTAACTCGACACCTTCCGGCTCTCGGCTTCGGGGTTTTGAACCCCGGACGCGGGTGCGACGACCCTTCTAGCGGCCGGCTTGCGGCTTGGGGGACGCTTCGTGCTGCTGATACCAGATCTCGGCTTGCTGCTCGATGGCAGCGGCTTGGGCGCGCGTCATGTGGGAGGCCAGCACGGGAGCAAGCGTCTTGCTGCCTGGATCTCCGCCGGCGCGTGCCAGCACCGTCCAGAAGTAGGCTTGATTCAGGCTTGCCGGAACGCCGCGACCACCCCAGTAAAGTGATCCCAGCTTGGATTGAGCGGGAACGTAATTGTGGTCGGCGGCCTTGCTGAACCAGCGCGCGGCTTCAGCTTCGTTCGGTTTCACTCCGCGTTTCGCATCTCCTTCGGCGTAGAGAAGACCTAACGCGTTCTCCGCCGCCGGGTCGCCACGATCGGCAAGTTCCTGGAGTTGTTGAGGACCGGCGGTATCGACGGTGGGTAACGGAGGAGTCATAGCCGCCGGCGCTGGCGAAGAGGCCAGCACGGTGTGCTCGCCATTGCGGTCGCGCTCCTGCAACTTTTCCTGGATCCATGGGGCGAGTATGAATCCCAGCGCGAGCGCGATGGTGGCTGCCGCGGCCATGAGCAGGACAAGATGAGCGCGGGGCAGACGAATACCGCCGACCGAGTCGTGATCGTTGGATACTTCTTCCGCGCGATTTTCCTTTGCGCCCGGGTTCTTTCCTTCCGCTTCGCTGGCGAACAGAACACTGCCGTGGGGAGAAAAGGCCGGTGCAGGAGGTGGAGAGGAAACGGTTGAGGTGGCGATGGCGTGACGAACGGCGGCAAGAATCGTCTCGGCGAAACGCTCGAGCACACGCCCGTCGTCCTCACTAAAGGCTCCGGGAGCGGCGGAGAATACCTCGATCAAGCCGATGGCTTTTTCACCGGCAAGGATTGGAGCAGCGAGGATGGAGCGAACACCCAAGGCCTGGCAACTGCGACGATCGACGCGCTCATCGGTCTCGGTGTCCTGGCAGCGCA
>Ga0181525_10003168_pt1 | contig 13129 bp, 14 predicted proteins | sample PEATcosm2014_Bin_48_FD_121100 | JGI IMG/M metagenome (GOLD analysis project Ga0181525, IMG submission 121100) | Peatland microbial communities from MTU Mesocosm Facility, Houghton, MI, USA - PEATcosm2014_Bin06_10_metaG | ecosystem: Environmental > Terrestrial > Soil > Wetlands > Peat | place...
AGCCGATTGCTAAATGAAGCCCATGCCGCGCCATTCAAAATAGGGGCGCAGCTCGAACACCTCCGCCATAGCGCGCAGAGCAGCGTGATTGCCCTCCCAAGGCACCACGCGTTTATACTGATTCTCCACTTTTGCTTCGCCCGCCCGCAGCTGATGCAGAAGCATGACGATGGATTGCAGCATGTCCAGCGGTTCGAAGCCCGAGACCACGATCGGTTTGCGCTCGTTCTGTGCGATCCACTCGTAGGGGCGGCAGCCGATGACGGTTGAGACATGGCCGGGACCGATGAACGCATCGAGCCGCATGTCGGGAGAGTCGAGGATAGCCCGAATGGCCGGGATGATCGTGACGTGGTTGCAGAATACCGAGAAGTTCCGAATGCCTTCGGCCTTGGCGCGCATCACGGTGAGCGCAGTGGAGGGCGCCGTGGTTTCAAATCCGATGGCGAAAAACATGACGTGTTTGTCGGGGTTGAGCCGGGCCAGCTTGAGCGCATCGGACGGCGAATATACGATGCGGACATCCATGCCTCGCGCCTTGTGCTCGAGCGGGCTGCCCTGAGTTCCGGGCACGCGCATCATATCGCCGAAGGCGGCGAAGATGACATCGGGCTGCTGCGCGATGGAAAGACCATCGTCGATTCTTCCCATGGGAAGCACGCAGACCGGGCAGCCTGGGCCGTGAATCAACTCAATGTTTTCCGGAAGTATGTCTTTCAAGCCGAAGCGATAGATGGCATGGGTGTGCCCGCCACACACTTCCATCATGCGGTAGCGGAGCTTGGTCCCGGCGAGGCGGCGAATTTCCTCCGCCGTCTTTGAAATCAGTTTGGGTTCACGGAACTCGTCGACGAATCTCATACCGGTCGCTCCCTCGCTGGCTGGACGCGGACGGGCGTCAATTCGCGTCCTCCAGTCCGTATCCGCGGATCTCCTCGATCGCTCCGTCGATCTCTCCCAGCATCCGCAGCGTGCTCATCTGGTCGGCGGCGTCCTGCTCGCTGATCTTGCTCATGGCAAAGCCTACATGAATAAGGACCCAGTCGCCGGGCACTGGCTTGTCGTCCTGCAGCAGGCCGAGATCAATCTTGCGGCGCACGCCAACCACGTCCACCAGCGCAGAATCCTGGTTGTCGCAAAAGATCTCGACGATCTTACCTGGTATGGCTAAACACATTCGGCATCCTCCCCCGATCTTATCATTCGCCCGATCCTGCTCCATCTTCCGAAATTCCAGGACGGCAAGCGATTCACTTTTGCTTGCGCGCGGCAATGTCAAACGACAGCTTGAGTTCATCTTTGAGCTTTATCGTTCCGCCCGCCGCAGAAACCGGCGGAATCTCGAAGTCGCTCAAGCGAACGGAGAACTCTCCCGCCGCCCGCAGAAGATCGCCTTTGAGCGTGACACGCGCCGCCACCGCTTGATTGCGCATGACCCCGTGCAAGGTCAACGCCCCGTTCAGCGAAACCGAATATACACCCTCGCCTATCTTCTGAGCCGCGGAGGCCCGGGGACACTCGTAAATGATCTCCGGAAAGCCACCCGCCTCGAGCACTTCGTCATGCATTCGACGCTCGATTTCCTGGCGATCCTTGTTGCTGATATCATCGGTCACCGCCAGCGAAGCGGCCTGAGCCACGAGCCGCACAGACGCATCCTCCACCGTGCCGGAAGCGAAGGTCACCTCGCCCGCGAAATCCGGAATTGCAATGGTCGGGCTGTGGGCAAGGGCCGAAAGCATCCCCGTGGCAAATGCCCGGACCGTGAATGTGCTTCCCTTGGGGTCAATTGCGTATCGAACCGCCGTCGCCGGCGGCGCTCCTGCGGTAGACAAATCTGTGATCCCTTCTGACTCGGTTACGGATCTGCGGACCCATCGCCGGCTTTTACATGGACCGGAGTTTCAAATAGCGGTCCAGATCGGGCAAGGCGGCGCTGGCCAGATCGCCGACTCCGAGCTGTCCCAGATAACGCTTCGCGATCGGATTGGAAAGGATCAAGCCCGCCCCGAAGACGATGAGCGCGACGCCACTGAGCATAAAGAGCGTGTCTTTGTCGTTGAAGCTTCCGTTCTGGTTACCATTTTCCGTTGCCACGGCCGTCTCCTTGTATTTCGAGGATATTCACAGCGTCGAACCCGGACCAGGCTTATCCCGAAGCTTGTCGATCAGCGATTGCACCAGCTTGACCGCCTCCTCGACGGCAGCTTCAACCGCCGCGCTTAACCCCATCTGCCCTGCTTCGCCGCCGAGAGTTTCAGGCTCACAGCCGACCAGCAGGACGTTCTTTACCTCGATATTCATCGCCCGGGCCATGCGCAGCACGCTAACGGGATTCATCGCGTGGGCTTCCACCACGGCCTGCGGAGTTTCTGGATCATCCAATGCCTTCAAATCAGGCTCGATGACATAGAGAGTGCCGGGAGCCTCGCCGTGCGGACAAGCGTCCACAAGAATTGTGGTTTCATAACCGTCTTGCAACGCGTAGGCCAGGTCGAAGCCGCGAATGCCGAAATCGGCCACACGTATGCTCTCCGGCAGCTTCCGGCCGGCCAGGCGGCGGACCACCTCGACGCCAAACGCGTCGTCGCCGAGGAAGATGTTGCCGATGCCGGCAACCAGGATGGTTGGTTTCGGCACGGCGAAGGTTGGGGGAAATTGATCGGGGGGAAGTGCTTCAACTTCTTCCGGGTCGAAAAAGAAGCGATGACCCGGTTGACGAAGCAGGCCCATATCCTTGCCGGGATCATCATCCAGAACGACCGAGACATGCCGCTTGCCTTCGTAATCCTGTTCAATGCATTCGATCGTGGCAATCTGCCCGGCGAGCGCGATGTCCATGACATCGCCACCCTTGCGGGGACGCAGCCGCACGCGGCTTCCTGTCTTCACTTCGACACCTGAAATTTCCAGATGATCGAGAGGAGTCTTGGCTTCGAGGAGTTCCCATTCCCACTCGTTCATTGGCCTTCCTCCGGGAGCGGGCGCAATCCTCGCAGGACTCCGTGCATCTTCATCAGCTGCTCGACCGGCATGCTTTCGATGCGTTCCAGCATCTGGCAGGCGCGCTCATCGGACTGGCTCATCTCCCGCTTCTCGTCATCCGTCAGGGTCATGATGCGCAGGGAGAGGATCTCGTCAATCTCGGTTCCATCAAACAGGTCCCCGGCGCTCTCGGGAGCGATCTGGGGGTAATCGTAGAGAATAATCGGAGACGAAAGCAGAGTGTCGGTCTCGCCCTCCTCGCCGACCAGCACAGGCCAGGTTCCTACGTTCTTACAATCTGCCGCTAGCGCGCTCAGCGACTCGAGAGGCGCGAGTAATGACACAAAGCTGCCGCTCTGTACACCCAAAACGGTGTGGGTTGAGACCAGTGAACTCAACAAAGCGGCGTCGCGGCTGGCTGGCTGCGCGGCATTTTCAAAAGGCGTGGCGTTAAGAATTCGAACGCCAACCTTGAATACTCCGTCCTCAACCTTATTGCCCGTGACTTCGATCGTACCGCGGAGTGGGCTCCGCTCGCGCACGATCACGCCGACGATCTGCCCGCCGTCGCCGCGCAGGAATTCGAACTGCTTTTCCGCGGGGAAACTGAAGTCAATCGAAACCAGTCCGTTGCCCGGCGTTTCCAGGCGGTACACGGGCAAAATCACTTCCCGCTCGATGGCTTCCTGCCAGGGCTGGTAGACGCGGCCGGCCGCTTCGAATCTCGACACCGGCCGAAATTCCGGTATCTCGCCCGGCGACAACTCGCGCACCGGGTGAGCCAATTCACCGACCGAGCGCGCCACCAACTGAAGAAAACGCACGCGAATTTCAACTGCAGTCGTCGAACTGCCTTCGATCAGGCATTCGGTCTGCATGCTCCACGCGTCAGAGCCGTTTTGTGCTTCGCTGTAAGACCGTGGCGAGAGCACGCCGAAGTTCCAGCGCTGCTGATTCTTCACCGACGATGGCCGATAGGGATAGAGCATGTATCCCTCGTAGAGCACCGCTTTCGCGATCTTGTCCACCGTCGTGAGATTCATCCCATCACCTTCTCTTCGACGGAATCTTCAACCGGGATGATGCGCTCCAACACCTCTTCCCAGGTTGGAATGCCGTGCTGGACTTTGTATTGATGCAGGCGGTCGAAGGCATCTTTGTGCAGGCAGAGCCATGCGCTGTTGGGATAGTAGAGATTCATCATGTCGCGCCAGATTTTCACCGGAAACCTGAATCGGGCTTCCTTGTCCCAGGAAATGGGCGCGACCTGCAGTCCGCCTTCGGGACCGGCATAAAAAACGGTTCCGCTAAACTGCAGGCAAACCGGGACTTCTCCTCCCGTGAGCCCGTCGAAGTACTTGGTGGCGGCGACATTGAAATCGAAACTGCAGGGCACCGGAAGATCGACCAGAGTGCTTCCTTGGAACGAAGGCACGACGAGATTGGCGTGGGTCCACAAGAGACTGCGCAAGGTTTGGCCCCAGCGGCTAGTCTCGCCAAACAGATCAAGCAGTCGCTGCTGATCCTCGGGCGTGTATTTGCGGCGGGTCACTTCGAGCTGGATCTGGCAGCGCAGCGCTACGGTGTGAATCGTCAGTTCCGGATCGGAGCTGGTCAAGCGAAGTTTGTAGGACAGCAGAGGTGTCGCCGCATTGGCGACGACCGAGACTCCCTCGACTTGAAAGCTCAGATCAGGCATGAGATTTCTCTTCCCTGCTGCAGGCCTCTTTGATCTCGACGGGGCTCTCGACGGGGCTCTCGACCGATCGTGCTTTCAAACTCGCGAAAAACTCGCCCAGCTGCTTCCACACTTCCGTCCCACCGGAGAGGCCTTTCCAATGCATGCGAATCAGGCCCACCAGCTTGTAACATTCGTCGATAGGAAGCAGGTAATACTCGGCTGCCGAGTAGCCGCGTGAATAGCCCAATCGATTGACCAGCAGCCCTTCCACATCGGACTCCATCTCGTTCAGGATCGGGTTGCGGGTCACGATGTCGTTCCAGGATTCCAGCGCCAGGAGAGATTCGGTCGCACCCGCCGGGCTGGGGTAAAGCGCGATCACCCGGCGCTCCAGGCTGTGGCTGAAGAAAAAGGCCATGTTGATGGGAACCATCAAGCCATTCCACTCCGCGTCGCTGAGATTGAAGCCGGGGAGAGATCGCACCCGGCGCGGCACGCGCTTGAACTTCACGCCCTGGCCGCTGAACAGAATCGCGCACGCTTCGCAGGTGCACAACAGCTTACGCTGCGCCACCTCGATCAAGTGCGGATGGTCGGAGCGTAAACCCGCGCTGCACAATTCGCAACGTTCAAGCGGCCGCTCACGCCGCGCCAACTGGCGCAACGTCCCAAAACCATCGGCCGATCCCGTGAATTGTCCCGGACTCATGATTTCAACATCCCAAGCTCGTAATGCGTCCCCTTAATCCGCACCCTGCGGTCCCAGAGCTACCGGCGATCCAGCGGGACCGGCCATCAACGTGTCCAAAGCCACAAATCCAGAGGCCTGGGTCTCGTCTAAACCCTCAATTACCAGGGAGACGAAATCCGGGGCTGCGTCGTACATGGCTCCCTCCAGGGCAGCCTGCACGGTCTTCAGGGTTGAGCCGCAGGTGTGCGAACCGGTTTCCACTCGCAACCGGATTGCGCCGGCGTTCACGCCGAGCAGCTCAACTTCGCAGCCCTGTTTCCGCAACTGCGACCTCACCCGGTCGACTGCCCTCACCACCCGGGTTTCGAGGTCCTGGGGATGAAGTCCGTAAAGAATCAGAAGGCTGCTCACCAGCGAATCGCGGCCCAGCCGGTCAATGATGCTCATTCCCGGCTCTCCGGCCTCGGCCACGATTTCGAGCGCCTTGTCTAGCGCGGCACCGTGCAAATCCATGAGCGACTGCACCAGATCCTTGGTGGCAGCTCGTACCGCGGGATCAGCGATTGATTCGATCTCCTGAACCAGCCCGCCGATCCGCTGGATGTCTCCGCGAAAATCTCTGTCCTCGGCCACAGTACTCCTTCGTCAGACTTTCCTGGTCAAAACGGTGATGGCAAGCAGTGATAGTCGAACGGTGAAAAAATGGAGCAAGAGGGCAGTGTTTGGATGCCCGGTGCGCTCGCGAGCGCATCTCGGCAATTCCCGACCGCCACCGCCCTCACCTCTTAGTCAACCGCGGAGCGGGTTCAGGGTTGAAGGCCGAACATTGGAGAATGATGGGTCTCCAACACCTTGCCGTTCCCCAAGTACATATGCACGCCGCACGGCAAACAAGGATCGAAGCTTCGTACGGCTCGCATGATGTCGATTCCCTTGAACTTATCCGGCCCGTTTTCTTCGAAGATCGGGGTGTTTTGCACCGCGTCCTCGTACGGGCCCGGAGTGCCATAAATGTCGCGCGGATTGGCATTCCAGGGGGTCGGAGGATACGGGTGGTAGTTCGCGATCTTGCCTTCTTTGATTACCACATGGTGCGAGAGCACGCCCCGAACCGCTTCGTGGAAGCCGCAACCAATGGCTTCCTCAGGCACTTTGAATTCCGTCCAGGTCTTGGTGTGGCCGGCGTGCAGCTCCGCCAACGCCTTTTCCATGAAATGCAGTGCGGCGCAGGCAGCATAGACCTGGAAATAGGTCCGTGCCCGGTCGCGTTCGATGGCGTTGCTCCACTTGGGGATCTTCCACTCGAACTCGACCTCAGGCAGCGAGGTGGTCTTCGGCAAGTACATCTTTACGCTGTGACCGGTGGATTTGATGTATCCCACATCAACCAGGCCGGCCAGTGCGGTCGCCCACAGGCGCGCGATGGGACCACCTCCGGTATCCATCGCCAGATGATCGCCGGTTCGCTTGTCCAGCCAGCGCGGCGACATCACCCAGGTGTACTTCCCCCCGAAGTCGCGCTTCTGCGGACGGGGAATCGTAGTCTGGTTCCAGGGATGGTTCTTGTCCACCGGATTCCCCAGGGGATCAGTCTTGACGAAGACCTGCGAGTTCTTCCATTCGTCGTAATAGGAACTGCCAAGCAGAATGCGGATGTTCAGGTTGATATCCACCAGGTCCGTGGTCACGAGCTTGCCGTCGACCACGATGCCGGGAGTAACGAACATGGAGCGGCCCCAGTTCGTCATATTCTTATACGTGTAGTCGCAGACATCGGGATCGTTGAACGATCCCCAGCAGGCCAGAAGCACACGACGGCGCCCCACTTCTTCGTAGCCGGGAAGTGCCTGGTAGAAGAAGTCAAACAGGTCGTCGTGCAGGGGCACGACCTTCTTCATGAACTCGACATACTTCATCAGGCGTACCAGGTAGTCGGTAAACAGCTGGATGGTGGGCACGGTCCCGACGCCTCCGGGATACAGGGTAGACGGATGAACGTGCCGGCCTTCCATCAGGCAGAACATCTCGCGCGTCATGCGACTCATGACCAGGGCCTCGCGATAGAAGGATCCGGTAAACGGGTTGAGAGCGGTCATGATGTCGGAGATGTTTTTGTATCCATGCAGGTTGGAGTGCGGCGCCGGCGTCGATTGAGCTTTCGCCCAGACTTTGGGGTTCGTCTCCTTGACCATCTGCTCGCAGAAATCCACGCCGACCAGATTGTCCTGAAAAATATTGTGATCGAACATGTACTCGGCAGCTTCGCCAAGATTAACGATCCACTCCGCGATCGGAGGCGGCTTGACGCCGAAAGCCATGTTCTGCGCATAGGTGGCGCAAGTGGCGTGATTGTCGCCGCAAATCCCGCAGATCCGGCTGGTGATGAAGTGCGCGTCACGCGGGTCTTTGCCCTTCATGAAGATGCTGTACCCGCGAAAGATGGACGAGGTGCTATGACACTCGACCACGTGCCGGTTCTCAAAGTCGATCTTGGTAAAGATGCCCAGGCTGCCCACGATGCGGGTGATCGGGTCCCAGTTCATTTCCACCAGATTTCCCTTTTTGCTGGGAACATCTTTTGTCGGTGCCGTAAGAGTGCTCATTCGATCGCTCCTTTGCGTTCTCCGTGGAAAGTTTTAATAGGATGAGGGATGGTATCCCGTGGTCAGTTGGGCGCGAGGATGACGCCACTTGGGTTCTTTGTTGGCGGTGGCCTGGGTGATGGAGCGCAGGGCGCGAATGGCGCGGCCGTAGGCGCCGACCGCCGCGCTGGAAACCCTTGCCCCGGGTGGTTCATCCATAAAAGGCATGAACTTGTCGGGGAAGCCGGGCATGGTACAGCCGATGCAGATGCCGCCCACGTTGGGGCAGCCGCCGATTCCGGCCATCCATCCCCGCTTGGGGACGTTGCAGTTCACGACCGGACCCCAGCACCCCAACTTCACGATGCACTTTGGCGAGCCGTATACTTCGGCGAAATCGCCCTGCTCGTAGTAACCGGCTCGATCACAGCCTTCGTGGACCGTTTTCCCGAACAGCCAAGTGGGCCGCAATTGATCGTCGAGCGGAATCATGGGAGCCAGACCGGCTACCTGATAGAGCAGGTAGAGCACGGTTTCCATGAAGTTGTCGGGTTGCACCGGGCATCCGGGGACGTTGACGATGGGCAGGCCGGCTTTCGACCGCCAATCCCAGCCGAGATAGTCCGCCAGACCCATGGCTCCGGTGGGATTGCCTTCCATGGCGTGAATGCCGCCGTAGGTGGCGCAGGTGCCGCAGGCTACAACCGCGAGCGCCTTTGGAGCAAGACGGTCAATCCACTCATTGGTGGTAATCGGCTGGCCGGTTTTTGGATCGGTTCCGAGACCCGCCCAATAGCCTTCCTTCTTTATTTTTTCATTGGGGATTGAGCCTTCCACCACCAGGACGAAGGGCTCAAGCTTGCCCTGTTCGGCCAGATACCAAAATTTCAGGAAGTCATCCCCGTTCTCATACGCAAGGACGGGATTGTGCAAGTGCACCTTAGGAAGTCCGGGAATTGCTCCCAACAGAACATCCTCGATGCTGGGTTGAGTCGCTGCGGTGACTGAAACCGAGTCTCCATCACAGCCCAGACCGGCAGTGATCCAGAGGATGTGCACCTCGGCGACGGGCGATGGTTTTTGCGTAACCCGACCGTACGGAACTGTTTCCGCTGCCATAACTTCGTTCTCCTCTCCCGCTTCGACTTTAAGAACGGAAGCCCAATTTTCTGTTTACCGCACACCACGAGGACAAGGCCAGTACGTTCTGCTAATTTTCTAGACAAATCTTCCCGAATCGGAACCAGAAGTGTGCGCCGTTAGAATCAACAAAGTAGGGGTGGTTCACAAGCGGGAGCACCACTTTTTCAGTTCCGTGGTATCACTATTTTTTCTATCGGGGATTCCCTGATGGCTGGAAAGGTAGCTGGGGGGCGCCGGCGGTTAGCAGTTAGCCATCAGCACTGGGCGCCCGGCTAGCTGCCGACCGCGAATTGTCAACGGCTCATTCCGACACCGTCTTTTCGTTCATATTCCACTGAATGGCGTGTTGCATGAGCTCGCGGGCGCTGCGCAGCGACAGCTTTTCCTTGATGTGGGCCTGGTAGGATTCGACGGTTTTGACGCTGAGATGCAGTTCTTCGGCGATCTGGCGGGTTCCGTGACCTTCTCCGATCAGGCGAAACACTTCCAGTTCTCGGTCGCTGAGATCGGCGATCGAGGAGTCTCGCAAAGTGCCAGAGCCGGTGATGTAGTGCTTGAGCATCTTGTTGGCGATGCGGTCACTCACATAAATCTCCCCACTCAGAATGCGACGCACCGCGACCAGCACTTTTTCCGTGGCTTCCTGTTTCATGATGTAGCCGTTCGCACCGGCGCGGAGCGCCCGCTCCGCGTAGATCGACTCATCGTGCATCGAGAGAATCAGCACGGGCAGGGTGGGATGAGTCGTGCGAATGTTCTTCAAGAGATCGAGGCCATCGGGGCCATTGAGCGAAATGTCCACGATGAGAACATCGGGCCGGGCTGAAGCCAGCACGTGCATCGCGCCGGTGGCTTCTTCAGCTTCGCCGCAAACCACGAGATCGGGCTCCCGGTTAATGAGCAGCGCGAGGCCCTGGCGCACGATGGGATGGTCATCGACCACCAGGATTGTTTTCTTGGTGAGGGTCTGGGTCTGGGTCTGCGGTTTGTAACTCACGCTCATGTTTCACTTCGTCCTTCCTTCATGACCGGAGGCGAGACGGGAAACAAACAGGTAACCATAGTTCCGCCGGTCGGGACGCGCTGCAGTTCGAGAGAACCCCCGACCATCCTGGCTCGGTAGTTCATCAGGTGAAGCCCCATTCCTTTATTGCCGGGAACAATGCTGCCGATTCCGCAGCCGTCGTCCTGGATTGTAAGAGCTCCCTGATGCTGCTCGGCGGCCAAACGGATGATGATCTGGCGGGCGTGGCCGTGCTTGATCGCGTTGTTTACCGCTTCCCGGGCAACGTAGTAGAGGTGCGTGGCCACCGTGTCGTCATGGATCAGCACCGGGCTAAAACACTGGAACCGGCAGCTGACCGCGAATAAATCTTCCACTTCGACGGCCCATTGCTGCAAGGCCGACATCAGCCCCTGCGCGTCAGACACCACGGGAAGCAGTCCGCGTGCCAACTCCCGCGTCTTGTGGATGGCCTCATTTACCAGGTTCACGATCTTGGCCGCATCGCCAGCTTCGGGCAGGCCTTTTTCCATCAGCTTTTGTTCTTGCACCTTGCTCATGAAGGCGATGCCGGTCAGATGCTGGCCCAAGCCGTCATGCAAATCCTGTCCGATGCGGCGCTGCTCCCGGGCGCTGATCTCCAGAATTGTTTTTTCCAGGTGCTTGCGCTCCGTGATGTCGCGAATCGCGCTTGAAACCAGCACGCCTTCTTCCGTCTCCAGCGGGCTGAGGCTGATCTCCACGGGGAATTCGTGGCCGTCCTTATGCAAGCCGTAGAGTTCCTCGCCAGCTGCTCCCATGGGGCGCACCCGCGGCTCTCCGAAAAAACCCTGCCGGTGTTCGGGATGTTTCTGTCGCAAACGTGCGGGCACAAGCATTTCGAGTGGTTGCCCCAGCAACTCTTCGCGCTGGTAGCCAAACAGTTTCTCCACTTGGGCGTTGACCAGAACAATCCTGCCCTCTCGATTGACGACGACAACCGCGTCGGGGGCGGCTTCGAGCAATCCGCGAAACTTGGCCTCCGCCCGTTTGCCGACGTTGCGCTCCTCCTGCAAAGCTTCTTCGGTCCGCTTCAGATCGGTGATGTCAAACCCCACGCCATGAATGAACCACGGTTCTCCATCCTCCTTGCGGATCATCTTGGCTTCGCAATGAAACCAGATGACACGGCCATCGCGCGAAACCACACGATAGGCCGAACGCAGCGGGTTGCCGGTGAGAAACATTTCAGCCGCTTCCGTGCTCCAGCGCTGCTTGTCGTCGGGATGGATGTGGCTGTACCAGCGGACTGGATCTCCCAGCCACTCTTCCTGCGAAAAACCCAGCGCGGCTTCAATCTGTGGGCTGACGTAGGCCTCGCCGATCCCGCGATCGAGATAAGCCATAAACACTACGGCAGGAATTTGTTCTACAAGAGCGCGATATCTGGCTTCGAGATTCGGGAGTTGCGCATCGTCATCCTTGGACCATGCCTGGCCGAGCCTTTCTGGCGAATAGACGATGCGTCTTGCGGTTGCGGGATTGTGGCGGCGGCTGAAGACTCCGGCCAATCCCTGGAGAATTTCCTCTGCCTCGGAAGGATCGAGCTCCGGCTCAGCAGCCGCAGAAGCAGGATCGCTCGAAGAGCGATCGCCGGTGGGACGACCCTCAGGCCTGCGGTTCGTATGATCCGGCCAGGAAAACGAAACCATTCTCACCCCTCAAACCACAGCCAGAACAACTTCCTCTCGCGAGCCCGGCGCCGACTTTATTTTCTTGCTTTCTCTTGGGCGGTGCCGTGTGTCGGCTTGCGCCAGCTGGGCTCCTTGTTCAGCGACGACTGCGTGAAGCGGCGCAAAGCGTGAATCGCGCGTCCATAGGTTTGAACCGCAGCCGATGACAAAAGAGAACCTGGCGGCTGATCCATAAAAGGCATGAACTTGTCGGGAAAGCCCGGCATGGTGCATCCGATGCAGATGCCGCCGATGTTAGGACAACCGCCGACGCCGCCCATCCATCCACGTTTTCCAACGTTGCACTGAACCACCGGCCCCCAGCATCCTAGCTTCACAATGCAGAGCGGAGATCCGTATTCTTCGGCAAATTGCGCCTGCTCATAATAGCCGCCGCGGTCACAACCTTCGTGCACCGTACTGCCAAAAAGCCAAGTCGGCCGCAATGCCTCATCGAGCGGAATCATCGGCGCGCGGCCCGATGCCATGTAAAGCAAATACAATAGCGTTTCCATGAAGTTATCGGGCTGCACCGGACATCCGGGCACGCACACGATGGGAATCTCCGCCTTCGACTTCCATTTCCAGCCCAGGTAATCGGGAAGTCCCATGCATCCCGTGGGATTACCTTCCATGGCGTGAATTCCGCCGTAAGTGGCGCAGGTTCCCGCCGCCACTACCGCCCACGCTTGGGGAGCGAGACGATCGATCCATTCACAGGTGGGTATCGGCTGATCGGTCTTTGGGTTTGTGCCCAGGGAAGCCCAGTAGCCTTCTTCCTTGTTGTGTTCGTTCGGGATGGACCCTTCGACCACAAGAATGAAAGTTCCGATCTTTCCTTCCGCGGCTTGATGGAAGGGCTTCATGAAGTCGTCGCCATTGGCCAGAGCGAGGAAGGGATTGTGCAGGGTCACCTTTGGGATCCAGGGAATTTGCCCGAGAAGGATATCTTCAATACTGGGCTGGGTCGCAGCGGTCATTGCGATCGTGTCCCCATCACAGCCCAAGCCAGCCGCGATCCAGAGGACATCGAGCTCGGTGACGGTGTCCTTGCCTTTATCTTGATCTTTATCCTTACACCGGAAATCTGAAGGCGCAAACGTCATCCCCTGCTCCGTGAACGAAATCATAAGCCTTTCGCACGAGAAGAGAAACTCCCTCGCTGCCGGTAGCTGGTCCTTATATATATTGAGCAGCCACCATCAATTTCGGTCCGTAGCCTGCCGAAACGGTATCTTGAAACCTTACCAGCAAAGCTTTCCTAGAGAAGCGTCCGATTCCATCGTACGCGGCGGTTTTGGTTCGCCTCAGCAGTGCTACGTTATGCTGTAG
>Ga0181525_10003169_pt1 | contig 13128 bp, 11 predicted proteins | sample PEATcosm2014_Bin_48_FD_121100 | JGI IMG/M metagenome (GOLD analysis project Ga0181525, IMG submission 121100) | Peatland microbial communities from MTU Mesocosm Facility, Houghton, MI, USA - PEATcosm2014_Bin06_10_metaG | ecosystem: Environmental > Terrestrial > Soil > Wetlands > Peat | place...
GCTGCGTCCGCGACCAACGCTCGCCAGGAATGGTGGAGGCAGGCACCGCCCGTTCCTCAACCCTAGTCAGCGGCTCTCCAGTGCGGCGGTCGAGCACGAAGATCTGGCCGGTCTTGGTGGGCTGGATCAGCGCTGGGACCGTACCGGCAGCGGTGGGGAAATCCACCAACACCGGCTGGGCGCCGAGATCATAGTCCCACAGATCATGATGGATGGCCTGGAAGGTCCAGCGCACTGCACCCGTATCGGCATCGAGCGCCACCACAGCGCTGGAGAAACGGTCGGTCTCGGGCGAGCGGTTAACGCCGTAAAAGTCGGGACTGCCGTTCCCCATTGGCAGATAGACGAGGCCCAGGGCCTCGTCGCCGCTGAAGGGCGGCCAGCTGTTGGGCGTCGAAGGTGTGTAGCTCTGACCGGGCGCCAGCGGGCCATGATCGTCCGGGCGGCCGGGATCGAACGCCCATTTCAGCTCCCCGGTTACCGCGTCATAACCGCGAATGACCCCGGGCGGCACATGAATGGATTGGTCGTCGATTATGTATGAGCCGATCACCGCCGTGCCATGCACGATGGCCGGAGGTGAGGTGGGATTGATCCAGCCGCGCGGATATTTGTCCAGCCCCTCGCCTTCGCTCAGGTTGACTGCGCCATCCTTGCCGAAGCTGTGGCAGGGTTGGCCGGTTTTGGCGTCAAGCGCGATCAGCCTGTTGTCTACGGTGCCGAGCAGAATTCGGGTGGGACATTCAACGACTGCCGGCGGGGCGCGGAAGAAACTCACCCCGCGGCACACACCGCGCCCGCCGGCGGTGACGTCGATTTCGGTGTCATGCCGCCAGATCTGCTTACCCGTCACCGGATCGAGCGCGAACACCGCATCGTGGGGCGTGCAGCCGTACAACATGCCGTCCACCATCAGGGGCGTGCCTTCGTAAAGATGCCCCGAGTGCCGGTCTTTGGTCAGCAGGCCGGCATGATAGGTCCAGGCCTCTTCCAGGTTGGCGGCATTGGCGGGCGTGATCTGGGACAGTTCGGAATAGCGTGTGCCGTGCAGGTCGCTGCCGTAATGGGTCCATTCGCCTGCCGCGGACTCTGCCGGAACGCTTCCAGGAATGGGCGCGGCGGATGCCGTACGGTGCAGCGACGAGAAGCCGATCGCCCCAGCCAATCCGAGAATGGCCAGCAACAGCACGGCCAACTTGCCGCGCGCCGATGACGGGTGATCTGCAAACAGGAGCAGCCACAATGCGAGGATCGCCAGATAGATCAGCCGCGGCATCAAAGCCCAACCGTCGGCACCGACTTCCCAAACTGCCCAGATAACTGTTCCCAGAAAGACCAGCCAGAAAAGCGTGACGCCGAATTGCCGCCGGCGCAGCACCAGCCACGCCGAAAGCAGGATCAGACCGCCGGCAACGGCGTAATAAAGCGAACCGCCCAGCACCGCCAGGTAAAGCCCGGGCAGCGCCATCCCCAAGCCGGTAATTAGCAGAAGAAGAAAAGACAGAGTCCGCATGTTGCCCGCGCTTGTCTCTGCTCGGCAGAGTTAAGCCGATATTCCCCCCATGGCCGGTCGATCCAGCACTTTCAGCGGCAGTCTAGCGCCGCTGGAGACAACCCGGAAGTGCGAACCCGTCGAGCGTTATTAGGCTGTTCGGCGTTCGCGCGCTGGGCCTACTTGGTCTGGTTGTAGACCAACTAATTGCGCGTAGCGGTCGGCATCGGTGGCCGTCTCGGTATTCACGATCAGCACATCGGAACTTGGCCCCAGACCGATTTGCTGCCGCCAAGCTGGATTGTACGTGAGCGCCAGGAGTCCGCCGAGACCGGCGGCACCACTCTCACCACTGACAATTGCTGCGTCCTCACCCGATGGAGCGGCAAATCGGCGCATGGCAGTCACCGCAAGATCGTCGGAGATAGTCATGAATGCGTCAGCACAGCGCTTGAGAATTCGAAGCGCTACGTGCGAGGGCTCGTAGGATTCGAGCATGGACATCACCGTGGGCTCACTCGTTTGGATTCGCAGTGGTCTGCCTGCCCGAAAGCCTTCGAGGACGCAGTTCGCCCGCTCCGGCTCGACTACGATAATTGTCGGGCGCCGCGAACCCAGGCACGCAGTGAGGTACGCAGCGCTGGCTGCCGCAAATCCGCCAACCCCCGCCTGGAGGAGGACATGCGACGGCTTTCTACCGAGTGCATTGAGTTGCCCGAGCGCCTCCGCCATTAACACGGTGTAGCCTTGCATAATCATAAGCGGCGTTTGCTCGTCATCACCCAGGGACGTGTCAGACACCAGCTGCCAGCCGTTTTCATCCGAAACGCGGCGCGCCTCCATCACGGAATCGTCGTAGCGACCCGAAACGCGAACTATTCTTGCGCCGAAAGCCTCAATCGCCGCGATGCGCTTGTCGCTCACCCCTTCATGGACAAAAATGATGGCCCGGCAATTTGCCAAGGCTGCCCCAGCCGCCACCGAACGGCCATGGTTACCATCGGTGGCGCAAGCTACGGTGATGTCGCGGGCGAAGTGGGCAACTGCCTCACTGCGAAGTTCGCTCGGATCCACGCTGCGCCTGAGCTTATTCTGAGCATGCGCAACAACGATGCGAATAACGGCGTACGCGCCACCCAAAGCCTTGAAGCTTCCCAGTCCCAGCCGCTGCCCTTCATCCTTCACAAATAGACCGCTGTAATCAAGGTTCGCGGCGAGGTTGCCGAGAGAGCAGAGCGGCGTGGCTGCGTGTCGCGGACAGAGCCGAAGGTAGGACCGTACAAGATCTGGCGCGGCAATCCCGAACATTTCCTGCTCGACGTCGGTCAGCTGCTGCGAGGAAGATAAGGTAGTGTTGCAGACGAATTCCATTCGGGAAGTCACATATGGGGGCGGATACGCTAGCCTATTGCATGAAGGTCGTGCGGTGGGCGCAAAAACAGGGTTTATAGTGAAAAAGATAATGCTTGGCCAACCAGAAGCGTCCGGAACGCTGGCGCGGGGCAGGTCTCGAATGAAGAGCAACGCATGCCTGGTTCGGGCTGCACTCACGTTGGTTATTGCGTCCGGCTGCGTGTATGCAGCATCGCCTCAAATCGGCGTCTCGCCGGCAGCGCAGGTCAATCGGGTACTCGCGCAAACGCCCTTGATCGACGGCCATAACGACCTTGTCTGGCAGATAAGAGACTGCTTCGGGGGCCTTGAAAACGTGGATCTGCGCGCGGACACGGTGCACTTGCCGAAGCCGGCAACCGCGGCGAGCGATTGCGAATGGGTTCCCCTCATGACGGACATTCCCCGTCTGCACGCCGGTCGCGTCGGCGGACAGTTTTGGTCGGTGTGGGTGCCGCCAGAGGTCACTGGTGCGGCGGCGGTAAAGATGACGCTGGAGCAGATCGATCTTGTGCGTGCAATGGCCGCTCGCTACCCGAACGATCTACAGATGGCGTATACGGCAGATGACATCGTAGACATTCACAAAGCCGGCCGGATCGCCTCGCTCATCGGGATCGAGGGCGGCCATCAGATCGACAATTCCCTGCCCATGCTGCGCCAGATGTATGCGCTAGGCGCGCGATACATGACGTTGACCCACACGCTCAACAATGACTGGGCCGATTCGGCGACGGACAACCCGCGCCACCATGGTCTAACTGCGTTCGGTCGCGTTGTGCTTCACGAGATGAACCGTTTAGGCATGCTTGTCGATCTTAGTCATGTCTCTCCCGAGACGATGAAGGCGTCACTTGCAGCAACGATGTCGCCAGTGATCTTCTCCCACTCCGGCGCGCGCGCCTTGGACGATCATCCACGCGATGTCCCCGACGACGTTCTCACGCTCGTTCAGCAGAACGGTGGCATCGTGATGGTGAACTTCGAACCGGGATACGTCTCATCGGATCGTGCGCACTGGGACGCAGATCGCGCCGCCGAGCAGGCGCGGTATAACTCACCACCCTATGTCGGCCTCTATCTCGGCCAACCGGAGCGCGCTAAGGTTGCGATGGCCGAGTGGGACAAAACCCATCCAGCGCCGGCGGTAACTATCGCGATGGTCGCCGATCATATTGACCACATACGCCAAGTGGCAGGCGTTGACTGCGTCGGAATCGGCTCGGACTTCGATGGAATTTCTGTTACCCCTCTGGGCCTGGACGGCGTCGACAAGTTTCCGGCACTGCTTGAGGAACTCGCACGTCGGGGTTGGAGCGAGGGCGACCTCGCCAAGCTTGCTGGCGGCAATCTACTGCGCGTGATGCGCGAGGCGGAAACCATAGCGAAGCGGCTGCAGAAGACGGAGCGCCCCTCATTCGCAACGATCACGGCCGTCGATATTGAGCCAACAAAGTAAGCGCCGCGTTACTGCCTGGCATCGATTGGTTCAGGGTGCTCGCAGACTCAGGGCGCGTAACGCGTAAAGAGGAAATCGTGCCCTTGCGCGGGCCCATGGCAGGGGAAGCATGCTTTGTGTATCGCCTCGTTGTCGGGCTTGCCGTTTGTGAATTGCCCGAACCCCCAGCCGCCGGTGGCAGCGTACTTTTTTGAGTCCTTGACCATGAACTCGAGATTCGTGGGCGCCCCGGTCACGAAGGATTGGGCCTGTCCAAAGACGGCATTGTTTTCAGGCGACGGCACGTATTTCCAAGCCAGCCTGGCAATGATCGTACCGTCCGGGAACGGCAGCGTCCCGTCCCGAAATGCCTTCATCGCCACCGCGTTTCCGAGCACGACGCGAAAATCGTTGAGGTTGCCCGCCTCGTGAGCGACGTTGACCAACTCCCAGTGGCGATATCCGGCCGGAATTCTGACACCATAGATCGGGGCGGCCTCGCTCTCAACCTGGTCGTCCTCCTTCGTGCTCTGTGCAGTGGACTTGGCGACGTGCAGCGTACCAATGGCGAGAGCCGTGCAAACGCCAAGAGCACCAAGAACCCGCACCGAGGCATGAAGTGTCATATTGATCTTTTGCGTGCGCACTATCGGAGCCATATGAATTTACCTCATCGCCCAGCTCTGACGCCAGGTCCGGAACGTGTGAGGCGAGCTTCGTACGTGCGGCGGAAAAAGTCTGTGAGATCTCCGGCTGAGCTTGCACCGCCATCAGTACCTTGGTACATTGGTACCAAAGAAGTTCTAAGTGCCAAAAATGCGGCAAGACATTGAGATCGAGCGGGTGCAAACGGGGGTACGCATGGAGCGTCGCCTACTCAAAGTGCTTAAAGCACTCGCCGAGTACAAGAGTATGACTCTTGGCGACCTGCTCGAAGGCATTGTGCTGCATGCGTTTGAGGGAAAGAGCCCGTTCAGTGCAGACACACAGCGAACAATTGCTGAACTCAAGGATATCTATTCTTTGGATCTTGACGCGAAAGCAAGTCATCGGTTGAGGGAGAAGTCATGAGCGACGAGGAGTTTCTGCGGGCACTGGAAGGCTGCACTCTGCCGGAGAGCGAATTCGGTCATCGTGCACATGTGCGCGCGGGCTACCTGTATCTGAGGAGGTCCGGCTTTGCCGGGGCTCTGGACCGGATTCGTCGATCGATTCGCGCTTACGCCGCCCACCATGGGGAAAGCTGATCGATATCACGAGACCATCACGGTCGCGTACCTCGCACTCATTCAGCAATGCATGTTCGAACGTGGAGACGATGGTGATTGGGCGAATTTTGCGCAAAGTAACCCGGAGCTTTTCAATCCCGAATTACTAGGTCACTTTTACGACCGGGATGTACTTGAATCAACGAAGGCTCGTCGAGTATTCCTGTTGCCTCGTTCGCAGCCATTTCGCGGCGAGTCGCCGGCGAATATCGGTAAGTGCGGACCTGTGCGCGGGTAGGTGAGAGCGCGCGAATGCCATTGAATATCGCGCGCGCATTTCTCGCCCTCTGGTGGACACTCGGCATCCTTGTGGTCATGTACAGCGTTCAGACAATTTGGCAGGCGCTCGCGGCAGGCCGGGTTGGCATCGATGTTCATGTCACCGTACTCGCAGCCGTTGAGGTAATAGCGGGATTACTGTTTCTTTTTCCAAAGACGATGCGGGCAGGCTAAGGTGAGGGCTACATCCAATGAGCAGAACTAAGACCGCGCGAAGCCGCTTGCCGGGCTGGCCGTTGGTTATGGTGCTGGCATGTACCCATGCGATCTCGGCCGCGGGCGCCGATGAGACGCAAGTATCAGAATATGTCCCGTGGTTTCCCAGCTCCGAAGTGCCCATGATAAACGGGCCCAAATGCCTGGGTGTGCAGAGCATGCAGAACAGCAGCTCTTCGGGATGTAAAGCAGACGTTCATCAGAGCTTTCTGGATGCTCTTCACTACTGGCGCCAGGCGCGCCGGGTTTATATCGGCTACGACGGTTCACGTTACGACGCTGCGGCATTACGGTGGACTCAGTCGAGCTTTATCCAACCACAGGCGATGGTGGAGGATCGTTATCTGTACGATCCGGCGGCGGGGAAATATACCGTCGACCGATATCTGGCTGACGTTGATCAACGCTATGGCGGTATTGACTCCATTTTGTTGTGGCCGGTCTACCCAAATCTTGGGATCGATGACCGCAATCAGCTCGATATGATTATGGCTATGCCGGGTGGCACTGAGGGCGTGAAGCAAATGATCGCCGACTTTCACCGGCACGGCGTTCGGGTTTTATTTCCAATGAACATGTGGGATCAAGGCACCCGCGATCCGGCCAAGCCGTGGCCCCAAGCCATTGCCGCGGTGATGGCAGAGATTGGAGCCGACGGAATTAACGGTGACACTCAAGATGGGGTTCCGCTGGCTTTCACAGAAGCGGCTGATCGAATCGGCCATCCGCTCGTCCTTCAACCCGAGTTGGCCCTAAGCGATGAAGCTTTGGCGTGGGACATCATGTCCTGGTGGGAGCAGAACCCGGCAAAATATGCGCAGTTTGTACCGGAGATTTATCGCTTTAAGTGGCTTGAAACGCGCCACATGGCGAATATTTCCGATCGCTTCAACCGTAGCAAAACGGATGACCTGCAGGTGGCGTTCTTCAATGGCGTTGGCTGGGAGAGCTGGGAGAATGTCTGGGGCATCTGGAATGGGATCACCCCCAGAGACGCCGAGGCAACACGACGTGTCGCCACGATCGAGCGCGCTGTGGCAGCTTTTCTCGTCAGCCCGCAATGGGAGCCGTTCTACCCGACCAAGACCTTTGGGGTCTTCGCCAGCCGCTGGCCACTCGAAGATCAGACCGTGTGGACCCTTGTTAATCGCAATGAATACAACGTGAGCGGCCGCCAGCTATCCGTGCCGGTTCAGGAGGGTGCGCACTACTATGATCTGTACCACGGTGTCGAACTTCAGGGACAACGCGAGGCAGACAGCGTCGCTTTAAGCTTTCCGTTGGAAGCGCACGGATTTGGCGCTGTGCTGATGACGCATGGCCAGCCGGCGACTCAGATAGTCGCGTTACTGAGCAAGATGAAAGCCATGAGCGCCCAGCCCCTGGCGAGTTGGTCCAATGAGTGGCGCGCGCTACCTCAACATGGGGTCACTATTGCGCCGACCAAGCCGTCGAAAACGGCACCGCCTGGCATGGTGGAGATTCCGGCCGCTGACTTCAATTTCGAGGTACGGGGTATTGAAATCGAGGGGGACGATGCAATAGGGCTCGATGTCGCCTATCCCTGGGAGGATTCCGCTCGGCGCTTTCATCATCAACAGATCAAGGTGAATCGGTTTTATATCGATCAATATTCTGTCAGTAATGCCCAGTTCAAAGCGTTCCTGAGCGCCACGGGGTATCACCCAAAGGATGATTTCAATTTCCTGAAGGACTGGAGAAATGGAACGTACCCAGAAGCCTGGGCTGATAAGCCAGTGACCTGGGTTTCGCTGGAGGACGCACGAGCATATGCGGCATGGGCCGGCAAGCGCCTCCCCCACGAATGGGAGTGGCAGTATGCCGCCCAAGGAACCGATAGTCGCTTATATCCCTGGGGTAATGACTGGAACGCAGGGGCCGTTCCAGTTCCGGAGAAAGGCCGCGCGCTGCGAGGTCCAGATGACGGCGCCGCGCATCCACTCGGAGCAAGTCCTTTCGGTGTCATGGACATGGTGGGCAATGTCTGGCAGTGGACGGACGAATACGTCGATGAGCACACTCGCGCGGCGATTGTGCGCGGCGGAAGCTATTATCAGCCGCAGGGCTCGATGTGGTACTTCCCGCAAGCCTACCGCAACGATCAGCACGGCAAGCTCCTGCTGATGGCCCCCAGCAAAGACAGGGCAGGTACGCTTGGATTTCGTTGCGTTATCGATGCGGAAGTTAATCGATGAGTTTGAGCTGTGGTTATGCTGACCGGGTGCGCTGTTCCTCAAGCGATTCCCAGCGTGCGAACTTCTCCAGTAGCAGCTCTTCGAGCTCGGCGAGCCGTTTGCGGTCGCCTCGCAGGCGCTCGCCTCCGAGTCGGTGATAATCAGGTTCGCTCACGCGTGCGCTAAGTTCGGTTTGCTCGCGCTCTAGCGATTCAATCTCCTCGGGTAGCGCCGCCAGCTCGCGCTCCTCCTTAAAGCTGAGGCGCCTGCGGGTTTTGAGGGGAGTTTCACCGGCAGAGGGGTCGCGCAAGGCATGCCGCGCTGACTTCTGACCAGCCCCAGCAGCGCGTCCGACCGGCCTCGCCGGCCGCTGCTGCAGGTAGTCACTGTAACCGCCGGCGTACTCGCGCCATAGCCCATTTCCCTCGGCGGCCAGCGTTTGGGTAACGACATTGTCGAGAAAGCGCCGGTCGTGACTCACCAGCAGCAGCGTCCCCTGGTAATCCTGCAGCCGCTCCTCGAGTAGCTCCAGGGATTCGATGTCAAGGTCGTTTGTCGGTTCATCCAAAATGACAAGGTTTGCAGGTTGCGCGAACAGGCGGGCGAGCAGGAGACGGTTTCTCTCACCGCCGGAGAGCATGCTGATCGGTGATCTCAAGCGCTGCGCGGGAAACAGGAACTCCGCAAGATAGCTCACGATGTGCTTGCGCTCGCTGCCGACCTGAACCCAGTCCGAACCTGGGCTGATGGTATCGGCGAGCGTCAGGCTTGGATCGAGTTGGGCTCGCAGCTGATCGAAGTAAGCGATGTTCAAGCGCGTCCCGAGGCGCACCGTGCCGGCGTCCGGCGCGAGCTCGCCGAGAATGAGGCGGATCAGGGTCGACTTTCCTGCGCCGTTGGGGCCGATGAGACCGATGCGATCGCCACGCATGATCCGCATCGAGAGACCCTCGATGAGCGCTCGGGCTGCAAAGCGTTTGCTCACGCTGTCGAACTCGGCCACAAGATCGCCTGAGCGTTCACCGGCATCCAGAGCGAAGCGAATGTTTCCGAGCCGGTCGCGTCGCGTAGCGCGCGCGACGCGCAATTGCTCCAGACGGCGCACGCGCCCTTCGTTGCGCGTTCGGCGGGCCTCGACGCCTTTGCGGATCCAGACCTCTTCCTGCTGCCAGAACTTCTCAAAGCGGCGCCGCGCGGTGTCCTCCGCCGCGAGCTCCTCGTCCTTGCGCTGCTCGTAGGCCGCGAAGCTGCCGGGGTAGGAGCGCAATACGCCTCGGTCCAGTTCGATGATGCGGGTCGTGACCCGGTCCAGGAAGGCGCGATCATGGGTGACGACAATGAGAGCAGGCACCTTGAGCAGCAGCTCCTCGAGTCGTTCGATCGCTTCGATATCCAGATGATTGGTGGGCTCATCGAGCAGCAGCAGGTCGGGCTGTAGAGCGAGTGCCAGAGCAAGCGCAGCACGCTTGCGCTCTCCACCCGAACAACTCGCCGGTGAGGTGACGCCGGTGAGCCCGAAGCGGTGCAGGTATTCCTCGAGGCGCGACTCCAGCCGCCAGTGCTCGCGCTCGTCGGCCGGCGCCTCGTCGCTCCCGATCGCGCATGCCTTGGCTCGCAGCAGCAGACTGTCTTGAAGAGTTTCCCCAAGGGGAAGCTGTGGCTCTTGTTCGACGAGCGCAAGCCGCAAGCCTTCGCGTTGCTGCAGCTCCCCATCATCGAGCGGGATCTTGCCTGCGAGTATTCCCAGCAGCGTCGACTTACCGGTGCCGTTGCGGCCGATCAGCCCGAGGTGCTCGCCGGCCTGTACGGTGAGCTGCGCTCCATCAAGAAGCGGCCGCTCGCCGAAGGCGATGTGGGCATTAAGCAGTGTGATCAGGGACATGGGTGTATTGTCCGAACGTCGCTCGCACTTTGGCGCAGGGCGCCAGCCCAGCCCTGCGGTCGGCACAGTGTGTGCCGCCGCGAGCCGTGAGCTTCCTCGAGCGCTTAGGACTTGATGAACGCCAGCAGATCGGCGTTGATGGTCTCGGCCTGTGTCGTGCACATCCCGTGTGGATAGCCGGGATAGATCTTCAGCGTGCCCTTCTTCAGCAGCTTGACCTGAAGCAGTGAGGCGTCCTTGTAGGGTACGATCTGATCGTCGTCGCCCTGCATGACGAGCGTCGGCACCCCGATTGCCTTCAGATCTTCCGTCTGATCGGTCTCCGAGAAGGCCTTGATGCCGTCATAGTGGGCCTTGGCGCTGCCCATCATGCCCTGACGCCACCAATTGCGGATGACCCCCTGCGAAACCTTCGCACCCGCTCGATTGAAACCATAGAACGGACCTGATGCCACATCCAGAAAGAACTGCGACCGGCTGGCCGCCAGCGCGTTGCGGAATCCATCGAACACCTCGATCGGGGTGCCCTCGGGATTATTGCTGGTCTTGAGCATGAGCGGCGGTACGGAGCTGATCAGAACGGCTTTGGCGACGCGACGCTGAGGCTCGCCGTACTTCGCAACATAGCGCGCCACTTCGCCACCGCCCGTCGAATGGCCGATATGGATGGCGTTCTTCAGGTTGAGATGCTCGGCCACCGCCGAGGCATCGGCTGCATAGTGGTCCATGTCGTGGCCGTCGCCGACCTGCGTCGAGCGGCCGTGGCCGCGCCGGTCATGGGCGATGACGCGGAAACCTTGGGCGACGAAGAACAGCATCTGCGCGTCCCAGTCGTCTGCGCTGAGCGGCCAGCCGTGATGAAAGGCCAGGGGCTGGGCGTTTTTCGGTCCCCAGTCCTTGTAGAAGATCGTGACTCCGTCCTTAGTCGTGATGCTATCGCTTGCGCCCATGGTCGTTGCTCCTGATATGGGCGCTCCCGGGGGCACCCGCGGCGCGAAGATACGCCATGCGATGCCCGCCCGTCACGCTCCGAATGAACGGGTAATTAATCGAACGAGCCCGGGGTCACCATCAAGCTCTTGCCAACGACGAGAAACAAAATGCACCGCAATCAAATTTGGCTAATATCGTCAGTAAGAACAAAGCGCCTCGGGAGGGGATCATGGATCGCCGTACTGTCATGACGAGAATTCTGGGTACCGGGCTGGGCGTTGCCACGGCTTCGCTGTGGACGCCGCCGCGTGCTTTCGCACTGGGCCTGCCCAACGACAAGATCAAGCGCATCCGCTACTACAAGACGCCTACCGATGCGGCGGGGCGGCCCAACGTCCATCAGCCGACTTTTAATCAGTCCACCAACATCGTGACCATCGAGACCGAGAGCGGCCTGATGGGTATCGGCGAAGGCGGCGAGCCTTCAACCATGGAACAATGCGCTGGCCTCTTGATCGGCCAGGACCCGTTTCGCATCCAGGATGCGTGGCAGGTGATGGAGCGGGGCTATTTCTATCCCACAGGCCGCGAGAAGACGCACTCGCTGGGTGCGCTCGATGTGGCGCTGTGGGACCTGAAAGGCAAGGCACTGGGTGTTCCGGTATGGCAGTTGCTGGGCGGCAAGAGCCGCGAATATGTCGAGTGCTATGCCACCAGCTATCCGACGCCCAAGGGCGGCACCCTGGAAGATGCGGCGCGCGCCTGCATTGCCGAAGGTTTTCGCGCCTATCGCACGGGAGTGCGCGAGAGCCAGGAGTTCGATCGTTTCCGCGCGGTGGAACAGACCATCGAGGACTGCCAGGCCATCCGCAAGGGCGTGGGCAAGGACGGCGCTTGGGCAATCGACTTCCACGGCGTCATGGACCCGGAAGACGCCATTACCTTGGCGACGGCGCTGGAGCCGCTGCGCCCCTTTTTCTGCGAAGACCTGATCCGCGGCGAGAACATCGACGTCTACAAGACGCTGCGGCCCCGCCTGCGCGTACCGATCGCAGTGGGCGAGATCTATGGCGTCAAGTGGGAGATGAGCCCTCTGATCGAACAGAACCTGATCGACTTCGCCCGCTGTACCGTCCCCAATGTCGGTGGAATCACCGAATATATGAAGATCGCCGCGCTGTGCGAGACTCATTACTGCGGCTTGATTCCCCACTTCACCGGCCCCATCGGCGAAACTGCGTTGGTGCATTGCCTGACGGCAACTTCAGTGATCGCGCTGATGGAAATGACCGCCTCAGGCCGCAAGCCCTGGTCGTACCTGCCGCAGGCCTATGACTTTCATAACGGCAAGCTCTGGCCCAACGAGCGTCCCGGCCTTGGTGTGACGCTGGATGCGTCCGAGCTGCAGATGGTCGGTGATTGGACCGAGCATTACGCCCCCATCCAAATCAATCGCCGCCCCGACGGGTCTTATACGAACTGGTAGTGCGAACTTGCTATGCGGCGATCCCCATGCGCCGTTGCATATCCTCCAACGTGACTCCGCAAGTCTCAGGAAAGAACAGCCATACCACGATAAATTGCAGTACGGCCATCATCGAAAACAGGACAAAGGGACCGGACTGAGAATGCGCCGCGATAACCGGAAACATCCCGGAGATCAGAGCATTCATGATCCAATGCGTCGAGCAGCCAAGACTCTGACCCTGAGCACGTACACGGTTGGGGAAGATCTCGCTCAAGTACACCCAAATGACCGCGCCCTGCGAAAACGCGAAGAAGGCCACATACCCGACAATGAACGCGAGCAAAGCGCCCGCATGTGTGTGCAGGCGGAAGATCGCGGCCATGCCGCCGAGGCACGTGGCGAGCCCGACCGACCCGACGAGTAGCAATCGACGTCTGCCAAATCGGTCGATTAGCGAGAGCGCGGCAAATGTCGTCACCAGCATCACTGCGCCTACCGTCACGGACTGCAGGTTCTGCGACGAGCGATCGAATCCCGCCATTGCGAAGATGTCATTCAGGTAATA
>Ga0181525_10003170_pt1 | contig 13128 bp, 11 predicted proteins | sample PEATcosm2014_Bin_48_FD_121100 | JGI IMG/M metagenome (GOLD analysis project Ga0181525, IMG submission 121100) | Peatland microbial communities from MTU Mesocosm Facility, Houghton, MI, USA - PEATcosm2014_Bin06_10_metaG | ecosystem: Environmental > Terrestrial > Soil > Wetlands > Peat | place...
CGGGCGGGCTACCGCCCGCTCCTGCACCCGTCGGCTCAGGCACCTCAGCGGGGCTACGCGTAGAGCGTGTCGAGGCCGACCAGTTGTATCAGGTCGTCATTGTGCGCCTCGGCTCGCAGGTCATCGTCGAATCCAGTGCCGCTGTAGCAGGTCAGCCTGGTTGTGCTGGTGTCGTATCCCTTTACCGCGAGCAGGTCGCGTGCGCGGCGGAGCCTCCTGGTGTGCCCGGGGGTCATGATCTTTCCCCATTTCGCCTCGCCGAGAGACAGGACCCGCTGCGGTTCCCCGGGAACTTCCGGGCCGAGAACAGCGACGTCAACCTGAATCTGGGTCCGGTTGGCGGTGTCGGGTACCACCCCTGCCGCGACCAGGCCAGGCCAGTCGCTGAACGTGCCGTCCCCGGCGCCTAGCGCCCATTCACGGCACAGGGACTCGAAGTGCGGGCCTACAACCTGGGAGAAGAACGTCGCCTGCGCGTTGCGCCACGCTCCGGCCGGGTCGCCGCGTTCTAGCCGGGTCCATTCTCTGCGCATGACGGCCTCGTAGAAGGCGATCAGTGGCTCGCTGATGTAGTAGGCGGACCTGCCCTTGCGAAACGGGTCAGCCTCGTGCGCGATGAACTGTGCATCTTCCAGCACGCTGAGCGGATGGCCGATGTCCGGGGACTTGCGGCCGATGTGGTCGGCGATTCCGCCCCGTGTGTTCCGGCCGGCCGCGATGGCGCCGAGTGTGGCGTGGTAGAGCGCGGGATCGCGGATTTCGGTCTCCTCGGCCAGGAGGTAACGGGCCTCGCGGAAGAGCGGTACCTGGGAGTTCAGCACGGTGCGCAGTACCCAGGAGTCGAAGTCGTCCGGGCCCGACGGCACGTCGCTCGCGACGAATTCGCGGCGGTACGCGGGCGTCCCGCCGACGATGGAATGCACCAGGACGGCTAGCCGCGCGTCGGTGATCCCCCAGAACCTCGCGGCGTCCCGGTAGCCGAGCGGCCGGATGACCAGTTCCAGGCTGGCCCGGCCGCGCAGCGGGGCGCTGCCGCTCAGCAGACGCCCCATCACCGACATGGCCGAACCGCACAGCAGCAGCCGTGACCCGCTCCCGCGCGCGATCCCGCGGGGCTCGAGCGCCCGCTGGACAAGCGACGGAAGTGCTGGGCTCGCCTTACTCAGGTAGGGGAACTCGTCGATAACGATGAGCTTGCCGGTGACCGTCGTGAACAGCAGGTCCAGGGCTTCTTCCCAGCTCGCGAACGCATATCGCCCGCCACCGGTCCATTCGGCGAGCGAACGTCCGAAGTGGGCCAGCGCATCGGTCTCCGTGTCCTCGGTCGCCGTGTAGAAGAAGCCGTCCACGGCACTGGCCACGGCATCAAGCAGGTACGTCTTGCCTTGGCGGCGGCGCCCGCTGACGATCCCCAGGCGCACGTCGGGATCGGGAGAAGTGGCGAACCTGACCAGGCCATCCCATTCGCGGTCACGGTCGAAGACATGCGGCGGCTTCACCAGCGCCGCGCCCGATGAAGCATTCATAAGTGAAGCATAGACCTAAGATGTACACTGCTTAGGCCTGTACTTCTACATTATGTCCCGCCCGGCCAGGCGGCCCCGCTCACAGCCTGGGCTCGTCTACTTGATGATCTCCCCGTTGCTATCCGCCTGACCGGCGTTCGCATGACGCGGAACCAGTACCGGTTACGCGCTTTCGATGGCGCCGCGTTCCGCGTGCTGAGCCTGGTTTGTCCTGGCCAGCGGGCCGTCCCGGAATAACCCCGTGACGCGGGGTGTCCTATTGACTGGCGCGGCGGGCGAGATGCCCGCGGGCCGGGCCTCCGGCCAGAGCCGCCGAAGCCGCCCCGGAGCAGTCGGCGAAGGTACCCGGGTTCCTGGGCGATAACGAGGTGACCTCATTGTGACCGGCGATCGGGCCGCGGGAGTTCCTGCAGCTCTCCGACGGCAGCTACGTCCGGGTCACCGGCACCGCCGACGGCGAGCTGATGCCGGTCGAGGAACCGGTCAAGCCGCAGCGAGCTCGCGGCGGGTCAGCGTCCGCCGCGGTCGCGTTCAGTTCGCACGTGGTGGCCGACGCGCCCGGCTGCGGGCTGTGGACCTGGTCGCCGCGCGATGGCCGGTGGGCGCTGAAGTTCGTCAACCAGGCCTGCGTGCTGCACCGAGACGACCCAGTCGAGCATGACTGAGGGCAGAGTCCTGGTTAATGTTCTACCGGGCAACCGCACAGGCGAACGCGCGGTCGGCGTACCGCCACTGCTTCGTGACGGACAAGCCGGCGTCGGCCACCGCGCGGAGCAAGGCGGTATTGCCCACGCGGGCCCAGGGGAAGAGCGGGCCGCGCCGGCCGTCGGGATGTTCGAGGCAAGCGGTCATCCGCTCGTCCACGTCACCAGGGTCGGCCTCGATCAGCAGCTGGCCGTCAGGCGCAAGCAGCTGGGCGCAGCGCAGGAGCAGCCGCGCGGGCTGGCCGCCGATACCGATGTTTCCGTCCGCCAGCAGAACGGTAGCCCACCGGCCCTCCCCGGGCAGCGGCGCGAACACCGAGCGGTGCAACGCGGGTGCCCCGGCCTGACGCGCCCGTGCTATCACGGCCCGTGAGATGTCCACGCCGAGCGCCGGAATCCCGCGCTCGGTCAGCGCGACGGTCAGCCGGCCGGGCCCGCACCCTACGTCCAGGACAGGCCCGATGCAGTGCGCGAGTAGTTCCTCGTCGGCGTCATCGGGGCGACCGCACCACCGGGTGATCTCGAGCGGCAGCGAACGGCCGTCGGTGGTTCTCAGCGCCAGGGCGGGGACTGGGCCGCGCAGCACCTCTTCGTACAAGGCGATCGCTCCGGTTCTCATGCCGTCGGCCGTGGTGTGCCTGCGGTGGCCATTCCGGCCGGGCGGTTCGGGACCAGGGCGAGTTCCCGCACCCGCGCCGCGAGCCGGCTTCGGGGCGCCAGGCGCGCCACGGCCAGGGCGTCCGCGGCCGTGTCCACGTCACGCAGCGCAGGCAGGTCGGCGATTCTCAGTCCGGCGCCGAGCAGGCGGGCCCGCTGGACGGCGCCGGTCCGAGGGGTCGACATGGGGACGCCGAGCAGCAGCTCCGGGTCAGGCTCTCGCATGCCAATGGCCCAGAATCCGCCGTCGAGGGCTGGGCCGAACGCGGCGTCGGTAGCGTTCCAGTCCACGGCGAGCAGGCCGGGGGAAACCTGCGGCGTGTCCATGCCGATCAGCAGGGCGGGGCCCGCAGCGGCCGCGAAGGCGCAAGCAAGGCGCTGGTCGAGCGAGCCGCCGGACTGCGGCAGCACGTCGAACCCGGCAGGCAGCCACGGGCCGGGCTTGCCCTCGAGGACCAGCACCCGCCGCCGGGCTGGCGCCATCGCCACGGCGTGCAATGTGTCGGCGAGTGCCGCTTCGGCGAGGACGGCGGCCTGCTCGTAGGTATACGGCGGCACGAGGCGTGTCTTGACCCGGCCGGGCACCGGCTGCTTGGCGATGACGAGCAAGGTGGTGTCAGGTCCGGGCGCGGCGCCGGTCACCGGGCCAGCACCTGGCTCATGTCCGCAACGGTGCGCACGCAGCCCCGCACCGTTCCGGTCACCTTGGACTTCCCGATCCTGGGCAGGTAGGCCACCTCGACCTCGGATACCCGCCAGCCGGCTGCGGCCGCGTTCATGACCATCTCAAGCGGGTACCCGAAGCGCCGGTCGGTGAGTTCGAGGCCGAGCAGCGCCTCGCGGCCCGCTGCGCGCATAGGCCCCAGGTCATGGAGGCGCAGTCCGGTCCGCCGCCGGACACGCCGGGCCAGCTCCCAGTTGGCGAGCCGCGCCGGGAACGGCCATGCGTCGCGTTGCCGGGTGCGGCGCCGTCCGAGCACCAGGTCGGCCTGGCCGGCTAGCAGGGGCGCGGTCACGCGGGGAAGCTGGCGCGGGTCAAGGCTGCCGTCGCAGTCGCAGAAGCACACCAGGTCGCTGCGGGCCGCGAGAAGGCCGGCGTGGGCGGCCGCGCCGTAGCCGGGGGCCGTCTCGGTGACCACGGCTGCGCCGAGCGACCGGGCCAGCTCGCCGGACCCGTCGGTAGAGCGATTGTCGACAACGATCGGGCGGAATCCGGCAGGCATTTTCTCGAGCACCCACGGCAATGCGGGCGCCTCGTTAAGGCACGGCAAGATCACGTCAATGATCACAGCAGCGACGCTATTACGAATGCCGGGCCGACGCGCCGGCAAGGCCTTACAAAGCAGAGAAACCGAGCTCAGGCCAGCCGGATCCCATCACGCTATTCGAGACATATGACAATCTAAGGAAAAAGCAGCGCGCTGGGCTGATCTAGCGCCTGCCCGGCACGGTGACCGCGGATTTTCTTTACACTGCAATCGTGGACGCACGGATTCTCGTCGTTGAAGACGACCTTACGGTGGCGGAGGTCGTGCTGGATTACCTGCGCCACGCCGGCCTGGAGCCGAGGCACGCGATGGACGGGCAGACCGCCCTGGAGGTGGCCGCGACGTGGCAGCCCGACCTGGTGGTGCTCGACCTGATGCTGCCGGGGGCCGGAGGGCTGGAGGTCTGCCGCCGTCTGCGCGAGGCCCAGGATCCGCTGGCGCCGCTGCCGGTGATCATGCTGACGGCGCTCAGCGAGGAGAGCGATCGCGTCCTGGGGCTGGAGAGCGGCGCCGACGACTACGTGACCAAGCCGTTCAGCCCGCGGGAGCTTATCCTGCGGGTGCAGGCCGTGCTGCGCCGGGCCCGCGCGGGGAGCGGGACGGCGGCAACCCCGCCGCCGGTGCGCTCGGGCCGGGTCGAGGTTGACATGGCGGCGCGGCGTGCCCTCCTCGACGGCGGCGAGCTGGAGCTGACGGTGCGCGAATTCGACCTGCTCGCCTTCTTCGTCTGCCATCCCGGCCGGGCCTTCACCCGCGCCGAGCTGCTTGAGCACGTGTGGGGCTGGTCAGTCGGCGACCTGTCGACCATCACGGTGTACGTCCGCCGGCTCCGTGAGAAAGTCGAGCATGACCCCACTACGCCGGTTCAGCTGCAGACGGTGTGGGGAATCGGCTACCGCTGGGAGGCGAGCCAGCAGTGAATGACCAGGTCCAGATCGTGCTGATCGCGGCGGGTGCCACCGGTGCGGTGGGAATCGCGGGCACCGGGGTCATCCGGCTGCTGCGCCGCGCCCCGCTGCGCCGTTCCATCCAGGCGAGCAGCGCCGTGCCGGTGCTCGCGATCGTGGCCGGCACGCTTGCCAGCGCCGAGGCGATGTTCCTGTCCCAGCACGATCTCGGGGTCGTCGTGATGGTCTGCATCGTCGCCGGCGTCGTGGCATTTGCCTTTAGCTGGCTGCTCGGACGTCAGGTGGAATCGGGAAGTACGGCCCTGCGGCAGGCCACGCGGTCACTGGGGGACGATGGCGGCCAGTTCCGCCCGCCGGCGCAGCCGCTGGCCGCCGAGTTCGCCACGCTGTCCCGCGAGCTCGCGGATACCAGCGAGAAGCTGGACCGGTCGCGTGCGCGGGAGCGTGCGCTTGAGCAGTCCCGCAGGCAGCTGGTGGCCTGGGTCTCCCATGACCTGCGCACTCCGCTGGCGGGGCTGCGTGCGATGGCCGAGGCCCTTGAGGACGGCGTGGCCGCCGACCCGCCGCGCTATCACAAGCAGATCCGCGCCGAGTCGGAACGGCTGGCCGCCATGGTTGATGACCTGTTCGAGCTGTCCCGCATCCACTCGGGCACCATGCAACTGTCTCCCGACCAGATCTCGCTTGGCGACCTCGTCAGCGATGTGCTCGCCAGCACTGAGGTACTGGCGCACGAGCACGGCGTCCTGCTCGACGGCCAGGCGGCGGGTCAGCTGGCGGTGCTCGCCGATCCCCGGGAGCTGTCCCGGGCGCTCGCTAACCTGCTGACCAACGCGATCCGGCATACGCCGCCAGGTGGCCGCGTGCACGTCGAGGTGAGGCAGGAGCACGCCGACGCGCTGCTGACGGTCGCTGACGGGTGCGGCGGCATACCGGAAGCGGACCTGTCGCGCGTGTTCGACGTGGCCTGGCGGGGCACTGACGCGCGCAGCCCGGCGCCCGACAGCGGCGCGGGGCTCGGGCTCGCGATCGTGCGCGGCATCGCCGAAGCTCACCAGGGCAGCGTGCGTGTCCTCAACGACGGAGATGGCTGCCGTTTCGAGATGCGGCTGCCCGCCTGCCGCTGAACAGGCGAGCGCTGCGCGGCCTAAGCCCGGACGGCGGGCGACGCGGCGAACTCGGCGGTCCCGGCGGCGAACGACACCACGGCCTGCACGCATGGTCATGCCCCGCGCCCCCGCGGAACCGCGCGTTCTCCTCACTTTGTAAGGCCACGATCCTTGCCTCGCAACGGGGCGGCTGGCTGTAATACAGAGCGTGACCCTTAGTAGCAGTGCGGAGGTACGGCCGCATCCGCCAGACGCCCGCCGGCCGGCCATCGCGAGCCGGTCCTGGCGCCGCCGGGCGCCTGGTGCCGCTCGCTGGGCGGCGGCGCTTGCGGGACTTGCCGCGATTACCGCGTTCCTGGTCGTCGCCGCGAACCGGGCCGGCTACCCGTTCGCCCTCGAGTGGCTGGAGGGCAACTCGCTGGTCGAGGTCCACCGCGTCCTGGCCGGCCAGCCGCTGTACCCGGCCCCGGCCGTCGGGTACGTGCCAGACGGGTACCCGCCGCTGTACTTCGCCGTGTCGGCCGTCGCGGCCCGGGTGGCCGGTACGTCGTACCTGACCCTGCGCCTGGTCTCCCTGGCCTCCGCGATCGCTTGCTTCGCGCTGCTCGCCCGCCTGGTCCAGCGCGAGACGGGAAGTGCCGCCGCCGGGCTGGCCGCCGCGGGCGTGTTCGCCGCGACCTACTCCGCCACCGACACGTGGTTCGACGTCGCCCGGGTCGACTCGCTCTTCCTCGCGCTCAGCATCGGCGGACTGTACGCCGCCCGCTGGATGCGCGGCGCGCCGGGCGCGGTCGCCGCCGGGGCCCTGCTCGCGGCCGCCGCGCTCACCAAGCAAACCGGGCTCGTCGAAGGAGTCGCGGTGGCCGTCACGCTGCTGGCCGGCTCCCGCCGCCGCCTCGGCTGGATCGCCGCACTCACCCAGCTCACGGTGCTTGGCGTCAGCACGCTCGTGCTCGCGCTGACCACCGGGGGCTGGTACCTCTACTACGTCTTCCAGCTGATGGGCGAGCATCCGCTGACGGCCAGCAGCTTCGGCGGGTTCTGGGTGTTCCTGGCGAGCGCGCTCGGCCTGGCCGCCGCGGCGGCGCTGATCGGCGCGCGCCGGGTGCCGCCCGTGCTCCTGGCCGGCTGCGCCGCGCTGGCGGCCGAGGGGTACGCCGCCCTGGTGCACAGCGGCGGCGGCGTCAACGACCTGCTGCCCGCCTACCTCGCCGTGGCGCTGCTCGCCGGCCTGGCGGTCGGCAGCCGGGCCGCCTGGCGCCCGGTCGCGGCGGGACTGCTCGTCACGGCCCAGACGGCCCTGCTGCTCGCCGGCTGGCACCCGTCCACGGCCATTCCCACCGCGGCCGACCGCGCGGTCGGCGAGCAGCTGGCCGCGGGCATCCGGGCGTTCGGCGGGACGGTCGCGGTACCGGACGACCCGGGGCTGAGCCTGCTGGCGGGGGTGACGCCGACCGCGCACCAGGACGCGACGTACGACGTGCTGCGGGGCACCGACCAGGCCGCGATCGCGAGCTTCCGGGGAAGCGCCGAGTCCGCCCTCGCCGCCCGCCGGTTCAGCGCGATCGTCACGGGCGACGTCAAGCCTCCGTTCGGTAACCCGCCGGCGCTCGGCCGCTACTACCGGCTGTGCCCGCAGCCGCTGCTCGCCGGGGTTCCTGGCGGTGCGTTCGTCCCAGTCGCAGGACCTGACCTGCGTCCCAGCCGCGTCTGGCTGCCCCTGGGCAGCGGGTCATGCGCGGCCGCGGTCGAAGCCCTCGACGGCGCCGGCCATGCAGGTGGCTCGTGAAGCCCGCCCTGCGGTCGCTGATCCCCAGCGAGCCTCCTCCCGGGCCGTTCCGGCGGTCGTTCTGGCGCAGCCCGATCCGCGGCCCGTGGCTGACCTCGGTGTTCGGCCTGCTGCTGCTCGCGTCCATCCCGGTGATGTTCGCCACCGGCCTGCTGTCCTACGCCGCCTACAACCCGGACCTCAGCCCGGTCAACGACCAGACACCGGGCAAGGGGGTGCTCGGCTTCTACCTGTTCTCCTGGCCGACCCATCCCATCTGGCTCTACCGGCTCAACCAGGGCATCCACGTCACTCTCGGTCTCGTCCTCGTTCCCGTCCTGCTGTTCAAGCTGTGGTCGGTGCTACCCAAGTTGTTCGAGTGGCCGCCGCTTCGCTCACCGGCGCACGCGCTGGAGCGGATATCGCTGTTCCTGCTCGTCGGCGGGGCCGTGTTCGAGTTCGCGACCGGGATCCTGAACATCCAGACGTGGTACAAGTTCCCCGGCTCGTTCTATCCCCTGCACTTCTACGGCGCCTGGGTGTTCATCGCCGGCTTCGTCGTCCACACGACGCTCAAGGTGCCGGTCATGATCCGGGCGCTGCGCAGCCGGAGCCTGATCGGGGAGATGCGCACGAACCTCGCCGGGACGCGTCCTGAGCCGCAGTCCGCCGGCTACCTGGTGGCCACGCAGCCGGACCCGCCGACGATCTCCCGGCGCGGCGTGATCGCCTTCGCCGGCGCGGGTTCCGCCCTCATCGCGCTGCTGGCCGCGGGGCAGTCGCTCGGCGGCCCGCTGCGCTGGACCGCGCTGCTCGCCCCGCGCGGCCCAGAGCCAGGCCCGCCTGACGACTTCCAGGTCAACCAGACCGCGGCCAGCGCCGGGATCACCAGCTCGGCGGCGGGGGCGGCGTGGCGCCTGTCCCTGAGCCGTGACGGACAGGCGCCCGTCGCGCTGCGCCGGGCCGACCTGCTCGCCATGAAGCAGTACACCGCCAGCCTCCCGATCGCCTGCGTCGAGGGCTGGTCCACCGATGACCAGGCGTGGGCAGGCGTCCGGCTGCTCGACCTCGCCACCATGGCGGGCGTCACCCGGCCGTCCAGCGTCCTGGTGCGGTCCCTGGAACGAGGCGGGGCATTCAGCCAGGTCGTCTTGTCGGCGGGCCAGATCATGGACCCGGAGTCACTGCTCGCGCTGCGCGTCAACGGCGCGGACCTCACCCCCGACCACGGGTACCCGGCGCGGGTGATCGTGCCGGCCAGTCCCGGCGTGCACTGCACCAAGTGGGTCGCCAGCCTGACCTTCCGGAGCTGAACATGAGGCCTTTCCCGCGCTGGCCCGCCGCCCGCCGCCCGCACCCGGCGAGGATGCTCCGCGCGTTCCTGTCCTGGGTCGCCGCCCGCCGCCCGCACCCGATGAGGATGCTCCGCGCGTTCCTGTCCTGGTACGGCGCCGGCCCGCTGAACCTGCTCACCATGGCCGCGTGCTTCGCGCTGGCCGGCTTCGCGGCCGCCGAACTGCTGCCGAACAACCTCATCGGGATCCCCGTGTGGCTCATCGGCGCGGTCATCGGCCACGACCTGCTGCTGATGCCGCTGTACACCCTGGCCGACCGGTCCGCCCTGGCGGTCTTCCGGCACCGCAAGCCAGCGCTGCCCGACGTAGCCTGGATCAACTACCTGCGCGTCCCCGCCGCACTGTCCGGAATGCTGCTGCTGATCTGGTTCCCGCTGATCTTCCGTTTGCCCACCCGGTTCCCGGCCACCACGACGTTGCCGCTGGACCCGTACCTGTGGCACTGGCTGGGCGTAACCGGCGGCTTGTTCCTGCTGTCCGCCGCTGCACTGGCCCTGCGGCTGCGCACCAGCCGGACCAAGCCGAGCGACCTACCGCCGGGCACGGGCCCCACGCCCGTCCGCTAAGGACGTCGCCGCGAGTTCGCCTGATGTCCTTCCTCGCCAGCCGCGGCTCGCTCCAGCGCGCCGGCATAGCCGGACCAGGGCCCCGGAAATCACGCTGACCGGTACCAGTCATCCGGGCTCAGCCCGCTGGCAGAGCAGGCGGCCTGTGCGAGGACGATCAGCCACAGCGTCCGGTCGGTCGCGGCGAAGCCCCTGGTGATAAGGGTGGACAAATTCATGCCGCCAGTCTCACCACGCCACGGGCCGGCGGCATCGGTTAGCAGACTGAACCTCGGACGGCCGTCCGCGCCGCCACCAGAGTTCTTCGGTGAGCCAGAGTCACCGCCCTCCGTTCAGGAAATCATGATTTTCCGAACGAACCGTGGCACCTTCCGCTGGCCAAGCGCTGTCTCACTCCGGCGGGAAGTCCCGGCTCGCGGTGCAGGCCGGTCAGAACGCTCGACTGCGTCAGTCAGCGGCTCCGTACAGTCAGATAACGTAAGCCTCCGATGTGTCGTCGCCCGTACGGTGCAAGTGAGCCGGGCGACGGCGCAGCCACCACGGCGATCATTCAGCACGGAGGAGCCGGCCGGCCGTTTCGCTTGGCCGTAACCACGCGCGCAATGGAGAGACTCATCAGTGAACGCTCAACCGTCATCTGAGATCGCGGCCACCGTTGTGAGCGTCAACGTCGGGCGCCCGCAGTTGATCGACACCGCCCGCGGGACCGTCGCTAGCGCGATATGGAAAACGGCCGTGACGGGACGCGTGAGGGTCCGTGGCGTCAACCTCGACGGCGACGGTCAGGCCGACCGCTCGGTCCACGGGGGACCGGACAAAGCTGTTTACGCCTATGCGATTGAGGATGTACGTGCCTGGCAGCGGGAACTCGGCCGCGATCTCGGCACCGCTGCGTTCGGTGAAAATCTCACCACCCAGGCCCTAGACGTTTCCGGGGCCGTCATCGGTGAGCGCTGGCAGATCGGGACGGTCCTGCTTGAGGTCGCTCAGCCGCGACTGCCCTGCTTTAAGCTCGGGCTCCGCATCGGCGAACCCGGATTCCTCAAGCGGTTCGCCCGCGCTTCGCGCCCGGGCGCGTACCTGCGCATTGTCGACGAAGGCGACCTTGGCGCCGGGGACCGCATTGATGTTGTCAGCCGGCCCGATCATGGCGTGACCGTTCGCATGGTCGCGGACGCGCTCTTGCTCGACCCGAAGCTCATCCCGGCGGCCGTGGCCGCGCCGCAGTTGCCACCGGACCTGCGGAACTGGCTCGCCGATAGGGCGCCCGACTGATCTGGCAATCTCAGCCGGCCAGGTGCGTGCTGACGTCGAGCGCGTCGCGTAGCGCCGCCCGGGTGGTCACGCCTAGTTTCGGATAGATCTTCGGTCTTCCCGAGCTCCCACTCAGCAGACAGCAGCAAGGCCGCTCCGCTCCCTGCCGCCTCGTCAATGAACTCTCGTATCACCGCGAGCTCGCGATCGCGCCCGAGCACGACGCCGGGGGTGCCGGGCATAAGGCTTCTCTAATCGGGGAATGACTGCCGGGCTGCGCAATGGGGCGCCCGATTCGAAATCCTGCTGTCGCGGCGCCGGATCGGCCAGTTAGGCTGGCAGGAGAAGATTGCGGGCTATCCCTACCGCGGACTGGGGGGCCATACTGTGACAATCGGTACACATCCGGTCAGTCCTCGTAATTGATGACGACACAGTGACGCGGCTTTCCGGCGTCGAGCGCCTGGCTGAAGAGCAGATCTCGCTCCGCGCGATTGCCGAGCTCGTCAATCAGGGGGCACCAGCGCAGGACATCTTCAGTGCGGTCACTCATGAAGCGTCACGCCTGCTCGATGGCGTGCCAATGACCCTGACCCGATTCAGCGAAGGGCCCGAGCTGGTCGTCCTCGCATCCGCGGGCGGGCCGGCCCCCGTCGGCACCACGATTGCCTACGAGGCCGACACGCTACCTGACCGTGTCCGGCGACGTGGTCAGCCCACGCGGGTCGACGACTATACCCACGAGCGTGACTTCGAGCTGGCGACGCAATTCAACCTGGCGGCCGCGGTGTCGGTGCCAGTCTCCGTGGCCGGCCAGGCGTGGGGAATGCTCACCGCCACGTCAGCCGCGGACCCGCTACCAGCCGACACGGAAGACCGGCTCACGCAGTTCACCGGCCTCGTCACCACGGCCCTGGCCATCATCCAGACGCGCGGCGAGCTGCGCTCGCTGGCCGACGAGCAAGCGGCGCTACGGTCGGTGACCGAACTCACTGTCCAGGACGCGCCGGCCGAGGAGGTACTCGCGGCGGTCGCCCGGCAGGCGTCGGGGCTGGCCGGTGTCACCTTCACCACGCTGCTGCGCTACGGGCCTGACGGGTCCACGGAAATCGCGGCCGTCGACGGTGCCCCGCCCGGCATCTTCGTCGGCATGCGGGCGCCTGGCAGCGGCGACGGCGCGGTCCAGCGGGTCTGGCGAACCCGGCGGCCCGCGCAGGTCGACCGCCTCGCGGCGATGACCGGGCAATGGCCCCAGGTGGCGCACGGGCACGGATACACAACCAGCGCCGCGGTCCCTGTCTTCATCCATGGCACGCTCTGGGGCGCGCTGGTTGCCGTGGGCCGGGACAAGCCGTTGTCGGCTGAGACACACAAGCGGATGATGAGCTTCGCTGAACTGGCCGGCGCCGCGATAGCCGGGGCGCAGGCCCGCGCGCAGCTCCAGCAGCTGGCTGACGAGCAAGGTGCCCTGCGCCGCGTGGCCGAGCTGGTCGCCCACGGTACCGCTCTCGGCGACGTGTTCACCGCGGTTGCCGCGCAATCCTCCCGGATGCTCGGCAACCTCGCATCGGTCCTGATCCGCTACGGCCCTGATGGTGCCGCGGGGGTCATCGCCGTCTCCACCAGCCCGGTACCGCTCGGGCTGAGGATCCCGGCCGTGCCGGGGACCGTCGCCGCCGAGGTACTGCGAACCGGCGCGCCCTACCGTCTCGACAACGTCAGCGACTCACCCCTCGGCGGGATCGGTACTGACCTCGGCATTGCCGCCTGCGTGGCCGTGCCCGTCACCATCGAGGGACGGGTCTGGGGCGCCCTCGCCGCAAACTCACCGACGGCGCCGCTGCCCCCTGGTACCGAGGAACGCCTCCGTCCGTTCGCCGAGCTCGCCGCCGCGGCGATCGCCAGCGCCGAGAACAAGCAGAAGCTCACGACCTCCCGCGCACGCGTCGTCGCGGCATCCGATGAAACCCGCCGACGTCTCCAGCGCGATGTCCACGACGGCGCACAGCAACC
>Ga0181525_10003172_pt1 | contig 13126 bp, 8 predicted proteins | sample PEATcosm2014_Bin_48_FD_121100 | JGI IMG/M metagenome (GOLD analysis project Ga0181525, IMG submission 121100) | Peatland microbial communities from MTU Mesocosm Facility, Houghton, MI, USA - PEATcosm2014_Bin06_10_metaG | ecosystem: Environmental > Terrestrial > Soil > Wetlands > Peat | place...
GACGTTCGGTTTCGCCGGCGGCCGCGCCGACGTTTGGGAACCCGAAGAGCTCTACTGGGGTCCCGAAGGAACGTGGCTTGGCGACGAACGCTATAGCGGCGAACGCCAGCTCGCGGAACCGCTCGGCGCCGTGCAGATGGGCCTGATCTACGTCAATCCGGAAGGGCCGAACGGCAATCCGGACCCGCTCGCGGCGGCCAAGGACATCCGCGAAACATTCTTCCGAATGGCAATGAACGACGAAGAGACCGTCGCGCTGATCGCCGGCGGCCACAGTTTCGGCAAGACCCATGGCGCGGGCGATCCGTCACTGGTCGGACCGGAGCCGGAAGCTGGCGCGCTCGAAGATCAGGGCCTCGGCTGGAAAAGCACGCACGGCACCGGCTTCGGCGCCGACGCCATTACGGGCGGTCCCGAGGTCACGTGGACGCAGACGCCGACGAAGTGGAGCAACCTCTTCTTCGACAACCTGTTCAAGTTCGAATGGGAGCTGACGAAGAGTCCGGCCGGTGCGAAGCAGTGGAAGGCGAAAGGCGCGGAAGCCACGATCCCGGACGCCCACGACAAGTCGAAGAAGCATGTGCCGACCATGCTGACCACCGACCTCGCGCTACGGTTGGACCCGGCCTACGAGAAGATCTCGCGCCGCTTCTATGAGCACCCGGACCAGTTCGCGGATGCTTTTGCGCGCGCGTGGTTCAAGCTCACGCACCGCGACATGGGCCCGATCCATCGATATCTCGGTCCGCTCGTGCCGAAGGAGACGCTGGTATGGCAGGATCCGATCCCGGCGGCCGATCATCCGCCGATCGGGGAGCAGGACATCGCGGCTTTGAAGACCAAGATTCTCGCTTCAGGCCTGTCGGTGTCGCAGCTCGTTTCGACCGCATGGGCGTCGGCGTCGACGTTCCGCCGCTCCGATAAACGTGGCGGCGCCAACGGCGCGCGCGTTCGCCTTAGCCCCCAGAAGGATTGGGAGGTCAACCAGCCGGCTCAATTGAAGACGGTTCTTCAGAAGCTCGAAGCGATCCAGAAGGAGTTCGGCAAGAAGGTTTCTCTCGCCGATCTGATCGTTCTCGGCGGTGACGCCGCTGTCGAAAAGGCCGCGAAGGACGCCGGAGTCGACGTGAAAGTCCCCTTCGCGCCGGGACGCATGGACGCGTCGCAGGAGCAGACCGATGTCGACTCCTTCGCGCCGCTTGAGCCGCGCGCGGACGCCTTCCGCAATTACATCAGCAAAAAGCGGCAGTTCATGCAGCCTGAAGAGGCGATGGTGGACCGCGCGCAATTGCTGAAGCTGACGGGACCGGAGATGACCGTCCTCCTCGGCGGCCTGCGCGTGCTCGGGGCCAACGCCGGGGACTCCAAGCACGGCGTCTTCACCCAGCAGCCCGGAAAGCTGACGAACGACTTCTTCGTCAATCTGCTCGACATGGGCACGGAGTGGCAGCCCCCGAATGCCGATGGCGTTTACGAGGGCCGCGACCGCAAAACGAAGGCGGCCAAATGGACCGCAACGCGGGTCGATCTGATCTTCGGCTCGCACTCGCAGCTCCGCGCCTTCGCGGAAGTCTATGCATGCGCGGACTCGAAGCAAAAGTTCGTGAAAGACTTCGTGGCGGCGTGGGCCAAAGTGATGAACCTCGATCGCTTCGACCTCGCCTGATCTTCTGCCGAAGCCATGGACGAGAAATCGGGGCGGCGCTTCAAAGCAACATGAATCGCTGCCCCGACGCGAGACCCTCATAAGAACTTTTAGAACAGCCCCTGCTTTTTTAGCTTGCTTCAGAATAGGACGACCGAGCGAATCGACTTGCCTTGGTGCATGAGCTCGAATCCTCGGTTGATCTCGTCCAACTTGAGGACGTGAGTGATCATCGGATCGATTTCGATTTTACCGCTCATGTACCAATCGACCATCTTCGGCACATCGGTACGACCGCGCGCGCCGCCGAAGGCGGTACCCTTCCAGACCCGTCCGGTGACGAGTTGAAATGGACGAGTGGCAATTTCCTTGCCCGCTTCGGCGACGCCGATCACGACCGAAACGCCCCAGCCACGGTGACAAGCCTCCAGAGCCTGGCGCATCACGTTGGTATTTCCGGTGCAGTCGAAAGTGTAGTCGGCGCCGCCGTCGGTCAACGCGACGAGACGGTCGACAAGGCTCCCGGCGACGTTCGACGGATTGACGAAATGCGTCATGCCGAAGCGCCGGCCCCAGCGTTCCTTGTCGTCGTTGAGATCGACGCCGATAATCTTGTCGGCGCCCACCATCCTGGCGCCCTGGATGACGTTGAGACCAATTCCGCCCAGACCAAACACGACGACATTGGCCCCCGGTTCGACCTTTGCGGTGTTAACGACCGCGCCCACGCCGGTCGTAACGCCGCAGCCAATGTAGCAACTCTTGTCGAAAGGCGCGTCCTGCCGGATTTTCGCCACGGCGATTTCCGGCAGCACCGTGAAGTTCGAGAACGTCGAGCAACCCATGTAGTGGAAGATCGGACGGCCCTTGTAACTGAAGCGCGACGTACCGTCGGGCATCAACCCTTTGCCCTGTGTCGCACGAATGGCCGTACAGAGATTAGTCTTGCCTGAAAGGCACGACTTACACTGCCGGCACTCCGGCGTGTAGAGCGGAATGACGTGATCGCCTGACTTCAACGAGTTTACATCGGGGCCAACCTCCCGGACAATTCCAGCGCCCTCATGACCGAGGATGGAAGGGAAAATCCCCTCGCTATCAAAGCCATCCAGCGTATAGGCATCGGTATGACAAATCCCCGTCGCCTTGATCTCGATCAAGACTTCGCCGGGCTTCGGCCCGTCGACATCGACCTCGACGATCTCAAGTGGCCTCTTGGCTTCAAACGCGACGGCGGCACGGCTCTTCATGGTCTTCCCCTACTACGGTCCGATGAAGGCCGCAATTTTGGCAAGGCGATCGTGCGCGTCTCGCGCTGAGAATTGCGCCGGCCGCTCGTTGTCGAGCGCTGACTGGCCGGCCTATCCGTCTGTGGGCAATTCAAAGCTGAAACGGGCACCGCCAAGAACCGACTTATTATCCACGCGAATGTGACCGCCGTGCGCTTCGATAATGGATCGTGCCAGAGACAGGCCCATACCCATACCGGTGTCTTTGGTTGTAAAAAAGCTCGCGAACAGATGCTCAAGGTGGTCGGGAGCAATTCCGGGTCCGCTGTCCTCGAAGGTGCAACACAGGTTTTTCGACTCGGACAGCCTCGTCCGGATCAGAAGCTCGCGCTGCGCCAGCGCCTCGTGGGCCACGGCGTGTATCGCATTCATTGCCAAATTCACCACCACCTGTTGAAGCTGAACGCGGTCACCCTTCACCGGACCAAGCTGCTTTTCCAAGTCAAGAGACACATTGACGCCATTCGATTTGCATTCATGTCGGAGTAACGTCATCGATTCTTTGATGACATCGTTGAGTGACACTTTGGTCTGCTGCGACGCTCGCCCCATTGCCATCGCCCGAATGCGCGTAATGATATCACCGGCGCGGTGCGAATCGTCGACGATTCGCCGCACCAAACCGCGCGCCTTTGCCACGTCCGGCTCGGATCGTTCGAGCCAGCGCAGTGCCGCCGCGCCTCCGGTCGCTACCGAAGCAAGCGGCTGGTTGACCTCGTGGGCGATCGACGCAACAAGTTCCCCAAGCAACGAAATCCGCGCCGCATGCGCGAATTCCGCTTGGACTTGCTGCAGTCTTTCCAGGGCACGAACCCGATCCGTGATGTCGATGCACCCAGCAAGACCGATGCCGAAGTCGCCACCCGGCCCGGGCCGTGCGGTTGAGAAAAGAACATCGATGACACGCCCGTCCAAGGTCACCATCTTGGTTTCTTCCTCGAAAGTGGCATCGTCTCGAAAGCGGGCTTCCAAAAAGCGCCGAAATGTGTCGGGACTTTCTTGCCAATACCGCGCGACCGATCCAGCGAATTCGCGTGCATCGTGGCCCCCGAAGGATTGGATTGTACGATGATTGACTTCTTCGACGATCAGCTCCTCCATGGCGCGACGCAGAAAGTCAGGACGCTGATCCAGGTAGCGAGGAAAATCCGTCACCCGTTGCCTACGCAACTCCTCGAACAACCCCAACAGGCCGCGCTCGTCGAGCTGCCATAGGGCGACCGGCATGTTGTGAAAGAGGTGCCGATATCGTTGTTCGCTTGCCTGCAACGCCCGCTCGGATTGCTTGCGATCCTCGATGTCGATATTTGTCCCATACCATTTGATGACGTTTCCAGCTTGATCGCAAAGCGGCACGGCGCGGGCCAGAAACCAACGATATTCTCCGTCGAACCGGCGCAATCGCGATTCAAATTCAAAGGGTATGCCGGCCGTCGCCGCGGCGCGCCAGGCTGCCATATGGGCCGGGGCATCGTCTGGATGAAACATCGCGGTCCAGCCGTCACCCTGCAACTGCTCGGGCGATAGCTTTGTATAGGCCAGCAAGCGTTCGTTGTGGAAGTCGTTGCCACCGTTGGGTAATGCCGTCCACACAATCACCGGGATGGTGTCGAGGGTGGCGCGTAACTCAATTTCGACGAGCCGGGTCCGCTCTTCGGCGCGCTTCCGCGCGGTGACGTCCATGAGGGCGCCGCGGAGCTGAATTTTACCTTCGTCATCGATAACGTGGCAGATTACGGAAACATCCTTGATAGAACCGTTCGGCATCACCAAGCGAAATTCGATGTCAAAATTCTTGCGGTCTTTCATTGCGCGATCAACGACTTGCCGGAGCCGCAAAACATCGTCCGGATAGACACGCTGCATGCACATTCTGACCGAAGGCGTCGCCTTGGTGTCATATTCGTAAATTCTGTAGGTCTCTTCGGACCAGAAGATCTCTCCGCTCGAGACGTCCCAGCGGAAGCTGCCGGTGTGGCTTAATTGCTGGGCTTCCGCCAAGTACGTCTCTTGGGCTCGACGTAGCGCGTCCTCGGCGCGCTTGCGCTTGGTGATGTCGTTATTGGTCTCAAGCGTTCCGATGGGGCGCCCATCGCCGTCGCTCCGGAGAGACCACCGGCTTGCGACGGAGACTTGTTTCCCGTCACGAGTTGAGTGAAGAAGCTCGCCCTCCCAGCGACCAGTGCTGAACAATATTTCCGTGATTTGTTCGAGCGGAGCAGGAAATATTGTCTGCAACAGCCGATGAGAATCTTTGCCGATCGCTTCTTCTCTCGTCCAACCGTAAATCTCTTGCGAGCCGCAATTCCAGTAGGTGATGATGCCGTCCAGGTCGCGAACAAGGATCGAGTCGGGGGTAATATCGAGTAGTCGAGTTTGTTCCCGGTGCGCGTCCTCAAGCCGGCGTAGCCGACGCACCAGGCCCGTGATAGCGAGCGAAGTGATAAGGAACGCGAATAGCGTGATTAAATCCTGCCCGTCCGTTACGTCAAAACTATAAAGCGGCTTGATGAAGAAGAAGTCCAGGCAACCTACCGCCATAACTGAAAAAACAGCGGAAGCGATAAAGCTATCCATGAGCGACAGCGGGACGATGAAAATCAAATAGACAAGAGCGGTCGTCGCGGAATTAAGGGCGAGCCGAAAGCACGCGGAGGTTATGACCGTTAGTCCAATGCCGCCAGCGAGCCAGAGTACGGCCGTCGAGCCGATCCGACCGAAGCGAGCCCGTGTCAGGCGCCAAAACCCGATAGAAAGTAGCGATAAAAATTTGTCCGTGGAATGGGGCACGCGGCTTGCTGAACCTCCCAATTCGAAAGGGGCGGTGGATCCTCACCGAAGTAGCTTTCTTAGGCAAGATCCATGACCACGGCACCCAGTTAAAACAATATCGCAATTATAGGGACCGAAGGCAGCAACTCAGCGCCCGAACACTTCGGACACGGCGTCCGCAACGCGGACATATGGCCTCCGCATTAGCGGCAGAAGGTGCCGCCTCCTCGAAGCGGTAGCGAAGTCGTCCGAAATTGAGGGAACGGGCGTGCTCGTCGCATCGGCGGGCCCGATCTGCTATCCGTGGTCGATGCCGCAAGCGGATTTGCGTCCCAATGCGGCGTCATAACTTTGCTGGAATTGCCGCATGACACGGGTGGTCTTCCTCGTCGACGTCGATAACACGCTGCTCGACAACGACCGGATCCAGCAAGACTTAAGGGACCATCTCGATCGCGCTTTCGGTATTGCCTGCCGCGAGCGCTATTGGACGATCCTGGAGACTCTATTCGCGGAACTCGGCTATCGCGACTATATCGGGGCACTGCAGCGCTACCGCGTCGAGCACCCGCGCGAGATCGAGCTTCTTTCGATGTCCTCCTTCCTGATCGATTACCCTTTCGCCGAACGGCTGTTCCCCGGCGCGCTGAATGTGCTGGCGCGGCTTCGCGGCTTTGGTCCGACGGTCATCCTGTCGGACGGCGATGTCGTATTCCAGCCGCGCAAGGTCGAGCACGCCGGCATAGCCGCAGCGGTGGCCGGGCATGTGCTGATCTACATCCACAAGGAGGCGGTCCTGGATGACGTCCAGCGGCGCTATCCGGCTGAGCATTACGTCATTATTGATGACAAGCTCCGTATCCTTACGGCGGTCAAGCAGATTTGGGGCGCGCGCGTGACCACGGTGTTTGTGCGCCAGGGCTCCTTCGCTCACGATCAAAAAATGATCAGCGCCTTGCCGGCGGCGGACCTGACAATCGAGCGCATCGACGATCTGCTCGACTTTGACCTGACGCGGTTGCGCGCCAGCCATTCGTGAACGGGGCGCCCGTCATGCGGCGTCGGTCGAGAAGCGGAAAATCGTGGTCGAGCGATAGTGCTGCCCGGGTCGCAGCACCGCTGACGGAAAGCCCGGGTGATTTGGCGCGTCCGGGAACTGTTGCGTCTCAAAGCAAACTCCGTCGCTCTGCCGATAGGCCTGGCCGGCCGGGCCGACCAAAGCGCCGGTCAAATTGTTGCCGGTATAGAACTGCAGCCCGGGCGCGTCGGTCAGGACCTCGAGGATGCGGCCCGATTTGGGCTCAAACACGCGCGCCGCCGGCCGTAATGGATCGCCGGCCGGCGCGCGCAGGACCCAATTATGATCGAAGCCGTGGGCGATCAGGAGCTGCTCGTCGGCACCGCGAATGCGATCGCCGATGCGCTTGGGCGAGGTAAAATCGAAGGCAGTCCCGCCGACTGCCCGGATTTCGCCCGTGGGAATTTGCGTCGCGTCGGTCGGCGTGAACAGGTCGGCCGCGATCGAAACGACGTGGCCCAGCACGTCTCCGGAACCTTCGCCGGCGAGATTGAAATAGCTGTGATTGGTCAGGTTCACGATCGTCGGCCGGTCGGTCGTCGCGGCATAATCGATGCGCAATTCATTGGCCGCCCCCAATCCGTAAGTCACCTCGACGGCGAGGTTGCCTGGATAGCCCTCCTCGCCATCCGGACTGTCATAGCGCAACAGTACCTCCTCGCCGCCGCGGCCGATCGCTTGCCAGACCGCCTTGTCGAAGCCGTGCCGGCCGCCATGAAGCGCATTCGGTCCGGAATTGGTATCGAGTCGGTATTCGATGCCATCGATGGCGAAGCGCCCGCGCGCGATGCGGTTGGCGTAGCGTCCCGCGATCGCCCCGAAATGCGGACTGCGATGCATATAGCCCGACAGCGACTCCATTCCGAGCACGACATTGGCGACCCTGCCGTCGCGATCGGGTACCTCGAGGCGAGCGATGATGCAGCCTAAGGTGAGGATGCGCACACGCATCCCCGCGGCGTTGGCCAGCGTGTAGGCGTCAACCGGCTGACCGTCCTCCGTGATTCCGTAGCGTTCTTTTTTCATACCTAGCCGGTTCCGGCAGCCGCCCGATCGGCGAACCAGATGAGTTCGCCCACCGGGCGCACACGGGCCGCCGGAACCTCACTGCCGCCCGCGCGAATAGCTTTGAAGATTGCCGCCTTTTCCTTTCCCGCCACGAGGAAAGCCACATGCCGGCTGCTCTCGATCACCGGATAGGTCATGGTGATGCGCACCTCGGGCCGCCCGTGCGACACCGCCGCAACCCAGCGCTTGCGCTCTTCAAGCACCGCGTCGTCGGGCAGCAGCGAGGCGGTATGGCCATCCGGTCCGAGTCCGAGCAAGGTCACATCGAACATCGGCCGCGCCGTATCCAGCGCCGTAGCGCCATAAGCCGTCTGCAGTATCCGCTCATAACGCAAGGCAGCATCGTCGGGGGCGCCGTCGGTCGGCACCGGATGAATGTTTTCTTTCGGGACCGGCGCCTTGGCTAGCATCGCCTCGCGGGTCATCCGATAATTGCTCTCCGGATCGTCGTAGGAAACGAAACGCTCATCGCCCCAGAACCACGAGACGCGCTGCCATGGAAAGCGTCCGCGGAACTCATCGGAGGCGAGCAAGCCGTAGAGCGTCTTTGGCGTCGAGCCGCCGGACAGCGACACTCTGAACGGGTTTGGCGTAGCCAGCGCGGTCGCCGTCATCCATTCGGCAACATGACGGGCAAGTGAAATCGGATCCGGAAGCACCTCGATACGTCCGATCATCTTGCTCATGTCACCGCCTCATTCCGATGCGCCGAGAACGAAGCGTTCCATCGCCTTGGCGAAGCCCTCGTCGTTGTAGGAATCCGTCGTGGCGCTCGCCTCTGCCTTAACCGCATCGGAAGCGTTGCCCATGGCGATGCTGAAGCCGGATCGCTTGAACATCAGCACGTCGTTGGGCTGGTCGCCGACGGTCGCGATCTCCTCGGCCGCGACGTTCATTTGACGCGAAAGATAATCCACCACCGCGCCCTTGTTGGCGTCCTTGTGGGTGATGTCGAGGTAATAGGGTTGCGACCGGCTGGCCGTCGCGCGCTGGCCAAAAGCGGCCTGCGCGTCGGCTTCACAACTCTGGACTTTGTTGCGATCGTCGCTGATGCCGACGATTTTCGCCACATCGCCGAGCTTGTCCGTGAAATCCGCCACCACCGTCGGCTGGAACTTGACGGTCCAAGCCTCGCGCGCGACATGCGGGGCATCGGCCTTGGTGATCAGCCAGTCATTGCCACGATAGACCCAGGCATCGAGACCATGGCCGCGAATGAGTTCGATCGCCTTGGCGGCGACATCGGCAGGCAGCGTTTTCTGTTCAATGATCGACAAGTCCCGCTTGACGAAGAGCCCACCGTTAAATCCCGCGATAGGCGTGCTGAGTTCCAGCGGATCGAACAGCATGGCCATGCCCCGCGGCGGCCGGCCGCTGGTAATCGCGAAGCGGATGCCTACAGCGCCCATTTTCCGGACGGCGGCCAGCGCACGCTCCGTCAGCACTTTATCCTCGGTGACAAGCGTGCCGTCGACGTCAGCCAGCACCAGCGATATCTTCTTTTTTTGCGTCATGGCCCACTCAACGATCCTCTCAGCATCAGGCGGTTCCCCCGAGTTTACGGTAGCGCCGGATCAGACTGTTGGTGGAACTGTCGTGGTCGAGTTGGGGTTCCACGGCGCCGGCAAGTTGAGGGATGATGCGCTGGGCGAGAACCTTGCCGAGTTCGACACCCCATTGATCGAAGGAATCGATCTGCCAGATGGCGCCCTGGGTGAAGACGCTGTGCTCGTAGAGCGCAACGAGTTTGCCGAGCGCGCCCGGTGATAGGCGATCCAGGAGAATCGTGTTGGAGGGACGGTTGCCCTCGAATACACGATGCGGCACAAGCCAATCGGGCGTCCCCTCAGCCTTGACCTCCTCGGCGGTCTTGCCGAGGGCCAGCGCCTCGGTCTGCGCGAAGACATTGGCGAGCAGGATGTCGTGATGTCGGCCAAGCGGATTCAAAGCTTGGGCGAAGGCGATGAAATCACAGGGGATGAGCCGGGTGCCTTGATGGATCAATTGATAGAATGAATGCTGGCCGTTGGTCCCGGGCTCGCCCCAGTAGATCGGACCGGTGTCGTAATCGACAGCGATCCCATCGAGCGTGACGTGCTTGCCGTTGCTCTCCATGGTGAGTTGCTGGAGATAGGCGGGGAAGCGCTTGAGATATTGCTCATACGGCAGTACGGCGACGGTCTGGGCGCCGAAGAAATTATTGTACCAGATCGCGAGCAGCCCAAGCAGCACCGGCAAATTGCGTTCGAACGGAGCGGTGCGGAAATGCTCGTCCATCTGATGGAAGCCATCCAGCATGGCGCGGAAATTGTCCGGGCCGACGGCGAGCATCGTGGATAGCCCGATCGCCGAATCCATGGAGTAGCGTCCGCCGACCCAGTCCCAGAAGCCGAACATATTGGCGGTATCGATGCCGAACTTCGCCACTTCCTCGGCATTGGTCGAGACGGCGACGAAGTGCTTGGCGATCGAAGATTCCTCGCCATTGAGGCCGGCGAGCGTCCAATCGCGCGCCGTATGCGCGTTGGTCATGGTCTCCAAGGTCGTGAAGGTCTTGGACGAGATGATGAACAAAGTCTCGGCCGGATCGATGTCGCGAACCGCCTCGGCGAAGTCAGTGCCGTCGACGTTGGACACGAAGCGAAAGCTCACGTCCCGCTGGGCGTAATGTTTCAACGCTTCATAGGCCATGACCGGCCCGAGATCCGAGCCGCCGATCCCGATATTGACGACGTTACGGATGCGTTTCCCGGTGTGGCCTTTCCAACTGCCGCCGCGCAACCTCTCGGCGAAAGCCGCCATTTTGTCGAGAACGGCATGGACCTCGGGAACGACGTTCTTGCCGTCGACGGAAATGGAGGCGCCGCGCGGCGCGCGCAACGCCACATGGAGCACGGCGCGCCGCTCCGAGACATTGATCTTGTCGCCGGCAAACATAGCGTCGATGCGCGTCCGTAGCTGCGCTTCTTCAGCCAGTCGAAGCAATAGCGGCAGCGTCTCGTCGGTGACCTGGTTCTTCGAGTAGTCGAGATAGACACCGGCACCTTCCGCCGCCAATCGCTCTCCGCGCTTGGGGTCGCCGGCGAATAGCTGCCGAAGGTGCAGCCCCTTAATCTTTTGATGATGGGCCTCAAGCGCGGACCACGCGGGTCGCTTACGCAACGGCAAAATGGCCATCTTTTTTTCCTCGTAGAGACCGCCGATGACCCTCGGCGAACACGCCAGCCCCGATCTCAGCTCGCTTTCCGAATCGCCGCGCTTTTCGATTCGACGCAAGACATCAGACTGTTCCAAGATTTCACGAAGGAATCCGCGCCCTCGTCCTGGAGACGCTCGGCGAGAGCGTCGACATTAATCCCCGCTTTCGCGAAGCTCGCCAGCACCGGCTCGCAGTCGCCGCCGTCGGCGGGCAAGATGTCGCCGACCTCGCCGTGATCGGCGAAAGCCTTCAACGTGCTCTCGGGCATGGTGTCGACCGTGAAAGGCGCGGCGAGAGCCTTCACATAGAGAATATCGGAGGCCGCCGGATCCTTGGTGCCGGTGCTGGCCCAGAGCAGACGCTGAGGCCGGGCGCCGGCATTGGCGGCCCGGTGCCAGCGCGTCGAGCTCAGCAACTCGCGGTACGCCCTATAGGTGCGTTGGGCGATGGCGATGCCAAGCCGGTTGGCCAGTTCCAATGGCACCTTCCCCGCTACGGCGACGTCCCAGCGGCTGATGAAGATCGAAGCGACCGACCCAACCGCTGGATTGAGTCCCGCCGCGATGCGCCGCTCGACGCCGCGCAAATAGGCCTCGGCCGCCGCGACATATTGCTCGCGCGAGAACAGCAGCGTGACGTTCACCGGAACGCCCGCGAAAATGGCTTCCTCAATCGCCGGCAGGCCTTCCTTCGTGCCCGGTATCTTGATGAAGAGATTTGGTTTCCCGCCTTTGGCGTGGAGCAGCTTGGCGGCCGCCAGCGTGCTCGCGGTGTCGTGGGCGAACAGCGGAGAAACCTCGAGCGAGACCCAGCCGTCCACCCCGTCGGTCCGCGTGAAGACCGGTTGAAACAGATCGGCGGCGCGGGTCAGATCCTCCAGCGCCAAGCCGAAAAACAAATCGTCCCTCGATTTCGCCAGCGGCGCTTTCTGGCGGATGGCCTCGTCGTAGGTCGTACTGGTGCGGATGGCATTGTCGAAGATCGTGGGATTCGATGTCAGCCCGGTCACCGAGAACTCGTCGATATAGCGCTTGAGCGTGCCGCTATTGAGTAAGTCCCGGGTTATATTGTCGAGCCACAGGCTTTGGCCGACATCGTGGAGCTTCTTGGTTGCTTTCATCGCGTCACCTGAGATTTGAAACGGCATGCAATTCGAGGGTGCCGATACTTCAATATGGGGTAGCTCGAAGGCTTTAGACAGGGCAACTAATCGGCTGAACTCGCGACTTTTCTCGGCAATGAGATCGAGTAGTTTTCGGCCATCGTGAGGGCGGCGAAGATCAAGGCAGACTAGGTGCCGCAATGCATCACTGACTCTGGATATTAGCGTCTTTGATGATTTGCTCGTATCGCGACATCTCGTCCTTGATGTATTTAGTGAAATACGCCGACGTGGACCCGATCGGTTCAAAGCCGAGTTTGGCGAAACGATTCTTCACGTCCGGGTCGCTTACGATCTTGATGACACCGTCCTGGATTTTTGCGACCAGGTCGGCCGGCATATCCTTCGGGCCCCACAACCCATACCAGGATGCGAAATCAAATTCCGCCATTCCGGATTCCGCAACAGTCGGGATTTCCGGCGCGATGGCAAAACGTTTTTTACTGGTGATCGCCAGCGCCTTGATCTTGCCGGCCTGGGCCAACGGCAGCGACGATAAGATCGGATCGGCCATCAACTGCGTTTGCCCGCTCATCAAGTCGGTCAGGGCAGGCGCCGCGCCGCGATAGTCGATCACTAATGTGTCGACGCCTGCTTCGTGTTTAAGCACTTCGACCGCAAGGTGGCCGGCCGAACCGAAGCTGGATGTTGCGAAGGTGTATTTGTCCGGCGCCTTGCGGACGATATCGAAAAGCTCCTTGAGCGTGTTGGCGGGCATGCTCGGCGTTGTACTGACGATCAGTGGCCCGGCCACGACCAGCGAAATCGGCGTAAAGTCGGTGACCACGTTGTACGGGACGGTTTTGTAAAGAAACGGCGTTACGACATGGATGGAGGCGGTCAGCAGCATGGTGTAACCGTCCGGCGTCGCCTTGGCGACGTAGCTGGCGCCGACGGTGCCACCGGCGCCGCC
>Ga0181525_10003173_pt1 | contig 13124 bp, 11 predicted proteins | sample PEATcosm2014_Bin_48_FD_121100 | JGI IMG/M metagenome (GOLD analysis project Ga0181525, IMG submission 121100) | Peatland microbial communities from MTU Mesocosm Facility, Houghton, MI, USA - PEATcosm2014_Bin06_10_metaG | ecosystem: Environmental > Terrestrial > Soil > Wetlands > Peat | place...
CGGTCTGACCCCACCGCCTTTCCAGGCGGTCGGCTTCCAGCAGGTTTCACCTTTTGGTCCAGTTTCTTGTGCGCTCGATGTGGCGCACGTTCTCAACGTGCTATCGCATGTTCTCAACGTGCTGTTTTCGCACTCGTGCGAACATTGTTCGCGGACCCTGAAGCGTTCACACGATTGTGAACGCGGCACGTATAAGTGCGTGCGCCACGCCCTTCAGGCGATCTTGGATTCTACCGGCTTCGAGCCGGAAGTTTTTAAACTTGCCGGATGAGCTTTTCCAGATAAGCGGATGCCGCCGGATCGCCTTCGCGCGGCGCCCAAGGGGCGAAGTCTTTGTCATTAGCGGCCGAATACGGACCAGGCTTTACTTCATAGCAGACCGCGTGCTCCGATAGCGGGCTCAAGGTGTGCCACACGCCCTCCGCTACGTCGATTCCCAGGGGATCGTGGCCCACCACTTCCGTGCGCGTAACGTTCCCCGCGTCATCGAAAATAAAGAACGCCACTTCGCCTTCCAAAACCACGAACGATTCGGCCTTGGGAGGATCCAAATGCCGATGCGGCGCGACGTAGGTTCCCTTCACCATCACGTTCAGGAAGCGATGCGGGTTGTCTTCCATGGACGCGTGAAAGTTGTGATTGACGCGCAGCCTGGGCGAGCGCTGCGCCCGCGCTATCAGATCGTCCAGCAAAGCCCGATTCAAAATTTGAACAGCCACACATCCATGTTATTCCGTTGTTTCAGACGCCGATGTCCTCGTTCCACAGTTCGGGCTTCAACCGGATGAAGTCCGTCATCATTTGAATGCACTCCTCATCCTGCACCACAATCACTTGAATGCCCTGGCCGCGCATGTAATCCTCGGCGCCGAGGAAGGTCTGGTTTTCGCCCACCACCACGCGCGGGATCTTATACAGCACGATAGCGCCGCTGCACATGGGGCAAGGAGAAAGAGTGGAATAGATGGTGCTGTTCCTGTAAACCTGGGCCGGCAAGCGGCCGGCATTGCGCAGGCAATTCATCTCGCCGTGGTCGATGGCGCTGCCGGTCTGGACGCGGCAATTGTGGCCTCGCCCGATAATCCGGTCCTCGTATACCAGCACGGAACCAATCGGAATGCCGCCCTCGGACAGGCTCTTGCGCGCCTGCTCTATCGCCGCGAGTAAGTATTGATCCGCCGTGGCCATTCCGGTCAGTCCACCCGAAAAAGGATAACATTAGGAATGCCCGCCTCCGCCGTCGAGCCCGAGTTCTATACATCCGGCCTGATCCGGCTGACGCGTCCGCAAATGTTCGCGACCATGACGGGTCTGTTGCTGTCCGTCCTGCTGGCGGCGCTGGATCAGACCATCGTGGGCACGGCCGAGCCGCGCATCATTGCGCAACTCTCCGGTTTTAATCGTTATCCCTGGGTCTCCACCGTTTATCTGCTCGGGTCCACGCTGGCCGTTCCCGTGTTCGCGAAGCTCTCCGACATGTATGGCCGAAAATGGTTTTTCCTGGGCGGCGCCAGCATGTTCGTACTCACCTCGGCGCTGTGCGGGGCGGCGGGGACGTTTACATTTTTGCCCATCGACGGTATGAACCAGCTCATCGCCTTTCGCGGATTACAGGGCATTGGCGCGGGCATGATGATGGGGCTGGCGTTCACCATTATCGGCGACGTATTCTCGCCGGCCGAACGCGGCAAGTACACCAGCTTTTTCGCGGCCGCCTGGGGACTCGCATCCATTTTCGGTCCAACGCTCGGTGGCTGGCTCACCGATCACATCTCCTGGCGCGCGGCATTCTACGTCAATCTGCCGGTGGGCATTGTCGCAATCGCCGCAATTTACTGGAAACTCCCCGAATTACATCCCGAAGGCGTTGAGCGGCGCCTGGATTGGGCGGGAGTAATCTCGCTGATCCTGTCCATTGCGCCACTGCTGCTCGCACTCACCTGGGTGACCGACTACGGCTGGAGCTCCCCGCGGGTGGAATTCCTGCTGGCGTTTTCCGCTGTGATGCTGGTGGTGTTTTTGCGCGCCGAGACGAAAGCGATTGAGCCGCTGATCCCGCTTACGCTGTTCCACAACCCCATCATCAGCCTTTGTTCCATCTGTGTCTTTCTGCTCGGCATGGGCATGTTCGGCGTCATCATTTATCTGCCACTGTTCATGCAGGGAGTGCTGGGCACGTCGGCCACGCAGTCCGGCAATCTGCTTACGCCGCTGATGCTGGGCGCGGTCCTGGGCAGCATTATCACCGGTCAGCTCACTCTGCGCCTGGAGAGTTACAAAATAGCGGCTGTCGTCGGATCGGTGCTGGTTGCCTGCGGCATGATCCTGTTCGCGCGCATGGGCGCGGCGACGCACCGCGGGGACGTCGTGCTGGCGATGATTATCGCGGGAGCGGGCATGGGGCTGCTGCAACCGGTATACACCGTGGCGGTTCAAAACGTCGCGCCCAGAAAATATATGGGCGCCGCCACCGCTTCCACCGCTTTTTTTCGCTCGATCGGCAGCACCATGGGCGTCGCTATTTTTGGCAGCGTGCTGCTGACCAGTTATCATCACGACCTTACAGTAGGAATTCCGCCCGATACGCCGCCGGAAGAGCTGAAACTGTTTTCGAATCCTCTGCTGTTGGGCCAGATGCGCGAACGGCTGGACGCCACCTTCGGCCATTCCGCCGCCGGCCTGCATCTCTTGCAGATGCTGATGGCCAACGTGCGCATCGGCCTGCTGCATGGCTTGCAGCGCATCTTCTTCGCCAGTGCGGTGATCATGACGCTGGCCATCATACTGCACGTCGCTTTGCGGGACGTACCTCTGCGCCGCCATCACGCTCCGGAGCCGGAAATCCCGGTGTCGTAGCGATATTAATAACGCCGTTAAGAACGTGCGCCACATCGAGCGCACAAGATGGGAACAGCGCCGCGACCGTAAGGAAGCGGAAAGGAATCGTATGAAACACGTCGCCCTCGGCAATCTCGGCCTGCAAGTCTCCCGCAAGGCTTGGGATGGATGGGCATGTCGGAATTTTACGGCAGTTCCGACGACGCGGAATCCATCGCCACCATTCGTCTCGCGCTGGATGGCGGGGTAAATGTTCTGGACACCGCCGGCGTTTATGGCCCATTCAATTTCTGGGTGTGAATGGACGTCCCGAATATGTCCGAGCGTGCTGTGAGGCTTCGCTCCAGCGGCTGAACGTGGACGTCATCGATCTTTACTACCAGCATCGCGTGGATCCGAAAACGCCCATCGAAGATAGCCGTTGGCGCGATGGGGTGGATATTCTCGCGACGGTCCGCGAACTCGGCATCGGCTTTGTGGCGTATAGCCCGCTCGGCCGCGGCTTCCTGGCGGGCGAATTCAAACGGCCTGGAGATATCCCGGACAATGCTGTCCGCCGCTTTCATCCGCGCTTCCAGGGCGACAATTTCAGGAAGAATCTGGATCTGGTCCGGCACATCGAAGCGCTCACGCCTGGAGGAGAATATGAAGGCGCTCGAAATCAGTTTCACTCCAGCAGAGCTCCCGCCAATCGATCGCCTGTTCCCCAGAGGCAGCACTGCCGGGACGCGCTATCCCGAGCAGCACATTCCCGCCGTGAATCTGTAGTTATGATGGTTTAGCGTATGCAAATTGAAGAGCGATCGGTGGCCGGGTTGAATGATTCCGGCAGAGAGCGGCGGCCCTAGTACCGCATGCGTAATATTCGTCGTGTGGCCGTGCTGGGCGCGGGAACCATGGGCTCCCGCATCGCCGCGCATTTCGCCAACGCCGGCGTTCCTTCGCTTTTGCTCGATGTAAAGGGCCATCCGAATCGGAACGCTCCCGCTCAGCAGGGCCTCCAGAATGCTTTGAAACAGAAGCCGGCTGCATTCTTTATCGACGAAAAAGCGGCGCTGGTGGAAACGGGGAATTTCGAAGACGATCTGGAGAAGCTTTCCACCTGCGACTGGGTCATCGAAGCGGTGGTAGAAAACCTGGAGGTGAAGCGCGCGCTGTGGCGCAAGGTGGATTCGGCGCGCAAGCCTGGCACGATCCTTTCCACCAACACCAGCGGCATCCCGCTCGCCAAAATCTCCGAAGGTTTTTCGTCCGAGTTCCGGCGTCACTTTCTGGGCACGCATTTTTTCAATCCGCCGCGCTACCTGCATCTGATGGAGCTGATTCCAGGGCCTGAGACGGAGCAGAAGGTTCTGTCGGAGGTGGAGGAATTCGCCGAACGGCGTCTCGGCAAGGGCGTGGTTCGCACCAAAGACACTCCCAATTTCATCGCCAACCGCATTGGAAGTTTTCTGGGAGGCACCGTCGGCAAGGTGATGGTGGAAGAAGATTTCACCATCGAAGAAGTGGACGCGCTGACCGGTTCTCTGATCGGCGCGCCGAATAGCGCCAGCTTTCGTTTACTCGACCTGGTGGGTCTGGATGTCTGGGCCTTCGTGGGAGTGAACCTTTATGAACTGGTTCCCAACGATCCCTGGCGCGACCGTTTTCTGCCGCTCGAATTCGAAGAGCAGATGCTGGAGCGAAAATGGCTGGGCGATAAGACCGGCCAGGGTTTCTACAAGCGCGTGGGCAAGGATCGCGAGATTTACGCGCTTAATTGGAAGACGCTGGAATACCAGCCGCGCCAGAAGCCGCGTTTTCCTTCCGTGGACGCGGTGGGGACGATTGAGGATGTGGGCGAGCGGATTCGTGCTCTCTTCCGCTCCGACGACCGCGCCAGCCGATTCCTGTGGAAGGTGCTGAGCGATTATTTTCTCTATTGCGCCGCAATGATCCCGGAGATTTCGGATCGCATGGTGGAAATCGATCGCGCCATGCGCTGGGGCTACGGTCACAAGCTGGGTCCCTTCGAGCTGTGGGATGCCATCGGTTTTCTGGAAGTGGTGTCGCGCCTGGAGAGGGAGCGGCGCGCTGTTCCAACCAGTATTAAAGACGCGTTGGCACGCGGCATCATCGCACTGTATCGTCCGCCCGAGGCGCATGGCCCCGCAACGGCCGAATATTTCGACTTCCGTGCTAAGAGCTACCAGCCGATTGAACCCCGGCCCGGCATCCTGAATTTGCACCACCTCAAGCGCACGCATGGCGTGGTGCTTGAGAATAGCGGCGCATCGCTGATCGACCTGGGCGGCGGCGTTTTGTGCGTGGAATTTCACAGCAAGCTGAACACGCTGGGCGAAGACAACGTCGGCATGGTGTTTGCGGGCCTGGAGGAAACCAATCGCAATTTCGATGCGATGGTTATCGCCAATGAAGGCGAAGTGTTCAGCGCGGGCGCCAACCTGATGCTGGTGCTGCTGGCCGCGCAGGAAGAGGAATGGGACGATCTGAACTTCGCCGTCCAGCGCTTCCAACAGATGAACATGGCGCTGAAGTACGCGGCGAAACCGGTGGTGGCCGCGCCCTTTTCTCGCGTTCTGGGAGGCGGCTGCGAACTGGCGCTGCATTGTACGCGCGCGCAGGCGTCGGCGGAAACCTACATCGGATTGGTGGAGGTGGCGGTGGGTTTGATTCCCGCGGGCGGCGGCTGTAAGGAATTGCTGGTCCGCTTGCATGATCCGCTGAAGATTTTCGAACTCATCGGATATGCGAAAGTGTCCACCAGCGGCGAAGAAGCCAAGAAGCTGGGGCTGCTGCATCGCGCCGATCCGATCTCCATGAATCCCGAGCGCCTCGTTTTCGACGCCAAGGCGCTGGCGCTCTCGCTCGTTCCTAGCTACGCGCCCAGCGCGCCCCGTAACGATATCAAGGTGGGCGGAGAAAGCGCTTACGCCATGATGAAGCTGGGAGCCTGGACCGCTCGTCAGGGAAACTTCATCAGCGACTACGACATGCTGGTGGGCGAGAAGCTGGCGCATATTTTGAGCGGCGGCCGGCTGACGGGGGAACAGACCGTCTCCGAACAGTATTTGCTGGACCTGGAGCGAGAAGCATTCCTGAGCTTGTGCGGCCATCCCAAGACGCGGGAGCGCATGCAGTATATGCTGAAGACTGGCAAACCACTTAGAAACTGACGGACCGAATCCGAAATTTGGAAACAACGAAATTTGGAAACAACATGGAAGCGGTAATTTTAGATTGTCTACGAACGCCCGTCGGCAAAGCGCCGCGCGGCAGCCTGCGCAACACGCGGCCCGACGATCTGGCGGCCCTGGTGATACGCCGCCTGCTGGAAAAACATCCGGCTATCATCGCAGCGGAAATCGACGATGTGATCATGGGCTGCGCGATGCCCGAAGCGGAGTCCGGGATGAACATTGCCCGCATCGCCGCGTTAAGGGCAGGTTTGCCCGATTCGGTGCCCGGCGTCACGATCAATCGCTTCTGTTCCTCGGGATTGCAAGCTATCGCGATGGCGGCCGACCGCATCCGCTCCGGTGGCGCGCAAATTATCATTGCAGGCGGCGTTGAATCGCTCAGCATGATTCCCATGGCGGGCAACAAATTCGCACCGAATCCCTGGATGGTGGATCACCTGCCGGAAGTTTACATGGGCATGGGTCTCACGGCCGAACAGGTGCAGAAGAAATACGGCATCACGCGCGAGGATGCGGACCAGTTCGCTTATCGCAGCCATCAGAATGCTTTGCACGCGCAGGCCGCGGGCAAGTTCGACGACGAGATGGTACCGGTTCCCGTGGAATCCACCACGCTGGACAACGGTGCGCCGAAACACCATTCCGCTATGTTCGCGAAGGACGAAGGCCCGCGCGCCGATACGTCGCCCGAAGCGCTGGCGAAATTGAAGCCGGTGTTTCAATCCGACGGAACCGTAACAGCGGGCAATTCTTCGCAAACCAGCGATGGCGCGGCCGCCGCAATCGTGATGTCCAGTAAGAAGGCGGAAGAGCTGGGCCTGAAGCCGATGGCGCGCTTTGTCAGTTTTGCCGTGGCGGGCGTGCCGCCGGAGATTATGGGCATAGGGCCTGTTGTCGCGATTCCGAAAGCGCTGACACTCGCAGGGCTGAAGAAGGAAGATATCGGCGTCATTGAACTGAACGAGGCCTTTGCGGTGCAAGCTCTGGCGGTGATTCGCAAAGCCAGCCTGGATCTGGATCGCGTGAATCCCAACGGCGGCGCAATCGCGCTGGGCCATCCCCTGGGCTGCACGGGCGCGAAGCTTACCGCGACCATCCTGCGCGAAATGCATCGCAAGGACACGCGCTACGGCATGGTGACCATGTGCGTCGGCGGAGGCCAGGGCGCCGCCGGCATTTTCGAAAATCTGATAAGGAATCATTCCGATGGCATCCTCGACAATCTCTCCCACGAAGCATAAAGGCGGCGGGTTTCTTATCGAACCCACCACGCCCGAGCAGGTTTTCTCGCCCGAAGATTTCACCGAGGAACACCGGGCCATCTCTCGCACTACCGAGGAGTTCTGGAACAAAGAGATTGCGCCCAATGTCGACGCCATCCAACATCAGGAGCCGGGCGTCGCTGTTGCGGTGCTGCGCAAAGCCGGTGAGATCGGCCTCACCTCCGTGCATCTTCCGGAAAAATACGGCGGCATGGAGATGGATCTCACGTCCGCCATGCTGGTGGCCGAAGGGATCGCGAAAGATGGATCTTATGCCGCATGGCACGGAGCACAGAGCGGCATTGGTGCGCTGCCGTTATTGCTTTTCGGGACCGAGGAACAGAAGCGGCGTTATCTTCCCAAAGTGGCGAACGCGGAACTGGTGGCCGCTTACGCGCTCAGTGAACCGCAAGCGGGATCGGACGCCTTGGCCGCGCGTACCCGCGCCGATCTGAGCCCGGACGGCAAGCATTACATCCTGAACGGCCAGAAAATGTGGATCACCAATGGCGGCGCGGCGGATCTGTTCACCATCTTTGCGAAAGTGGATGGCGAGAAGTTCACCGCTTTTCTGGTGGAGCGCAAGTTTCCGGGCGTGTCTTCGGGCGCCGAAGAAAAGAAGATGGGCATCAAGGGCAGCTCCACCACGCCGATCTTTTTGGACAATGTCGCCGTGCCGGTGGAAAACGTTTTGGGCGAGATCGGCCGCGGCCACATCATTGCGTTTAACATCCTGAATATCGGGCGGCTGAAGTTGGGCGCATTTGCGTGTGGCGGCGCCAAGGAAACGCTGCGCGTTTCGCTTAAATATGCACAGGAGCGCAAGGCATTTGGAAAATCTATTGCCGAATTCGGGATGATCCAGCACAAATTGGCTGAAATGGCCGTTCGTATTTTCGCCACCGAATCGGCCACCTATCGCGTAGTAGGGCTCATTGAAGGCGAACTGGAGGATTTTTCGTGGAACCGGCCGGATGCGGCGCAGATCGAGCTGAAGGCCGTGGAAGAATTCGCCGCGGAGTGCTCTTACATCAAGATCTTCGCCTCGGAGATGCTCGATTATGTAACCGATGAAGCGGTTCAGATCCATGGCGGTTACGGCTACCATCAGGATTATCTTGTGGAGCGAGCCTATCGCGATTCGCGCATCAATCGAATTTTTGAAGGAACCAACGAGATCAACCGCCTGCTCGCGACGGGCATGTTGCTCAAGCGCGCGGTACGCGGTCAATTGGGTTTAGTGGCTGCCGTAACCAAGCTGCAGTCTGAGATTCTGGCTGGACCAGGCATGGGAACCAGCGGCAGCGAGGAGGCGCGGCTGGTGGAAAACGCCAAAAAAATCGCGCTTCTGGCGCTGGGCGTGGCTTATCAGAAATTCGGAATGGCGCTGGAGGAGCAGCAAGAGGTTTTAGCGGCCATAACCGATATCGCGATGAACGCTTTCGCCATGGAATCGGCATATCTGCGCGGGCAAAAGCTGGCGGCGCTGCACAAAGGCGAAATCGCGGCGGACGCTTGCGCCGTCTTTCTGCGCGAGAGCATGGAGATTGTGGAGAGCTGCGCACGCAATCTGCTGGCGGCGAGTTCGGAAGGCGATACTCTCCGCACCAATATGGCGGTGCTGAAGCGCTTCACCAAATTCGAACCGGTGAATGCGATCGCCGCGCGACGGCGGATTGCGGGGCGTCTTCTCGCGGCCGGCCGTTATATTGTCTAGCTGCGACTGGCCTAGGTGCGGCTGGTGATCACAGTCGGGCTGCCAGGCTCGGGCAAATCCACCTACCTGGCGCGGCTGGGCGTGAATGCCATCTCTTCCGATGAAGTCCGGCGGCTGATTGCGGACGATCCGCAGGATCAAACCATGCACGCGCGCATCTTTGCCGCGATGCGTTATCTGGTTCGGCAGCGTATTGCGGCAGGCAGGCCGGTGACGTATGTGGACGCCACGCATCTGACGCCGTGGGAACGGAAACCGTATGCGATTCTCGCGCATCGCTACGGTTGCACATTGGAAGCGCTGTTCTTCGATGTGCCGGTGGAAGTCTGCATCGCCCGCAATCGAGCGCGCCATCGCGTGGTTCCCGAAGAAGCCATTCGCAAAATGGCAGAATTGATGATTGCGCCGGCTAAGGAGGAAGGCTTCGCGGAGATCACAACGATTGCTTCCGTCGAGAGCGCACTGCCCCAACTCGAGCAGTGATGCGGCGGACGCCCCGCAGCCTCCTGCGCTGCGCGATCTAGCTAAACGGAATTACGGCACCACGGTGAACGGATTGCTAAATGCATTCGGGAAAAACCCCGACACCTCGATTGGGCCTGTAGTGGCTCCTGCGGGCACAATAGTAGTAATAATTGTCGAAGACTTCACAGTAAAACTAGCCGCCACGCCGTTAAAGGTCACACTCTTAGTCCCGGTAAACTCCGGCCCCATAAGGGTCACGACTGACCCCACCTTTCCGAAAGCTGGCACCGGCACCACCAACCCATCCAGGTCGGCGTTATACCTGTAGACGGCTCCGGGGCCCGTGCCGGCGTCGTCCGTCACACCCCACAGGGTCCCGTCCGTGGCCTGCAGCAAAGGACCAGACGGCTGACCCTCATCCTCGCCGAACGTAAAGAGGGTTGTAATAGTTCCGGTGAGCGTCATCCGAAACAAAGTGCTGGGAACGCCGGAAATGGTAGTCACGCCATAGAGGTTGCCATCGTTCGCCTGAATTAATCCCCATAAAGAGCCCACATTACTGCGAACCTGGAAATCACCCGCCGGGGTGATACTGAAGATCGTGCCTTGGCGGGCCGGGCCGCCAGCCGGAGTCGCGCCATAAAGCGTTCCGTTCGAAGCCAAAACCAGCCCGGCCGCCGGCCACTGCCCGTCGGCGCCGTTGAAGCTGTGCAGGGTGGTGATAACGCCCGCGGGCGACAGTTTGAAAACCGTGCCTATCCCCGCCCCATTGTCCCCGTCGCCGCCTTTCTTGGTGGTGCCGTAAAAGTTCCCGTGACCGTCGTCAACCAGGCCGCCGTATGGATAGGCGCCATCCGAGTAAAGGAAAGACGCCACGGTTTTGAAGTTCGTGCCCGAGGGCGAAATGCTGAAAACGATCCCGTCCGCGCTGACGCCGCCGCCCCAGGCGGTTCCGTACAGCAACCCGCTCGGTGCTTGAAAAAGTGCGCCGTAGGGATTCCCGGAGGAGCCCAGATTCTCTAAGGTTGTCAGCGTGCCGCTTGGCGTGATTTCAAAGATGGTGCCTTCGTTGTTCGTTCCGCCTCGCGGAGTGGTGCCATAGAACTGGCCATTGGCCGCCATAATCAAGCCGCCATAAGGGCAACTGCCGTCGGTGATGTCGAAGCTGTGCATCGTGGTGAGCACGCCCCCGAAGGTCACCTGGTAAACTGTGCCGGCATTATTGTTCCCGCCAACGCAGGTTGTGCCCCATATGTTTCCGTCAAAGCCCTGCACCAGCCTGCCAGACGGACCCGAGCCATTCGCGCTGTTAAAAAGTACAACCAACTCGAATTGTGCCGCACGGGAAGTGCACGCCATCGCTGCGCACACTAGGCCGAGCCGGGCTGCGGTAGTGCCAAAGATTCGCATTCGTGTGCTCTCCTGCGCCCGGTCATTATAGTACACTCCCTAAAGCGCAGCCCTGCGCCGACCTCACTCATCTGACGACGGAACAAAGACGCCCGCTGCGGTGATTAATAGATCCGAGGAAAAGCGCATCGGTAAACGGGGCGGGTCTCGCGGCTGCGAAATCTCGCGGGACACTCATGCACTCGCGGGCCTGGCCCCGAAGTGATTCGCCGCGTTTCCGGCCACGTCGTGAAGCCAATCCCGCCCTTGAGGGTGCGCGGCCCGAAATACTCCCAAGAGAAAGAAAAACGCCGATGCTCGACCGCGAAGCAGCGCGGGCGCTCATCCCGGCCTTTGCAGGCTAATTTCATTCCCGCCGTCTACTTCGGATGGCGTTCACTCGTGGGCGGCACCAAACCCTTCAAGCGCAGATATACCGCCATATAGCCGTACATTTCGCTGTCATGCGCCAGATTGCCCCACAGAGCGCTGAGCTTGGTTTGCGGCTGGCCGAAAACCTTGACCATTTGGGTGGCCTTGGCGTCGGTGAGCGAGTTATAAGCGCCGTCGCAATAGTCGAAGGAGGCTTTCAACGCGGCGATCAGGTCGGCCTTGGAAGTCTTGCCGGCGGTTTCCGGTTTCCTGGTCTCGCCCTTGACGGCCGAACAGATCATGATTTGAGCGTCGGCGACGTGCGCCACTCGCGAGCCGAAAGTGCCGACATCGGGAGTGGCCTTGAAGGCATAATCCGCATCCGCCATGCGATCGGCTTCCGCCAGAAGCGCGTTCTTTTGCCGCTCGTAATTTTCTTTCAGCTCGGTGCTGAGCGGATTGTTCTGCGCTTGTAACCCGAACGCGCTGCCGAACGCGGCGATGAGCAGGATGGAGTGATATCGCATCCGTTACCCGCGCGGCTCTGGACGTAACGCGGCCAGCGCCAGGCGTTCTTCGCCATGCGGATCGTTCACCACCTTGCATTGATTGTCGAAGATCATGGTTGCACGTTGATCGGTCTTGAACGGGGGCCAGTCGGGCAGACCCTTGTGATTGGGATTCCCGGTGCGAGCGAAGGCGGCCCATGCGCCGCTCATCTTGTCCTGCAGCGGATAGCGATCGGCCCCAGAACCCGTCATCGACTTGGATTCATCCACGTTTGCGAGTGCAAAGGGGATTTCCAGCGTGTGAAACGCCTTCAATTTGCCGTCGCGCACGGGCGTCTTCCAAGTGAAGTAATACATATAGACCGGCGCGGGCTGTGCGGACTTGCGCTCGGCTTCCGCGGTCACACCGGCGCGGAAACCATCCGACGCGATGATTTCCGCAAGATCGATATCGCTGGCGTGGGGGCGGCCCTTGCGATAAAGCGCGATGAGCTTATCCACTTCCGCGTCCCCGGCGTGCGTAGCCTGCTTCACTGCGGCCTGCAACTCGGCATCGTCGATGGGATCCAGCTTGGTTGCGGGGAAAAAATTGATCTCGAACTCCGTAGATCCGATGAGCAGCGGGATGTTTGCCGACAAGGCGGGCGCGGTGGGATCGAACGGACCGCCGGGCAGTGTCTTGCCATCCACCACGGGCGCCAGCCGCAACCCGCGCATCGACAGCGTGGCGGAGATGAGCTGTTCCATCGGGACTTGCTGCAATTCGTCGGCAGTCTTCACGCCCACCTTCTCCATCAGCGTGCGCGCGGTTTTCGTTGCGTCGTCCGCGGAAACGCCTTTCAGGTTTGCGCCGCTTTGCACGATGGCGCGATGAAACAGCCCCTTCGCGCCCGGCATTGCAAGCAGTGTGCTCACCTTCCCCGCGCCGCCGGACTGGCCGAAGATGGTCACGTTGTTCGGATCGCCGCCGAAATTAGCGATGTTATCGCGCACCCATTCGAGCGCAGCGATGATGTCGAGCATCCCGACGTTGATCGCGTTCGCATACTTGGCGCCGCCGATTCCGGCGAGATAAAGAAAGCCGAATGAGTTGAGGCGGTGATTCACGGTCACCGTCACCACATCCTGTTTGCGCGCCATGTTCCCGCCGTCGTACATGCTATAGCTGCCGTTGCCGCTGGCGAATCCGCCGCCGTGCAACCAGACCATCACGGGGCGCTTGCGGGCGTCCAGTCCGTTGGTCCAGACGTTGAGATGCAGGCAGTCCTCGCTGATGGCGAGTTTAGGGATGGTGGCGGCCACTTCGGGAATCTCGGTGTGCGGACCTTGGGGCGCTTCGGGTCCCCACTCAACGGTGTCCTTGACGCCGGTC
>Ga0181525_10003174_pt1 | contig 13124 bp, 11 predicted proteins | sample PEATcosm2014_Bin_48_FD_121100 | JGI IMG/M metagenome (GOLD analysis project Ga0181525, IMG submission 121100) | Peatland microbial communities from MTU Mesocosm Facility, Houghton, MI, USA - PEATcosm2014_Bin06_10_metaG | ecosystem: Environmental > Terrestrial > Soil > Wetlands > Peat | place...
GGCGCGCCAAGAGGCAGGCCGACGGAGGCGCGCCAAGAGGCAGGCCGACGGAGGCGCGCCAAGAGGCAGGCCGACGGAGGCGCGCCAAGAGGCAGGCCGACGGAGGCGCACAGAGGCAGGCCGACGGAGGCTGGCCAGCGCGGCTTAGGCGCGAAGGGTGATTTCCAGGCCGCCGGATTCGGGGAAGCTGACCGACAGGAAGCCGTTGGCGGGGTCGCGGACGTAGGAGAGGTAGTCGGGCATGTCGGCGGCCTGGGAGATGGTGTCGTCGGCAAGGACCAGGGCGCCGGCGGTGAGGCGGGGTTCTAGCAGGCGCAGGACGGGAAGGTAGAGGTCCTTCCAGCCGTCCAGGAGGACGAAGCCGACCGGGGCGTCTAGGTCAGCGAGGGCTTCCAGGGCGTCGCCCTCAAGGATCGTCACCTGGTCGGCTAGGCCGGCTTCGGCTAGGTTGGCGCGGGCCTGGTTGACCTTGGCGGCGCTGAGTTCGGTGCTGATAACGCGGCCGGCGCGATTGTCCTGGACGGCAGCAGCCAAGTGGATGGTGGAGATGCCGAACGACGTGCCGAACTCGACCACGGTGGCCGGCCGGGACGCCCGGATCAGCGCGTACAGGAGCCGGCCGCCTTCGGGCGAGACCGGGATGTAGAGCTCCTCATAGGCGTCTGCCTTCTCGCGGGCCCCCGAGAAGCCGTCGGGATGGCGGCTCGTCATCCGGGCGCTGCGGGCGGCGTCGGCTTCGGCGGCCTTGAACAGGCGGTCGAGGACCGGGCGGACGGGCGGGGACTGGAGCGAGTTGGGCATGGGGCCCAGCGTAGGGGGAGCACGGGATGGAGGGTTTGCGGAAGGGACGGGCTCGGCCGGACGGCGCGGATAGCCTGGCGGGGTGGTGGCGGCGTTGGCGGTAGGGGGTGTAGTGCTGCTGGCCATGATCGGGGCGTCCGGGTGGGGAGCGGCCGGGCTGGCGCCTGGCGCGCGGGTGCCGATCCACCTGGGGTCGGCGCAGCGGGCCTACTGGGCGCCCAAGCGGGTCGGGCTTGTGGTGTGGCCGACCGTGGGGGCGCTGTGCTACGGGGTACTCGGAGGGATCAGCGCGAGCGGAGTGGCGGCGGGCTGGGTTCCCGGGGTGCGGGATGTTTTGGTGCCCGCGGTGATGGTGGTGCTGCTGGGGTTTCAGGTGGGGGCACTGATGCTGGCACGACAGGGACGGGACCCGGGACTGAAGTAAAACCCGCCGGGGTTTCCTGAGAGGAAGCCAGCCGGCGGGTGAGGCGAGCGTGGAACGGGAACCACGGGCCGTTCGGATAATGATGGGAGCGGACACAGAGCGGCGGCGCGGGCCTCAGCCGGGCGCGTTGTAGCCGGCCTGCACGCCGGACAGCCAGGTGGGGGCGGTGGCGGAGAGGTCGCAGTTGCCTTCCCGCAGGGTGAGCTTCGAGCCGGGGATGAGGGTGTTCGGGTTGGACGACGGGGAGGCCCACTGGACGGCCTGGATCGGCCAGGGGCCGTAGCGGTGCACGACCAGGGACGTGGCCTCCTCGATGGACAGGTTGTAGTTGGCCACCCATAGGTTGCCGGTGGTTACGCCGACGGCGATGCACGCGTTCAGCAGCGGGGTCAGGTTGTCCTGTGAGCTGTAGAGGTTGATCGGCAGGCCGTTCTTGTTGCGCTCCACGCAGGCCTGCGCCGCTCCCTCGTTGGTCCAGGCACCGGGCTCGACGTCGAGCACGTCGCCGAGCAGCGGGTTGCTGCCCGGCCACTGGTTGACGCGGACCTTGGCCGTGGTGCTGAAGCGGGCCCAGTCCGCGGCGGTCCATTCGATGTCGCTGGTGCCCGTCACATAGCCCGCGACCTTGAGCGCGTTGGCCGGGATGCTGGAGACGTTGTCGTGGATGGCGTCGATCATGATGACGACGGGGGTTGGCTCTGTCATGGTCGGGAGTTTATTGGTCGCGAGGTTCGGGGCGACGGCCTTTACTATGGCGTGTGCCGCCCGCTGCGGGCGGCCTTGACGGCGCGCGCGGCGCGCGGCGCTGGTATCTCGCGAGGGAAGGACTCGATGAAGATCGACAACAGCCCGGCCAGGGGGATGCGGGACTTGCTGCCCGCGGACGTAGCCGTCCGGGACCATGTGCTCGAGTCGATCTCGGCGGTCTACCGGCGGTTCGGTTACCAGCGGATCGAGACGCCGGCGCTTGAGGACATCGGGCGGCTGCAAAGCGGGGAGGGCGCGGACAACGAGAAGCTGGTCTACGAGGTGCTGCGGCGCGGGCTGCCGCCGCTGGTGCCGGCGGATACTTCGCTGCGCGATCTGGTGGACCTGGGGCTGCGCTACGACCTGACGGTGCCGCTGACCAGGTTCTACGGGCACAACCACGCGAAGCTGCCGATGCCGTTCCGGTCGATGCAGGCGGGACTCGTGTGGCGGGCCGAGAAGCCGCAGCGGGGCCGGTACCGGCAGTTCTACCAGTGCGACATCGACATGATCGGCGAGCCGAGCGTGCTGGCCGAGGCCGAACTGATCGAGGCGACCAGCCTCGCGCTCGCGGCCATCGGGCTCGACGGGACCACGATCAGGCTGTCGGACCGGCGGTTCCTCGCCGCGCTCGCGGCCGACAGCGGGGTCCCCGAGGCGTCGTGGGACGCCTTCTTCATCGTGCTGGACAAGCTGGACAAGATCGGGTGGGAAGGGGTGCGTTCGGAGCTCGCGGGACTGGGGCTTTCGGCGGCCGTGATCTCCGCGGTGGAAGAGAAGATCCGCGGGCTGGAGGGGGTGCCGGCCGCCAAGCTGGCCGACGCGCTCGCCGAGGCGGTGCCCGGGCTGGCGGCGCCGGTGATCTCCGATCTCGCCACCACCGTGGCCTGCCTCGACCGGCTGGCTGCGGAACGCTCGCTGAGCTGGGAGTTCGATCCGACGCTGGTGCGCGGGATGGGGTACTACACCGGGCAGGTCTTCGAGGTCACCCACCCGGACGTGTCCTTCTCGGTGGCCGGCGGCGGGCGCTACGACAAGATGATCGGGCGGTCGCTGGGGCACGACGTGCCCGCGTGCGGGTTCTCTATCGGGTTCGAGCGGATCGTGGACCTGCTGTCCGTCCAGTCCGAGCGGGACGCGGTGGCCGTGCTCGTGGAGCCGGACGTGCCGATGGCGGACGCGCTGGCGGTGGCGCGGGAGATGCGCGCGGAGCAGCCCGGGGTCGTGGTGGAGACGGTGCGCAGGAGCGGGAAGTTCGGCGCGCAGCTCAAGCGGCTTGAGGGGGCCGGGTTCACGGCGTTCGTTCTGGTGAGCGTGCTGGACGGGCTTGCTGTGCGCGGTGAGTTGCGGGGACTCGGCGGGGACGTCGCGGGCTTACAGATCCAGGCTGGTGCCGGGTTCGAGCCTGGCAACGGGAACGCCGCTCGGGGCGGCGGCGACCGACATCATCCTGGTCATCAGGCCAAGCCCGGCGTCGTTGAGGATCCCGTCGTGGATCGCGTAGCCGCGGTGGATGAGCGCGTGCTCCCGAGCCTCCAGGACCCAAGGAAAAACGAGGGCCGTCCCGCCGGGCGCTCAAGGCGCGGGCGGGACGGCCCCGCGTTACCTGCGGAGAGCTAGAGCCTCCACGGTACCGAGATGTGCACCGGCACCGGGGTGACGCCGATGACGCCGGCCTCGGGAGCCGGGTTGAGCGCGAAGACGTTGAAACCGCACTGGCCGGTGGCGAGCCCGGCGACCTTGCTCGGCGAGCCGTCGCTGTCGCCGAACTGGATCGCCGGCGAGTTGCCCTTGCAGATCATGTCGCCGGCGATGGTGTTGTCCGACACCTCGTTGCCGTCGGGGTCGTTGTTGATGACGTTCTCGTGGATATAACTGCCGTCGATGATCATTCGGAAAGACCCGTACCAGCACGTGGTCACGTTCTCGACGGTCAGGTTGCCGTCGACCGAGCCGTCGAAGAATCCGCTGTACTGCGGGAAGCCGATGTCGAGGTTGAAGATGCCCTGGTTGACGCAATTGTTGCCGCCACCGCCGCCATTCTCGTATACATTCCCCTCGACCTGGGTGTTGTGCAGCACCACACCGAGCGAGTCGATGGCGGTCAGGTTGCCCTTGATCACATCGTGGCTGGACAGCGTGGGGTTGCTCTGGTTCGGGTCATCGATGCAGGGGAATTCCGGACCGGTGTCCGTGCTGGTCAAACCCCAGAGGGTCACGAAAACCGTGTCGCAGCCCATCATCACGGCGGCGTTTCTGTCGACGTTCATGTTGCCCCACACCACCAGGTTGGAATTCTTCAACCCGTAGACGGCGTTCAGGCTCGCGTTGGGCTCGATGGTGACGTTTCCGAGTACCTGGACCGGCCCATTCTGCACGGCGCATACGCCGTAAATGTCCAGGTTTTCGTAAAGACCAGTAAGCTCGCCCGGGTGGCTCAGGGTGCCGGTACACGTGCTTGTACCGGAGCGCTGAACCGGCGATGCGCCGGCCACCCCCTGGCCCGCAGCGAGCACGCCGAGCAGTAGCCCGCCCGCTCCAAGCGCGCACGACAGCGTGCGCCAATTCGGCCTCATCGGCGTTTGTCCTCCTGCATTCGATTGCGTAGATCCTTGGCCCCCGATATGCAGGCCCTGATCCCTGAACAGCGCGCTGAGCGGCCGGGATCAGCACATCTTCCGCCAGATCGTGACGAGTCGTCAGTTTAAGGGTGGTGGTGTAGTTTGGCTATGGATCCTGCGGGCTCTTTTTTTACTGAATGACCGGCCTTTTGCGGATTCGGCCGGTGAACTGTGGTTTTAGCCGATTGTCTTGCCATGATTGCGGGGGGTAACGAAGTGGCAGCTTGTGTCGATGGTAAATCTGTGGGACTAGCGTTACTTATGAGGCTTTTTGGCTCAGGTGCTCGCCGAGTATCTCCCCGGGGCTAGCCCGCTGCGCTGCGCGGGGGTGGAATTGGTGCGCTCAGGTCCCTGCTGGGGTGGCGGTCAGGGGCCTGGTGTCGCGGGCGTGCAGCGGTTCGCCGCAGGCCTGGCAGACCAGCTGGGCGGTGAGCTGGTGGCCGCAGTGGTGCTGCAGGACCAGCGGCGGGCCCTGCTCGCCGGCCAGGTACTGGTCGCCCCAGCGCATCAGGGTGACGATGACCGGGTACAGGTCGCGGCCCGCGGCGGTCAGGTGGTACTCGTAGCGCGCCGGGTGCTCGCAGTACGGGCGCCGCTCGAGGATCCCGGTGGCGACCAGGGTGCGGAGCCGGGCCGCGAGCGTGTCGCGCGGCGCCCCGGTGCGGTGCACCATCTCGTCGAACCTGCGGTTGCCGAGGAAGACCTCGCGCACGGCGAGCAGCGCCCACTTCTCGCCGACGACGTCAAGGGTGCGGGCGATCGAGCAGACCCGCGGGTCGACAGGGACACTAGCCATGCTTCACAGCTTACCTCAGTCAGTCTGTTTTCTGGACTCACGGCCAATCTTACGTTAGAGTGAGTCCAGATTCCAGACTTACTAGGAGGATGACGGTGAGCTCCACTTCCCCGGCGACGGCAGGAACTCCCCCGGTCACGGCGCCGGATGCCCGCCGGGTCACCGCCGTGATCGGCGTGCTGGCACTGGCCGTGTTCATGTCCAGCCTGGACCTGTTCATCGTCAACCTGGCGTTTCCCTACATCAGCAAGCAGTACCCGGGCACCAGCCTGAGCTCGCTGTCCTGGGTGCTGAACGCCTACACGATCGTGTTCGCGGCGGTGCTCGTGCCGGCCGGCCGGTGGGCCGACCGGATCGGGCGGCGGAAGCTCTTCGTCGGCGGGCTGGTCGGGTTCACCCTCGGGTCGGCGCTGTGCGGGCTGGCGCCCGGGGTGGCCTGGCTGATCGCGGCCAGGGTCGTCCAGGCGGCCGGGGCCGGGGCGATGGTGCCCGCGTCGCTGTCGCTGCTGCTGGCCGCTGTCCCGGCCCAGGGCAGGGCGAAGGCCATCGGCACCTGGTCGGCGTTCGGCGCGCTCGGCGCGGCGCTCGGCCCGGTGATCGGCGGCAGCCTGGTGCAGATCGACTGGCGCTGGGTGTTCTGGATCAACGTGCCGGTCGGGGTGCTCGCCGTGATCCTGGCCGCCAGGGTGGTGCCGGAGAGCCGTGATTCGGCGTCGCGCGGCAGGCCCGACCTGATCGGCGCCGCGCTGCTGGCCGCGGCGGTCGGCCTGGTCGCGCTGGCGCTGGTCAAGGCCCCCGGCTGGGGCTGGGGCTCGGCCGGCTTCATCGGCCTGCTCGCCGCCTCGCTGGCCTCGGGCACGGCGATGGTGGCGCGCTCGCGGCGGCACCACTCCCCCGTTATCGAGCTCGAACTGCTGCACTCGCGGAGCTTCAGCGGCGCGTTTGCCGCCTCGATCCTGTACTACGCCGGGTTCGGCGCCTTCGTCCTCAGCGCGGTCGAGTTCCTCACCGGGGTGTGGCACTACTCGGCCGTCGAGGCCGGGCTGGCCATCGCGCCCGGGCCGCTGATGGTGCTGCCGTTCGCCCGCGTGGTCGCGCCGCGGCTGACGGCCGTGCTGGGCGGCCCCGGCCGGGTCGCGGCGATCGGCTGCGTGGTCAACGCGGGCGCCCAGCTGCTGTGGCTCACCCAGATCCAGGCCCAGCCCGCTTACCTGACCCACCTGCTGCCCGCCCAGCTGATCGGCGGCGCCGGGGTCGGGCTGGCCATCCCCTCGCTGCTCGGCGCGGGCAGCGCGTCGCTGACCCCGGCGAGGTTCGGCACCGGGAGCGGGATCCTCAACACCGGGCGGCAAGTGGGCACCGTGCTCGGCGTGGCAGGCCTGGTGGCGATCCTGTCCCGGGTGTCCCCGGCCGACCCGATCCCGACCTTCCGGCACGCCCTGCTCCTGATCATCGGGTTCTTCGCCGCCGGTGGCGTCGTCTCGGCGGCCCTGCTGACCGCCCGGCTGCGGCCGGTCCCGGCGATTCCGGTGGCCTCGCCGGTTCCGCTGGCCTCGCCGGTTCCGCTGGCCTCGCCGGTTCCGCTGGCCTCGCCGGTTCCGGTCCGCATTCCTGACCCGCCCGCGGACGGCGCGGCCCCCGTTGGTGACCTCCAGCCCGTGTGTCAGCGTGCTCCGCTGACCGAGCCGTAGACGAGGCCGACCGAACTCGTGGGGTCAGCCGAGGTCGGCGATGAAGTCCTCGAGCAGGGCGGTGAACGCCTCGGGGGCTTCCTGGTGCGGGGCGTGTCCGGCGTCGCGGATCAGCTGGACGGCACCGCGCCACAGGCTCGGGATGGTGAGCTTGCGGCAGGGCAGAACCCGCCGTGGTGAAACTGCCCGCGAACGTGCGCGCGTCCTATGCGGAGACCTCGGCGGTGAAACCCACGTTCATCGCGGGGTTCGGCAGGAAGGCCTCGGCCATGCGATCCGCTGGCCGTCGACCGTGATGTGCTGCTGGTTCACGCTGCCTAGTCCCTCCCGTTCGGCCCGCAGCCAGGGTCTCACGAAACGCCGCTCCCGGGTAAGCATGGTGCTGGCGGGGTCGAAATCATTATCGTGGATCGTTACCCCCCAGAAAGGGGGTGGTAAGTATCCACGATCCTCCCGACGGCGTGCATCCGGGGCGGGTGGGGTTTGTGGGTGGGGTGGGTGTGGCCTGCGGCCGGGCGACCGTGAACGGGCGGCCGACGGCGGGCGAGGGTGGTGACCCGGGGGGTGCACCACTGTCCGTTCGGCATAAATTAAATTTTTTTTCTGAACGATCAGTGGTGCGTGCCTCGGGTTAGGTCAGACGGCCGACTGGGTACGGCGAGGAGGGGGCGTGCCATGATCGGGAGTGGAAGGGGGCGCCGTGCGGTATTTGGTCGTGGCCGAGGCCTACCGGGACCTGGAGCAGGTCAGCAGCCGGCTCGCGCTGACCGAACGGCTGGCGGCGCTGCTCGCGGAGACGCCGGCCGGGCTGCTGCCGACGGTGTGTTACCTGTGCCAGGGGCTGATCGCGCCGGAGTTCGCCGGGATCGACCTGGGGCTGGCGGAGAAGCTCGCGGTCCGCGCGGTGGCGGCGGCCACCGGGGTCGATGCGGCGCAGGTCGCCGTCGGGGTGCGGGAGGCCGGCGACCTTGGCGAGGCCGCCGAGGGGCTGCTGGCGGCCGTCGCGGCCGACCGGGCGGCCAGCCTGGAGGTCGCCGAGGTGGTGCGCACGCTGCGGCAGATCGCGGCGGCGGAGGGGACCGGGTCGCAGGGGCGCAAGCTGGAACTGCTGGCCGGACTGCTCGGCCGGGCCACGCCGCTGGAGGCGCGGTATCTGCTCCGCCTGGTGACCAAGAGCCTGCGGCTCGGCATCGGGACGCCCACCATCCTGGACGCGCTGGCGCAGGTGTACGCGGGCGGGCGGGCGGCGCGGCCGGTGCTTGAGCGGGGGTACAACATCTGCTGCGACCTGGGGCGGGTCGCGGCCGTGCTGGTCGACGGGGGGCTGAGCGCGGTCGAGGAACTGCAGGTGCGGCCGGGCAACCCGGTGCGGGTGATGCTGGCGCAGCGGCTGTCGGACGCCGCGGAGATCCTGGCCAAGCTGGGCGGGGAGTGCGCGGCGGAGTACAAGTACGACGGGGTCCGGGTCCAGGCGCACCGGACGGCGGACGGGACGATCGAGCTGTTCACCCGGCGGCTCGAGGAGATCTCTTCGCAGTTTCCCGACGTCGTGTCGCTACTGGCGGCGGGGCTGGGGCCGCGGGAGGCGATCGTCGAGGGCGAGGTGGTCGCGTACGACGCGGCCGCCGGCGAGCTGCGGCCGTTCGGCGAGGTCATGCTGCGGCGTCGTAAGTACGGGATCGAGCAGGCGATCCAGGACGTGCCGGTCGGGCTGTTCTGCTTCGAGCTGCTGTATGCCGACGGGGAGGATCTGACCTTTTTGCCGTATCGGGAGCGGCGGGCTCGGCTGGCTTCGGCGATCACCGTCGGGCCGCGGCTGCGGCTGACGACCGCGGCCGAGGTGTCTGAGCCGACGGTGCTGGACGCGACGTTCCAGCAGGCGATCACGGACGGGTGCGAGGGGCTGGTGTGCAAGTCCGTCGGCCCGGACTCCGGGTACAAGGCGGGCGCGCGCGGCTGGCAGTGGATCAAGCTGAAGCGGGACTACCGGACCGAGCTGTCCGACACCCTCGACCTAGCGGTCGTCGGCGCGTTCGCGGGGCGCGGGCGGCGGGTCGGGGTGTACGGCGCGGTGCTGCTCGCTGCCTACGACGCGGACGCCGACATGTTCCGCGCGGTGACCAAGTGCGGTGCGGGGTTTACCGATGCCGACCTGGCGGCGCTGCCCTCGCGGCTGGCGCCATTGGCTCGGTCGGAGCGGCCGGCCCGAGTGGATGCGCGGGCGGAACCCGACGTGTGGTTCGAGCCGGGGCTGGTGCTTGAGATCCTGTCGGCCGAGCTCACGCTGTCGCCGAACTACACAGCCGGGTGGGGGCAGATCCAGGCGGACGCCGGGCTGGCCATGCGGTTCCCGCGGTTCACCGGGAGGTGGCGCGACGACAAAGCGGCGGAGGATGCCACTACGACGCGCGAGTTGGTGGAGTTGTTCCTGACCGCGCGGCGGACGCCTGCGGGGAGCTTAGGGGTCGTCGGGCGACGCGGAGGCGCCGGTCAGGATCAGCGGCGGGCTCGACTTCTGGGTCTACGGGCTGCGCTTTGCCGGTCCCGGGCTTCCGGGGCAGTGGGCGCCGCTGGTGGCGCGGATCGCCGCGATGCCGGAACGGTTTCCGCTGCTGGAGCGGGAGAGTCGGCTGCCGGGCTGGGTCGCGGCCCAGGGGTACCCGGCGCCTTCGGTGCTGGAGCTTGTGCCGCCAGGTTCACTGATGGCGTTCCCGGTCCAGGTGGGCGGGCGAGTGGTCGCTGGTGGGTAACCGGCTGCGGCTGCCCCGGCGGCTGGCGGCCGACGGGTCGGTGCCGGGGCTGGCGGACGGCCTGGAGCGGACAGAGCGTCTCTTGCCGCGGCTGGAGGTCTCGTCGCCGCGGCCGCGACGGACCCGGGGCGGCGGGTTGCGCTGCGGGCGCTGGCACCGGTCGTGTCCCTCGCCTACCTTTCTGCTTACCGGCGGGAACTGCCGGTCGACGCGGGGCGGCTGCTGTGGCTGCCGGTGCACCTGGTGCACGCCTGGGCCATGGCTGCGGAGGATGAGCAGGGGCTGTCGGGGCCCGGGCGGTTGCGGGCGGGGCTGGCCGAGTGGGCGCGGCGCTGCTCGCGGTGGCGCCGCTGCTCGTCCCGGTGGCGCTGGTCGCGCTGATCCCCGGCTGGCTGGCCAGCGGCCGCCGGGGGCGTGCGTTCTACCACTTCGGCATGATCATGACTCCGCACGACCGCGAGCGCAGCTACCTGGCTGGCCTGCTGACCGGGCGTGATCCGGCCAAGGAGGTCAGGGCGTTCGGCCTGGCCGATTTCCTGCGCTCGCGGCACGACCGGCTCTACGACGAGCGGATCGCGGAGATGCGTCGTGTGTCGACGCGGCAGCTGCGTGGCATGGCGGTTGCGGACCTGGCCAGCTCGTTGACCATTGCGATCGCGATCGCGGGGATCTTGTGGCTGGCCGTTTCGCACCACCTGGCGCTGTCCTCCGCGGCGGCCGGCGCGGCCGCGCTGGTGCTGCTGGGGCAGCGGCTGGCGTTCGCCGGGCAGAGCGCCGGGATGCTGCAGGAATCGGCGATGTTCATCGATGACTTCCTCGCCTTTACCGAGCTGGCCCCGAATGCGCCGCGGGAGGCAGAGGTGGCGGACGGGAGTAAGGCCGGTGCGTTCGGCCCGATAACGGCGGAGGGGGTTGCGTTCAGCTACCCGGGGTCAGCGCGGGCCGCGCTACGGGACGTGTCCCTGTGTATCTCGCCTGGCGAGGTGGTCGCGCTGGTGGGGCCGAACGGGTCGGGCAAGACGACGCTGGCCAAGCTGCTCGCCGGGTTGTACCTGCCCAGCTCGGGGAGGATCTGCTGGGACGGGGTCGATACGCGTTCGGTGGAGCGGCGCGAGTTGTTGGCGCACAGCGCGATCGTGTTCCAGGACTTTATTCGGTACGCGCTGTCCGCGGGGGACAATATCGCGCTGGGGAGGCACGAACGGGCTGCTGATACGGCGGGGATTGTGCGCGCGGCCGAGCGGGCTGGGGCGGATGGGGATATTTCCTCGTTGCCCGATGGTTATCAGACGATGCTTGGGCCTGCGTTTATCGACGGGACCGATCTGTCGACGGGGCAGTGGCAGCGGGTGGCGCTGGCACGGACGTTCTTCCGGGACGCGCCGCTGGTGATCCTGGACGAGCCGACCGCGGCCCTGGATGCGAAGGCCGAACACGAGTTGTTCGAGCGGATCGGAGAGTTGCTCGCGGGGCGTTCGGTGCTGCTGATCTCGCACCGGTTCTCCACGGTGAGGTCCGCGGACCGGATCTACGTGCTGCGCGAGGGGCGCGTGGTGGAGTCGGGAACGCACGAGGAACTGGTGGTGGCCGACGGAACATACGCGGAGATGTTCACGCTGCAGGCATCGCCGTATCAGTAGCGAAGGGCTTCCGGTTCTGGCCGCTACGGTGATCAGCCGCTGCCTGTTCTCGTCCAGCGGGCACGGAGCTCCTCCATGAGCTGGCTTGCTTCGTCCTCGGTGATCTCGATGAAGTCGTTCGCTAGGTCGCCACGCTCAGCCGAGATCAGCGACACGCTGTTTTTCCAGACTAGATCCGTGGTGAACGCTTCATCACGCAAGCCGCCTGCCTCTGTGTAGGTACGGCGGAAAAGGCCTGCGGGATGCTCGCGGCTGCTGAGATCGTCCACGACCGCGTAGTAGATAACTTTATCTGGCATCTGTGCCCCTCCACGTGTAGTCAGGAATGCCGTGCGCGCCGGGCGGCACTGGGATCTCAGCGGATACCTTCCCCTGGAAGGCCTTCAGCACCAACTTCTCCAACTCATCGTCCGGCTGTGCGCGGAGTCGTTCGTAAGCGTCGTGGGTCAGTTGCTTAGCCTCGAAGCTTATACGGGTGTGAAACTGCACCTCGAACCGCTGGCCGGATTCCGGATGGATCCACTGGGTGTTGATACCCTTATACTCCTCATCGGACCAGTAATTTTTGACTTTGCGCAGCCCAAAGCCCTGGGCCTTTAGACGTTCGATGTCCGCCCAGACGCCCTGAGCGTAGCGGGACTCACGGTACTGAAAGGTGTATCGGATCGCGTCCGGTACAAGCGACACGGCTTTTTCCAAAGAATGACCTTTCTCAGTCTTGAAGTCATAGACCTTCTCCTTGATGCGGTCTCGGCCTTTCCTGCAGTGTTCGAAGCCGATCAGGTGCCGGTTGGAGTCCTGGCTCTCCACGGCGCGCATCCTCGGCGAGATCTTCTCTTCCTCGCACTTGGCGATGCGGTCGCAGGCTGCTTCGACTTGGCTGTTGTCGGCAGGTTCCAGGCGTCGATCGCGATCCCCATACCAGGTGCCAGGCGGATCGTCGGACCTGTCGACCGGCGGGCTCTCCTCCTGCGGCCACTTGCTCTGGTACTTACCCCATATCCCGCGGGACTCCGCCGCATCCTTGTCCCACTTCTCCTCCCCCGCCTGCTCCTCCGCCGTGACCCGTTGCTCCCTGACGGACCGCTGCACGGCAATAGTCCTCTGGAGTTGGACGTAATAGTCCTGCCGAAAGCGCGTCTCGGCTGGTTCGCGGCCGCCTTGACCATTGCGACGAGGGCCGTGCTCGTCCGGCGGCGCACCGCCGTCACTTGGCCGGTCGCCTGCCACCAACGGACCTCATTACCGTCCCGCACGGGCGGGGTGCAACTTTAAGCGATCGATTCATTACTGAAAGTAGCCTATGAGTAGACACTGGAACCATCGGGGCCAGGCAACCAGCCGCCACTTCCTATCACGATGTCATCCCTCGGTCGGTTCAATAGGTGATCTCCGCGGCCTCGAATAGTTCGGGTGCCGATCCCGAAGATCTTCTAGAAGAGGCTGTTGGTGCGTTCGTCGGAGACGCGGCGAGGATCGTCTGGGCGGCCTTCGTCAAGCACACCGAGGTGGCCGAGTCGTCGCCAGTCAGTTGAACTCGTGCGTCTTCGTGGTCGCGGATCAGGGGACGGCTAGCCGTCGGTGGCCCTGGCCCGGATCCGCGCCACGATCTGGTTTGCCTCGGCCTCGGGGATCTCGATGAACTCGTTTTGCA
>Ga0181525_10003175_pt1 | contig 13124 bp, 7 predicted proteins | sample PEATcosm2014_Bin_48_FD_121100 | JGI IMG/M metagenome (GOLD analysis project Ga0181525, IMG submission 121100) | Peatland microbial communities from MTU Mesocosm Facility, Houghton, MI, USA - PEATcosm2014_Bin06_10_metaG | ecosystem: Environmental > Terrestrial > Soil > Wetlands > Peat | place...
ACATCACGCAGCGCGGTAATTACCGCCAGAAGGTCTTCCTTCGTGCCGCCGACCGCCTCTTCTACCTCCAGCTGCTCGCCGAGTTCCTGCCCCACTATGGACTCGCACTCGAGGGCTATTGCCCCATGGACAACCACGCCCACCTGATCGCCATCCCCCACGGGGGTAGTGGGTCAAAGACCTCTGGCACCGAGTCGTTGGGCTGAGTGGAGGGTGCCGGAGACCGACCTCAGATCTCGATTCTAATCGCGACACGCCGGTTCGGTTCCGCAAATCCGACCCGCCCTGCGGACTTCGAATGAATGACTTACGTCGCCTGTCAGTCTCCGCCTCGAAACAGCCTGGAGCATACTCTCCCTGGAGTGGGAGTTTGTTTCGTAACGGAGCTGTTCGCTCGCGTCGAGGGCACTTCGTTTCGCAAAAAACGCCCTTTCTTCGCCTTTGACGGAGCTCGTTTCGGAAAACGGAGGCTAGACGTCATCCGAAAGCGAGGCCAAGAAACCGCCGGCGGCCAGGAGAACAACGGACGAAACAATTCGTTCCGTTCTGAGGGACAGTTCGTTTCGTAATCCGGCAATCGCCCCCCCATCCAAACCGGCTTTCAGCCCGGTTCGATGCCATTTACTGGGCGGACGCCCTCTTTCGCCCGCGACCTTCTGTTCCCGGCCTGCAATTTGGCCCTCCTCCCCCCCCACCTGCGAAGGATCGTATAATCGCCGTACATGCTGTTGGAGCTGGTTGTGGAAAACTACGCGGTGGTGGAGCGGGTGCGCGTGCATTTTCATGCCGGCTTGAATCTTTTGACGGGCGAAACCGGGGGTGGAAAATCGATTGTTGTCGACGCTCTGGGGCTGCTGCTGGGAAACCGGGCGTCGGCCGACGTGGTGCGCAGTGAAGCGCCGGCAGCGCGTGTCTCGGGAGTGTTCGCGATTGAGCGCGGCGGTGGGCTTGGGGCCGCGCTGGAAGCGGCCGGGATTGAGCTCGAAGACAACGAGATCATCCTGGAGCGTGAAGTGACGGCGGCCGGTAAATCGCGTGCGTTCGTCAACAACCGGCCGGTGACGATGCAACTGCTCCGGCAGATCGCGCCGTTCCTGGGCGATATACATGGGCAGAACGAGCAGCAGGCCTTGTTCATGGAGTCGACCCAGCGCGAGTTGGTGGACGACTTTGGTGAGAACGCGGACACGCTGAAGCGAGTGGCGGAAGAATACCGGGCGTGGCGCGAGACGGAAACAAAGGTCGATGAGTTGAACCGGAACGAGCAGGAAAAACTGCGCCTGCTGGATATGTGGACGTTTCAGCGGAAAGAGATTGAAGAGGTTGGGGCCCGGGCCGGCGAGGACATGGAACTCGAAGCGGAGCGGCGAGTGTTGCAAAACGCAACGCGGCTCGAAGAGGCAGCGCGAGGCGCTTTCGAATTGCTCTACGATTCACCCGACAGCGCGAGCGCGCGAGTCAGCGGCGCGCTGCGGCGAGTCCACGAGCTCGTCAAGATCGATCCTCAATTAAAGGAAACCTCGACGCTGTTGGAGCAGGCGGGGCTTGCCGTGGAGGAAGCGTCACGGAACCTGCGGGACTATCTGGGGCACATCGAAAACGATCCGGTGCGACTTGAGAAGGTCGAGACGCGATTGGCGGCGCTGGAACGGCTGAAGCGCAAGTACGGAGGGACCCTCGAGGAAGTAGCGGCTTTCGGGGAGCGGGTGAGGCTGCAGATCGACGAAGTGGAGAACGCCGAGGGGCACCGCAAACGGCTGGCCGAGGAAAGGGCGAAGCGGGCGAATCAATACGCGGAAGCCGCCGGAGCGCTGAGCGAGAGACGAAAGCAGGCGGCGGCGAGACTCAGCAAGCTGGTGGAGCAGGAACTGAAATCACTGGCGATGGCGGGCACTCGCTTTGTGATTGCGGTGGAGGAGGGCGCGGTTGGGCCAACGGGACGCGACCAGGTGCGCTTCCTGGTGATGGCGAACCGCGGCGAGGAGTTGCGGCCCATCGAGAAAGTGGCTTCCGGCGGGGAATTGTCGCGGCTGTCACTAGCATTGAAGACGTCGGCGGGGGCTGGACGAGCGGAATCCCGGTCCGGGGGCCAGCGATCGGCGGGTAAGGGGATCGCGACGCTGGTATTCGACGAAGTGGATGCGGGCATCGGAGGGGCGGTGGCGTCGTCGGTAGGCAGGAGATTAAAGCAGTTGTCGCGCCAGAACCAGTTGATCTGCGTGACTCACCTGGCGCAGATAGCCGGCTTCGCCGACCATCACTACCTCGTTTCTAAGCGGGAAAAAAACGGACGAACCGGGACGGCGATTGAGCTACTGGACCGCAGCGCTCGGGCGCGAGAGATCGGGCGCATGCTCTCCGGCGAGGTAATTACAGCCGAGGCGATGCGCCAGGCCGAGCAGTTGATGGAAGCGGGGTCGGGTTGAGGGCGCCGAGGCACGCATCGGAAAGCGTGAGCGGTAACATAGTGGGATACCCGTTCGCCCTATTCCCTAAGGTTCAGGAACTCCATCGCTTTCGTCCGTAACCCCAGGAGTCTTGTTGTATGTGGATAGTCCGGCTTGCGCTTCGCAGGCCCTACACATTTGTCGTGATGTCATTGCTGATCGCCGTTCTAGGTGGAATAGCGGTGTTGACGATGCCGACCGACATTTTTCCGAACATCGATATTCCGGTGGTGAGCATCATATGGACCTATGCCGGAATGTCGCCGGACGAGATGGAGAAGCGGATTGTCACTATCAGCGAACGGTCGCTGACGACCACCGTGAACGACATCGAGCACATTGAGTCGCAATCCTACAACGGCGTAGCCATTATTCGCGTATTTTTCCATCCCCAAGCCAAAGTGGAGCTGGCGATTGCTCAGATTGGAGCCGTCTCGGAGACTATTCTGCGCCGGTTTCCGCCCGGGATGTTTCCCCCCGGCATCTTGAAATATACGGCCTCGAGCGTGCCAATTCTGCAATTAGCGATGTCGAGCAAGACGCTCACCGAGCAGCAGATATTCGACTTGGGGACCAATTTCATCCGGACGAACCTGGCGACCGTGCAGGGAGCGTCAATTCCGCTTCCGTGGGGAGGCAAGTCGCGGCAGGTAATGGTCGATCTGGATCCGGACAAGATGTATGCGAAGGGTCTGTCGGCCACTGACGTGTCGAACGCGATTAACGCGCAAAGCCTGATCCTGCCGGCCGGCGACGCGAAATTCGGAGACCGCGATTACAACATAAGGGTAAACAGCAGCCCGCTGGCGGTGGCCGACCTGAATGACATGCCCATCAAGACGGTGAACGGCGCGACCGTTTATGTGCGGGACGTCGCGCAGGTCCGGGACGGCTACTCGGTGCAGACCAACATCGTGCGGCAGAACGGCGGCCGGTCAGCGCTGCTGACGGTGCTCAAGAGCGGGAATGCATCGACGCTGGACATTATCAGCAGTGTGCGGCGCGAGCTGGCGCGCGTGAAGCTGGGGTTGCCGGCGTCGCTCGAGATCAAGGAGCTCTTCGACCAGGGTCTGTTCGTGAGGGCGGCTATCAACGGCGTGCTGAGAGAAGGAGCGATTGCCGCGGCACTCACCGGCCTGATGATTCTGCTGTTCCTGGGGAGCTGGCGCAGCACAATCATCGTATGCATTTCCATTCCGCTCTCGATTCTTACCTCCGAAATCGTGCTGGCGCTGCTGGGGCAGACTACGAACGTGATGACGCTCGGCGGCCTGGCGCTGGCCGTAGGCATCCTGGTCGACGACGCGACCGTCGAGATTGAGAATATCCACCGAAACCTCGGAATGCGAAAGCCGATTACCAGGGCGATTCTCGACGGCGCCCAGCAAATCGCGGTTCCGGCGTTCGTTTCCACGCTGGCCATCTGCATTGTGTTTGTGCCGGTGCTGTTATTGACCGGGGCGGGGAAGTATCTGTTTACGCCCATGGCCGAGGCGGTTGTGTTCGCGATGCTGGCTTCCTATCTGCTGTCGCGAACGTTAATACCGACCATGGTGCATTACCTGCTGCGCGCCGAAGTGAAGTTGTATCAGGCGTCGGAGGTGCTGACGGCCATGCAGCCGGAAATAGGGCAGAGCGTCGCGTTGCATGCCAGCGGCGAGGCTGCCCAGAAGATGGGCGGAGCGGCGCGCACGGTTGACCAGGAGACCGCGCACAGCGAAGGTCATGCCACCGGCGGCACAGGCATTTTTTGGGCGATGCACGGCTGGTTCAACGGGCTATTTGAGTCAATGCGACAGCGATACAAGCTGGCGCTGGCTTACGTGCTTCACCATCGGGGGCCGGTTGCGCTGGGCTTTGCGGGATTCGTTCTGGCGTCGATGCTGCTGGCGTTTGCGGTAGGCCGCGACTTCTTCCCGTACGTCGATTCGGGCCAAATGCGGATGCATGTCCGCGCGCCAGTGGGACTCCGTATCGAGGAAACCGAAAAACTATTCGGGCAGATCGAAGATGAGATCCGGCGAGTGATACCGCCCCGCGATCTGGACACCCTTTTGGACAACATCGGTTTGCCCTACGGCGGCTTCAACCTCGCGTTCAGCGATTCCTCCGTGATTGGAATATCGGACGGCGAGATTCTGATTTCACTGAAACAGGATCGGACTACGCCGACCAAGGCTTACGAGCGAAAGCTGCGGCGCGCGTTGAACGAAAAATTCCCGCAGGCGGTGGTGTATTTCCAAGCGGCGAACATAACCAACCAGATTCTGAATTTCGGGCTGCCCGCGCCGATCGACGTCCAGATCGTGGGCCGCGATCCTCGGAACTGGGATCTGGCGCTGGAGTTGCAACGTGACGTTGCGCGCGTTCCTGGAGCCGTTGACGTCCATGTGCATCAGCAGGTGGGCTATCCGGAAGTCGAAGTGGATGTTGATCGCTCGAAAGCCGGACAGGTGGGCCTCACGCAGCGCGACATCAGCAACAGCCTGCTGATTTCATTGTCCGGGACGGGCCAGGTCGCGCCGAATCAATGGTTGAACTTTGACAACGGCGTGAGCTACGACATCGGCGTCCAAACGCCGCAGTATCGGATCCAAAGTCTGGACGACTTAGAGCATACCCCGATATCTCCGCCGCTGGCGGCGACGACTTCGAGGCCGGGTGAGGACGGCTCGGCGAACGGAGCTCCCGGTAACATGCAGTTACTGTCGAACCTGGCAACCTTTCGCAGGACATGGACTCGATCCATCATCAATCACTACAACGTGCAGCCCGTCTACGATATTTTCGCCAACACCGATCAACGCGATCTGGGTGGCGTTGCTTCGGACATCAGCCGGATTCTCGAACGCTACAAAAGCAAGCTGCCGCGCGCATCCTTTTTCGTGATGCGCGGCCAGGTGCTCACTATGGAGCAGTCCTTCATCCGGCTGGGATTGGGGCTGCTGTTCGCGATCCTGCTCGTTTACATGCTCATGGCCGTGAATTTCCAATCCTGGACTGACCCGTTCATTATTCTGATGGCAATCCCAGGCGCGCTTGCCGGGATTCTGTGGATGCTCTTTGTCACGCAGACCACGCTGAACGTGCCGTCGCTGATGGGTGCGATCATGTGCATCGGGGTGTCGACGGCCAACAGTATTCTAGTGGTAACATTTGCCAACGAGCAGCGATTTGAAGGGAAGACCGCGATCGAGGCCGCCCTTTTGGCGGGCTACACGCGCATCCGTCCGGTGATCATGACGGCATCCGCGATGATCATTGGCATGCTGCCGATGGCGCTCGGGTTAGGCGAAGGCGGCGAACAAAACGCGCCGCTCGGCCGGGCGGTGATCGGCGGCCTGCTCGTCGCGACCTTTTCGACGCTGTTCTTTGTTCCGATCATGTATACGTTCCTACGGGTCAAGCCGCCGGTCCATCATGAACGCGAGATAGATCACGAGTGGCACGAGGGCGAAACAGTCTAAACCGGTCCGGCAATTCTTCATGGAAACCAGTTCTCACAGTTCGACACAGAATCGCGCATCCCACCGTTCGATTGCCGTAATCGTGGTGATCGTCGCTATAGGCTTCTGCGGCATTCTGCTCTATGGGTGGACCCAGCATCGCGTGTCCGACCAGGCCGCGCGAGCCGAGGCCGATCACATATCGGCGGCGGATCCGAATGTTACGGCGGTCCTGACTAAGAGAGCATCGCCGACGGTGGATCTGACGCTGCCAGGCAACATTCAGGCGATCACGGAGTCGCCGATCCTGGCGCGGGCCGAGGGATACGTCATTAAGCGCTACGTGGATATCGGCGACCGCGTGAAGGCTGGGACCTTGTTGGCCGAGCTGGACACGCCGGACCTGGATCAGCAAGTGGCTCAAGCGCAGGCAGCGCTCGAGCAGGCGCGCGCCACGCTGGCGCAGGCGAAAGCGAGCGTCGAGCAAAACAAAGCGAACGCGCAGCTCGCCGAAGTGACCGCGAAGAGGAACGCCACCCTGGTCAGCCGCGGCGTGTTGTCGCAACAAGAGGGCGACCAGTCGGACTCGACTTTCCTGGCGCAGGCCGCGAGCGTTCGGGCTGCGGAGGCGAATGTTGCCGCCGCCCAACAAAACGTAGGAGCAAGCGAGGCTAATCTGCGCCGGCTACTCGATCTGCAGGCGTACAAGAAAGTCCGCGCGCCGTTTGACGGAGTGATCACGGTCCGCAATATCGATACCGGCGCGCTAATAACGACCGGGAGTACGCAACTGTTCCGTATGGCGCAATACGGCACCCTGCGAATCTTCGCGAATGTGCCCCAATCCGAATACAGCGCGTTTCACGTGGGAACGCCGGCAGACATACTGGTCACGGAACTGCCCGGAAGGAAGTTCAAGGGGATGGTTGCACGGCTTTCAGGCGCTCTGGATACTAATACGCGAACACTGCTCACAGAAGTCCAGGTGGAGAATCCGACTGGCATTCTGCTGCCCGGCATGTATGCGCAGGTCCATTTCGCGGTGGCGCGGCTGGCGGCGCCGATACTAATCCCTGGCGACGCGGTGGTGACGCGCGCCGGCGGGACGTCAGTCGCGGTTGTGGATGCGTCGAATCAGGTGCATTTCCGGACTATTCAACTGGGGCGCGATTTCGGGGCGTCGGTGGAGGTGATCTCAGGGCTCGACGAGAATGAAGCCGTGATCGTCAACCCGACTGACGAAGTGCGCGAAGGGATTCTGGTACATATGACGCAGTTAAAAGAACCGGGCAGCCCGCCCTCGACGCGACCCGCGAAGCAGGCAGAGAACGGGGCGCCCGCGCATTGATCGACAATTCCAACGCAGGTTCATACAGGATGAGTGAACGTGACGCTGACTTAGGTCTGGCGCCGGCGGAGATCGCGCGCCGTTATGCGGAAGCCGGCTCGGATAGCCTGAGGGCCGATGTCCCAAGCCGGGCTGCCGGACATCTTCCCTCGGCTCCTATCCGACAGCGCTACGCGCAGTTGTGCTTCGCGATGCTCGCGTTCGTCGCAGCATCCCTGCCTGCGGCGGCGCAGGGAAATCCGCCGCAACCCGGCACCACGGCGCCTAGCGGGGCGATTGAACGATTGCCGTCCGTGACCAGCCCGGAAGGCATCCGGATGACGTTTCCGTACCGCGCGCCCGCAGTCAGCCCGTCTTCGACGGTCAATTCACGGCGCACATACGAGTTGATCCGCGCGGGCAATCTATACCTGTCGCTTCAAGATGCTATTGCGCTGGCCTTGGAAAACAACCTGGATGTCGAGGTGGCGCGCTATGGGCCGCTGATGGCGAAGACCGAAATCGAACGGGCCAAAGGCGGAGGCCAATTGCGTGGGCTCACATATACCGTGCGGGAATTGCCGCCTGGGGAGGGTGGTCCTGCCGGCCCGCTGCTGACAGCCTTGGGCGCCAGCGCGCTCCCGACGGCCCTGACTTCGAACTTCGGAGACGCCTCCCTGGTGACGGGCTCGACCACGGAATTCTCGGTCCTGAACCCGCTGCCGCTCTCGACTGGTTCGAGTATCCCGCAATACGACCCGAGCTGGACTACGAACCTGAGCTGGAACCACACCTCGACGCCAGAGCTGTTTTTTGACAACTATGGCGTTTTCAACTATACGGCGAACGCCACCAGCGGCGGCACCGCGCTGAGCCAGGGATTCTCGACGGGCGCGACAGCGAGCCTGAGCTACACATCGGCGCGAACCAGCTCGGATTCAACGACGCAGGGTTATAACCCATACTCCACCGCCGCGCTCGGAATCACCATCACGCAGCCTCTGCTGCAGGGCTTTGGAATCGATCTGAACCGGCGGTTCATCCAGATCGCCAAGAACGAGCAAAAGCTTGCGACCCAAACCTTCCGCTTGCAACTGGTGGCGACAGTGTACTCTGTCATTCGGCTGTATTGGGACCTGGTGAGCTTGCAGGCCGACGTGGGTGTGAAGAAAGAAGCCCAGGCCGCGGCGCAGAAGCTATACGACGACAACCGCTCGCAGGTGGAGGTAGGCACGCTGGCTCCGCTGCAGTTGAAACGCGCGCAGGCGGAGGTGGCCCGAACCAAGCAGGATCTGATCACCTCTCAAGGGCTTGCCGATCAGCAAGAGGCTCTGCTTAAGAACATCCTCACGCGCAGCGGCAACGAAGACCCGCTTCTGATCGCCACGCATATTGTGCCCCTTGATCACCTCGAGGTTCCCAAGGATGAAGTGCTGCCGCCGCTCGACGAACTGGTGAACTTCGCGCTAAAGACACGGCCAGACCTGGACCAGGAACGAATCCAACTTGAGAACGTCAATCTCTCGTTGAAAGGCTCGAAGAACGAGTTGCTGCCTCAACTCGACATCGTTGCCAGCGCCACTAACAATGCGTTCGCCGGGCAGTTAAACTCCATACCGGAAGTGAATTTAGGTTTCCCGAGCCCCCGTCTGACGGACCCGGCGCTTCTGGGCGGCGCTGGTACTCTTTTCTCGCAGCTCTTCCAGCGCAACTATCCGAACTACGGGATTGGATTTCAATTGACGATACCCATCCGCAACCGGATCGCGCAAGCGGATGTGATTCGCGACGAACTGCAAATGCGCCAGACCCAGGCCCGGTTGAAGCAGAACATCAACCAGGTGCGCGTCGAAGTAGAAAATGCCCGGCTGGCGGTGGAACGCGGCCGCGCAGCGTACGATGCAGCCGTCGAGACCCGCTCGCTTCAGGAAGATGCGCTCGACGCCGAGCAGCAGCGGCTGGCGGTCGGCCAGTCGACGACCTTTGCGGTGATCCAGATTGAACGCGATCTGGCGCAGGCGCGATCCACGGAGTTGGTTGCAGCCGGCAACTATCTAAAAGCCAAGGCTGCGCTCGACCGCGCAATGGGGCGCACGCTGTTGATGAACAACGTGAAGTATGCGGAGGGGCTGAACGGGATTGTGCCTACGCCGCCGTCTGCATTGCCCGCCGGGAAGTAGCACCGCGGGGCCCGCCAGGAAGGCTGCCCGACTACCAATTGAGGACGCGAGCGAAGATCAGCGGCGCAACGATAGAGGCGTCGGATTCGATCACGAACTTCGGCGTGTCGATACCCAGCTTCTCCCATGTGATTTTTTCGTTCGGGATGGCCCCTGAATACGATCCGTAGCTGGTGGTGGAATCGCTGATCTGGCAGAAGTAGCCCCACAAGGGCGTAGCGGCATGTTGAAGATCCTGGCGCATCATGGGCACGACGCAGATAGGAAAATCCCCCGCAATGCCGCCGCCGATCTGAAAGAAGCCGATGGAGCTTTTCGCCGACGTGGCGTCGTACCAGGCGGCCAGGCTGATCATATATTCGATACCGGTGCGGACCGTGTGGACGTTCTTCACATCAGCCGTGATCGAGTGCCCGGCATACATATTGCCCAGCGTGGAATCCTCCCAACCGGGGACAAAGATGGGGAGGTTGCGCTCCATGGCGGCGTAAAGCCAGCTATCTTTCGTATCGATCTGAAAGCTTTTCCGAAGATCCGGGCGGTTGAGGATCCTGTAGAAGAACTCGTGGGGAAAATAGCGCTCGTTCTTGCGGTCGGCAGCCGTCCATTCTTCGAGGATGACGCTCTCGATGCGGCGCATGGCCTCATGCTCCGGAATGCAGGTGTCCGTGACGCGATTCATGTTGCGGTCGAGCAGCGCCTGCTCATCTTCCGGCCTGAGGTCGCGCCAGTTGGGAACTCGGACGTAAAAGTCATGGGCCACAAGATTGAAGACATCCTCCTCGAGGTTGGCCCCCGTGCAACAGATGGCGTGTACTTTCTCCTGGCGAATCATCTCGGCGAGCGAGACGCCCAGCTCGGCTGTACTCATGGCGCCGGCGAGAGTCAAAAACATCACACCGCCGCGATCCAAGTGATCGACATAGGCGTCGGCCGCTTCAATCAGCGTGGCAGCATTGAAGTGCCGGTAATGATGCTTTATGAATGCGGTAATCGGTCCGTAACTCATCGGCGGTTCTTTTCCCTCTTTCCTCGGCGCGCACTTAAAGGCTACCAACTGCCAGCTTTCAGGCGCTCGGGACTGACCGACAGTCGGCCGCTGCTAGCTGACAACGCGTTTCTTACCGGCGCATGAAGGTAAACTCGCATTTTGCGCGTACGCATTCGAATTAACGCAGCCCGCGGCAGTGAAGCGGGGTTGACGGACCCGAGGTCTCGCGAGGTGGCGGCGCCGGCGGAGTTTCCCGCCAAGAATCGCACGGGGGCGTCCGAGGGAGCCGGGAGTGGCGCGGCCAGAGTAGCGCTCGGCATTCTCGTAAGCCGCATCACGGGGCTGATTCGAGAGCGGGCGATTGCGCACTACTTCGGGAACTCGGATGTGGCGGATGCCTTTCGCGCGGCAATCCGGATTCCAAATCTGCTCAACAATCTGCTCGGAGAAGGAGTTCTTTCGGCCGCATTTGTCACAGTATATGCGAAGCTGCGCGCCCAGGGCCGCGACGAGGCAGCAAATCACGTCGCGAACGCGGTGTTTGGCCTACTCGCGCTAATCTCAGCCGTCGGTGTGCTGGCGGGGGTGGCCCTGACGCCGTTCCTCATCGACCTCATTGCGCCTGGCTTTGCAGGCGATAAGCGCGAGCTCACGATTCGGCTGGTCCGAATCCTTTTCCCGAGCACGGGGCTGCTAGCGCTCAGCGCGTGGTGCCTGGGGATTCTGAACAGTCACCGCCGCTTCCTGCTCTCCTACCTTGCGCCGGTGGCCTTGAACGTGACGATGATCGCGGCGCTGGTGACGCTTGGGTTTTCAAAACAGGCCGACCTCGTGATCTATCTGGCTTGGGCCGCGGTGGCCGGAAGCGTCCTTCAACTGCTAGTGCAAGTGCCACGCGTCATCGACCTGCTGGGCCGGTTCCGCCCCTCGCTTGACACGCATCTGCCGCAAATGCGCGTGGTGGCGCGGAACTTCGTGCCGGTTTTTCTCAGCCGCGGCGTTGTGCAGATATCCAGCTACGTCGATTCGATGATTGCGAGCCTGCTGCCGACAGGAGCGGTGGCCGCGCTCGGTTACGCGCAGACTATTTCGATTCTTCCCATCAGCCTGTTCAGCATGTCAGTTTCAGCGGCCGAACTTCCGGCGTTGTCCAGCGCAACGGGAAGCCAGGAGCAGGTGGCCGAGGTGTTGCGGTCGCGGTTGACGAAAGGCTTGAGGCGGATTGCGTTCCTGGTGGTGCCTTCAGCCGCGGCGTTTCTGATGTTGGGCGACATCATCGCCGGCGCGCTTTACCAGACTGGGCGGTTCCACCGCGCGGATTCGGTATACGTGTGGGGCGTATTGGCCGGGTCTTCGATCGGCCTGCTGGCGAGCTCGATGGGGCGTCTGTATTCATCTGCTTACTATGCGCTGCTCAATACGCGGACTCCGCTGAAGTATGCCGCGGTGCGGGTAGCGTTGACAACCGCCGCAGGTATAGTTGCTGCGTTTTATCTTCCGTACCTCTTCCACCTGGACCGTAAATGGGGTGTTGCAGGGCTTACGGCTTCGGCCGGGCTCGCGGGATGGGTCGAGTTCTATCTGTTGCGGCGCGGGCTCACAAGGTATATCGGCCTGGTGTCAATCCCGGCGAAGCTGATGGTGAAGTTATGGAGTGTAGCGCTGATTGCGGCTGCAGTTGCTTATGGGATCAAACGCGCGGTTGGCACGAATCATCCGCTGCCCCTGGCCGTGGTCGCCCTTGGCGCGTATGGAGTGATCTACTGGCTGGGAACGCTGGCAGCAGGGGTGGAGGAAGCGCGCGAGATTGGAGCGCAGCTGGTTCGCGGGTTTCTACGAAAATCGCCCAAAACGGACTCGCGTACCGGCAGCTAAGCCGATTGCCCGCGTCTTTGTATCTGCAACGTCTAGAATAGAGACAAATGCAAGTGCTTGAAGCAGGTCCACATAAGTTCCTCTTTCTGGAGCTGGACCCGGAGTTTGTGACGAATATCGCCCAGCAAGCGGGGTTTGAATGCAAGTTGGACGATCAACAGCGTGTTCTTGCGGTGGACCTGGTTGCAGCCGGCCGCGAAACGCCCTTGCTGCTGTTCGACGCCGCGGACCCGGGCAATCTGGGCTGGTTCTCACGCTGCCAGTTTTACGTGGATGGCCGGACAGGAGCCGTGCTTCAAACACCCATTACGCTGGCCAACCATCGTGAGCGCACCGGTCATGTTTCGCAGCAGGGAGTGCGGCTTCAAATTGCAAAGGAACTGCCGAGCACTTTTCGTATGCCAGGACGTCAGCCCGTAACCGAGCAAGTCGTCTATGCCGTGCTCTTCAACCTCATGAACGCGCTATTGAACACCGGCGTAGGTGTTTGCGGAACGGGGCCAGTGAAGCCGCTGGCGGGGCGAACAGAGCCTGGCGGCCAGCGGAATTAGCACAAGCGGTCCCATCCAGCATAGAAGTCTCCGGATGGGGCTGTTGCCTGGCATCCGGCCGAGACCTCGCTGCGAGCCGCGACCCGTAAGGGAGCGGACATGCCAACGCCATTTAAGGAACCGTAGCCCCGATTTCACGCTGGGCCTGTTTCAAGGCTTCCTCGATTTCAGAACGATATTCGGCGAGAAGAGCTTCGCTCGAAGCCTCAAAACGCATAACCAGCACGGGCTGAGTGTTAGAAGCACGCACCAGGCCCCAACCATGCGGGAAGGGCACCCTGACGCCGTCGACCTCGATGATTGGATG
>Ga0181525_10003176_pt1 | contig 13121 bp, 21 predicted proteins | sample PEATcosm2014_Bin_48_FD_121100 | JGI IMG/M metagenome (GOLD analysis project Ga0181525, IMG submission 121100) | Peatland microbial communities from MTU Mesocosm Facility, Houghton, MI, USA - PEATcosm2014_Bin06_10_metaG | ecosystem: Environmental > Terrestrial > Soil > Wetlands > Peat | place...
ATTCCTGAGATTTTCTCACTAAGATCTTTTACCATTTTAACGAGTTCATCATAGGCGCTGGCATCTTTAGAATCGTCTTTCTTTTCGTCCTTCTTATCTTCGTCCTTAGCTTTATCTTCTTTCTTATCCTCATCCTCAGCAATCTTCATGGCTTCATCTTGGGCTTTTGCAAAAATCCCCTTGATCTTGTCTTTAAGACTCATTTTAAGTTCTCCTTTATGATCGTTAATTGCATAACCAGAACCCGCGCGACCTTGATTTACCAAAGCCAAATGATTTCCGATTATATTTTTTTGTTTTCCCTTACCGTCTTCAATTTGCTCATAGTCAGCCTCATAACCACATGAGACCTCCCTTAACCCGTTTCGTACAAGGCCAATAGCCATCTTATCCGTAATTAAAAGATCAGCTATTAGATCATCCCCTTGTTCGCCCTTACCTCTGCGAACATTTTGTATTACACCCTTCGCAAGCTCAGACCAATTATCTGGTCCTACAAACTCTTCTGGATGTTTTATGGTTATGGCTTTACCTTCGAATGAAGCTATAGTCTCAGGTCTAAATACTTCCTGCTCATCGCGGGTAATTAATACTTGACCCTTATCATCAGCTTCGAGCGGTGTTTCACCATCTCCATAAATCATTTCCCCTGTTCGAGCAATGGGAACTCCGATACATACGAGATACCCTTCTGGGGTTTCTGCTATATTTTCGGAAATCTTATACTTAACGTAGTATTTCACTTTAGTTGATAGGACCTGCTGTTGGATTTAACATTACAACTCTCATTCCAACGACTGTGTTATCAGCGGGCTGGGTCTTGGTTCCGTTTAAAAGAAACTGAGAAATAAGATATCCTCCTCCGCTAGCTGGATTACAGGTCTGATTGGGATCACCGCAGAGTTCAAGACTGTCTATCCCGGAAGAGCTAGAAACCTCTACTACTCCTGTACCTGTACCTGCGCTTGCAGTTGTAGCTACGAATGAAGCACCTACTGCTGGGACTATATTACTCGGCAAACCTACAGCCTGCCAGTTAGCTACCGTAGATGTACCAACTGAAACAATTGTATATGTCTGATGTATAGTTAGACCGGAAGTAATATTCACTGGTGTACCTGATAGAGGACTACCGCAACCCCAGAAACCCGTATCATATCCTTGAAAGGCTTTTGAAAATTGAACTAAAACACCACCTGCTAAAGGATTAGGATTTCCTGATAATGGAGTTGCACTTGTGTGCATAAAGACGGCAGAAACTAAAGGACTACCCTTTAGGGATCTAATTCCTAGACCGTTTCCGTTAGCACTATCAACAATAAAATTAAAGTCGATAACACTAGATCCACCTAGTATGAAATTATTATATTGTTCTCCGAACTGATTTTTTACTACCTGCGTAGGATATGGCACCATTATTAAGTCCCCCTTAAATTTTTTTATCTTTAATTTTTAAAATGCATAATCAGATTACCTCAACTCTCTGAGTTATCGTGAAAATAGTCAATAAGCTTTATTCTTTTTCTAAAATTGGTTCAGCAAAGCACCTACAATTTGGGAATTCACCTGGATGACCTGTCATACCATCGTCGAGTGTTGGAGGGTTATCCCAAGAGAAAATCATTCCCTGAAGTCGTTTACCCTTATAGATTCTATGTGAATGTCTGACATTACCATCACCTGAGTTATGCCAACGATACTGATTACTTCCAACACTCATTGCACGAGCCTGATTGAATACTGCATTGGCTTTTGCGGTCTCTGTTCTTGCTATAAGCTTTGCTCTATTTGTGGCAACTTCGGTAGAAAGTCCTAATTGTTTTTTTATTTCATCTATTACTGCTTGATCTGGAGTTGCTCGAGTTCCATGTAGAACGGCTTCACGGGCTAACTTCTGAGCCCTTAGTCCTGCCTCTATAGGTATTGATGTTATAAGCGCCACTTGTTCTGTATGAAGATCTTTTGCGATCTGAACTTCTTTATGAAGGTTATTTGTTTTCTCCAGTTGATGATGAATCTCTAAACCCAGAGCTTTTGATTGTTGTTTGTACGCTCTTTTATTTGAAGCTTGTACTTTATCTAACATCTTAGCGGACTGTCTCTTCGCCCAAGGAGTAATTAGCTTCGCATAGTCTTCAAGGGCTTTCTGCATATTAGATTCATTTGATATTTTTACACCATCAGTGTGACTCTCTATAATATGACCCGATACTCTAGCTACTTTTTTAAGCTGTCTGTGGAATTCTCTCTCAGCCGTTGATGAGGATTTAAAGTTTCCTTTAACTGTTTTCTTAGCATCTAATGAGAGTGATCGAAGTTTAAACATTACTTTTTAAGTAACCAATAAACTAAATAAAGTGATGAGCTAATCATGGTGATAATTAAAAAATAATCGAATGAAGTAGGTCCTCTTGGTGGTGGGATGTACTGTTCATCTAATAAGTTATTCATAAGATTTATCTTAATCATTAACCAAGACTAGGAACAGGTTTTTTTACCGCACTTGCTTCTGGATTTAATGGATCCGAAGAGCCTTCTTGCTCATTGGGATCGGGTGGATTTTCATCTTCCTCTTCGGCTTTAAGAATATCTTCATCAGTAATATTGCTAAAGAGTCCGGTATCACCTGACGTCTGTCTTAATTCCTTCATAGCTGTGGACTTATTAATAAGATTAGTTTCGAAAGCACCTATAACAGTTTCAGTCATAGTCTTAGCATTATTAGCCTTATCAGTAGCCGTCATCTGCCAGAGAGGTGTGAATACGAATTGCATATCATCCGGTACGGGCTTACCGAAGCAAGATCTCCACATAACCTTAATAATCATCTCCCAACCATTACGAAGTTTCGCTTCTTGTTGGGCATTCACATTATCGTAGTACATTCTAATATCAGACTCACCGGTAGCGCTTAGACCAGCGGGAGATTGCCCGAATAATCTAACTAGAGGTATTCCGCATGCACCTGACAGCTGCTGCCCGAACTGAAGCATCATATCGGATAGACCAGCGAATGAGTATGAAGTTGTATTTAGTATATCTTCTGAATCAAGTAGGGTGAGTCCCTCGTTTACTTGAAGGGTTCTCATCATCTCAAACATGGAGAGTAATCCGGCTTGAGCTGCTCCACCTGCGGCTATAATTTCACGTAGACCCTTAACTCCCACGTGTCTTAAATTAGCTCTATCGATTAGACTTGCTGAGCTCATGGTGGCGTTATCGAAAGCTATAAGTCTATCCCATAGTCTTTCAAGATTAGATTCGCCCCACATCATTTCTGTTATGGCTTGGAAGAACGGTAGATCAATACCGGTCATTCTTATACATCGAGAGTGATGAACCCTAATCTGACCCGTTGCTGTATTAAAACTAGGCTGAGTGGCCCTTGGATCTGTTACAATATCATAGTACGCGGGCAGTCCCATATCTGGACCAGAATCTATAAGATTCTCTAGAACCGGGTTAAGCTGCCATCGATCGTAAACCACTATCCCCTGAAATTGATCTTTAGCCACAGTATCTAGATTTATTGGAGTATCAAGTCTCTGACCCTTAATCTGTAAAACTGCAATCGCACCACCGTAAAGCCTACCCCATTTAACTAGAGAGCATAAAGATTGAGGTATCTTAAGTCTCGAGAACGCATGTTTAAGATCTTGTAAGTTTTTATCGCCCTCATTGGTGGTGATTATAACACCAGAGCGGGTCATGTCTTCCGCAACAGAATCCACGATAGCGCCAACAATCCAAGAACCCCTATAGGCCGCCTCAAGAAGTATTCTATTACGGGTGATAAGGTTAAAAACGTATTGACCGGCAGAGAGTGTATTTTCATTATTTAAACCTAGTTTAGAGACGAAGTTATCAAATCCATCGATGGTAGTCATCTTTGCATCAGTGGTTGCTTGAGAGAATATCTCTGTCATATGCGCAAGACTTGTGCGTTCTTTTAATATCGTGGTATTATTTTTAGTCTCTTTAACTTGATCCACTATTCCCCCTTAGAGATAATTTATTTTCTATTCCTGTTAATGAACGGTACTTTAGGCTTATCGTCGTCTTTATTCTTCGATAGCTCTTCCCACATCTTTAGATGATTAGTAGAAGAAAGCAAATCATTAACTGCGTCTATAAGACAGTCAACTTGATCATCATGTAAATGTGAATCATCAGAACTAAAAGACTCACACTCAGCAATGAAGTCATTTGTGAAAGGACTCGACTCAGGTACTGAGACAAGATTCATTTCTATATAGGGGAGAATATCCATTAGACGAGTGATTTTATCTTTCACCCTTTCAATGGGTTTAATTGGAATATTATGCGGAGGGAGCTTTAAAGTTTGAATTAGACCTGTACCCGATGATTTATCTTCAACTTGAATCTCACGGACCTGGCCGAACTTATCTAGGTCTCTTGACTTAGCCTTAGACCAAAAAGCAATTGCTCGTCGTTGAAGTTCCGGCGCTTCCCATTTCCCTCGAATCATATCTAAAAGATAAATCTTACCATCATCGGCTAATCCCCACTCCTCGAACACAGAGAAGTCATTAAACTCTTTTGTCTTCATTGCGGTGTCAGCGAATATCTTTCGGTACTTTATTTTAGGGATAACTTGATAGCGCCCGAGATATTCACTTTTTATTATGTTACCCCCGAGAGTAATGGGCTCTTGCTGGTACTGTGAGCTAAAGACGTGTCGACTTATTATGGCACCAGATTGATCATTCCCGTCGCCCCGTTCCATAGAAAGAAGCTGAGCCAAAGGCTCTTTATAAGGCCAATAGGAGAATCTACCTTTAGTATCAGTCTCTGATGGCTCGATCATATCCACGTATTCCTTACCCAGAGACTCAAGGTAAGGTTTATCTATCACGGCCGGTATCTTCACGAAGGTCCACTCACCATCGAGGTTGCCGGCCTTTATAAAGCCAGCACAGTCCATTTCCGCTATGCGTTGCATTATTAAAACTATAGGCGTGTCTGGATTGGCTTTACGGGATTTGACGGTGGTGAGAAGCTTTCGGTTAGCATCGTCGAGCTTATGTTTTGAAAAAGCATCTTCTGGCTTAGAGGGATCATCGATGAGGATACAGCCGTTAAATCCTGAAGCCATATGCCCCGCTCTAAAACCTGTAATCTGTCCGCCGAGAGAAGTGGCGTAAACTCCTCCTGCAGGTTGATCATCGACGAGAACATTCCATCTTTTTTTAGCATTAGCATCATCCGCTATTTTAAGGGGCCAGAGTCTTTGATACTCATCAGACCTAATAATTTCTCTAGCAGTGGCAGAATTAAGTGAGGCAAGGCTATCAGAGCCTGATAGATGAAGAAAACGACTACGGGGATTAATAGCAAGTCCACGAGCGATAAAGTTGATAACGGCGAGTTCAGTTTTAGAAGAACCTGGCGAAATCGTGATAACAACATTCTTTATTATCCCCTGAATTACTTTCTCTAAAGTATCAGAAATTAGCTTATGATGCCAATTAACCTTAAACTTTATACCCTGACGAGCTTTAAAGAAATAGCGAGAGAAGTATAGATGATCGGTCTCGCATAAGATCCTAAGCGCCGACTTATCATAACTCTCTTGGGTTATCTCAGACATCTCTCTGCAGCCGGTCCATTGCAGCCCTAAGCATTACAGGATCAATCTCAGTTACTTCTCTAGTAAAGTTACCAGTCACCGTTACGACTTCGGGTATTTTACCTATAATTCTCTCTGAGATTCGTTCAATGGTCGCATAGTCCCCCTCTTTAATAGCTTTCATCACACATACAGCGATACCAACTTTGAAAGCTGCGGTCTTAGGATCTTCCGCCATTACTTTTAATTCCGCTAAGGTTCCTGTCATGACGATCTGTATTACTTCGCGATAGACATCAATCGTAAGGGACCTTAACTCTTTTATCTCAGGACTAAGAATAGGCCTACCCTTTGGATTCTTTACTTCCCCGGGCTTTATTGGCTTTAAGTTTTTAAGTGATTTCTTGTTAAACCCCATACATTATTAGTTCTCATTAAAAGTCACTAATATGCAATGAAATTTATGCTAGGCTTAGGTTAAGTGGGACAAAGCGATCTTGGTTTCGTGGAGTCTACCTCAAGGCCATGGACGGCCTTCCCCAATTTCAATCTATTTTAAGTTAACCCAACATTCTTCTAAAGACGCCTAGAATCTCATTCCAAGCATATTTGCCGTGTCCACTCTTTTTAGCCCAGCATACATACTGTTCTGGAGTCTTATCGCCGAATATAGATAACGGAGTAAATAAGTATGCTCTAACCAAGACTTCTGAGCGAAGTTTAAATCTTATATATCTGAGGACATGAGATCTAGTTGCAGGCTTAATTTTACTTTTTTTCATCTGGTATTAGCATGTGTAAAAGTGCGGGCCGGGCTTGATACCGGCTTGGGGTTGGGCGCCATAGACTCACCATTTCTATGATCTCATTGCCTGCATGTCCTTCCACGCTGCCGCACAACTTGCTATCTTTAAATCGATAGTGAATACTAGTACTATTTTCAAAAACTTTCAGTCTGTTTACAATGACATTTACAAGAACATTGAAGATCACATTCATGTTTGGTACAATTACATATTGATTCTAGACCTGATTCACTTCCTGATTCAATACTTTGTAATGCGGTGTATGCAATCATACATGCAGGCGTATTGCCATCCCCAGTGGTACCTTCTTTCATAATCCTATAAAGGGCAGATTCTAAGATCTCGATCGTGATCTTAATTTGATGCCAGGCATTTGCTGGACCGTGAAGCTCTTCTGATAGCTCTCTAAATGAATGATACTCTTGTATTCTCATTCTGGTTTCAATCCTGTATAAAAGCGGCGCTGATAGGTTGTAGGTCATGAGCCCAATCCTATCGAGTATACATTCAGCTTCAAGGCTCGCATACAAGTGCCTTGAGTTAGCCCACCACAACGCGATGTGGTCGCAGCGCCTTGGAGCCAATTAGCCCCATATATATTAAAATTCACCAAGTTTATATTTCATTTCTTCAAGTCTACCTAGGGCCTTAAACGCCGTCTCTCTGGCGTGCCCTCCAAAATCACCGATATCATAGATCTGGTGTAAAGCTTCTGCTGCTATTTTAAGACATTCGCGATAGGCATCTCTTTCATCTTCTAATAAAGCACATCCCTCACAGGGCCATTTTGTTTCCACTGGCTTTACACCTGTTTCAGTTCAATAGATTCGCCAACCTTAATAAGATCAAACTCTCTAGCTATCTGATTAACAACATCTGTAAAGGTCATAAGAATCTTATCTTTGTTCCCAAGGCCACTTCTTTTAAAGATATAACCACCATCGAGTTGTTCAATAACAACTGTTTGAGCGAAATCACCTTGTTCTTTCATTCTTCTTTCCCTGGTTCTAGACCTGTGTGAATGCAATGAACACCACACGCTGGACATGTCGGAGGAAGGCCTTCTTTAAGAAGAGTTTCTCTTCGGCCATACCAGCCTTCTCGACCAATTATTGCTATGTCCAAATTATCTAAACAAGCTTTGAGGTAGTCAGCTAATATTAAATCAGGAGTATTAGACCCGTTCTCTCTACAATGCCTATTAAGTAATTGGCGTAATTCTTTTTCAAATTCTGATGTCATTTCCAAATCCAATCAAGAAGTGTGCGAGTTGCTTTTGCAGCGAAAACTATAAGTAAAACTTCCCAAACGACCAATTTTCTATTTAAAAAGTTATATATTTTACCCTTCGTATTGTCATTCATTCTGGTTTAGGACCTGTTTCATTTTCCAACTCAAACCAATTTTTAAATGGGCTAATGTCGTGGTCTTCTCCTAGTTCCTTGAGATATTTAGAGATCATTTTCGCGGTCTTCATAAGTTCGTCGATTTTGGGTTTAAATCTTAAAAACTCATCTAGCATTTCATAATATTCTTGTCTTATACCCGTAACGTTTTTACAGAAGAACTGAAGCTCTTTGAGTTGATGACCAGTTAAAATTACCTGTTTCTTCATTTCTTCTCTCCAACAGGTGGATAACCTGTTTTAAACTCAATGGGACAATCAAATTCTTTAGGCAAAACCCAGAGCCAATACATATTTGCTACGTCCTGTTTGTGTCTTTCTGAAGGGTAAACTTCTAGGGCCACACGATCTTGACCGAAGAGATCATTTTTGATTCTCTGGAATAAAGACCAATCATGGTCTGGCCTAGCATCATTCCATCGAATCATAACTCGCTCAGCTCCCCATGAATTAGGGGTGTCATATACTTGAACCGTGAAAGTACCATTCATATAAACTTTTTTAGGGATGTTCTGCATTCCTTCTAGGATACTCTTGGTATGTGGCTCGTTGGTAATATCTCGCCATTCGTTATAGCCGCCTTGCATGAGCTTGCGAACGTGCTTTTCTTTAGCACGCTCCATTGCTCGGCGTTCATCTCTAGTTAAAATGCCGGTTCTCAAGCGATTGTGCTTTCTTTTGGAATTACATCCTCATTAAAATACGGGACTTCGGTTCCATATGGCTCAACGACAATATTCCAGGCCAGCAAAAGACCGTTTGCCATTCCTCGCATGTATTCGCTGGTATCGTAGTTTCCTCTAGAGCATTGAGTTTCGATAATGCTTTGAAGATCGGCAATGCGCTGGTCAATGGGATAGCTGTCAGATTTTCTGTGCGGATATTCTGGTCTTTTCCAGTCAATTTGTTGTGGTTTATTCATTCCTTTTCTCCTTTTGCAACAGGTTGGAAACCTTTGTTAATGCCCGATCTTACCCTTATTCGGAGCCGATAAGTTTCGAAAGGAGCCGTTAGGCTTCTAGTGGTAATTGTCATTTCTCGTTCTTCTCTAAACATTTGCCATAGCAAAACTCTTTGCATAATTCTGGGTTCTGACAAGGCGATTGTGAAACTGGTTCCGGACCTGCGTTAAGTTTTTCGGCAAATCTGGCTATTTCGGTTTCGGCATAGGGATAAGAGCCAAACCTGTTCACAATAACGTCATAGTGATCATTATTTAAGAAAACGTATTCAGCTTCAAAATGAACCAAATCACCATTGTTCATGCTTAGGCTAACTAGAAATTGATCCAGTTTGTCTTTGGGTATTTGAAAGCATCTTTGTTTTCGTATCTCTCTATTCATTTTCCCTCTGGTTTTGAACCTGTTGACATCTCATTGATTATCATTGCCATTAAGTTCCAAACATAAGAACGGAAGTATTCTAGGTCATCGGGAGTAGTGTTATTGTGCTTACATGATTCAAGAAAAGATTCTTCAAGATCTTGTGTCATCTTGCAGGTTCCTAGCTCATGCTCATTAACGATTATACCTTTAACCATAAACTACTCCTTCTTTTCAACAGGCTTAAGACCTGCCTCACATTTGTCGCAATATATCGGCTTCGGCGCTTCCACCGGAACCAACAATGGAACTCCACAATTAAAACAGACGTATGGTTTATTTTTCATCTTTCACCCAGGGTATTAACCTTTTTTCCTATGTGTAATCGTTACAAATATCCATACAATATTTGTTAAAATAGACCCAAGGGCAAAGGCTGTGTTAATGCTATTCATGTATATTTGTCATTTCTGCCGACCCTTGATATATTTCTTCATTTTCAAAACATCTCATTTAATGACTGTGAAGCGGGAGTAACATCTTTTTCAGAAGTTAAATCGGCAGCGATGTCCTCGTGATAAAGTATTCCATTAAGAGCTGAGGCGTAGTTCGACTTTAAGGCTCTATTTTTATTTTTATGATAGAGAAGGTCTTTTGTATATTTTACCCAACCCGAATCGAGTTTTGTATTTTTAGTTAATAATCCAGCCTTTTCAGCGTCGTCGATTGAGAAGTAATACTCATTCCAAACCGTAGCGTCTTTCCTTCTAATTCTCATTACATGAGCCCAAGGTACTCCAGTAGTAAGATTTTTATTCTCTACAGAAATCCTATCACCCTCCTTGGTGATAAAAAATTCTTCCTTCTCCCCGTATAGCTCATGTCTTTCTGCGAGAGCCGTGAACAATGACCCGAAAACAGTTAGCTTCCCCTTAACATAACCGAGCTCGTTCATCGCGCTTATGGGCAAGTTAAATTGCTTTATAAATAGAAGAGCGCTCATTACAGCCTCAAGACCTTGCTCTATTAAAGTCTTTGGCGCCATATTCATTTTAATTAAAAGTCGAGCCGCTGAGGCTAGCTCCGTTTGATTTTGAAAATCAAGTGCGCCTTGTTTTCCTATTGATACAACTACACCTTTTTTTTCTACTGTTTCTACTTTTTCAGCTTCCATTTTATACTTCCTCTTCATCGAAATTAAACATAGGCAAATGTTTTTGATGTGCCCATGCGGGTATTGAAATATCCTCTGCTATCCCATCTTGATAGGAAGGCCATTTATCTGTTTCAAGGCACTGCTTAAGTGTTTGCATTCCGCTTTCAATCCATGCTCGCGCAGTATCCATAGTCTCTTTATTAATCGTATAAAGAGCCGTTGCAAAAGGAGGTTCTTTCTCCACTGCTAAAAGCGCATATACTTGCGGCTCAACTCCTGTGATTTGTTTTATCCCATGACCATAAAAGGCTAAAGATAAGTGATAATTTCTTCTGGCTATTTCGTTTGAGAAAAATGCTTCGCTCGCATCTCGTGTGGTCTTTAAATCTATTAATACCTTTTTATCATGATGATAAATATCCGGACGTAATTTACATAAAATACCAGTAGTAGAGTGGCGAAAATAACCACTTATTTCTGTCTTAGCTCCTACAATTACCCTACCGGCTTTTTCGTGAGCAAGGATAGATCTTATACTTCCAGTAATAGCGGCGTAGTCTTCGGCTGTAACGACTAAAGAGCCTGCTGGTAAAGATGAATACCAAGAAGCTTTTTTATCCTTTGCCTCTTTAGATTGAGAGCTAACCTTACCATCCTTAGTTAGACCTTCAAATTTAGGTTCTAATACGAATCGGCTTTTAAACTTTTCGGGTTCTAAAATTGCCAAATGTGCGAGTGATCCATATCGAAGAGCCGCGTTAGTCTTATCTACCGTCATTCCCGCCGTCCAATAAGATTTAAAATGACTCGGAGTTCTTTCAACTAAAACCTTTAACCCAGAAGACGAAAGCGCCGTTCTATCTCCGTGATAAGCTTCTATGTCTAAACCTTCACACCATTTAGCTTCGAAGTCTTTTCCTACTATTTTTGGTAAAATAGATAATTGTGTTTCTGAAAACGGATTATGTTCCATCTCAACTCCCTACTTCTTTAAATATTTAATACTATTACTATGCCTATAAGTAAACTAAAAAGGTGGTGAGGGTAGGATTGGGCTCTAGAAGGCGGTACCTACCGTGGCTCCAAGTCACTCAATGGGCGGAATACCATATTTCCCATATTATCGTCACCTCATCGCGTCGAGGTCGCCTCACCATAAAATTATTTACAAAATCCAAAGTGGAACAAATGCGCCATTACCTCTGATGCTAATATTAGGCCTAAACCGAATAAAAAACCGGATACTACATTCATAAGATTACTCATTGTAAATCTCCTTCTAAGTTCGTTTCAGTCACCTGAACAGAGTGACCGTCTTTTCCGTTTACTATGGGCGGAACTTTTGGATGATATTTATCTTGGAACTTCTTAATACAAATATTCATCTCTTCTTCGCCTATAAATTCTTTAAGATTATCGAAACTTAAAAATCCACACTGGCCCATTAAAGTCATAAACGAGTTTTCTGTAAGAGGTGCCATTCCTGGAGCATGAGCTCCGAGCATCAGACCGAAACCAAATATTCCATTAGTGAATTTTATATCTTTAGCATTACGGCGAGGCTCTAATTTTATTTCTCTAAAAAAAGCGATGTCACCTTGCTTAAGTCTAAGAATTTCTTTCTGCTCACTCACTTGTCATCCTCCATTTTAAATAAACCAGCTCGATCCATTAATGGAACTTTTCGAGTTTCGAAATTATGTCTTCTCTCAATCTTTACTTCATTTGTAGGTATTAACGGTTTTGATTTTTTCTTAGCTTCTCTATAAATAACTGAGACTTGTAAAGGCTGAGCGAATCTTAAATTTAAATCATGTAGCTGTGAGAGTGGTTTTTTATTTTCTAGCTCTTTAACCCTTAGCTGAAGATCGTTAAGCATATCTCCAGTTACTTTTGTAATTACCTCAAGTTCTTTATTTGTTTTTTCTTGGGATAACCTCACAGATTCATTTATACTTATCATCTCATCTCGTAGACGAGTTACTGAGGCGGTTACTTGACTTGATGCCTCTTTGTAGTCTTTTGCAGCACCATCATCTTTGTGTATATAAGCAACGGCCGCTAGAACACATAGTGCAATAGCGGTAATTAAAATTATTGTTTCCCCTGTCATAAAATATTTTCCCTTCACGGTTTTACTTCTCCTAAAATCTTCTCAAGATTTTTTCTACAGTATTCACAACTATATTCTGAATACGGTTCATCGGCACAGTACCTAAGTGCTTCGGTTAACTGTTCCACAAGAATTAGTTGAGCGTTTGATATTTTCTTATTATCGTCAATAAGTTTCCTAAGTGCTGTTACTTCAGCATCGCCTTGATTTATTTCACTCATTTTTCTTTACCACACCGAATAGATCTTTTTAGCTCTTCCCTACCCAATTGTTCCTCATATTCTTGCTTCGCCCATTCAACTCCCCATAAAAACCCCTCAATGAAGTAAGGATTAATCGGTCTAGTTCCTTCAAAGACAGGATGTTCATCCCAAGCTTTATCTGCGGCTACAACAGCTTTCTTTGCATTATCAAAATCTATTTCATCCACGCTTCCACCATCCCATTTTAAAACTCACTCTGCGTCTCCCTGGTTAATTTCATTAGTATCCATCGGATTCACATCTATGCTCTTCCACGATATTTTGTATCCTCATTGCCGTCGTGGGTCCTATTCTACCTAGTTGAATTAACTGCTTTGATGTTAGGCCAAACGTCTCATTTAATTTTTTTATTCCAGCGCCTTTTAGCTTGGCTCTTATTAACTTTTTCATTTCTACATCTTCAATTTTACACTGACAGAAAGTAAACATTCTTTTTCTAATTTCATCTAATTCAAATTCATCGCTC
>Ga0181525_10003177_pt1 | contig 13121 bp, 13 predicted proteins | sample PEATcosm2014_Bin_48_FD_121100 | JGI IMG/M metagenome (GOLD analysis project Ga0181525, IMG submission 121100) | Peatland microbial communities from MTU Mesocosm Facility, Houghton, MI, USA - PEATcosm2014_Bin06_10_metaG | ecosystem: Environmental > Terrestrial > Soil > Wetlands > Peat | place...
CTCGACCGCGCCCTTCCAGCGATAGATCGACTGCGCACCCGGAATCAGCGTAGCGCAAGCCGCCAGCCGCTCCTCGACCAGAGTGCGGCCCAGGCGCGCGGCTTCTTCGGGGTTGGCCGTGGTGGTCAGTACGAGGCGGGCTGGCGGGGTGTCGGGCATGGGGTCGCTCCTCTTTCAACTTGGCAGCGCCAGTGTACGTGCGCGGTGCACTGTTGACAGGATAGATCCCCTGGCGGTCCGGGAGACCCACGCTTACTTCTCATCCTGGTGCCTACCCACCACCACCCGTATTCTGTAAAGAAGTAACTTCTTTTCAACAGGATACGATGGCAAAAACATACTTGGCTCATCAAGCCTCAACAGGGGGTGCCGAATGCTAACTGACTCCATCTTTGAAGGATTTGACCATCATCCAGCCAAAAACATCCCCCCATGGAGGGAGGGCTGCTTTAGACTTATCTCCTGGTGGGAAATGGAAAAGTTCTCAGCCCGAAACTTCTATCTCATTGGCAATCTGCTCGGGATACTCCCGGCCCAAATTGAGAAGGCGCTTAACCCAGATTGTACGCAACCCAGTAGCGATGAAAAGGTGAGTCTAGAAACCAGGAACCACGTAACCGTTTGGGTAATCGAGATTCAGAAGCATTGTGAAGAGATCGACCTAGAGCACGCGGTTTCACATGCGAAGCGGTTTATCTGGCGTCTTGAGCGGGACATGACACTAGGGGACATTCGGCACCAGATTACTGAATTGAAAGATCGAATCTACGACTCAATGGCGAATGTTCTTTTTATGCATGTTCCCAAATCAGAGGCGGAGTTTTATGAGCCGGTTGATGCCTTTGGTCCAGATGTATCCTCTGCTTTTCCGTCGATATGGTACGACGTTCGGGAATCTCATACTTGTTACGCCCTAGACCGCCCAACGGCATCGGTATTCCACCTAATGCGGGTTTTGGAAGTTGCCCTCGTTGCTCTCGGCAAAGTGTTTGGATTCAGCTTCTCACACACGAATTGGGGTCCAGCAATCGACCAGTTGGAGAGCAAGATACGTGGGATGGGAAGCGACCCAGCATGGAAGTCCATGCCAGATTGGAAGGACCAGCAGGAGTTCTATTCACAAGCGGTTAGTTTTCTAGGGGTGACTAAGGATGCGTGGAGGAACTATACGGCGCATGCTCGTGGGACGTTCGACCCGAAGAACGCAAAGGTGATGCTGGTGAACGTAAAGCTGTTCATGGAGAGAATATCCCAACGTGTTTCGGAATAGCGCGGTATGATAGAGCTGACTGTTTGGTTATCGCAAGGGCAAAGCTATCGGGCTGAACCCTGCGAAGAAGCCAGTTTTCTTCTACCCTTACTCGCAGATTTTTCTTTTGGTTTCCTATTCAATGGAACTGTAGAGAAGAAATCTGTCGGAATAACCAATTGTCTCAGACGCTCTTCGATGGTGCGGGCGGCACTTCCGCGAACCTTTTTCGTAGACACACAAAACCTCCTGCGGTAATATTCGCTTAGGGAGACTAGCGCCCGCTACATCTCAATGAACGGTAGACATACCCGCCTTGCAGGGCGGGTTTTCTATGTTGGGCTTAGACTACCACACTCCAAACCGTCCCAAAGCCGCTACAAAGGGAACTTGAAGAGGCAAGAGAAAGAAGGCCGCTCCGTGAGGGCGGCATTTTCTTATGGCAATGCGATTATGAAGTGTGGATAATTGGAGCATGGGAGAAGTACCACAAGAGTTGAACTGGGTAAAAGCTCGCGCGGCGTGCTCCTTGAGAAAGGTGTTTGCGGAACTTTACCGAGACGTGGAAGAAGATGTCAAGCTGGCGAATGCTGAACTTCATACGTCAAATACCAAGCGTCCTTTTGAGATAACGAAGACTGGCGCAGGGGATGCCTTTTTGGTGCATCGAGAAGAGGCGATTCGGCCCACGGTAAGATTTGAATTGAGCGAAGATGCGATCACTGTTATTTCTGACTTAACGAATGAGACAGCGGTTTACGATGTCGGCCTCAACGACGAAGGACGCTGTATGCTGCGTTCAAAGCAGTTTGAGGAATTTGAGCGGTGGCAAGTCCGTAGGAGAGCATTGGAAGCCCTATTCTTCCGGTCGTAGTGTTTTGGAGTCGTTCTCTTCTGTGCGCAATTCTCCAGTTTCATAATCCATATATCGAGTCTTGAATCCGCGTGGTGGTCCTGGGTTCTTTTGATGATCGACCGCATACCAGACGACAGCGAGAACGCACGTCGCCATGACCCCCATCCAGAAGCTATGGGAGAATGAAGCCAAAATGAGGAGGGCAATGCTGCCGACAGAAAGCCAGAAGTATTCGTTCCGCAAGAATCGCATAGTTCACTCTAGTCTGAACCGTTCAAAGGCCGCAATAGGCTCTGACTTTCCCCCAAAGCCGCTATGAATCGAACTCTGAGAGGCGAAGGAAGCGAGAAGATCGTCCCCTGATGAGGCAGGTATATTATTGCCGATACGATGGTGGCGTCGCTCCAGACCTATCATTTTAATGGAGTTATGTGCAGATATTGGAGTTCGAAGGGGTTACGGCGTTTCTTCTGGAGTTTGTGGGTCTTCGGCTGCGTGCCGGCGCATTTCCCTGCTGATCTTCTCTTGATGATTATGCGACGATGGCCGGAAATGACTGCAAATATGTTTCCGTCGCCGCCGACCTGCGAATAGAACCCCTGGCAAATCTCCGATGCAAAAATCAGAGCCTCACGCAGCGGTGCCTGGTTTGTGCTGCGCGGCGGCCCGCTATGGCAAATGCTGCCACAGCCCGCGCGCGGAGAGGACGGCGGAGAACAGAGCGGTCAAGCCGAGCGCGAGGAGCGTCCAGATAAAAAAGAAGGCTCCGTTGGACTGGGCGATCGCTCCGCCGACTCCCGCACCCTTCATGTGGATGACGGGGACGAGCAATTCAAGCAGTGACACGAGGAGCAGGATGACGTACCCAGATCGCTTTCCGGCCAGCACCAGTGTTCCATATAGCTGGAGGACAAGAATGGGCAGCACAATCAGGTCAAAAAGCGTTCCTGGTTCCATTCCCCGGACAATGTCGTCCGTCGTGTGAAGCGTCATGAAGAGGACCGAGAGGAGAGACGCGATGGTTAACATAACATTCTGTTTCATTGGATATCTCCTTGTTAGACTGGAGCGCCCTGGTCTTGCAATGCGCGAAGCATAACACTTTTTACCCCAGGGTGAGTTAACAATATCGCAGGGCTTCGACGGTGAGAGTGATGGTCAGAAATCGCGGGAACAGCAGGTCGAGTTTTTCGAATGCTCCCCGGTGATTTCCACCTACTGACAATATCGCGAATAGCTTACTGAGAGTTAACATGCCCGGACTCATGCCGTTGCTCAAGACTCCATTGTTGGCCACGGGTTTGTTCAAGTTTCAATAAGAGTTGCCGGGGCTGAGTTCAAGCCGCCTGGTCTAGCTTTGCAGAGATTCTGCTGAGCGCGAAGCCGTCACTTGGCGCCGGGCTGTCGAAGTTGCGAATGCAGCGCAGCAATCACCGCATTGGGATTCTTGGCGATAACCGTCAGGAACGCTCTGGCAGATGACTCCGGAGTGCGTCTTCCACCCTCCCAGTGCTTGACCGCATCCAGGCTAAAGCCGAACGTATCCGAGAAGCGCGCCTGCGTCATCTTCAGCCGTTTTCTGATCCCCTTTAGATCGACTTCAGCGGGCAGGTTGACCTTGTAAGCCAGCCGTCTCGCCGGCCAGAAAGGCATCCACTTCGTCCAATCCGTTCATCAGGTCGTTATAGACGGTCGCCATGGTTTTTCTATCGCTTATACTCCATTGGACACTTTTCGTCGAGAGATATGTGCGGGGCGCGCGGTCATTCGCGTACTTCTCAATGGCATTTTTTCTGCCATCCTGCTACGCTTTTCCTATGCAGATCACGGTCAACATCCCGGATGAGTTTGCCGCGCAGGTTCAGGCCCGTGGCCTGACGCCGCAGAACTATGTTGAGAGCCTCATCGACGATGCGGCGCGCACAGCCCCCAAGGTTCGTCCTCCGGCCAAGCCGAAGATGGACATGGAGACATTCCTCCGGGAGATGGCTGCATTTTCCGATAAGATTCCGCAACTACCCGACGAAGCCTTCACCCGCGAGAGTTTTTATCAGGACCACGACTGATGGCGTTCGTGCCCAGGTATTTGATCGATACAAATGTTCTATTGCGTATCTTTCGAGAAGACGACCCTCAGCACCAACTGACCAGGGCAGCTCTCGATGAGTTGGGCAGGCGTGGGATTGAAACTTGTTTTTCGCTGCAAAATGTTGCTGAGTTTTGGAACGTCTGTACCCGGCCCCTGGAACGGAACGGCTATGGCCTCTCCATCTCCGATACCAACCACTGCATCGACCGAATCGAACGCACAATGACCTATCTGCCCGATACTGAGCAGGTCTACTGGATATGGCGCAGGCTGGTGGTGGTCAATAACGTGCGCGGCGTGCAAGTGCATGATGCTCGTCTTGCCGCGATCATGCAGGCCTATGGATTGACCCACATCTTGACCTTGAATCAGGCCGATTTCCTGCGCTACGAGAATATACAAGCGGTTCATCCCAGCCAATTACAGGCTGCATCGCGCTAGTTCGCCAATCACTCTCCAATTGCTAGAAGGCTTGCCCCGCGCCCCCGTCTCAGGCACGATGAAGTAGAAGCCGCTAAAATCGGCACAGGAGATATTTGCAATGCCAAAAGCAATCAGGTTTGGGACTTCAGGCTGGCGGGCGATTGTCGCCGACGAATTTACCGTGGCCAATATTCGGCTGGCCGTGGCCGGCATTGCCGCTTACGTCAAGACGCAGCCAGAGCCGCATCGCGTACTCATCGGCCGCGACCCGCGTTTCCTCGGCGAAAGTTTTGTAGACACCGCCGCGCGCGTCCTGGCTGCGGCAGGCGTCACGCCCATCGTTATTCCCGAGGCCGCACCCACGCCAGCAATCGCCTACGCCGTGCGTGAGCTCAAGACCTCCGGCGCAATCAACTTCACCGCCTCGCACAATCCGCCCGAGTACAACGGCATCAAATTCTCCACCCATGACGGCGCGCCCGCGCTGCCCGATGTGACCAAGCAAATTGAAGCCGCAGTTGCCGCGTTGCAGGCCAGCGGCGCGCCGATCCCGCAGAGCGATCCGCCCGCCGGCGGCTTTGAAACCGCCAACGTCAAGCCCGCCTTCCTCAAGCGCCTTGCCGAGCTGGTCGATCTCAAGGCCATCGCCAAATCCGGCATCAAGATCGTCTACGATCCTTTCTGGGGCGCGGGGCGCGGTTTCAGCTCGGATATTCTCCGCGATGCTGGCGTCGCCATTGAAACCGTCCACGACTATCGCGACGTCCTCTTCGGCGGCCACGCCCCGGAGCCCGACGGCGAACTGCTGAACGACGCCCGCGCCAAAATGAAAGAGAGCGGCGCGGCTCTCGGCATCGCCACCGACGGCGACGCGGACCGCTTCGGCATTGTCGATGCGGACGGCACATATATCCAGCCCAACTACGTCATCGCCCTGCTCTTCGATTACCTGGTCGAGACCCGCGGCTGGCGCAACGGCGTAGCCAAAAGCGTGGCCACCACCAACCTCATCAACGCTCTCGCCGATCATCACAAGGTGCCGCTTTATGAGACGCCGGTCGGCTTCAAATACATCGGCGAACTCATCATCGCCGACAAAATCGCCATCGGCGGCGAGGAGTCCGCCGGCCTCACCATTCGCGGACATGTGCCGGAGAAGGATGGCGTGCTTGCCGGCCTGCTGGTTGCAGAAATGGTCGCCAATCGCGGCAACAGCCTGGGCGCGCAACTCAAGGAGCTATTTGCCAAGGTTGGTTCCTTCTATCCCATTCGCGAAAACTTTCGCTTGACCCCGGCAGGCATGGCCGCGTTCACTGAGAAGTTGAAGGCCGATCCAACCGAGTTGAGCGGACGCAAGGTCGCGGGCATCGTGCGCACTGACGGCCTCAAGCTGATTCTGGAAGACGGCTCGTGGGTTTGCTACCGGCTCAGCGGAACCGAGCCTGTGGTGCGGGCTTACACCGAGGCGCGCAGCGAGCACGATACGGAAGCGCTGAAGGCCGCGGCGGAGAAGTTTGTTCTCCAGTAAGAAGGGTCATGATGCGGGATGAAAACGCGCAAGCCGGAAAGACCGCGGCGGGCGGCCAGCAGGCTATTCACGCCGCCATGCCCCGTCGCGCCCTGGCTTGGGCCATGCGCAGGTGGCGCACCGCCGGCACTGCGGTTGCCGTCATGCTCGCGCTGCTCCTCGGCTGGCATGTCGTCAACGGCAAAAACGGCATCTCCGTCTGGATGGAAAAGCGCGCCGAGGACCGCCAGTTGCACAAGCAAATCGACGACCTCAATCAGGAGAATGCCCGCATGCGCGATCGCGTCGAGCGCCTCAAATCCGACCCCGACGCCATCGGAATGGTTGCGCACGATCAGCTCCATTACACCAAGCCCAATGAAGTCATCGTCAAGCTCCCGCCAGAGCCGCCGGCGCAAGCGCAGCCCGCCGCACCAGGTAAATAAACTTCAAGACTTTCAGAACCGGCCACCTCTAAGATTTGCGGTGCCAAGGCTTGCAGTGCCTCCGTTTTTCAGAACACTTCCAAACAAACCGCGTCTCGCTCTCTTTCTCAAGCTGATAAAAAACCAGCGTGGACCGGGAGGCCGGCGTTATAAAGCTTGAACGCGCCGCAGGTCTAAGGTGGTGACAAATGCGGACTAGTACTCCCAATGGATGCGCGTGCCGAAGATCGAAACCGGGCCGCGATCGCGATTGAACGCCGGATTGGCCACGAACTGGTAATCCAATGCCACATGAATCTTTTGCGGGAATATGTGATCGTAGTACGTCTCCAATGCAAATTCCCGGCCATAGTTCAAGGTGCCGTCGCCATCCAGGATACCCGTGCCGCCGGCCATCAAGTATTGCTGGTTCACCTTTGAGATTCCGCTCATCACGGTGGCCAGGCCGGCTGTATCGCCGCTGCGCCGCCATGCATCTCCCTTTACGCTAAGGCCCAGCGATGCGGAATGATCCGTGTCGGTATACATCCATGCTTCGTTATGGCCGTCGTTCCATCCCACGCGAGAAAACACGCCAAGGTTTTTCGTGATCTCCTGTTCCGCATTCAGCCCGAAGCCATACGAATGACGGTGGGCGAAGGTCTTCGAGATATCCGCTCCCGGAACCGAGAGCGCGGCCTTGTAACTGCCGAATTCCCCTTGATTGAGATATGCCAGAGGACGGACGGCGCCCGGATGGCCGCCGATGCTGTAGCGGCGTTCGCCTTCGGCCACCATCCCCCAGTCGTGAAAAAATCTGTCGTCGCCCGCGGAGCTCTCACCCGGCCACGTGAGGAACTGGTCCTCAGCGGTAAAACCATTCTGTTGTTTCGTCAACTGGAAGAATCCATAGCGCAGCGCCCACTTCGGCCTCTCCAATTCGGCGGAAATACCGGTGGTGTAGCCCAAGGCGTCGGCGGGATAATCCCACGCGGCGTTGGCAATCAGAGCCCAATTCAGAAACTGCGTGCGCGGGTCATTGGCGTAGGCGTTGTTGTCGAAGATGTCCTTCGAATTGTACCGGCCAAGAGTGAATGTGAGCCGCGTAACCGGCTGATCTCCCGCAAGCGTGAGTTGGTCGGAAGGCACGGCCTCTTTCTCGCCGCCGAAGCCGATGGTCTGCCGAATGAAGAAGCGCGCGATGTCCGTATGGGGATAGCGCACTCCTATTTTGTAAGCTTCTCCGTTGGTAAAGTCGTCGATGCCGAGCGTCCCGTGCAGGCCGTAGCCCTGCCACGTCAACAGGTCGACGTGGAATTCCGCGCCGCGCCACAACCGGTAGCCGCCGAAAAAATCCAAAGATACGGTTTCGCGGGCCTGACCGGCGGTAGGCAAGCTGTTGGCGCCTGAGTATTTGGCGCCATAGGACGGATAGCCCTGGCCGGTGATGGTGCTCTGCATGTGCCAGCTCCAGGTCTGAGATGGATCGCTGGAAGCGGCGGCGGCAGGAGACGCCGGGGCGGCGCTCGCATCCGGCTTCGTTGCCGGCGCCTGCGCGGCCGCCACAGGCCAGAGCAGCGGAGAAATCAAGAAGAGGAAATGCACAAAAGCAAGTGCCGTCCGGGAATGAAATGTGCGCGAACCGGCAAGGCTGCTGGTGGCGGCAGTGAGCGGGCGATATTGAAAGCACAAAGTCATACTTTACCTATGTTAACAGATAACATTAACCACAGTTAACATTTTTGTTTCGTCTCAAAGCTGCTTTGCGATGCGTAACCTTCGAATCGTGGCGCGGGGCCTAAGGAATTGGGGATAGAATGGGAATGCAAGGGTACCCCCACTCGGTTTATACCATACCGGGGGTGGGTATAGTCAAAGGAGGGACGCCGTCTATGTCCGGTCATGAGCGCGAAAAGGTCAAGCTGTTGCAAAGATTGCGGAAGTTGCGCGGCCAATTGGACGCCGTCGAGCGCTCGCTTACCGCCGATCAGGATTGCGGCGACCAACTGATGCTGCTCGCCGCCGTGCGTGGCGGCATCAACAGCCTCATGGGCGAAGTGCTTGAGACTCATATCCGCTTCCACCTGGCCGACGGCGCAAAAGAGCAGATCGCTCCCGAACTGGCCGAAGACCTCATCGACCTGGTGCGCGCCTATTTGAAGTGATCTCATGCAGTGGGGTTTGTCGATAGGCTGCGATCAAATACCTTTCCAGACCGCTTCCGTCCCAGGGTCTGTCTTTATCCTAGCGGAGAGTCGCGCCTGCAATTATTAACCTGCGATGAACGCCACAAACAGCCGTTTCAGAATCCTTGGCGCAGTCCGACTCGCGATCCGAGTTAAGTTCAAAAATGAACCCGCTGCAAATGCTTGGGGCCCCATCCATTCCGCTCCTGAGCGCCGCCGAAGGATCTGCGTTCTCTTTTGCGGAATGGGTGGGATAGCACGAACCTCAATCAGAACTTTGTTCATGAGGAGCCTACGGACTTCAAACAGGCTGCGGAAAAACTCTTCTGGAGGCAATTCCCAATGGCATTGTAATCAGGGCACGACTTCAGTCGGGCCGATAAAGCCAATCACATCAACGTTGGGCTTTACAGGCTGCGGAAAAACTTATCGCGAGGCAATTCTCGAAGGCTTTGTAACCAGGGCACGACTTCAGTCGGGCCGATAAAGCCAATCATATCAATGTTGGGCTTTAGCCCCTGCTACGCACAATCGCGATTGCAACCCCCGAATAGCCCTTTTCCCGCAGCCTCTAAAGCCCGTACCCTTCACCGAATAAAGCTTTTCCGCAGCCTGTTCAGCCCGTAGATTAAAACCGCAAAAAATAATTCTCCGCAAACTCCTCGCAACGGGTAAAATTCCAATCACTGCGGTAACTGTGGAGTAAAACCAATGAGAATACTCCGATGTTTTACCGATCGCGTGCCTCCAATCGGCCTCTGACTTATGTCGCCTTTGGAAGTGCGAAGCCCTTTTCGATCCCGCCGGATTCCTCTCGGCGTGGAATCTTCTCCGTCCATACCGTAGCAACCACTAACCAGAAAAGCTGCCTCAGCACTGCCGGCGCGCAATTGCAAGCGAGATCGGGCGAGTTCTCTTCCATCTTCGGTGCTATTCTCCGCAGCGTGGCGCTCTCCCGCCAACTCCAAGCCAAGCCGCGCACAGTCTGACGCCGTTTTTGCACACCCAACCCACCCAAACCAAGGAGGATCTATGTCGTATCGCAATCTGACTGCCAAGGCTGCCGTTGCCGCCCTGGCTCTGCTTGCTCTCTCGCCGTTCGCGGCCTTTGCGCTTCCCACCCGCAATGTACCGGAGGGCCTTGCGCTCGCCACCGATCAAGGCCGCGTTGCCCCCGGCCAGGAGATGAATCTCACCGTGGTGCTCACGCTGCATGACCGCGCCGGCTTCGACAAAGCGGTCGAGGCTCTCTACGATCCCGCGTCGCCCACCTTCCACCAATGGTTCACGGGGGCGGAATTCGAGAAGTTTGCGCCCACCGTCAAGGAGTACGAAGAGGTCAAAAACGAGCTGATCAAGCAGGGCTTCAAAGTGCTCTTCTCCGATCCCCTGCGCATCTCGATCCGCGTTCATGGCACGGCGGCCATTGTCGAGAATGCCTTCCAAACTCAGTTGCACTCCTTCACTTACCAGGGCAGAACCTTCCAGGCGCACACCCGCAATGCCCAACTGACCGGCGCGGCGGGCGAGCTGGTGGATTCGGTCTCCGGTATCGAGTTGCATGAGTCGCGGCCCCAATTGACCCAGTTGAAAAACCCCAAGACAGGTCAGCCGGCCTTCAAAAAGCCGCTCAAGACAAAGGCCGATCTGTCGGCCTTCACGGCTTCGCTCACCGATACGCCGTTGACCGTGGCTGCCCCCGAATTATGGAGCGACGGCTTCACCGCCGCCTATTACGCCGGCCTGCAATACTCAGCCAATGGACAGACCGCGGCTTTCACTCCGGCCCAACTGCAAACTCACTACGGCGTGCCCTTCACCCAGGGCGGGGTCAAGTATGACGGCACCGGGCAGACCATCGCGCTGGTCGAGGCCTACGGTTACCCCACGGCTGAAGCGGATGCCAATGAGGCTGCCTCGATCTTCGGATTGCCCGCGCTGACCTCGGCAAATTTCTCAGTCCTTTACCCCAGCGGTCAGCCCATCAACGCCAATGCCGGCATATTGTCGGGATGGAACACAGAGATTGCCCTGGACATTCAGTCCGCACACGCCATCGCGCCCGGAGCCAAAATTGTTGTCGTGGCCTCCCCGGGCCAGGATAACGAGGACCAGCTCGCTTCGCTGAGTTACATCATCAATCCAACCAGCGCCACCACCCCGGTTCCGTTGGCCTACACCGTCTCCAGCAGTTGGGAGAACGACTCCGAGATCCTCGCCGGCCCCCTGGAGGAACAGGCCTTCAACACCGTTCTTGAGACCGGCGCGGCGGTTGGAATCTCCTTCCAATTCTCCAGCGGCGACGGCGGCGACCTCGGCCTTGCCACGCCAGTCGGAGCCGTGAGCGTTCCCTCCAACTCGCCCTATGCAACTGCAGTCGGCGGCACCAGTGTTCTCAACAACCCATACGCCGGTGGCCAGGTCGTCACCGGATGGGGCACCAACGTCGTCTACCTTTACGCTAATGGTACTGTTTATGACCCGCGGGAGGGATACTACTTTGCCGGCGCGGGGGGCGGCCAGAGCCAGTTCTTCAGCAAGCCCTCCTGGCAGAAAACGCTCCCCGGCACATGGCGTCAGGTACCGGATGTCTCGGCGCTGGCCGATCCCTACACCGGCTTCCCCATCGTCGTCACCGTCGGCTCCGGAGCCAGCGCGGCGCAATACGGAGAAGTCTATGGAGGCACCAGCCTGGCCAGTCCCATCTTCACCGCCACCTGGGCCATTGCCGACCAGTACAACGGCAAGGCGCTGGGGCAGGCCGCTCCGGCCGTCTCCGCGCTGGCGGCGGGCGACATCACCGACGTGACCACGCCGGCATCGAGCATTTATCAGCACAACGTGATCGGCTTGATCTCAGACTCCAACGGCCTCACCTACTCCAACTTCCGGCAGATTTTTACCAATGCCGTGGACGAAAACAACTCTCCAAACAACCTGTCTCTGTACTCGCAGGCCCTCTTCCTGAGCGCGATCTACCCCAACTCCTGGGGGCTGGCCGGTTACAACGTTGCGGTCAGCTTCGGAACCGACTCGTCGCTGACGGTCACCAACGGCTGGGACAACGTTACCGGATGGGGCGAACCCAACGGACTGCCCTTCATCGAGGGCGTTACCGGCAAGACCACGGGCGCATCGGTCAAAAAGTAACCGCAACACTAAACAAGAGCGCGCCGGAGCTTGAACTCCGGCGCGCTTTTCCACATTCTTCTGCAACAGAAGGCCTGCCCTACCAAGCCAGCAGCTCATCCCCTGAAGTCGGTGAAAGAAACGCCACCGGCGCAGCGGTAGATTGCGGGCAGCCGCCCGAGCACTGAATCGACTCCGGCCCTGACGCCTTGGCCACCAGCAGCGCCTGTTCAGCCTCCCGCAGCACCACCACCGGCGACCGCCCCAGGCTCGACGCAATTCCAATGCACGCCGACAACCGGATCGAATCGCCATTCACGCGATACGGCGCACAAAATACCTCGCTGCGCAGCCGCTCGGCCATCAGCACCGCGTTGGCAGTCGAGCAGCCCGGCAGCGCCATCACAAACTCGTCCTTGCCCGCGCGGCCAATCAAATCGTAGCTGCGCAGAAGACGCGTCGCCCGCGCCGCCACCTGGCACAGCAACTCGTCGCAGGGCTCGGTGCCCAGCCGCAGATTCCAGTGACCAAAATCGTCAATGTCAAAAAGAATCAGCGCCAGTGAAGTCTTCATCCGCTGCACGCGATCGGTCTCGCGAAAGAGCATCGAAAGCATCGTCTCGCGATTGTAGATGCCGGTCAGGTGATCCATCTGCGCATTCAATTGCGCCGCCTCGCGCAGTTGCTCCAACTCCCGCAGCCTGCTATGGTCGCGCAGCGCCGCTTCCAGACGCAGCCCCAGAAATCCCGCCTCCAGCGTCCGCGGAATCAGGTCGTCGATCACGCCCTCGGCCAGCCGGTCAATCCACTCCTGCGTCACCGCGTCGGCAATCAGCAGAATCGGAAACCGCCTTCCCGCGGCCTCCACGCGCGCCGCCTGCAGCAATTGCCCCATCCCCATGCCCGGCAGATTTGCATCAATCACCGCCAGCGCCGGCGCATCGGCCGCGGTCAGCGCCGCCAGCGCCGCCTCGGCTGAGAGGTAGATCTCAACTCGCGCGCCATCGGCGGCAAGCACAGCCTCAGCGCCAGCCAGCAGCGCCGGTTCGGCCGAAGCCAGTAGATAATGTTGGGGATTTTGCGCAGCCATGACGATCCACCTCGATAGAGGATGCATCGGCGAAGGTTAAAAATTATTTAGATAGATTCTTTGTAGCTTCCAGTGACTTAAGAGGTACCCCCGCGTGCCGTTGGTACTGTGATGCGCCGCCGCCCACTTACTCCATCTCCAAAATTCCTTAAAAAACTTAATTCGAC
>Ga0181525_10003179_pt1 | contig 13119 bp, 17 predicted proteins | sample PEATcosm2014_Bin_48_FD_121100 | JGI IMG/M metagenome (GOLD analysis project Ga0181525, IMG submission 121100) | Peatland microbial communities from MTU Mesocosm Facility, Houghton, MI, USA - PEATcosm2014_Bin06_10_metaG | ecosystem: Environmental > Terrestrial > Soil > Wetlands > Peat | place...
AAGCACGCCCGCCGCCAAGATCGCCAGCGCCGTCAGTAGCACGGCCAGCAACTGATTTCTGCGCCGTGCGAACGGAGCACCCAGCAGCACTGCACAGAACATCACCGGCCCGCCGCTCTTCCATGGAAGACGCGGCGATCGGTTGGCCGCATTTTTCGTGGCCGTGATGGTCAGCGTGGAATTTCCTGTCATGCTAGAGGCGAAGCTGACCGAAGGCGCGCTCGCCGAAACAGCCGAAGGCGTGCCATCGATCGAGTTGATGCTGGTCGCAAACGAAACCGTCCCAGGGTAGTTGGTTGCTGTGAGGCTGAGGTTCAGCTGCGCGTTGCTCCCCGCCTGGATCGTGATCGAATTCGAGGATGCACCCAGGGTGTATGACGGCGGAGCCAGCGCCGCGTACAGCGCGCCGCCGTTAACTGAGCCCAATCCCGTCACCAGGTCGTAGCCGGCCGTGGCCTCATAACCCACCAGCCCGCCCACGCAACTCTTCGATCCTGCGGTGCAGGGCTGCGCGTTGCTGCCCGTCGTGATGTCGTGGAAGATAGCCGCATAACTCGTCGGGTCCGCCGCCAGACTGTAGAGCGTCTGATTGAAGTTTCCCTGCTTGCCGTACTTCTCCACCAGCAGGGTCAGCATTCCGGCAAACGAGGGCGAGGAGGCCGAAGTGCCGCCCGCCGTCATCAGGTCCGAGTTCGAGTCGCGGAATCCATCAACGCAGCTCGGACCATCCGTCTGCGACGGGTCGGTGGCTGAGGTGAACTCTTGCGAGCACAACAGGTAGGCATCGTGATCGGCCGATGCGGAGAAGGCAACGTCGGGCACGAACCGCATCGGCACCCCGCTGAAGTTGCCCGGAGCCCACTGCCAGCTCGGCATGGCATAGTACAGACTCACACCACCGCCACCGGAGGTCAGAGTACTGGTTGGATCTTGCGACTGATCGTAGGAGGTGTCGTTCCAACTCGTTTCCGGAATGTATCGCAGCGCCGAGCTGATGATGTCGGCTGTGCTGCTGTAGCTCCAGTACTGATTCGCGCCAGGCTCCGGGCTGCCGGCGCTTCCGTCGGCACTGAACGTCGTCCCACCAACGCCGGTCACGTATGGGCTGGAGGCCGGGTAGTCCGCAACCGCTCCTTGCGTGGCAATGGTACCTCCCTGGTCGCAACCGGCCGCTCCGGCATCGCCCGAGGAATTCAACACCGACTGTCCCTGCGCCGCGGCTTCCTCCAGAAACCCATCGAAACTAGCTCTCATGTTCGCCGAGAATTGCGTCTCGCAACTCGCGTAGCTGATGCTGATGACGGGTACCAGCGCGCCATACACCTTGTAGGTCGTCACCAGGTAGACCGCGGCGCTGAACACGTCCTGCCCCGGATCATCGGCTGCTGCATAGACGAAGTCGACCGTCGCATTCGGGGCGATGCCGCCCGACCATTCCACGTCCAGGTCCGCCTCGCCAACGTCGCCGACGCTCTCGCCCGCCACGTCGGTGCAGTCCGCCGTGCTGATGCAGACCATGTTCAGCTTCGTCGCACCTAGCCCGGCAGCCGCGCGGAAATCATCGACGTCCGCCTGCGGAAAGTAGGTTTGCCCGGCTATGCCCACGTGCATTCCGGTACCGGTGTAGCCCGCGCGGTAGATCGATGTGACGTTGTAGATGGTCGCCCAGTCGCCCGACGTCAGGAAGTGATTTCCCGAAAACTGCGAGGTGAACTGTGGATTCACATGCTTCACAATCGTCTGCGGCTTCGGGCGGAAGCCGCTCAACCCGCCAACGCCTGCTACCACGTTGGCCAGACCTTGAGGAATCGCGATCTCCGTGGCGTTGCTGATCCGCGTGTCGGCGCCAATTCTGTATCGATGTACCTTCGTGCGGAAGGCTACCTCCGCCTGCGCCACCGTTCCGGAGAACGTAATCAGGTTGCGCGACGGCGCTACGTTCCTCACCGTGAATCCGTGAGTCTCCAGCCAACCCGTCACCTGGCTGAGGTCTGCCTCCGTCCGTCAAAAGCGAGCGCCGAATGCCTCCTGGGTCAGCCACTGGTGATACTGAGCCGACTTCGGATTCTGCTGCGCCTCTATGAGGGCATCCAGTTCCGCCTTTTCGGCGATGCTCGGAGCAATGCTCAGCGTCATCGACTCCAGCCGCATGCCGGGACTCACTTCGCCCATGTCACTCGCCTGCAGTACCAGCGGATGCAAGGTTCCCGAGAGTGTCACCACCGGCCCAGAGGTCAGTTCCTGCGTAATGCGGTTGGGGCGCGGCGTGGTCTGGGAGGCCAGTGCTGCCGTCATCGCCAGAACCACGGCCGACACGGCTATCCATCTCTTCCAGCCGTTTGTTGCAAGAAACTGGTCTAGTTTCCGGGGTGCCATCGCTATCACCGGACACCCCCGCAATGGCAAAGGACTGCTCCAAGGCACGTCCAGAAAACCAGCGAGAACGAAAGGGCGATCACAATTCCCCGCGCCGGCACCCCGCCATCGAACTGCATGTCTCTTTCACTTGCCTGATTCAGAGAGCACCTCCGGAACGATCGCATCGCCATTTCCCTGAGTTCGCCGCCGCGTGGACGGCAATGACAACTCCGGCGCGAATGAGCGATGGACATCCCCGCTCCTTCCGCGCGCCTGTTTATTGGTGATGAAAAGCTGAACCGTGGTCTCGAACTCCTCAATTGCTTCACGAAATGCGAGATAGGCCCGATAAGCCCGGAAGAGCGCTTGACACTCTTCACACCCACCCTTGATGCCCCCTTGATCGTCCTTAACGGGGTTGTAGGCGGGATGCCGGGAACATCGTCCCTTGATGCGATACACAACCCGAAACGCCATCTTGAACATGGAACTCCTCTCGATTGCCAGAATACAATATCATATATAGTTTTACTATTGCTGTTATGTTTTTTGGTTCGTGGTGTAAAAGGAGCTGCAATACGTGGGTAAATCGGACTCGGAGCGGTCATGCGCTGAAGTTGAGGACAATTTGGCGCTAGTGGTCCGCCGCGCCGGACGACCTCTGGAAGAGTTCACGTGGCGATTTTTTTGAAGCATCAAGCGGCGCGAGCGGAGAAGGCTGATTATCAAATTCTGCTGACGCACGATGTGCTGGAGCGATTGCTCTATCGGCTCAGTGTCTCCGCCCATCGTGAACGGTTCATCCTGAGGACCTGCGTAGACATGGTTCCATTGACGGCGCCACTCAGCAACAGGTCACGCTGGCCTGCTGGCGGTCCGTGGTCAGATAGCGCGTAAACCCATAGCCCAGCAGGTTCAGATCTCGTGTCGGCCGGAATGGATCTTTCAGCCAGGTCACGAACAACATCGCGCGCCCTAATTTTACTTACCACTACGTTGTCTTTCCCGTTCGCTTACTCGCTCGCGTGATCTTTTCCACCATCTGCTCTCGAAACTTCCAATCCGACTCAATCTTTCCAAGTCCATCTCTTGACGGCGGGTGTGCTCTCTTTACCAAGTCTCCCCAAGTACAACGAGGACGGAGCAAAATGCATCCGTCGATGGTCACCGTTTCCAATGAAGTCAGGGTGTAATGATTCACTGTGTCGCCCACTTCTAGCCAATCATTGAGGGAGCAGATCAAATGCTCCGGCTCCGAAAACGCGAGCAGCTCTTTGTTTTTGGTAAACTTCGCAATTCTCTTCGGATTGCCGAAAAACGGATTCTTCACCACGATGCCCGATACGCATCCTCCGCTATGCTTGATTTCCTTTGAACCGATATCCGTTACAACATCTTCGAGTTCAATCTTGACCGGAGGAATTAAGACAGCGTTGTGACCGTCCACGGTCTCCTCAGGCGCAAAGACGAGATTGTCTGGTGTGAGAGAACGGACGAACCTGTTATACGGTTCCGCGTTTACTGGTATCCCAGGTAATCGCACGATGACTTCACCTGAGTGAATCCGAGAATCCTTTCCCATGAGCTGACGGCCAGTCAGCAGGAACATCCCACCGTTGTTAAGTACATCGAAATAAGCCAACTCTTCCGAATGATGAATATGTCCTTTGTAGCCTCTGTATCGTTGAGAGCGGCGTGCGATCTGTTTCAGAAAATGATCACTTCCGAGCCCAAACCAGCCCGAATCCTGTTGCCTGATTCCGAATGTCCCCTTTCCGCCAAGTCCCAAACAATTCTCTGCAGCTACAAAGACTTCACGAAGATCCTCAACAGAGGAAGAATGCAACTGAACACGGAGACTAAACGCCATAAGATATTCGTCAAAGATCAGCGGAACTCTTGCGAAGAGAATGTCTGAACGATCCCCGCGAAGTTGGGAATGGATTACTCTGTTAGGTACCTGCAAAACCTCGTGCGAGGGGGGCATCTCGACATATCGGCTCTTCGAGACTCGTGGACTCTGCCCGAGAAACCACATCGTGCCGTCGCGCCTAAGCCCCCGCCGCTTATTGTCTATCAGTTCAAGAATGCTCACGCGCTGATAGAAGACGCCATAAATCTCCTCCGGATTAAACAGCAATACCTCAAATTGCGAGCGGCGCTGCTCCACATCCCTGATGAGCGTTTCAGTAAAGCCAGAAACGCTACATACGCAGCCTATGGTGCCGTTGGGCGTCCTCTCGAGACGATCCTTGATCTGGCCAACAACTTCAATATCAACCTTCCTATTCAGCCATTTTGTCTCGAACAGAAATGTGTCGCCGCCGTGTTCGGCCAGCACATCCGTCTGTCTGGGCTTCGCGCTTCTCGGATTCTTGTGGACAGTGAAGCCGCTCTTGAAGAGCAGCCTGCAAAAGAGGTCCTCAAATTGAAGCCCGCGTCTCACTGGGTTCTTAACATCCCAGAGTTGTTGGAACTCATCTTCGAAATCGGTCGTCAAAGCGATAGGTCCTCGTTCAACAGCTGTCGCGCTGTAATTAATGATAAGACAGGCAGTTGAATCTTTTCAGTAATTTGCGCACTGCACTTAATCGGGTTCTGGCTCAACTTTGGTGCAAGCATTGGCCGATGAAGACCGGCTCGGGTAATAAGCGAGCGCGGAGCAACTCGACGCCAGCGCGTCCATACATTTGGCGATTCAGCATTTTGAGCTGATTAACATGTCCCTCTACTGGTCCGTTGCTCCACCTTTGAGTGACTGCGGCTTTGTCGGAGTAGCGTATGCCGAGTAACTGTCATATCGAGTCGACTCAACATACGCTAACCTGACCCCCCGCCCAGCGCCCGTCCCAGCAGCATCTTGATCTCACCCAAACGGTTGGTTTGCTGTGCGTGCAGCACTAAGACGCCCACCACGCGCTCGGTAAAGATCTGGTGCATGCATTCGCGGCTGCGGCAACCAGCGGTCGAAGGGTGAGGCGGCGGCTTCTTGGACTATGGCTCCCCTTTCGGCGTCTATTCCCGCCTCAACCCCTATGCAGCAGCAGGACGACCCGCGGCACTTGCCTCCCGCCAGTCGACCGCCGCCGACCATGGCAGCGCTTTCTCACCGGCAAGGTAGCGCAGCGCGCCTATAAGCCCCTTGTCAGTCATGCGAGGTCGGCAACGCGACTGGGATCCTGACCGATACTCCGGATCGAGGGTCTCCGGCGCAATCGGCGTTGTCGTTATTAATACGCTTTTGGCTGGGTACACACTCTTTGCCGAGTGCATTGCCCGGTGCGGCTTGTATGATGAAGCGCATGGTCGAGATCCAGAAAGACGGGAAAGGACAACCCTACATCCAGTGGGAGCAGGCTCCGGGCGGCTGGAAGCGCGATTGGATTCGGACCAAAGATGGCGAGGGAGACTGGGCTGGAACGAAGCGCTACCTCAACATTGTGCGCACTGCAAGCGCTGACGGCGGCCCGAGCGGCAACGCGACGGACTTTCCCATCTTCTCCGAGCTTCCAGATGAACAGATTATCGAGGCCTTCGTCGCTGCGGTGTGCGCGGTGACAGGCTGCAGGATTCCCTAAGGCCCAGGCTGGTTCTTCAGTTTGACCCACATCAGAAATGGCTCGATTTCATCAATGGGAGCCGTGGTATTGGCATATGCCTCTAATTCCACGGCAGCTCGCCGGATTACCTCGATGACAAACTGCTCCATGCCCCGTCGGTCCATCCCAAGTCGTGGATTCAGAGTGGACCATGTACCGTGGAGGATGCGAGAGCGATCTTGAACCATACGCGTTGCGAACTGCTTGGCGGTCGTCGTCGATTCGCTCGTCAGCATGTCATTCGGGCTCAAGCTATAAAACGCGGAAAGGATCAATTTGATACGAGATCCGCTCCCGGACGTGCTCTCCGCGCGCACCAGGACTTCCAACGCCGTCTCTAGCTTGGCGAACGCGATGGCATCACTTGTTTCCGCCAATGCTTCATGAAGCCAGTAGGCGGCATCACACCAGGCTTGCCCGAGAATTGGGAACCTAAACTGCCCCGTCGCGAACGATGTCACGCACTTTCCCACGGCCTCGATCACCGGGGCGGTCTTTTGAAGGGCTTCTGCCATTGTGCCGGGCCCTATCGGTAGTCCAGCGTCTCGATTGGAGAAGCTGCCGGAGTAGGAGCCACCTGACAGAGAGATCGTTTGGCCTTGGGCCTCCCCGCGACGAACATCGAGTCTGGACATTCTTCGCGTGTCCCAGAACAACGGGAGAGCAAGTTGGAGACCGGCGATGGCCAGGTCGGCGGCAAGCGCGGCGATCTCTTCGCCTCTTTGCCGATCACAATGTTCAACAGAAACGCACGCGAGCCAGTACGCACGCGACTCCTTCATCGAAGCCAACATACGGTCAAATCCATCTCGATCTATACCGCCAACACGAGAGGGGTAGAATTCGCTCCGTGTAACGTCATCGATGTGAATGAAAAGAACTGGCCCGATGGAAAACCGAGACGCCGGCCATGGAGAAATTGCGCAAGGTATGAAAACCTGACGGGTAGCCGCGCGCTGACTGAACCATTGTTCCAAATCCGTGTGCAGAGTCGCTACGGTGTCAGCGTTCATGGAATCCCCATCGCTCCCCACGTAGTTTACTAATACATTCAGGAGTTCCGAGCGGACGCTATCAAAGGACACACCCCGTTCCATTCCTGATGACCGCGTGACGAGCAACTCAGAGAGGTCGTCGAAGGCATCGGTGGCAGCTCGATTGAGGACGATCACCCCGTCGCCGACAGGATGTGCCAAGGCCATACCCTCGGCGCGTAAGTACTCGTGAGTTATTTGGTGAGCAGACATGGCGCGTGCTCCCAGACCCCGAACAACCGTGCGAAGAAGGCCGAGCTCGTTACTGTAGTTCTGCGTCACGTTTCCCTTCGGAACGGCAGCGTTCTCGCTTCTCGTAGACGCGCCGATCCCCTACAAGTATATCCGGTAAAAGGAGTTATCGAGCACAAGGCCGAACGATGAACCTCAAAACGGATGGCCTCTTGGTTGAAAGGGCCACTCTCTTATAAGAAGAGTTGTCGCACTCATCTGCCCTTACGTGTGTTGTAGCTCAACTTTGCTTGCACCCCCGCCTCAATCGCGATTTTGCGGCCATCCGCCGCTCCCCCATCTCTTCCATCAGCCTCCTTGTGGCACCCATATACACCTCCCTGCCCTTCTCATTTTACCTCCGGAGTCGACGCTCTTGTATCAGTTTGTATTAGTTAGTATCAATTACTATCACTTTGCATTACCATGTTTGCGGAGGAAAGACATATGGCAACCAAGGCAAAACTCGTTCGGGACATGCGATTGGACAAAAGACTAACGCAGGAGGATGTCGCATCAAAAATGAAAATCAGCCAAGCTACGTACTCAGCTATTGAGCGAGGCGATAAACCGCGAGCAGTAGAAGAAGCCCTGGAAACGATTAATCGAATGCGTACACGCACGGACAGGACGGACGGCGGAGCGCAAAAAACGGGCAGACGGAAGGACTAACAGATGAAACCCGAGATAACAAAACAACTTCAGGCCATTCTGGATAGCCGCGAACAGCAGAAACAGGCAGCGGCAACGCAAGCGTCTGAAGCGCAGAGAGAGCAAGCCGCTAACCTTGTGGACTTCGCGGCCAAGAAGGCCGAAGTAATCAGGCCTGCATTCCAGGAAATCCTTGAAATGTACCAAGCAAGAACAGTGCCCGTCCGCATAGAAGAGCAGGACGAGCGCCCTAACTCTAAAGGGGGGACTGAATCCCCAACGATAACGCTGGACCTGGATGAGCTCCATTCTCACTACGGGACCATGAAGCCTGAGTTCAAGCTGACGTTCGATAAACGCACGCGGAAACTGTCCCTCTACACGTCAACCCGCTCACAAGCCGGACCCGCCGGAGATGTATCTCTGGATGCCATTACCGGCGATTGGATTCATACCGCTTTCCTGAAATACGAGGGCGGCAAGTTCTAAAGCCTGGGAGGGCCAAACCGTGGCGACTAAAGAAGAGGTACTTGCGAAGCAAACTTTCAAAGCCGAGGGTTTTGAAGTTGACAGGCGTGTGTTCTACACACTAATCGGAGAACAAAACGAGCCACAACGCGAGAAAGCACAGGCGCACCGTAACAGCAAGGCCATAGCCCTGCTATTCAAGACGCTTCGTGAGAATGGGACTCTGACAGAAGACCAGCTAGACGAGCTTCTGTTTAATGTTGTCATGTGAGCGTGCCTCACAGAGACTCCCGATAAGAAATACTTTTAGGCTGCTTGGGTCTGCCGGGCGGTGTTTAAAGTGGCGTGAACGGCATTTACCGGGATTAATCCGCCGAAATCACTTGGGAAGCTCTCAAGTTGTGTCGGATGAGCAGACTGCATTGGTCTCTCAATTCAGCATCAGCGGTTCTCGGTGGGGGCGTCCACGGCTGATCGCCCAAATGAAGTGGCACGGACGCGTTTATACCTTCAGGTGTCTTGTGGTCCCACGCGGACGGCAGGCTTGCGCCAGTCGCGTGATCGAAGAGGTAGAGCCACGTCCCACTCGCCTGGCGAAGAGCAAAATGAAATGTCCCAGTAAACTTATGCCAATCTGTGTGCTTGAGACAGAGCGCCATACGCCGTGAACGATAGAGAAGGCGAGGTAACGACTGTGCAGTCTTTGAACGATCTCTGGTTTGGAATTGCAAAGCACAAGTGGAAGACGATCGCCTATATCTTCACTTGCTTTAGCGTGCTCTTTACGGTCGTCAAAGTAGTCACGCAATTCTTTCCTACGATACAGATTTCTGGACCAGCGCCACTCATGGCAGCCATCCTTATCAGTTGCGCGTGGGGATTGTGGAAGGTATGGAAACCATCGAAGACGACAATCAACATTGCCAACTCCAGCACATGCTTGGAGATCGATTTCGGTGACATTTTCGAGCAGAAAGGCGTACGTGCCATTGGCGTTAGCGAGTTTTTCGAAACACAACTGGGGCAGCCCGTTTCCGATAAAAGCCTTCATGGCGCCTTTCTGAAGCGGCACTTCTCCGGCTATCAGGATTCGATTGACAGGCAACTCGGAGCCCAACTCATCAACGAAGAACACACTGAAGTGTTTGATAAGGTTGAAGGCAAAACTCTTTGCTATCACATCGGCGCGACTGCCCTGATCAACGTGAACGAAGACCGATACATCCTTTTTGCCCTGGCGAAGACGAATCATACGAACTGCAAGGTCTACTCGGATGTCGAGCTGATGTGGCGTGCCTTACACAAGCTCTGGCAGAGAGCACGTGTTGAGTGCAATGGCCATCCCCTGAACTTGCCATTGGTAGGCAGTGGCCTTGCTGGGCTAAACCTCCCCACCCGCGATTTGCTCAATCTCGTAATACTCTCTGCGATCACGGAATCGAAGGCGCATGAGATTACGCAGACGATTCGGGTCGTTCTGAGGCGAGACAGGTTTGAGGGCATCGACTTGAGAGAAGTGAAGCAGCATTGGGAGGCATAACTGATGGCATACAGAAGCGGGACATATATCGCGTTTCATGCTGATGGCAATAACATCCCGGGCGGCAAGTCCGACATCGACTATTACACCCTCCTCCGCGCGTGGGACGCAAACAAAAACCACGACTTCCAAATTGTGAACAGCCATGAGAAGGCATCGGCTGTTCGAGACAATAGTAAGAAATCTACCTTGCGGGCTTCTTTGCTAGAGCGTCTCCGCAATTCCAAAAACATGGTTCTAATCGTTGGTGAGACCACGCGCTTGGATACCGATTGGGTACCTTTTGAGATCGAGAAGGCCGTCGATACATACGAGATGCCGATCATTGTCGCGTATACGGTCTTTAGCAATGCGATTCGCAATCCCAGTGCGCTTTCGGGCTATTGGCCGCCCGCCCTCAAAACACGTATAGCCAACGGAACGGCTCATGCTATTCATGTGCCGTTCCAGCAGGCTCCGTTATACGATGCAATTGGCCAGTACTCACACGACAACCTACCGAAAGGCGGTGGCTTGGGAATATATGACGATCCCACCTATCTCGGTTGGGGCATCCCATAGGCGGACAGTCCCGCCGGGCGAGCTATGGAGTAGTTGCCTAATCGCTAGGCTGTACGGCTTTTGCCAAGTACAGCCATCGCTTCTCTATCACGAGTGCGAACATCAGCAGATGGTGATCGAGATTAGACTCGTAATGTGAAGTCGGGCATACTGCACTGTTTTCGAGCGCACCCGATGCTCATGGCTGGATCGTCCCAAGGGCGTTTTCCGTTCTATTCCAGAGCCAACCCTTCGACTCCGAGCTAGACTACGTCTGCCTTCCATCGCTTTGCCCCCAATTCGATGGGCAACGCTCTGAGAAGCGAGTGAAAGCCTTCGAGATCGTTGGCAATGTCCTTGTAGATGTATGGCATAAGCAAACCAGGAACTGGAGACGCATCGGTGTAGCGGAGCGTGATAATGGCGAACTTATTCCCCTTCGCACGCTTCTGCATTATTGCGTAGTCGACCTCGGTCGCAAGGTATTTTTCATCGACGAAATTTGCGGTGATAAAAAATACGGCGGCACAGGATTCCTGAAAACCCCGGAGCAATTCTCGCTCTAGGTTCGAACCAACCGGCATGTTTGATTCATCAAGCCAAGGATCAAATCCCAACACCTTCAGCGGCTGGTAATAGCGATAAACTAGGGGCTTGTCCACGGACTTGTGACTGAGAAAGATCTTCCCCTCCGAACGACCCAAGAGCCTGTTCAGCGGAACTGCCTGCAGGTCTCGCGCTTCAGGTGTGGCTAGGTCGGCTGCCGTGCCAAGTCGCTGGGACAACTCCGCGAGAAATGGGCGCAGAACTAGCGTGCGAAACAGCTCTACTGAGCTGTCGTGCTTGTTCTGGCCGTGGGCAATACCCAAGTGAAAGATATGCGCGGGCTGTTCTTGCACGGATTTAATAATCCGATAAAGAAGCGCGAGTTCTTCATCTGCGTCAGCGGGAAAGGACAGTCTCGGCGGCCGATTCGTTGCGGAATTCCACCACTGGCCGACGTCAGTGGTGGAATTCGGCTCTATCGGTCCCAAGACACCTCTTACCAGAGGATCGGTGCCGCAGTATTCCAAGAATCGCTCAAAGTGATGATTGAAGGTGGAGACGTCTTCATGAAGTAGGTCATCCCTTCGACTCTTGAATTTTCGAAGTGAGTTCAGAACTTCTTCCTTATCATCCAATCGCGCATCCGATGCGTTCACGGTTCACCTTCAGACGAGGGATACCCGAGTGCCGCAGAAGGAGCATAAAGGCACATCGGACCACCGCTCAGATATTTTCATCTTTTTGTTGCAGCACAAGAACGTCACAATCTTCATATCCGCCGGCTCTGGTCCATGGATGGGCCGCACCGGCAGAACCGCTCGGGAATGTTTAAATTCGATGGACAATGACAAGAAGCCGCCGGACTGCTTTCGTCCACCGAAGGAGTCCGCAAGGCCAGCAAACGTCCGGTTCAAGCGAGGAAGCACGTATTCTCGATAAACAATCTGTTTGAGGTACGTCATTGTTTCCTCGGTCAGCATTTGGCGGCTCTCTGCCCGATGGCCGCAATAAGGGCACCAGAAGCAGTGAGGTAGACTCGACTCGGTACTTGTATCGCCGATCTCCAGACCGGCACGTTGGCAGTACGAGGTCAGCAACCATTGCAGATCGGCAGGATCAATCTGTGTTTTGAAATCGCGACCACACGAGGGACACGCGTACCGCATGAAACCATCGCGATCCGTGCAGATCGAAACGGCGAATTGAATCTGATCGTTTGGGTCGTCCGCCACCAGCTGTTCTTCTCCAACTGTTCTGATGAGAAAAGTCTACCATCTCATTCCCCTCTGAACTGACTTGTTTGGCCGTTCAAGGGGGGCCAAACGACCGAGCGGCACAGTGCCTGTGGAAAGCACAGTGCCTGTGGAAAGTCGAATCCCCGCCGAACTTCTGCTCATCGTTGACGTAGCGGGCGGTGGTGTCGAGCTTATCGCGGCCGAGCAGGAGCGCCGGGCGTCGTGGGGGCAAATTGCGGACCGTGATCTTCTTCATTCGTTCCGGTGGCCTCCGAGATTCTAGCCTTCGGCGCCGGCACTCTGAACAAGCGACCGGGCCGCAGCTATATGGTTATGCGGCAGCCATTGGAATCACCTCACCGAACGGAGCCGGATGATCCTTGGTGGCCGCCCACAGCACAGGATGGTTCGGTGCCGCGTCCGGGAAGGAGCCCTCAAGGTCGGTGAAGACCACGAGCGCCTGTGAGCGCTAAAGAAGCTGCGATGCCCACTCGTGGGAGATACAATTGCACTCACGATGAAACGTCTGCTATTGGTCGTAATACTTCTTTCCACGCATGTATCGCTGTGCGCCCCAACCAAGAAGGGCGCCCCCGCTCCTGCCCAGCAGAGCTCTCCTATCGTTGTCGAGGTCAGAAGTCCCGCGAAATCGGACGCGGAGATCGCCGCAGACGCCCGTAAGGAACGCAATCAGGAGAATACGAACCGCTGGAGCATCATTCTCACGGGCATCATCGCTTTTGCTGCACTCGTTCAGGTCGGAGGGCTTATTGGCCAGATAGTAATCTATCGCAGACAGGCGAGAATCATGAGCGACTCGTTAAATGTTGCCGCGGATCAGGCGAAGGCTGCGGAAGTTGCCGCTACCGCCTCGCAACAGAGCACCGAGGCGCTCATGAACGGAGATCGAGCGTGGA
>Ga0181525_10003180_pt1 | contig 13114 bp, 14 predicted proteins | sample PEATcosm2014_Bin_48_FD_121100 | JGI IMG/M metagenome (GOLD analysis project Ga0181525, IMG submission 121100) | Peatland microbial communities from MTU Mesocosm Facility, Houghton, MI, USA - PEATcosm2014_Bin06_10_metaG | ecosystem: Environmental > Terrestrial > Soil > Wetlands > Peat | place...
CCACCGCGAGCAGCAACACCTCGCTGGTAAGCAACATCATTGGCAAGCTTTTCGGGACACAGGATGTTGTGCCGCCTCCGCCCAACGTCGGTGCCGGCGCTGCTTCCGGAACTTCCCGCACTACGCCGGGTGGATCAGGCGCCATGCTCGCCAGCAACATTATTCCGCCTCCACCATCCGCCGGAGGCTCCGGCAATGCGGCGGGCGGGAGCGCCTCGGGCACTTCGCGCCGCGGTCCTCCCGGCAATTCGCCAGGAACAAACGTGATTGCTCCGCCTCCTTCGGTGTCCGGCTCGGGTACGGGCGCTGCGGGAGGAAGCGAGGGCGGAAACCCCGCCGGCCTGAGCAACGGCCTTGGGAGCAACGTGATCCCTCCACCTCCGGGACTCGGCGGCGGCTCCGGGCCCTTCGGTTCAGGGAGCGGAAGAAAAGGCTCCGGCTTGGGCGGTCCCGGAGACATCGGCTCGGCTTTGGCTCCGCCCAAAGGCGGAGCCGGAAACGGCGACAGCTCCGGAATCGTGTTATCGTCCCAGCCCGGCTCTCAGGTCGGCTTACCGGGAAGCGGGGGCAAAGGCTCGCTCGCCATGTCTCCCGGCGGAGGCGATAAGCCCGGGACAGGCGGTTCCGGCGGGGGATCAGGCATCGGTCACGGGAACGGCCCGGGCAGCGGTATGGTGGGAGAAGGCTCGGGGGCTGGCAAGAACGGAACCGGCCGCGGCTCCGATCCGAATGCGCGTGACGGAATCTCTCCCACTCCTGGTCCCGGCGGCGCGGGCAGCGCGCTCAGCGGTTCGCCCGCAGTCCCCGGCGTCGACGTCCGGGGCGGCACCACGATCATCACCCTGCCCAGCTTCGGGTCCGGCGAAGGCAGCAGCGATCCCAGTGTCCCCGCCAGGTCTTCGGTCAAGGGAGAAAAAGGCCCGGCCATTACCGTCGTGGCTACGTCGCGTTCAGGCGGCGCCTTTGATTTCTACGGCAAGCTGGCTGGCGACAACTACACCGTCTACGTCGACACGACGCTCGGTATGGTGGTAATGCAATTCGCCGAAGTGAATCCTGATTCGGCAAGTCGCGGTTCGGGGGGGCATGCGGCGGCGCTTATGGGTCCGCAGGGACTTCGCACCGAACTGCCGGCGAATCTTCCTCACGTTCGCTTCGTGGTCAAGTGCAGACTCGACGCTTCCGGCAACCTGAGAAATCTGCAAGTCCTCGAGCCCGGCCCGGCCGCCATGACCGCAAAGATTATGGCTGCTCTCCCCAGTTGGAAGTTTCGCCCCGCCATGCGCGGCGCTCAGCCCGTTGAAGTCAATGCCATCCTCGGCTTCAACATCAACACCAACGACCGCAATTGAGCCTGCGCGGAACCTGCTACTGAGTCTGCAATCGCAGCCGTGCCAGCAGCGCATACGCCTTGCGAAACCATCCTCGCTCCTGGCGCCGTTGATATCCCGGCATGGTCGCCCGCTTATCGATAATTTTCTGCGCCCACTGTCGAGCCTCGTCCACTCGGCCCTGCGCCTGAAGAAACTGCGCGTAGTTGTAATAGGTCTCGGAAGCGGTGGAGATTCTGGTTGCCTGCGCGAACAGCTTCTCGGCCTTTTCGGCCTGTCCCGTGTGCGCGTAGGCGTGAGCCAGCAGCCCGATTCCGCGGTAGAAGTCGTAGTTCGGATCGGCCGCAATCGCTCGTTCAAGGTCCGGTACGGCCGCCGCGAAATCCCCCAACTCAACCTCCGCCACTCCCCGCCGGTAGAAGGGATCAACCGAATCCGAGCGCTGCGAAATCGAGCGGTCGTAGCATCCTCGAGCCCGCGCAAAATCCCCATCGTCCAGATAGAGCAATCCCAGTTCCTCGTAGTTTCCCGCCGAAGGATTGTCCAGAATCGCCCGCTCCAGTTCGCGAATACGCCGCCGCCGCGGAAAGGCTTGCAACGACCCGCGCAGCAGGCCCGCGTCCGGAATCACTTCGGCAACAATGTAGACCACCGCCCCAATCCATCCCAGGAACAGAATGATGAAAATCCAGTAGGTGTCGGGCCGGCGGCGAATAAAGTGCACAATCGCCACCGCCTGCAACAGGAATCCCCAGCCGTGGAAGAAAAAGAAAAGCCATCCCATGCGAAAGCGAATATAGCACGCAGCCTGCAGGCCGCCCCGGGTCACGGCGAGTATGTGTCACAATAAGAAAGTGAAACTGACCGCTTCCCTTGCAACCCACGAAAGCCGAAGCCCGAAGCCCGACTCCATCCGCCTGCTGGCGACCGACATCGACGGAACGCTGCTGAATCCAAAATTTCAGATCTCCGAGGGCGATCTTGAGGCACTCCGTCGTGCCCACGCCGCGGGTATCGAAATCGTTCTGGTGACCGGGCGACGGCACACCTTCGCCTTGCCCATTGCAAAACAATTGGGATTCGATCTGTGGCTGATCAGCTCGAATGGAGCGGTGACGCGGTCGTTGGCGGGCGAGACCTTTCACCGTGACTTGATGCCGGTGCAAATATGCCGCGATCTGTGCGCGGCGATGCAAGACTTTCGCGGTCACACCGTTCTCACGTTTGACCAGGAAACCCGGGGCGCCATCGTTCTGGAGCGGCTCGACGATTTGAACCCGAGCATTCGGCATTGGCTGGAGAAAAACCAGCAGTACATCGACTTCATCGTTCCCCTGGAAAATGCTCTGATCACCGATCCGGTGCAGACCATGTTTTGCGGTTCGATGGCTCGCATGATGGAAGCTTTGCGGGCTCTCGAAGGCAGCGGCATGAGCGACCGGATCACCATCCTGCGCACCGAATATCCGGAACGCGACCTTTCCATGATCGACGTGCTGAATACCGGTTGTTCCAAGGGCCACGCCCTGGGCCGATGGGCTGCCCATCGAGGCTTTCATCGCGATCAGGTCATGGCCATCGGTGACAATCACAACGACGTCGAGATGCTTGAGTTTGCCGGCTATCCGGTTATCATGGGGAATGCCTGTGAAGAATTGCGCGGGCGTGGGTGGAAGGTCACCCTGGGTAACCACCAGTGCGGCGTGGCGGCGGCGCTGGCCGAAATTGTCAGTGACTGATTTGGACATGAACGAACGTTTCGAGTGAATCGACTCTGCTGCATGAATCGACGAAAGATGATTCCCGGGGTGTTGGCGTTCCTCTCGCTCTGGACGCTGACATCGCTTCCCTGCCTGGCGGCCGAATCGGCCGTGCTGCGCAACGGATTTGAGATTCGCCACGAGCGCCGGCAGGTCATCGGCTCGGTGACACGGCTGTATGTCAACGGAGATGGATCGAGCTTCGTCGATGTGCCGACGGTTGAGATTGATCACTTTGAAGCGGCGGCGGCGGCGCCTTCGGGTGTGCGGCTGCAGACATCGGCGAATCAAACTTCGGCGAATAGCGCGATGCAGTCGGGTGATCTCAACCAAGTCGTGAGCGCGGCGAGTGGAATGTACCGGCTGGATCCGGATCTGGTCACCAGTGTGATCCGCGCCGAGAGCGGATTCAATGTTCGCGCGGTCTCTCCGAAGGGCGCGCAAGGTCTGATGCAGTTGATGCCCGGCACCGCGTCTCAGCTGGGCGTGCAGAATCCTTTTGACGCGCAGGCCAATGTGGAAGCCGGCTCGCGCTACTTGCGCGAGTTGCTCGAGCGCTACAATTTCGATCTGATCAAGGCGCTGGCCGCCTATAACGCGGGACCCCGGCGGGTCGAGCAATACGGCGGCGTGCCCCCGTACTACGAAACCAAAGCCTACGTGGCGCGCATCGTGCGCGACTTCAACCGCAAGAAATTGGCGGAAAAGAACGCTACGGCGGCGACCGCCAGTCACACCAGCCCAGGCAAGACCCGAGCCCGAGCATCCGCCAGCAAGTCGGCGCATTCCAGCGTTCCACTGGCAGCAAAGCCGGCCCCGGCGGCGGCCAGCGAATAGCGCCGATCGCTGCTGAAAATGAATTTCATTTTCAAGATGCCCGGTGATATGCTGACTCTTTCATGCTGCAAAAGCGCATCGATGACCAGCCTTCCATCTCGCGCGAAATGGTGCGCGAGGCCCAGGAAATCCTGCACCGGCATCTCAAGCGTGTCGGCCTGAAGCAGACCGCGCAGCGCGACACGATATTGCGGTCCTTCCTTGAAACCCGCGACCATCTCTCCACCGACGAACTACATCGCCTGGTACAAAAGATGGATACCGGCATCGGCTACACCACCGTCTATCGCACGCTTAAGCTGCTGGCCGAGTGTGGATTGGCAAGCGAAGTCGCTTTTCACGACGGCATCGCCCGTTATGAGCACCAGTACAACCGGCGCAGCCACCACCACATGGTTTGTACGGAGTGCGGCAGTTCTGTGGAATTTTTCTCGCGAGAAGTGGACAAGTTAGAACAGGAAATCGGCCGCGCGCACAATTATTCCACAACCCGGCATACCTTTCAGATCTACGGCGTTTGTGAAGATTGCCGCAATCGTTCGTGTGCTTAAAGAACAGCTCCCGAAAACGCTCGGAGAAATGACGGCAAGCAGTGTAAAGGCCGCGCCTTCACGGCAAAGCTGAGCCATTCACCATGCAATGTTGTCGTGAGCCGGTAACATCGGTTTTGATGACAGCGCTTTGGTCAGCGCAAAATGATCGACTTCCGGTTTGGTCCCGGCCCAGGGGATAGGCCACCACCCGGTACTTCACGTATGCCCCGCCTTCCGCTGACGGGCTACAATCAAGCAACTCGAAGGCATATCCGTTCTTCTCTCCGCTCGCCAATCTCGCGTCGATCAATCCGGCCCCACCCAGATCGGAGAGCCGGCAGGTATAGCCTGCCTCAGGATGTGAGTCGGAGTAAGAGACTTCAGCGATTTCGAGAGTCCGAACTGATGCCACCGCGCGTGATTCATTCGCGGCGATGCGCGCGCGCAGCAGATTCGGAATGGCAATCGCAGCCAAGATTAACATCACCGGAATAGCCGCGAGTCCCACATAGCCGAGCACGAGCCCCGTGATCGCCATGCCTTCTCCTTTCAAGCGGCCCGCACTTTTGCGGATCTCATAGACCGAGAGATGCCCAAGAATTACCGCCAGGATCGACAACGGAAACGCAAACACAAAAACGCCACAAATCAAACTGGCGATCGCCTTCCCACTGGTCTGAGCGGGAAAAATCGTTCCCTCAGCGGTTGGCCCAAGAACAGGAGCCGGCACCGGGTCAACCGACACTTCTGTTCCGCATACGCGGCAGAACCTCTCGCCCACTGGAACCTCATTTCCGCAACCGGAACAAAACACTTCGTCTGACCTCCCAGGTCTCATGACGGTTTACTCTATTTCGCCCGCCGGAATTTTCTTAGAACAGTACGATTGGAATTGCGGCGCGTCAAATCTCTCGGGTGAGCTCCCGCCGGGTTTGCCTTGTTCGACTGCGTTCTGATAAGTTGCGACGGACGCATCGCTCGCAACCATGCCCATCACCTGCCCTCAGTGTGCCGCGGAGATGCCCGATACTGTCGCGTTTTGCCCAGGCTGTGGCCGGCCCATGCGGCCGGTCGAGCGCGCGCGAGGTAGGGTCGGCGTGCTGCCGGAAACCATCGCGGGAGCACTGGCCTACTGCACGATCGTTCCAGCTATCATTTTTCTGTTGGTCGAGCCCTACAGCAAAAACCGGTTTGTGCGTTTTCATTCCTTTCAATGCATTGGATTGTGCCTTGCGGGAGTAGCGGTTGGTGCCGCACTCAGAGCGGCGGGGGTTTTGTTATTTTTTATTCCCCTGCTCGGCCACCTGCTGGTGGCTCTCGTCTCCATGGTCGTGAGTCTCGGACTATTTGTCATCTGGATCGTCCTCGTCGTAAAGGCACTGCAGGGGGAGATGTTCAAACTTCCGGTGGTTGGCGATTTTGCGGAAAAGCAGGTAACTGGAAGCTAAGGCGCAAGCTTGCTCCTGAATGTTGATTGCCACCGATCCCGCTTTCTGATACCTTTCCGCATCGTCTCTCGCCGCCCTCAAACGAAAGCGACTTAGGATTTCAATTTACGGGGGGAAAATCCATGGCCTTTTGCAACACGTGTGGAACTCAGATCGCCGATGGCGCTACCACGTGCGCCGCATGCGCCGGGAGGGGCGCAGTGCCTGCCCGGTCTGGCTCGGGACTCGCCGACAACGTAGCCGGAATGCTCGCCTACGTGACCATCATACCTGCCATCATCTTTCTCGTAATGGATCCCTACAACAAGAGCCGTTTCGTTCGCTTCCACGCGTGGCAATGCATATTTTTTAACCTTGCCTGGTGGGTACTGTGGATCGGGCTGCGTATTGTGGCTCATATCCCGTTGCTGGGTTTTCTCACTGTGCTGGTGTGGCCGCTGGTGGGGTTGGGAGGTTTCATCATCTGGCTGATCCTGCTGCTGAAGGCAAACCAGGGGCAGACGTTCAAATTGCCCGTGATTGGCGACATGGCGGAAAGACAGGCGAATGCCGCTTGATTGGATGGGTCAACCCGAACCCTGGGCTTGGGGAAAAACTGGGTTGAAAAACTCCAAACGGGTAAGGCTGTATTTGAGCTTGCCTGCGCTCAGGCTCGCGTGGCCCTTGACTTTCTTTTCCTAAGCTGTCATTCCTATTAGCTTTTACCCTGCTTCCGAAACGTGGTGGGGCGCGCGGAGCATGGGCAGATCATTACGAACTACTGGGGAATGAATTGAAAGTCAGAGTCTTTTACCATGACAAGTGTTTCGACGGAGCTTCCTCGGCTGCGATCTTTTCCCGCTTTTATCGCGAGCGGGTGCGGGGCGACGCCGATTTTGTTTTTTCCGGTCTGCTGCATCGCGCCGGGTCGCTGTTTGACGAGTCCGACTTCAACGGCGACGAAAACGCCATCGTCGATTTCAAGTATTCCAGTTCGCCCAAGATCACCTGGTGGTTCGACCATCACGAGAGCGCGTTTCTATCTCCGGCGGACGCAGCCCATTTCGAGCGGGACCAGAGCAATCGAAAGTTTTATGATCCGGCTTTCAAGTCATGCACCAGCTTTATCGCGATGATCGCGCAGCAGCGGTTTGGATTCGATCCGGGCCCGGTCGCCGATCTGGTCCACTGGACCGACATCATTGACGGCGCACTGTATTCCGACGCCAAGACGGCCGTGGAAATGCAGGCACCCGCGATGAAGTTGACCATGGTCATTGAGTCGGCGCCGGACCAGCGGTTCGTTCCCAACCTGATCCCGCTTCTGGCCACCAAATCCCTGGGCGCGATACTCGAAGAGCCGTTTGTGGCGCCGCTTTTGCCTCCGCTGCTCAAACGCCACGAAATCTCCATCGAAATTCTCAGGCAACGAACCGAGTGCAAAGACGGCACGATTTTCTTTGACATCACCGATCAGGATCTCGAAGGCTACAATAAATTCGTTCCCTACTACCTTCATCCCGAATCGATCTATAGCGTGGGACTCAGCAAGAGCAGCTTCCGCGTGAAGGTCTCGGTAGGCTCCAACCCATGGGCTCCCGAAGAACCGGTGATCAACCTGGCTAAGATTTGCGAACGTTACGGAGGCGGCGGACACGCGCGCGTAGGCGCGATCTCGTTCAACGTGGACCAGCATGCGGCCGCGATACGGGCGTCCAGGGAGATCGTGAGCGAGCTCCGCGCAGCCGTGCGCACCAGGAAGAGTTGACCGCCAACTGCGGGAGCCTTTCCAGTCACTAACCCCGGAAGGGCAGAGAACGGGTTCGCCGCGGGTGCCGTGGTAATCTGAAAATTACCACCGCCGCTGCATGCTCTCGCCTGCAACGAAAACCGATCCTTACCCGGCGCAGCGAAGATTGCTGCGCGTGGTTGCTGCCTTTGAGCTGGTCAAGGGTGTCTTCGTTATGCTGATCGGCCTGAGCGCGATCCTTCTCGTGCATAAGGATCTCTGGTTGATCGCCGAGAGCCTGCTGGCGCTGTTCCACGTGAATACGGACCGGCGCTGGGCGCAGGCCTTTCTGGACTTCGCCGACAATCTTACCGACGCTCGACTGTGGGCGGCCGCACAATTGGCGTTCTCTTATACAGCCTTGCGCTTTGCCGAGGCCTACGGCTTGTGGAAACAACGTACCTGGGCGGAATGGCTGGCCTTCATCTCTGGCACTCTCTTGCTTCCACTTGAGATTCGGGGACTTATGCGGGGAATAACAGTGATCCGTTCCACACTGTTGGTGGCAAATCTCGGAATCGTCATCTACATGCTTTACGTGTTGCGCGCGGGAGTGCGGCATCGTGCCGAGTCGCGGCTGGACCAGGCGGAAAACCGCGACGGAAGCCGCTCTTAGAGGCAAACGACTCTGGCCGCGAGCGATTCTTCTGCATCATAATCACTATGAATGCTGTACCGCGGAGGTCCCATGCGTGTTTGCTTTTGCTGCATCCTCTTGGTGATTTCGGCAGTTGGAATGGGGTTTAGCCAGGACACGAACTTTGCGAACGGCCCGCAATATCTCATGACCCAGGGCTCGCCTCAATTCGCGCGCCCCATTTCCACGCCATCCCTTTCGTTGGCGGGTGAGCCGCTCGAAACCGGTGCCAGCGATGCCACCGCGGATCTAATCGCCGGCGCTCAAACGCAGACCGTACTGCCTGCTCAGGCGATCACCTTGCCTGCGTTGGATCTGTTTCCGATTTACTACGGTCTAGCTCCCGCACCTGCCATCGAAGTCAGTTTCTCAGAAACGCCCGATGGATCTTCTTCCAGCGAGAGCCTTCCGGCGAGCATTCTGGATTCTGGTGTGGAACAGATGACCACGGCGCAGGCACTGCGCGAACGCGGCTATGGCGTCACTCTGGCAGAAGCGGCAACCCACGGTAAAGCGCGGGTGCAGCATGCGACCCGCATCTATACCAATTCCGATGTCGATCGCCTGCACAGCGGCAGCTGAAGAAAGCGGGTGCGCGGGATGGTCATGGCTGGGAAGGACTGACGGGAACGGGAGAGTCGATGCGACACAGCCCCAGGCAGATAAGGCCGACGGCGGCAATGCCCGCGACCTTCACCCATGGGCTGGAGAGAAGCGGTCCTCTGGCGGCGACAGTTTGCGCGGCGGCTCCGCATCGTTCCTCGCGAGTGGCCTGGCCACCTTGATACACGGTCACGTCGGAAAATTCTGCATGTTTTGACCGCCACGCGGCTGTGCCGCGGTAGTGAATCTTGACATCGTTCTGGTAGGCCAGCACCAAAACTTTCCCATCCACATCGATGACGTCGTAGCGAGCCCACTCGTGCGGGGGCGGAATCACGGTCAGGCAGTCGACCCGCACCTTCATTCCCTGCCAGGTGTTGACTTGCAAGTGGCCGTGATCGAGGAACAGTTCGTCTCCTTCATATTGCACAATGGTCTCCGGTTCGACCGTAACCGTGGTCCCGGCTGCGTCGATTTTTCCCGTATTATCCTTCTGCGTCCGTATCAGATCGTGAACGAAAATCGCTGAGGAGCTGGGCGCGGGATTGGTGTTGAGCCACACTCCGCCGTCGTTGTGCAGCATCGCCCGGGGGTCCTGAGCCATCAGCGATGCCGGCAAAATGACGAGCATCAATCCGCAAACCAGATTGCGCCATTCGAGCAAACAGACGACCGCCCTTTCTGCACAAAGTGCTTGAGCAAGGATAGACTGCGCCGGCGGCGCCGACTATTGACTGGGGTGGTGACGGGTACATCAAGACGGGCAGGGCTGTGAACGCTTTTTGGGTGACTCAGGCGCGGGCAAAGTCGATGTATCCACGCTGCACGTCGGTACGAACCAGCTTGACCCGCAGCTTGTCTCCCACATCGAGTCCTGTTGCGCCTTGCACCAACAATCCCTCAACGCGAGGTTGTGGCACTCGAACAAACGTTCCATTCGGAGTTACGCCGGTGACGATCGCGTCGAAGAGGTCGCCGATCCGCTTCTGCATAGCGACCGCTGCCAGACGCTTGGACATCTCCCGCTCGACTTTTCGGGCAGCGTCCTGTTTCTCGGTGCAGTGGGTTGCAATCGCGGACAGCTCGTCATCGGAGAAAGGATTCGGCTGTCCCCCAAGCATGGCCTTGATCAACCGCTGCGTAACGATGTCAGCGAAGCGGCGGTTGGGCGCGGTCGAGTGAGTGTAGTCCTGCACGGCAAGGCCGAAATGTCCGGGGGAAGGATCGCCGGGCCGCTCCAGTACGTATTCTCCCGGACCAATCAGCTTGATCACGGCCAGCGAGAGGTCGGCAAAGTGATCGGAATCCGCTGTCTTGCGTTTGACCAGAAATTCATTGAGCGCTTTGGAATCAGGCTCTGGGGGGAGCTTTTCTCCGTAGGTCGCCGCCAGTTGAACGATTCGGTCCCAACGCTCGGGCTTTTTCACGATCCGGCGCAGGGACGAAACTTTTTCGAGCAGCCGGGCCACCACGCCATTGGCGGCAATCATGAAGTCTTCGATCAGATCGGTGGCGCGGTTTTTCTGCTGCTTCACCACATCGATCACCTGCGCATCTAGCACGAGTGGGTAAGTTTCATCGGTCTGGATGTTGAGCGCTCCATTTTCATAGCGTCGATTCTTTAGTTTCCGGGCCACGTCATTCTGCAAATGCAGTTGCGCCTGAAGATCGGCGGAAGCTTGTATCTTCGGGGGAGCAACTGCGGTGCCTTCCAGCCACGCGCCGGCTGAGTTGTACTGGAGTTGGGCTTGGTTCCGAACCACGGCCCGATAAACCTCGCTCGCGGTCACGTGACCTCCCGCATCGACCACAAATTCGACGATCACGCTTAACCGGTCCTGATTCTCGAGCAAGGATGTCTGCCCTGTCGAAAGCTCTTCTGGCAGCATGGGGAAGTTTCGGATTCCGGTATAGACGGTCGTGGTTTCTCCGGCGGCGTGTTGATCGATTGCGCTGAGTTTGGGGACAAAGGCATCGACATCGGCAATGCCGATGAGAACCTTGACATCGCCGTTGGGCAATTTTTGCGCAACTTCGATCTGATCCAGGTCACGCGAGGTGTCGTTGTCGATGGACGACCAGAGCTGATCGCGCAGGTCGCGCACCGCCCCTCCGGAGGTGATCTGCGGCGGGTGGGCTCGCAAATCCGAGAGTTGCTGCCGGACAGCAAGGGGAAAGTCCGGTTGAAAACCGTGCTGCCGCATGACTTCTTTTGCGATGGCTTGCAGATCGACTTGAGAAGGGCTGGTGTTTGGCATGAGCTCCCACGCGCACAACGCCAGCTGACCTGCTGGGCTTTGAAAACTGCCATGAAACCGCTAGCTGCTTCTTGCAGGCATGCTGACTCGACGCTTTTACTCGGTCACCACAGCCTTCACTAGGTTGCGCGGGCGGTCGACATCGTAACCTTTTTTCGTCGCGACATGATATGCGAAGAGTTGCAACGGGATCACCTCGACGATGGGCAGCAGTAGCTCCGGTGCGGCGGCGACGAAGAATATATCGTCGGCAATGCCGGCGATTTCGCGGTCACCTTCGGTGGCAACGGCTACGAGGCGACCGTGGCGTGATTTGACTTCCCGCATAACGTCGAGAGTGCGCCGGTAGCGCAAAACTGAATCCGGATCGTGGCGGTCGCAGGTGGCGAGGACCACGACGGGAAGCTTTTCATCGACGAGAGCATTGGGGCCATGCTTCAGTTCCCCCGCAGGATAGCCTTCGGCGTGGGCGTAGGAAGTTTCCTTGAGCTTGAGGGCGCCTTCGCGGGCGATCGCGTAATGCACGCCTCGTCCGAGATACAGGAACTTTTCCGCCTGAAAGTGCTTTTCTCCAAATTGATCCGCGAGATCGTCCCAGATGCGGAGATTGCTCTCGATGGCTTCGGGAAGCTGGAGGAGCCGTTGCAAATGGGAACGCGTGACCTCCGAGGTCATGCGGCCACGTTTGCGCGCCAGAAACAAGGCCATCAAGTAGAGAACGGTGACCTGCGTGGTAAAGCTCTTGGTCGCGGGCACGGCGAGCTCCGGGCCAGCTCCGGTAATCAGGGCGGCGCTAGCCTCCCGGGGGATCGTCGCCTCCGCCACGTTGGAAACCGCAATCGTCTTTACGCCGCGGGTCAGGGCCTCACGTTGCGCGGCGATGGTATCGGCAGTTTCGCCGGATTGCGTGACCACCATCACGATCGGTTCCACCGCGCCGTGCGTCGAACGGTAGCAGTATTCGCTGGCGTACTCCACGTCCACGGCGACGCCGGATAGATCTTCGATCATGATTTCCCCGGCCAGGCCGGCGTGACGGCTCGATCCGCTAGCTGCGATGATCACCTTTTCGAAGGTCAGCAGCGCGCTCTCGATGCCGTGCAGCGCCCCGGGGAAAAGCGTGTCCTCCTTCAAATGGAGGTCAACGGTTCTCGCGATGGCCTGAGGCTGCTGGTAAATTTCCCGGCGCATCGCATGGGAAAAACGATCCACAACAGTGCTGGAGTTGGCGTTGGATGGATTCATGGTCGACTGCGGCGAGGTTAAATCATTTGCAACGCAGCGGGCAACCCGGAGGTGAGTGTAACGGCGATTTTTCAACAACTACCCGCTGTTCAGTGGCCAATTCGGACCTACTCTGCTTGCTTCCTGATATCACGGCAAAGGTCACGTAGACCGCTTGGACATCGTTTCTCCGCATTTGCGCGGATGTTTTTTACGTCCTCAAGGTTGAGGGTTTCGTCAATGTGCTTTAGGACGAAACGTCGAAAATCAGTGTCCTTGCTTGCAATATCGGCGAGTCTCGACAATGTATTCCAATGATCGACAAGGATTCGAGCAACGGCTTCGCTATAACCCTCGGCGATGGCCCCATCGTCGCAATGCTTGTATCGTTTGTAGGACCCGTAAAGCGCATCCCAACTACGAAGCATGACGGCTTCAGATTCGGCACGCTGGGCTTCGGTATCGCTGCACTCAGGTTTGTTGATTGGTTTCTGCGTGATTGAACCCAAAACTAACAATAAAACCAGCAACAAACTCGGTCAAGTCATAGAGAGTGATTGTAATCAATGCTGGACGCCAAGTACCTGACGTAATCAGATGGGATGAGAAGGCCGGTCTCCGGACGGGATGCTGTACGCTCCCAAGTTATCGACGTGCTCAAGGCACAGATAAAAGGAGACCGGCAATGAAGAAGGTTAGCACCGTAGCGGCGAAA
>Ga0181525_10003181_pt1 | contig 13103 bp, 8 predicted proteins | sample PEATcosm2014_Bin_48_FD_121100 | JGI IMG/M metagenome (GOLD analysis project Ga0181525, IMG submission 121100) | Peatland microbial communities from MTU Mesocosm Facility, Houghton, MI, USA - PEATcosm2014_Bin06_10_metaG | ecosystem: Environmental > Terrestrial > Soil > Wetlands > Peat | place...
ACCATGTCTCACCTTCTGTATCCGCCCCTGCTGGACGAAGTTGGCCTGCAGTCCGCACTTACGGAATACGTCAGGGGGTTCGCGGAAAGGAGTGGCATCCAGGTATCGCTCGACCTCCCGGCCGCGATGGAGCGGCTGGATCGCGACTATGAGCTTTCTTTGTTCCGCATTGTCCAGGAATGCCTCACCAACATCCATCGCCATTCGGGAAGCAAGACCGCCAGCATCCGTATCGTCCGCGATGATGGTGCACTGGCGCTGGAGGTTCGCGACGAGGGCAGGGCATGACCGCGGAACGACTGTCGGAAATTCAGTCGCGAGGTTCGGGCGTCGGGATCCGTGGCATGCGAGAACGCGCTCTCCAATTATCCGGGACGATGACGATCGAATCCGACGGTTCGGGAACCAGAATACACGTGGTAATTCCGGCTCCCAAAACCATTTCGCGAGAAAGAACGGACAGTAATGAAACGGTGCAAACAGCAGTCTGATGGTTTTCCGCGAATCAGCTTACCCGTTGCCAATCCTCTCAACTTCCTCGAAGCCCCGTTGAGGTGGTGCAACGGGTGGAAGCGAATCCCCGGCTAACCCTTCACAAGGATGACGCTGGCGTCATCGCGCAGAGCCGAACCGTCGGCGAACGAGCGTAAGTCATCGAGCAGGCCTTCGGCGGAGGCATCGGCTCGCAGGAAATGTTCCTGCAGACGCACTACCCCGTATTCTTCGTCCGCCCTCTGGTTATCCGGGAGGGTCATGGAGGCGCGAACCTACCCAGGCAGCAAATATAATGTTAGTTTCTCTCCTTGCTGTAACTAAAGAGGTTTAGTCTCGAGTGGAGCAAAAAGGCTGACACATGGTCAAAAAGCGGCCCGCTATAGACGGGACGATCAGCTTGAAGAAATTGGCTGAATACCTGGATTTGAATCCAGCGACCGTTTCCGTCGTGCTGAACGACGTTCCAGGGCGTTCTATTCCCCAGACCACACGCGACCGCATCAAGGCCGCCGCCAAGGAGCTAAATTACCAGCCGAGTCTCTTGGCTCGCTCGCTTCGGAGTCGCCGTACCCAGGCGATCGGGATATTAGTGCCTCAATTGAGCGATGGCTATCACACTCAAGTGCTGGGCGGCATCGGCGATCATTTGATGGAGGCAGGATATTTTTACTTCACTGCTCACCACAGGCACCGCAAGGATCTGGTTGAGGAATATAGCCGGATGCTTCTAGGGCGCGGTGCTGAGGCTCTGATTGCAATTGATACACATCTGGAGCACTCGTTTCCGGTGCCGGTCGCGGCAGTGGCGGGAAATCATGCCGTCCATGGCGTCACCAACGTAGTCCTCGATCACCGTTTCGCCGCAGAACTAATCCTGACGCATCTGCATTCTCTGGGACACCGGCGCATCGCTTTTATGCGGGGTCAGCCGTTCAGTTCAGATTCCGACGAACGTTGGCGCAGCCTCGTTCTGGTGGCGCGCCAGGTAGGCATTCCCGTCAGCCCCGAACTCATTGTCCAGTTAGATCGCGATATCTCATCTCCAGAGTTGGGATATCCTGCCATGCAACAGTTGCTGTCTTCAGGGAAATCGTTTACGGCCGTAATCGCGTTCAATGATATGTCTGCCATTGGCGCAATACGCGCTCTCCAAGACTTTGGATTGGACGTGCCTCGCGACATATCGGTGATAGGCTTTGACGACATCAAGGCAGCGGAGTTCAATAATCCCCGGCTTACGACAATCCGCCAACCACTGTCGAATATGGGCAGAATCGCGGCGCAGTGCGTTCTCAACCGGCTCCACCGGTCCGAGCGTTTCCGGCAACAGATCGTCGTTGAACCTGAGCTGATGGTGCGGGAATCGACGCAGAGGGTGAACTCGAAGAGCCTGAAGAAATAGCGGTAGAAGGGAAGAGTTCAACACCAGCTAAGGCCTTCGCTATAGCTAAGAGCAACTATTACTTAAGGCTTGCGATCATCGGTATCCTCCGCCGGTTGATCCTGATGCAAGTCGTGGTAAATCCCGCGAAGTTTCTCCTTCATCTGCTTGTACTTTTGGTATTCCTCCAGTTCGTGTTGCGCGTCTGCCGTGCGTCCCGTCTGCCGATAGATCGTGCTCAGGCGGAAGTGGGCCAGAGCGCTGGTGGGGTCAAGCTGGAGGGCATGCTGCAAAAGCGGCTCGGCCTTGTGCGGCTGATCCATGGTCATCCAGACCTTCGCCAGACCGATGCTTGCTTCGGGGTCGCCGGGCTGCAGTTGTATGGCCCTGGAGTAGCGCTCGTTTGCTTCCTTCAAATCGTCTCTCTGAAGAGCCATTTCGGCCAGCCTGCACTCGGCCTGTTCGTCGAACGGATTGGCCTCCAAAGCCGCCTCGTACTCTTTCTCGGCTTCGTTCCGGGCCTCAGCAGTCGACTGCGTCCGGAGCATATCGGCAAGCTCAAAATGTAATCCGGGAAGCCGCGGATCGATCTTGAGCGCCGCCCGGTAGTGCTCGATCGCTTCCGCCGTGTTCCCACGCTTCGCCAGTTCGTGGGCCATCGCTTGCTGCATGCGAGCCGAATTAGGATCGACCACGGACAAGCTCAGCAGAGACTCGGCGGCAAGATCCGAATAGATGCGGTAGGCGGTGTAGAGCAGAGCCTCATCCGTAGGCTCCAGCTTGCGAAGATCGCTCACCACCGCAGCCGCTTTATCCAGATCGCCCGCCGCGGAATCGATTTCGACCAACTCCATCCCAGTCTCGATCCGAATCTTCTCTTCTTGCACCTTGGGAAATGCTTTCTCCAAGTCGCCGCGAGCCGCCTTGATGTCGCCCGTGCGTTTCTCCGCAATGCCCAGAAGCGCTTGTGTCTTCCCCAGCGTGGGACGTAGCTTCAGCGCGGCACGAAGTTGTGGGATCGCATCCGCGTACGAACCCTGGAAGAAGAGCACCGCACCAAGATTGCCGTGGGCCTCTACGTTACTCGGATCGAGGGCGACAATGGCTTCGAATTCGGGTACCGCCAGATCAGGCCTCTTCTCTTTCAAGTATTCCGCAGCTTTGCGGTTGTGGGACTGGATTTGCTGCTGCGGCGTGGGGGTCGATTGAGTGAAACCCGACACCAACCCCAGAACGAGAACCGCCCACGACAAAACAGCGGCCTTTTTTTTCGTCATGTCACGATTGTACGGCGGAAGAGTCGTGGCTCGGAAACGCGATACTCTGTGGCGAAGAGATGAAGAGATAAGGATGAGGACGGCAGGATCGCCGCCCTCATCCTTATGGGGTTGCTCGATCAGAATCTTACGACAGCGCTGAGTTGACCGCTACGAGGGGCAACTGAGACGCCGCCGCCCTGGGTTGCGTCGTTGATCTCTCCGAAATTATTTCCGCCGAAGGTATTACCCGGAGTGTTGAGGCTCGGATGGTTCAAGACGTTAACCCAGTCTGACCGAAATTCCACGTGAACCCGCTCTCCCACGCTAAAGCTCTTGGCCAGGGAGAGGTTCATGACTGTCAGCCGCGGACCCCGGAGCGAGTTCCTCCCCTCATTGCCGAACCCATACACCACACCGTTCCAGACGCCGCCCACCAAAGCCGGCTCCGGCGCGTTAGTAAAGGCTGCGGTGTTGAACCACTCACTGGGACCCGGGTTGCCGACATGGGTGCTAGCTATAACGTCGGGATACCAACTGCAGCCGTTGCCGCAGCCGGTGATTGTCGAGTTTTCGTTGTTAGCGTTGGTTACTGTGAACGGATTTCCACTCTGGGCGATAAACGTTCCGGAAATCCTCCATCCTCCGACCACTTCGTCCGTCACGGAATTGCCGTTCAGATAGGTTCTTCCCTTACCGAAAGGTAAATCGTAAGAAGCGTATCCCTTGAACGCGTTAGGAATATCAAAGTTCGAATTCCCGTAATTAGCGCGGGGATCGTTGCCGATCTGCCAGTCTTGCGTCCCTCCGCGGCTGCCCCATCCGCCTGAATCCTGTTCATCCAGGAAATGCGACCAGACATAATTGAAGCTGAAGACCAAGCCGCTGGCAAAGTGCCTGTTGATGGTAGCTTGCAGCGCATTGTAGTTCGTAAGGGCGTTGTAATTGTTCCCCCCAAGTTGCCCCCACGCCGTATAGGGGCGATCAGCTTGAACGAATCCCAGATTGGCCGAGCTTGCGGCCAAACCGGCTGCGCTGGTTATCTGGTTCAGGTCAGTGGGGAATTGCAGATTCGAGCCATGGCTGCCCACGTAGGCAATCGACGCCATATAGTTGCGTCCGAACTCATGCTCCACGCTCAACTGCCACTCATTGATTCGCCCCGGAGAAACATTGTACGGGACGTAGGTCTGATTGGAGGGCGATGTGGCGTTCAAGTACTGCGAGACCAGCTTCGCATTCGGCGAACCCACGACGTAATTCAGTGCAGGAGCGGCCGCGGCGGCAGACTCGGACAGCGTGACCAACGGAGCCGGACCAGTTCCAGAGTTCGGATCCGTGGCACTACCCGAACTGGTTGTGGTGGCCCCGAAACCTATTCCGTTGCCGTAGTCATCCTGGCTGTAGTTGTACGAGTACATTCCAAACCCGCCTCTGACGACCGTGTCGTTCCTGATTGACCAGGCAAACCCGACGCGAGGCAGAAAGATGTCGTAAATTGGCTTCTGTAACGTGTTTCGGTTGTCTTGAGGAGCAAACCACAGAGAACCTAATGTGCCGTTGTCCGCGCCGCAGGGATTGCCGTTTCTATCGACGCTGCAGACAAGGGTGATGTTTGGATCGAAGCCGCCCAGACTATTCTTTAGCTCGCTCATGCCAGTGGTCGCGACATAGCGTAAGCCGAGGTTCAAAGTGATGTTGGACCGAAGCTTGAAGTCATCCTGCACGAAGATTTGCGGACTTTTCAAGCGCATATAGGACGTTATCTGGTTGGTCGCGTTCCAGTCATGGACGTCGCCAAGCAGGAAATCAGCGAGGCCACTTCCCGTCGTACCCGCGGGTGCCCCATTTTGTGCCGTGTAGAGCCCGTTGAACGTGAAATTGCCTGCGGTAATGTTTCCCCACGGCGTGGTGTCACCCTCGCCCATCAGCACCTCTACCCCGAAGTGCAGGATATGCCTCCCCTTGATCAGCGTCAAAACGTCCGAAGGGTCGTAGAGACCCTCGATATAGATGGCGTTGGTACCGGGCTGCAATTCCGAGCAACAGAGGCCATTGCCATTGACGTTAATCGAGGGGTAAACGTTCGCCTTCGCGTATTGCAAGCCCAATGAAGTTGCCGCATTGAACCCAATCGTATCGGGAACGAACCAGTTGCCTTGCTTGGTATAAGCCATGCGGAATTCGTTGACCATCTTCGGGCTGATTTCCCAAGTATCGGTGATCTGCGCGTTGTAACCGTCGATGTCCCCGGAAAAACAGTTTTGCGGGCATGGAAACGGCCCGCCCTTGTTGATCCCCGGATTATCCTTCTGGCTGATCGAGAAACTCACGCGGTTCTTTGAAGAGAAATCGTAGTCAAGGCGCCCAAAATATCTGAGATTCGGGTTGGGAGCGGGCAGAATGGTAGAGAAGTTGTTTGAGAGGGCTCCTGGGGCGCCGGCGTTAGGTAGGGGGTAGGAGTTCAGAATCGCCAACGCCACGGGATCGATCCTATTCGCGGGGATCACGTTGCCGGGGAACGGAGTAGAAGTCGCACCCGGCCCCGACCGCGTGGCGGGATCGTAGATGGTGATGGGCGTAGCCAGGCCAAGCAGCGCGCTGAAATCGTAGGCGCCTGGATTAGCCGTCCCCATACCTCGCTCGGCCAGTGTCGGAACTGTGCCATTGGTGGCGCTTGACGCGCCATTGTTATAGATCCTGTCCCGGACGAAGTAGAAGAAAAGCTTATTCTTAATGATCGGCCCGCCGATCGAGCCACCCCACTCGTCGTATCGAAAGAATGGAGCCTTCTGTGGAGTAAAACCACCGCTGCCGTTCGGAATCCCGAAATAAGGAGCAGCGTTCAGAATGTTGTTCTGCCAATATTCGTAGGCTGATCCGTGAAAGGCGTTGGTTCCGCTCTTGGTGATCTGGTTGAACACAGCGCCGCCAATGCCGTACTCCGCCGAGAAGGAAGAGGTGGTGATCTGAACCTCCTGCACGGCCTCAAACAGCGTGTTGTCGACATTGTTGCTCACCGGCAATTGAACCACGCCTCCGTCCTGAAGGTAATTGGCGTAGTTCGGCAGATTTCCATTAATAGAGACTGCGTCACCAGCGTTGTAGGCGCCGCTACCCTCCGACTGCGGCTGCGAGGGAGCGCTGCCTGCGCCGGGGAGAAGGATGTTGAAGTTCGCCCAGTCGTTGCCGGTGATTCCCGCGCCGATTTGGGGCAGCTCACTGATGGTCTTGGAGTCAAGAATTGCGCCGAGGTGGGCGGTTTCGGTCTCGAGAAGTGGCGCGCCTCCAGCTTCCACCGTGACTGTCTCCGTGACCGCTCCGACTTCCAGTGCGCCATCCTCGGTGATCACATCGACTTGCAGCGCGATGGGGCCGCGCACCAGCTTCTTGAAGCCCTTGGCGGTGAAACTTATGGTGTAGTTTCCGGCTGGGGTCGAGACGGTGTCAAAGATGCCGTCCTGGTTGGTAAGGAAAACCTTGGTCTCGCCAGTGTCGATATTGGTGAGCGTGACGGTTGCACCCGGCACCACCGCGCCGCCCGCGGATACCGTACCGCGAATTTCACCCGTATTCCTACTCTGTGAAAATACCGACGCGGCCGCACACAGCACAAGACACGAAGCAAGCGCCCAGCGAATGAAGCTCGTCATGGAGTTTCTCCCACGCTAGAATTGATGCCCACACCCCACAAATCAGACCCAGAAGACATTACAGGCAATCGGTTGTCTTTTGTAGTAGAAAGCAATTACCGGCAGGAACATTACAATTGCGCCCCCCGCGTTGTCAAGCACAATCTGAACAATCTGTTTCCATAAAAGCTACCGCAAAATCGATTGTCTTGACTGTCCGCCGGCTGCTCTGGAACAGCTGGCACCTTTTGCTCTTGTCAAATCGCAGCGACGCGTTATACTCTGGCAAATCGTTTGTCTTGGATAGATCAGAAATCAATACAAAGCTTGTGAGAAGCTCAAAGGGAGGAGTGGATGACGCTTCGCAATACTCGCCGCGACTTCCTTAGAATGGCCGCCGGGTCCGCGGTTGCTCTCGCCGCATCGAAAAGTTTGCTGCTTCACGCAGAGGCTTCTTCCCCTGTACACGTGTGGGTGACCTCAAAGGACAAACGATACCAGGAGATGGATTCGCTTCACTGGCAGAGCGGGATCGGCAATTCTCCCACTGCTATCCGGCTGAATCCTGTGCAGCGGTATCAGGGGATTCTTGGCTTTGGTGCGGCCTTCACCGATGCGTCGTGCTATCTGCTGAACAAACTAAGCGCCGAGCAACGCGGCGCTCTGCTTTCGGAACTATTTGCACCCTCGGGCCTGCGGCTTTCTGTTTGCCGCACTTGTATAGGAGCAAGCGACTATTCGACGGCGGCGTACAGTTTTGACGATGGCGCGGAACCCGACCCCGAGTTGAAGCGGTTTAGCATCGCCCATGACCGCGAATACATTCTCCCTTCGTTGCGTGCCGCTCGTGCCCTCAATCCAGATTTGTTTCTTTTCTCTACACCGTGGAGCCCTCCGGGATGGATGAAGGCGGGCGGTTCGATGTTCGGGGGATGCATGGAGAAAAAATACTTCGGTCCGTATGCCGAATATTTCGTTCGCTTTCTCCGGGGCTATTCGAAGGAAGGCGTGATCATCAACGCCGTCACGACTCAAAATGAAGTTGATACGGACCAGGGCGGCCGAATGCCTGCGGCCCTTTGGGGGCAGGAATACGAAATAGAGTTTGTGAAGAAGTTTTTGGCTCCCGCCATCCAGAGCGCTTCCCTCGACACAAAGATCTGGTTACTGGATCACAACTATAACCTTTGGGGAAGAGTGCTGGATGAACTAAGCGACCCGGACCTGAACAAATGCGTGGATGGAGTCGCATGGCATGGTTACTATGGGACTCCGGATGCTATGACCCGCGTTCATAACGCATTTCCGGCGAAGCACTGCTATTGGACAGAGGGCGGGCCTGATATCACCAGCCCTGATTACTCAACAGACTGGGCTGAGTGGTCCCATACATTCAGTACCGTTCTTAGAAACTGGGCACGGTGCATTGTCGGCTGGAACCTTTTGCTCGACGAAAACGGAAAACCGAACATTGGGCCCTTCCCTTGTGGCGGGCTGGTAACTGTAGATTCCCAAACCCACAAACTTTCCAATAGTGGGCAATATTGGGCCTTCGCCCACTATTCCAAACTGATCCGACGGGGCGCCTGGGTAATTGCATCGGAAGGTGAGTTGCCAAGTATCGATCATGTTGCCTTCGAGAACCCAGATGGCAGTCATGTTCTTGTCATAACTAACCAGGGAGAAGCGCAACCGGTTCAATGTCAACTTGGGAAGCAAGTGTTGGATTTAACTGTTGATCGAGATTCTATAACTACGCTCCATTGGTAATCGACGCGTATTCCGAGCCGCCGAAACTTGAAAGTAACTCATGGCCCCAAGCAAGCAACCCGGCCTCAAATCGGCAGGCGTTACGATCAAAGCTGTGGCTCAGCATGTGGGGCTCACTCCCGGCACAGTTTCTGCCGTGCTCAATGACTCGCCCGCGGCGCAAGTAATTCCAGAGCAGACGAAGATCCGCGTCCACGCTGCCGCCAAGGAACTGAATTACCGCCCAAACTTTTTTGCCCGCACCTTGCGCAGCAAGCGGACCTATACCATCGGAGTAATCGCGGAAGAGATCGGCGATTCCTATGGCTCCCTGGTGATCAGCGGCATCGAACAATACCTGACAGAGATGGGTTATGCGTTCATAACGGTGGTCCATCGGCATGACCAGCAGTTGCTGAGCCAGTATTCTCAACTTCTGCTCGGGAGAGGGGTAGAGGGAGTTATTACAATCGACACGACGTTTTATGAGTCGCTTCCTCTACCGATGGTGGCGGTCGCGGGACATAAGAAAGTCAAAGGAGTGACGAACATAGTGTTGGATCATGTTCAAGCGGCTACTCTGGTCCTGAACCACTTAGCCGATCTTGGGCACGAGCGCATCGCTTTCATGAAAGGCAATCCGATAAGTTCGGACTCGAAGGTTCGGTGGAAAGCGACTTCTGACGTGGCACACGAAATAGGTGTGAAGATCGATCGAGAATTGACGGTGGAGATTGACATAAACGATCCGACCCCGCAGCTTGGCTATCCCTTCGCCAGACAACTGCTGGCACGGAATAAACCGTTTACCGCCTTGGTTGCTTACAATGACATTTCTGCAATCGGCGCAATTCGCGCTCTCCGGGAGCACGGTCTGCGCGTCCCGCAGGATGTCTCCGTCATAGGGTTCGATGACATTCCCAGCGCCGCCTTCAACACTCCTACGCTTTCGACGGTGCGACAACCGCTGGCGCGCATGGGTCAAATCGCTGCCCAGATCCTGTTGCAGAGAATCGCCGGAAAAGACAACGACCCGCCAGAGATCGCTATTGAGCCGGAATTAGTAGTTCGCGAATCCACCGGGAGGGCTCCATCAAATTCGCAGACGAATTAGGACTTACCGGCGGAGAGCGGGAGTCGAATCCTCGGTACGAGTCTGAAACCTGCCACGGAAGGGTTTCCAAACCGTGATACGCTCCGGGTAAGTGGGGGCTCATGTCTGACAGATATACGCTTCAGCTTCTAGCGCGGTTGGGCATCACGGTGGCGCTGCTGGCAGCGGCTTTGCCGGCGCTTGCGGTCGAGGGCGCGAAGCCGGACTTCGGACCGAACGTCCTGATCTTCGATCCGTCGATGTCAGCGCAGGCGATCCAGAAGCGGATCGATGGGGTGTATGCAACGCAGAAGCACAACGAGTTTGGGTCAGAGCGCAATGCTCTGCTGTTCCTGCCCGGAAGCTATTCGGTGGATGTGCCGGTGGGTTTCTACACAGAGGTGATGGGGCTGGGCGCGTCGCCCGATGCCACGCGAATCGCGGGCAACGTGCACGCGGATGCGAACCTGGAGCACATCAATGCGACGACTACCTTCTGGAGGGCTGCGGAAGGGCTGTCGGTAGCGCCATCGGGCGGCACGATGCAGTGGGCGGTCTCGCAGGCGATCTCGCTGCGGCGCATGCATGTGCGCGGCGGCCTGGTGCTGCATCAGAATCACGGCTGGGCAAGCGGCGGCTGGATGTCCGATTCGCTCGTGGATGGCAATGTCGACTCCGGCAGCCAGCAGCAGTGGATCTCGCGCAACTGCGATTGGAAGAGCTGGACGGGCGCGAACTGGAACATGGTGTTTGTCGGCGTGGTGCGTCCGCCGGAAGGTGCATGGCCCTCGCCGCCGTACACAAAAATAACGCAGACACCCCTGGTGCGCGAGAAGCCGTTCCTGCAGGTAAACGCCGCGGGCGAATTCAGTGTGCGGGTTCCGGAGTTCCACCGCGACAGTGTCGGGATTACGTGGCGCGGCGGAGAAACAGCAGGAGAAACAATTCCCGTTGAGCGCTTTTACATTGCCCGCACCGATGTGGATACAGCCGAGTCGATCAACGCGCAGCTTGCCCTGGGCAAGAACCTGCTTCTGACGCCGGGGATCTATGAACTAACGGCTCCGATTCTCGTGACCCGGCCGCATACTGTGGTGCTGGGGCTCGGCTTTGCGACGCTGCATCCGGTGAAGGGCATGGCAGCGATGACGACTGCCGACGCCGACGGCATCGAGATTGCCGGACTGCTCTTCGATGCGGGCCCGACCGAGTCTCCCGTCCTGCTGGAAGTTGGGCCGGAAGGAAGCCAGGCACGCCATGCCAAGGACCCGATCGCGCTGCACGATGTTTTCTTTCGCGTGGGCGGCGCGGGCGTGGGCCGGACCAAAGTGAATTTGCGGATCAACAGCAACGACACACTGGTCGACCATACCTGGATCTGGAGAGCCGACCATGGCGACGGCGTGGGTTGGGAGTTGAATACCAGCGAGAATGGGCTGGTCGTGAATGGAAACGAGGTCACCATCTATGGCCTGTTTGTTGAGCATCACCAGCAATTCCAGGTTTTGTGGAATGGCAATGGCGGGAGGACTTATTTTTATCAGTCCGAGATTCCTTACGATCCTCCGAACCAGGCGAGCTACACCAGTGCTCATGGGGTGAACGGCTGGGCCTCGTACAAAGTAGCGGATGGAGTCACCAGTCATGAGGCGTGGGGGCTGGGCGTATACAGCGTCTTCAAGCACCCGGACGTGGTGCTGACCCGCGCAATCGAGACGCCGTACCCGGGCAATAAGAACCCGGGGATACGATTTCACGACATGATCACCGTGGCGCTCGGCGATCACGGCGCGATCAACCACGTGATCGACAACACTGGCGAGGCGACGTCGATGCATCCTCGCGTGACGCCGAAGGTGACGAACTTCCCCTGACAAGACTTTCGCTGACAAGTATGGTCCGATCTGATTTGTACTTGCGCGTCTTACTCGTTCTCATTACCGCAACCGTCTGCCTTTCACAAACAGACTTCCTGAAGAACTACGCGGGAACGCCCTATCAGGACGGCCGCTATCAAGGCGGCCCGCAGAAGATTCCAGGACGCGTGGAGTGTGCTTACTATGATCGCGGCGGAGAGGGCGTCGCTTATCATGACTGCGATGCCAAGAACAACGGCAGCGGAGCACTCAATCCAGTAGACGGAACATACTTGAATCAGTTCCGCATGGACGAAGGCGTCGACATCTCCTATACCAAATTTCACGACCAGATCGACAACAACCCGTACAACCTGGTTCAGCCTCCAGAAAAGCAGCTCTACGTAGGATGGACCGAGCCCGGAGAATGGTTCAAGATCACGGTGCAGGTCGCCCACTCTGGCATTTACAAAGCCGACCTTCTGTACACCTCGAATCGGGGTGGAACCATTTCGCTGGACGTGAATGGAAAGGACGCGACTGGGCCACTCGTAATCGCATCCACGTTCAATTCCTCCGATCCAATTGCGTGGCGGCAATGGCATCACTGGAACATCCTGCCCGGCTTTGTGAAGGTTCGACTGCCGGCAGGAAAAAACGTTCTCACCGTGCACATTCTTACCGAAGGGCAGATGAATCTCGCGTATTTCGAATTCAAGCGCACTCGATAGCGAGCTGTATTCCGCGCGCTAGGCCCTGAGGGTCAGACAGACTCCCGTCGCGTGGGGAACCGTCACGGTGTATTTGCCATTCTGGAGACGGCCAGGTTCGGGAGACTCCGTGATGTGAGCTTCCCGGCTATCGAGCGCCGGGGCGTGCAGTGTCTTGATGTCAACAACTCCTGTTCTTCCCGCTCCAAAGTCCAGGCTTACTTCCAAATCCTGCTCGGGGTCTTTGTTCAGGATGATGGCCGCCACGCGCCCGTTGGCAAGCGTCGCAGCATAGGCGGTTGCGTCAACTCCCGTGGTCTGGAGCTTTGAAGTGAAGTCACTCTGCAACAAGGATCCGCCACTGAACTCTCCGGCAAACTTGAGGCCATAGGCCACCGGCTCCAGCACATACTCTGATCCGAACGTCGCAATGGGAGTGTAGAAGGGGTGAGGACGAGTGGCGATCTGCTCCGGGCTATCGCCTTTTTCCTGGAGAAGAATGTCGCCGGGGAGGAAACCTCCAACGGAGTTTGCGACGGACTTGCCGGTGCCGCCGTGCAAATTGATTCCGGAATAGTTGTTGCTGGCGAGTAAGAGTGAATAATCGGCAGACCACAGTGCCGCGGCAAAAACGTCAGACACACCCGGCTTGCCGCCGCGATAGCAAGTGTTGCCTTCCGTCATGCGCACGCGAGCCCCCATCTTACTCGCCGCGGCGGTCGCGGTATCCGCTGTCTTCTGAACGCGAGCCATCGTAGCCGGCTTCAGCAGGTTCTGAATGTTGACTTCAGGATTGGTTGCCGGCCCGCCGAAATAGTAGTGGTGTGAAAGCGTCGTCACGCTCGGCGGATTCTGGATCGAAGGCCACAAATCCGCGATCTCCGTCAGCCATTCCACCTTGAACGCAACATCCGGCATGCCGAACTTTGCC
>Ga0181525_10003182_pt1 | contig 13101 bp, 10 predicted proteins | sample PEATcosm2014_Bin_48_FD_121100 | JGI IMG/M metagenome (GOLD analysis project Ga0181525, IMG submission 121100) | Peatland microbial communities from MTU Mesocosm Facility, Houghton, MI, USA - PEATcosm2014_Bin06_10_metaG | ecosystem: Environmental > Terrestrial > Soil > Wetlands > Peat | place...
CGGCAGGCCCCGTTGCTGCGCCGCGCGAATAATCCGCTTCTGCGCCAGCGGCACATCTTCCGGCGGCAGCTCCACGCCCAAATCCCCGCGCGCCACCATCACCGCATCGGCGATGTCTAAAATCGCCGCCAGATTATCCAGCGCCTGCGGCTTCTCCAGCTTGGCCATCACCAGCGCCCGCCCGGCGGCGATCGCCTTGGCCTCGGCCACATCCTCCGCCCGCTGCACGAAGGAGAGCCCGATATAATCAATCCCCAGCGGCAGCACGAAGTCCAAATCCGCCCGATCCTTCGCCGTCAGCGCCGGAATCGGCAGCACCACATCGGGAATGTTCACGCCCTTACGGTCGGAAAGCACCCCGCCATTCATAATTTCCGTCAGCAAATGGTCGTCGCGTTTACGCACCACCCGCAGCCGCAGCTTCCCATCATCCAGCAGCAGCGTCGCGCCAATCTCCGCCGCTGCGAGAATCTCCGGATGCGGCAAATTCACCCGCCGCGTATCTCCCGGCGCCGGATTCATATCCAAAATGAATTGCTGCCCCGCCTGCAGCTGCACCCGCCCGGACTGAAACTGCCCCACCCGCAATTTCGGCCCCTGCACATCCGCGAGAATCCCAATCGGCCGACCAAACTTCTTCTCCACCGCCCGGATCATCTCAATCCGCTGCGCATGATCCGCATGCGCCCCGTGGGAGAAGTTCAACCGGAACACATCCGCCCCCGCCTGAAACAAATGCCCGATCATTTCCACCGTCGAACTGGCCGGCCCCAGCGTGGCGATAATTTTCGTACGGCGATGGCGGCGCAAACGTTCGGTCATGCAGTCCTCACAAAATCAAAATGGCGCGTATATCGTTCACATTGGTCAGCGTCGGCCCGGTGATCACCAGATCCCCCAGGGCCGCGAAGAAACTGTAACTATCATGGGCGTTTAACATTTTTTCCGCATCAAGCCCGAGCCGCCGCGCCCGCGCAAGGGTATCCGGCGCAATCACCGCCCCCGCCGCGTCTTCCGTCCCATCAATCCCATCCGAATCCCCCGCCAGCGCATAAATATTCCGGGCGCCCTCCAGCGCCACCGCCATGCTAAGCAAAAACGCCATATTCCGTCCGCCCCGCCCGGGCTTTTTCGCCCCCAGCGTCACCGTCGTCTCGCCGCCCGAAAGCAACAGGACCGGCCCATCCGCCGCCAGCGCCACCTCCGCCATCTCGCGCCCCAGCTCAGCCGCCTCGCCCTCCAGCGCATCCCCCAGAATCCGCACCGGCACCGGGCTCAAAGCCGCCGCCGCCCGCAGCGCCATCATCGGGGTCGCAATCAGCCGATAATCCGCCCCCGGCACCCAGGTCGGCCCGGAGCCAATCACCGCCGGATCATCCCCCGGCACATCCGAAATCGCCAACGTCACCAGCCGCGCCGGCGCACACGCCAAAGCCAGCCTGCCCCCCTTAATCCCCGAAAGCGCCGTCCGCACCCGGTTCATCGTGGCAATCGGTGCGCCCGAGGCCAGCAACGCCCGATTCACCAAAATCTTATCCGCCAGCGTCACCCCCGGCCCCGGCAGCGCCATCAGCGCCGAAGCCCCGCCCGAAATCAGCGCCACCACCTGGTCCTGCGGCCCCAGCCCCCGCACCGCAGCCAAAATCTCCCGCGCCGCCGCCTCACTCGCGGCGTCCGGCACCGGATGCGCAGCTTGCAAAACTTTAATTTTCCGCGCCGGCACCGCATGCCCATAGCGCGTCACCACCACACCCTCGATTTCCTGATCCGGCCAGGCCGCCTCAACCGCCGCCGCCATCGCCGCCGCCGCCTTTCCCGCGCCAATCACCACATTACGCCCCGGCGCGGGCGGCGGCAGATGCGCCGCCAAACAAACCGCCGGATCCGCCGCGGCAATCGCCGCGCGGAATAGGGCTTTCAGCAACTCTTGGTTATAATCCCCCACGAATCCTCTATGACAGGCGCCGCAAAATGAGCAAACCAGAATTCGACCCCGCCACCACCGAAAAGCTCGAAGCCGCCGCCTTCCGCGCCCTCGCCGCCCATCTGCGCGCCAGGCCGGACGTCCAGAACATCGACCTGATGAACCTCGCCGGCTTCTGCCGCAACTGCCTCTCGCGCTGGTACCGCGAAGCCGCCGAGGCCCAGGGCCTCACCCTGTCCGACCCCGAAGCCCGCGAAATCATCTACGGCATGCCGTACAAAGACTGGCAGACCCAGCACCAAACCCCCACCACCCCGGAAGCCCTGGCCGCCCTGCAGCAAGCCAAAGACCATTGACGCTGGCCACCCAGAATTCTATCCCACCGCTCCCGACTCAGGAGATCACCCATGGCCTTTGACGCACCCCACGAAGAGAAACCAACCAACGTCGCGGGCGACCGCCTGCGCAGCATCGTGGACCGTATCGAGCGCCTGGAAGAAGAGCGCAAAGCCCTCGGCTCCGACATCAAAGACATCTACTCCGAAGCCAAATCCGCCGGCTTCGACGTCAAAGTCCTGCGCCAGCTCATCCGTATCCGTAAGCAGGAGCCTGCGGAAATCGAAGAACAGGAAACCCTGCTGGACGTTTATCGCCGCGCGATTGGGATGTAAGGAAGCACTTCTTTTTTGAAAAAAAGAAGCAAAAAACTTCTGTAAATTTTGACCTGTGCCCGTGGCCGCGCCAATGCCCACGAGGAACAAAAGTTTTTTGGTTCTTTTTTTCAAAAAAGAACCGCTTCCTTAATAAAACTTTCCAAACCGCCGTATCGCCTCGTCCGGCTCCGCCAACGCACACCGCCGCGCCAGCAGCAAAATCCCCAAACTAAACGGCACCATCACCACGGCCCCCCCGGCATTGCTCAGCACCCCCAGCCCGTGCAGCGGCCCCAGAACCGTGATCAACCACAGCCCGCCAAAATACGGCGCCAGCCACCAAGCCCCGCGCCACGCCAGATGCGCGAGCGTGCGATGGCGTAAAAACACCCAGCCGCAATACAAGCAAAACGCCAGCCCCAACCCGCCGAACAGATGGTTAGTCACATCCGCCCCCGCCCAGAACACCACCAGATTAGCCACCACAAACGCCGCCGGCGCCACAACGCCCGCCAGCGCTAGCCGGAATGGCCGCACAAACCGCGCCTCGGGCAGCGTATGGCGGAAGGCCACCAGCACCAGCGGCCCGCTGCCGTAGGCCAGCACGCCGATGGACGACAAATACGTCACCAGCATCCGCCAGGAGGGCAGGGGGAGCAAAAACAGCAGCCCGGCGGCAAAGCTCAGCGCCAAACTGGCCACCGGCACGCCGGAGGCAGACAGCCCCGTTAGCCGCTTGGGCAAAAACCCCTCATCGGAGGCGGCAAATATCACCCGCGCGGCGGTCGTGCCATAAATAATCCCGGCTCCACCCGGCGAAATCGCCGCATCCGCATACAGCGTCACCGCCAGCCAGGTCAGCCCCAGCCCGCTCGCCAGCCCCGCAAACGGCCCGGAAATCCCCTTAAAATTGAGATGCGCCCACCCCTGCGCCAAGTCCGCAGGCGAGAGCGCCCCGATAAACGCCAGTTGCAGCCCGCAATACAGCGCCAGGCAGGCCAGCACCGAGCCCACAATGGCAAACGGCAACGCCCGCGCCGGTTCCGCCGACTCCCCCGCCAGCTCAATCGCCTGCCGGAAGCCCAAAAACGTAAAAATAATCCCCGACCCCGACACCGCCGCCAGCACCCCGCCCACGCCTGCGGGCGCAAAGCCGAACTGCACAAAATTCTCTGCCCGGAAATGCACCACCAGCAGCGTCACCACGGTCAGCGCGGGCACCACCAGCTTCCACCCGGTGATCGCGTTATTCACCGCCAGCACCAAGCGCACCGCCAGCAGGTTGATGATCACGAACAGCAGCATCAGCGCCACCGCCGCCCCCAGCCCTTCGCCGGTCAGCACGCCGGAACCCGGCACGGTCAGCCCCGCGTAAAAATTATTACTGTAGGAAACCACAGCCACCGCCTCGATGGGTGCGACCGCGACATAGGCCAGAAAATTAATCCAGCTCATCACCTGCGCGGCGAGCGGCCCAAAGCACAGTTTCGGGAACAAAATCACCGCCCCCGGCCTGGGGAACATGGTGGACAGCTCGGCATACACAAACGCCAGCAGCAGCACCGCCGCGCCGCCGATGACCCAGGAGACCAGCGCCGCCGGCCCGGCGATCCTGGCCGCATTCATCGCGGCAAACAGCCAGCCGGAGCCGATCATCCCGCCCAGACTGGCCAGCAGCAGCCCGGTCCGGCTGGCATCGCGTCGCAGAGTCATCGGGGGCAAGGCGGCTCCTAGTGTTACGCCCCCAACCTGTTGCGCCGGGCCCCCTTGCGTCAAGGCGCATTGATGATTTGCCGCCGATGGACCAATTTAGCGCCAACCCATCAGAGGAGACTCAATCATGCGGACATGGTTCATCACAGGCGTCAGCTCCGGCCTGGGCCGCGCCATCGCCCAAGCCGCCCTCGCGGCGGGGGACAGCGTCGCCGGCACCCTCCGCAAACCGGAAGAACGCGCCGCCTTCGAATCCCTCGCCCCCGGCCGCGCCCACGGCGTCCTGCTGGACGTCACCGACATCCCCGCCATCGAGCCCGCCATCGCCCATGTCGAACAGCAAATCGGCCCCATCAGCATCCTGGTGAACAACGCCGGCTACGGCCATGAAGGCTTGCTGGAGGAAGCCACGCTGGAAGATCTACGCCACCAGTTCGAGGTCAATTTCTTCGGCGCCGCCGCCGTCACCAAGGCGCTCTTGCCGCGCATGCGCGCGCGCCGTGCCGGGCGCATCCTCAACATCACCTCCATGGGCGGTCTCATCACCATGCCCGGCCTCGGCCTCTACCACGCCAGCAAATTCGCCCTGGAAGGCCTCTCCGAATCCCTGGGCAAGGAGCTGAAAGGCTTCGGCATCCACGTCACCGCCGTCGAGCCCGGCTCCTTCCGCACGGAATGGTCGGGCCGCTCCATGGCCCGCGCCCCGCGCGCCATCGCCGACTACGACGCGCTGATGAACCCCATCCGCGAGCGCCGCCAAAAAGGCAGCGGCCACCAGCTGGGCGACCCGGCCAAAGCCGCCGCCGCCATCCTAAAACTCGTCGCCGCCGAAAACCCGCCCGCGCATCTCCTGCTCGGCTCAGACGCCCGCCGCCTGGTCCTGGAAAAGCTCGACGCCCTGCGCGCCGAATACGACGCCTGGCAAGCCCTCACCCTCTCGACCGATTTCGAGGCCTGATCCAAGTTTGACGCGCGACAATTAGCGCCTACATCGGTGGGCGGCAGAAGGAGTGGTTTATTCGATGCGACCAACACAAGCAGTGCGGCACCCCGAGGGTTTCTCCGGCAACGGCGCGGGAGAACTCCCCAGCTGGAACCTGAACGACCTCTACACCGCGCTGGACGACCCACGCATCGCCGCAGACCTTAAAGCCGCCGCCGCTGAGGCCGAAGCGTTCGAGGCCCGATACCAGGGCAAACTCGCCGCCATCTCCGGCGCGGACCTCGCCACCGCCGTGCAAACCTACGAGCATCTGGCGGAAACCCTGGGCCGCGTCCTCTCCTACGCCAGCCTGCTCTTCAGCGCCGACTCCACCGCCCCCGCGCATGGCCAGTTCTACCAGACCATGTCCGAGCGCGTGACCACCATCAACACGCATGTCCTCTTCTTCACGCTGGAAATAAACCGCATCGACGACGCCGTGCTGGCGGAAAAACTGCAAACCCCGGCGCTCGCCCGCTACGCCCCCTGGTTCCGCGACTCGCGCATCTACCTGCCGCACCAGCTCCCGGACGAGATGGAAAAGCTCCTGCATGAGAAGGACGTCACCGGCCACGCCGCCTGGAGCCGCCTGTTCGACGAAACCATCACCGCCATGCGCGTCCAGCTCAAGGGCGAAGACCTCACCCTCTCGGCCGCCCTGAACAAACTCTCCGACCGCGACCGCGCCACCCGCGAAGCCGCCGGCAAGGCCGTGGGCCAAGCCATGGCCAGCCAGGAGAAACTCTTCTCCCTCATCACCAACACGCTGGCGAAAGACAAAGAGATCGACGACCAGTGGCGCCACTACGCCGCCCCCGCCTCCTTCCGCAACCTCTCCAACCGCGTCGAAGACGAGGTCGTGGACGCCCTCAGCAACGCCGTCACCGCCTCCTATGGCCGCCTCTCGCACCGCTATTACGCCCTGAAAGCCAAATGGCTCGGCCTGGAAAAACTCGAACACTGGGACCGTAACGCCCCGCTCCCCGGCGACGCCGACCGCGCCATCCCCTGGCCCGAGGCCAAAGCCTGCGTTCAGGCCGCTTACGCCCGCTTCAACCCGGCGCTGGCCGAGATCATCACGCCCTTCTTCGAAAAAAACTGGATCGACGCCGCGCTCCGCCCCGGCAAATCCGGCGGCGCCTTCGCCCACCCCACCGTACCCTCGGCCCACCCCTACGTGCTGATGAACTATCACGGCCGCACGCGCGACGTGATGACCCTGGCGCACGAACTCGGCCACGGTGTCCACCAGGTCCTGGCCTCGGACCAAGGCTACCTGATGTCCGGCACCCCCCTCACTTTGGCTGAAACCGCCAGCGTCTTCGGTGAAATGCTCACCTTCCGCTCCCTGCTGGACGCCGAGACGGACCCCGCCCGCCGCCGCCTCATGCTGGCGCAAAAGGTCGAGGACATGCTCAACACCGTCGTCCGCCAGATCGCCTTCTACCAGTTCGAGCTGCGCATCCACGCCGAACGCCGCAGCGGCGAACTGCTCCCCGAGCGCATCGGTGAAATCTGGCTCGATGTACAGCGCGAAAGCCTGGGCCCCATCTTCAACTTCACCGAAGAATACCGCCTCTTCTGGGCCTACATCCCGCACTTCATCCACTCGCCGTTCTACGTCTACGCCTACGCCTTCGGCGACTGCCTGGTGAACGCCCTTTACGCCGTCTACCAGGAGACGGACGACAAACCCGCCTTCGTGGAAAAATACACCGCCATGCTGAAAGCCGGCGGCACCTTGCGCCATAAGGAACTCCTTGCCCCCTTCGGCCTGGACGCTTCCCACCCGGACTTCTGGACCAAAGGCCTGAACGTCATCTCCGGCTTCATCGACGAGCTGGAAGCCTGATGGCCGAGCGTGAAGGCAGCCTCTTCGGCGAAGTCCGCCGCATGGCGCGCACCTCCGGCGCCGTCACCGGCATCGCCGCGCGCATCGCGGGCGAGCGCGTCTTCGGCATTAAAACCGACCAGGCCCGCCACGCCGAAGACCTCAAACAAGTCCTCGGCGGCCTCAAAGGCCCGATGATGAAAGTCGCCCAGTTCCTCTCCACGGTCCCGGACGCCCTACCCCCCGAATACGCCGCCCAGCTTGCCGAGCTGCAAGCCAACGCCCCGCCCATGGGCTGGCCCTTCGTCCGCCGCCGCATGGCGGGCGAGCTCGGCCCCGCCTGGGAGCAAAAATTTTCCTCCTTCAGCCACGAGGCCACCGCCGCCGCCAGCTTAGGCCAGGTCCACAAGGCCACCCTGCTGGATGGCCGGGAAGTCGCCTGCAAGCTGCAATACCCCGACATGCCCAGCGTCGTCGAAGCCGACCTGCGCCAGGTCAAAATGGCCGTGGCGATCTATCACCGCCTCGACAACGCCATCAACCAGGACGAAGTCTACGTCGAACTGGTCGAGCGCCTGCGCGAAGAACTCGACTACACCCGCGAAGCCGCCCAAATCCGCCTCTACCGCCTCATGCTCGCGGGCATCCCGAACGTGAACGTGCCGGAGCCGGTCGCGGGCTACTGCACCCCCCGCCTGCTCACCATGAACTGGCTCACCGGCACCGGATTAAAAACCTGGCTGGAAACCAACCCCACCCTGGAGCAGCGCAACGCCCTGGCCACCGCCCTGTTCCGCGCCTGGTACATCCCGTTTTACCGTTACGGCGTCATCCACGGCGACCCGCATATGGGCAACTACCAGGTCGCCGCCGACGGCAGCCTGAACCTCCTCGATTACGGCTCCATCCGCGTCTTCGCGCCCAAATTCGTCGGCGGCGTGCTGGACCTCTACGCCGCCGTGCGCGACGATGACGCCGCCCGCGCCCGCCACGCCTACGACATCTGGGGTTTCAAAGGCATCACCACCGAGCAGATCGACGTCCTCAACGACTGGGCCAAATTCCTCTACCAGCCCCTCATCGAAGACCGCATCCGCCCCATCCAGGAAGGCAGCGACACCCAGTTCGGCCGCGACGTCGCCCAAAAAGTCCATGCCGGCCTGCAACGCACCGGCGGCGTGCGCCCGCCCCGCGAGTTCATGCTCATGGACCGCTCCGCCATCGGCCTCGGCAGCGTCTTCATGCGCCTGAAAGCCGAGCTGAACTGGAGCCGTTTATTCCACGAAACCGTAGCGGATTTTGACGAAACGAAGATCGGCGAACGCCAGCAAGAGTCGTTGCGCATAGCAGGCGTGCCGGTGGCGAAGTAGACCGGCCCAGGCCCATACTTGAACATTTCGCTCTGGTGCAGCATGGTAGCGACTAAATGATTTAAGATTTAGGGGATGAGGCTCATGCGTCTTGCGGTTTTAAAAGAGCGTCGTGCTGGCGAAGCCCGCGTGGCGGCAACCCCGGACACGGTGAAAAAGCTGATCGGTCTCGGGCTCACGGTCGCCGTGGAAACCGGCGCCGGTCTCACGGCCTCGGTATCGGATGATGAATTCGCCGCCGCCGGCGCGCAAATCGTCCCCACCGCCCAGGAAGCCCTGAAGGATGCCGGGATTCTCTTCGCCGTCCAGGCGCCGGAGGCTGAAATCCGCGCCCTCATCGCGCCCGGCACGCTGCTCATCTGCACCATGAACACCTTCGCCGACCCGGCGCTCGTCCCCGCCCTCGCCGCCGCCCAAATCGACGGCGTCGCCATGGAAATGATGCCCCGCATCACCCGCGCTCAGAGCATGGACGTCCTCTCCAGCCAGGCCAACCTGTCCGGCTACCGCGCCGTCATCGAATCCGCGGGCGCCTTCGCCCGTGGCTTCCCCATGATGATGACCGCCGCCGGCACCGTCCCTCCCGCCCGCGTCCTGGTCATCGGCGCCGGCGTCGCGGGGCTTCAGGCCATCGCCACCGCGCGCCGCCTCGGCGGCATCGTCTCCGGCACGGACGTTCGCCCCGCCGCCAAGGATGAAATCAAATCCCTCGGCGCGATTTATGTCGGCGTCGAAGACGAAGAAACCGCCAAACAAACCGGCGCCTACGCCACGGTCATGTCTGACGCCTTCCGCCAGAAACAAGCCGAGCTGATGGCCACCACCGTCGCCAAAAACGACATCATCGTCTGCACCGCCCTGGTCCAGGGCCGCAAAGCCCCGGTCATCGTCACGTCGGAAATGGTCGCCGCCATGCGCCCCGGCAGCATCATCATCGACCTCGCCGCCGACTCCGGCGGTAACTGCGCCGCCACCGTGCCGGGTGAGACCATCGTCACGGAAAACGGCGTCACCATCATCGGCCACCGCAACTGGCCGTCGCGCATCGCCGTGGCCGCCAGTGCGCTTTACGCCCGCAACCTGCTCACCTTCCTCACCACCTTCTGGGACAAAGAAACCAGCGCCCCCAAGCTGGTGGAAACGGATGACATCATCAAAGGCGTGCTGCTGACCAAGGGCGGCGCCATCGTCCACCCCGCCTTCCAGCCCACCGCCGCGTAAGGAACCCCGAAAATGACCCCAGCCGATCTCGCCGCCCAGGCCGCAGACCTCGCGCACCAGGCCGCCATCCTCGCCCAGAACGCTGCCGGCGTGGCCGCCATCGCCGCGCAGAACGCGCCGCCCGCCGCCCCGTTCGTCTACCTCTTCAGCATCTTCGTCCTGGCCATCTTCGTGGGTTACTACGTGGTGTGGAACGTCACCCCCGCGCTGCACTCGCCGCTGATGGCCGTGACTAACGCCATCTCCTCGGTGATCATCGTCGGCGCCATGCTGGCCGCCGGGCTTAAGGGCAACGCCGCCGCGCACATCTTCGGCTTCCTCGCCGTGGTGCTGGTCAGCGTCAACATTTTCGGCGGCTTCGCGGTGACCAACCGCATGCTCTCGATGTTCCGTAAAAAATAAGGCGCACGCCCGATGAACCAGTCCTTCACTGCTTTCTTCTACCTCGTCGCGGCCGTGCTGTTTATCCTGGCACTGCGCGGCCTCTCCCACCCCTCCACCTCGCGCCGTGGCAACCAGCTCGGCATCATCGGCATGGGCATCGCCATCCTGGCGACGTTCCTGCAAGGCGGCATGGGCTTCGGCAACGTCGTGCTCATCATCGTCGGCGTCGGCATCGGCGGCTCCATCGGCCTGGTCGCGGCCCAACGCATTAAAATGACCGCACTGCCCCAGCTCGTCGCCGCCTTCCACTCGCTGGTCGGCCTCGCCGCCGTCTTCGTCGCCGCCTCGGCGCTGAACGCGCCGCAGAGCTTCGGTATCGGCACGGCCCACCACATCCACCTGGAAAGCCTGATCGAAATGTCGCTCGGTCTGGCCATCGGTGCCGTCACCTTCACCGGCTCGCTCATCGCCTTCGCCAAGCTGCAAGCCCTCATGAGCGGCAAACCCATCCAGTTCCCCGGCCAGCATAAGCTGAACCTCGGCCTCGGCATCCTTCTCTTCGTGCTGGTGCTGCTCTTCATCGTCTCGGGCGGCAGCGGCATCCTCTTCACCCTGGTCGCCCTGGTCGCCCTCTCGCTCGGCTTCCTGCTCATCATCCCCATCGGCGGCGCGGACATGCCCGTCGTCGTCTCCATGCTGAACTCCTACTCCGGCTGGGCCGCCGCCGGCATCGGCTTCACCATCGGCAACCTCGCCCTCATCGTCACCGGCGCCCTTGTGGGTTCCTCCGGCGCCATCCTGTCCTACATCATGTGTAAAGGCATGAACCGCAGCATCTTCAACGTCCTCCTCGGCGGCTTCGGCAACAGCACAGACGCCGCCGCCGCCGCAGGCCCGGGCGGCGACCGCGCCGTCAAAGTCGGCTCCGCCGACGACGCCGCCTTCATCATGAAGAACGCCTCCAAAGTCATCATCGTCCCCGGCTACGGCATGGCCGTCGCCCAGGCCCAGCACGCTTTGCGTGAACTCGCCGACACGCTGAAAAAAGACAACGTCGAAGTCAAATACGCCATCCACCCCGTCGCCGGCCGTATGCCCGGCCACATGAACGTCCTCCTCGCCGAAGCCAACGTCCCCTACGACGAAGTTTTTGAGCTCGAACAGATCAACAACGAGTTCTCCACCGCCGACGTCGTCTACGTCATCGGCGCCAACGACGTCACCAACCCCGCCGCCAAAACCAACCCCGCCAGCCCCATCTTCGGCATGCCCATCCTCGAAGTCGACAAAGCCAAAACCGTCCTCTTCGTAAAACGCTCCATGGCCTCAGGTTATGCGGGCGTGGAAAACGAACTGTTCTTCCGCAACAACACCATGATGCTGTTCGGCGACGCGAAGAAGATGACCGAAGAAATCGTGCAGGCGCTCGCGCACGCATAAAGGGAAGGGAAGCGGTTCTTTTTTGAAAAAAAGAACCAAAAAACTTTTGAAAATTTATGCCGGGGTTGTGTCACAACCCCGGCATAATTTTTTACGGGACAGTTTAACCTTCATCAATGGAGAGAGGGCGAGAGACGCTCCCGCCTACGACAGGCGCTTTGAACTGCTGCTTATTGCGGCTTTCCATGCAGCGGGGCTGCGTAGCACAAAATGGAGGATAGAAGGGCCGAGCCAAGTCCTACTTGGCGGAACCGTTTCGTTCGCGCATAGTGAGGTGATGTTCGAGACGTTCACCTACGACAAACCTGAAATTCTTCCTCAGAACCCCCGCAATTATTGGGAGTTCATGGAAACCAATTCTGCCGCTGCAGTGCTACATGCTGTTTGTCCAGAGGAGTGGCGAGACATTGTGCATGTGCTTGCAACGTATCGTCTTAACTCTGGGGCTTGGCTAAAAGCAGGCGGAAACCGGGGAGATATCGCTTCTCAGATAGATGCTGAATTTGGTAAATTGGGGTGGTGCGAAGCTCGTCTAGATCTTGAGACAAGAGGCTTTCTCTACTCAAAAGAACACAAAGAGATTGGCGTCCTCCCGCCGGTGAGACAGGAAGGATATCTAGTCGACAACTTCAAAGGACGTGTTGTCCTTGACGTTGAATGGAATGCGAAAGACGGAAATCTCGACCGAGATCTGGCTGCTTACAGATCCTGGTATGAAGCGGGCGTCATATCAGCAGGAGTGATCATTACCAAAGACCGCCCATCTCTGCTGAATTTAGCTCGAAGAATTTGGAATGAATATCAGGCTTTGCTTCCGGTGGATGAGCGGAATAGAAGGCTCCCCATTGACCTCATGACGTCCACCACCACCGGTTTTGACAAAGCCCAGATGCGGCTTCGGAGAGGCGTGATGGGGACCTGTCCAGTTCTGATCATTGCTGCAAGCGACAAGACGTGGGACGGCAGTCCATACCGATAATATCAAGCGGATTTCCGTCCACGGGGCCGCATTGAAGTGTTTGCTATATCGAGTAGTGTTCTGACTCGCTGGATCGAGTAGCCCGTTTCTTCGACTAACTCGCGGACACTGTTGCCAGCGTTGTAGCGAGCCTTGAGCTCCTTACTCAGCGCCTTAGCTATAGGTGCCGTAATGTGTTCGTTTGGGGGTAACGGTGGGAGGATAGCGCCACCCTGATACCCCTTGTGGACTTTTCCCCTCGGGAGAATGTCCTCATTGGATTCATCGCCCCAGACGGTCCAGTTTGGACGCGGATGCCTAACAAACATCTCCAGGTATGGGCCGGGTGAGCAGGCTTCAATAAGCCCATACTGTTCGTCAGGTTTACGTGAATGCTCTCGTTTACGGGTCTCTAACATATTAACCTGAGAACGCCCCGGTGCCAGCGTCCTCATGGACCCCTTTACGCCGAACAACAGTATTTCGGTGACGTTTCGGAAATAGAAACCCACTCCCCTGCCATCTGGCCCTCCGTCCTTCCTCCGCTTAGCCCAGACAATGTTGGAGACATAACGAAAACCCCAAGCTTCCAGAACCTCAAGGCCGTCCGGGAGCAGAGCATTAG
>Ga0181525_10003183_pt1 | contig 13100 bp, 14 predicted proteins | sample PEATcosm2014_Bin_48_FD_121100 | JGI IMG/M metagenome (GOLD analysis project Ga0181525, IMG submission 121100) | Peatland microbial communities from MTU Mesocosm Facility, Houghton, MI, USA - PEATcosm2014_Bin06_10_metaG | ecosystem: Environmental > Terrestrial > Soil > Wetlands > Peat | place...
AGGGCCGTGCCGTCCGCCCTGTGCACACGCTCAACGGCTCCGGCGTTGCCGTCGGCCGCGCGCTGATCGCGGTGATGGAGACCTATCAGCAGGCCGACGGCTCGATTGCCGTGCCGGACGCGCTGCAAGGCTATATGGGCGGCCTGAAGAAAATCGAGAAGTGAGCTTGCGCATCCTGGTCACCAATGACGACGGCATTCATTCGCACGGTCTCGACGTCTGCGCGGAGATCGCCGCCGCGCTGTCGGACGATGTTTGGGTGGTCGCGCCGGAGCAAGATCAGTCCGGCGTCGCCCATTCGCTGTCGCTCAACGATCCACTGCGCCTGCGCCAGGTCGCCGACCGCCGTTACGCGGTGCGCGGCACGCCGACCGATTGCGTGATCATGGGCGCGCGGCATCTGCTCGACGGCAAGCCGATCGATCTGGTTCTGTCCGGCGTCAATCGCGGCCGCAATGTCGGCGAGGACGTGATCTATTCCGGCACTGTCGCCGGCGCGATGGAAGGCGCGCTTCTCGGCATAGCCTCGATCGCGCTGTCGCAATCGTATCAATCGCGCTCGAGCCGGCCGCCGTTTTGGGAAACGAGCCGCCATTTTGCGCCCGACATCATCCGCAAAGTCCTTGCTGAAGGCGTGCGCGAAGGGGTTTTGGTCAATGTCAATTTTCCCGATTGCCGGCCCGAGCAGATCAAGGGCATCGCGGTCGCGCCGCTGGGACGGCGCCGGCAGGAGCGGCTCAATATCGACAAGCGCGTCGACGGCCGCGGCAATCCCTATTACTGGATCGCCTATGCCCGGCTTAGCACAGTCGCGGCCGAGCACGGCACCGACATGGCCGCGCTCGACGACCACTGTATCGCCGTCACGCCGCTGAAAATCGATATTACCGACGCGCCGAGCATGGCGCGACTCGCCGCATTGTTTGCGAAAGGGATTTAGATCGCGGCCTTCACCGCGGCCTGTTCGATGGCTTTTGCCAGCGCTTCGGGCTGGAACGGCTTCTGCAGCGCCGGACTGTCGCGATAGGGTTCCGGAACACCGCGCCGGCCGTAGCCGCTGGCGAAGACGAACGGCAGCCCGCGCGCCACCAAAACCTCGACCACCGGTGTTATCGGCTTGCCGTTGAGGTTGACGTCGAGCACGGCAATATCGAACTCGGCGTCTTTGGCCAAGATGAGCCCTTCCTCGATACTGCCGGCTTCCGCCGCGACGCTGTGGCCGAGATCGGTCAGCATGCCTTCGAGCAGCATGCGGATCATCAATTCGTCCTCGACCACAAGCACCCGCAGGCCCGCGGCAGTCTTTGCGCTAGGTGTCATCCTATCCCCGTGCTTGCGCCAAAACGCCCGAACGCCGAATCGGTTCCATGGTCGGCCCGTTTTTTGTCTCGTGTGCCGCCGAACGCAGTATAAGCGGGTGATTACCCCGTGGTAAAACGCCGCGCAATCCGGTCATAAGAGCGAGGTCACATTGGCCGCGGTCCCAGCAGCCGACGACATCGGGCGCATGGAGTTTCAGCTGGCGCTGCGCCGGCGCGGCATCAGCGATCAGTCCGTGCTGCGCGCCATGGACGAAGTGCCGCGCGAATATTTCGTCGCCGCCGGCCTCGTCGAAAGCGCCTATGCCGACCAAGCGCTGCCGATCGCCTGCGGCCAGACCATCAGCCAGCCCTATGTCGTCGCCTATATGACCGAGCAACTCGAACTTGAGCCGCAGCACCGCGTGCTCGAGATCGGTACCGGCTCGGGCTATCAGGCGGCTATCCTGGCGCGGCTCGCCCGCGAGGTGGTCAGCATCGAACGTTATCGGACGCTGGCCGACGCGGCGCGCGAGCGGCTCAAGACGCTGGGGTTTGCCAACGTGATCGTTCGCGCCGGCGACGGCACGGCGGGCGCGCCGGATTTGGCGCCATTCGACCGCATCATGGTCACGGCCGCCGCCGAAGAGGTTCCGACGGCTCTCGTGGCTCAACTCGCCGCGGACGGCAAGATGGTCGCGCCGGTCGGCCCCCGTAACGGCCCGCAATACATCGTCAAGTTGGCCAAACAACACAACGGCGAATTAACCCGCGAAGATCTTATTGCCGTGCGGTTTGTGCCGCTATTGCCGGGTCAAGCGCGCGAACTGTGACGGCGCAAACACATAATGCCCTACGGAAAAAACCGTACGGTACTTAAAGTCCTGTTTACCCCAACGGTGTTTAGTCACTCGTCCTCTCTGTTGCGTGCGAGTGAGTAACCATGTGCTTATCGCCTCGGTCGGCCGTCTGGCCGCAGCTGGTTGCCATTTCGTTAATTGGAATAGGTCTGGCAAGCTGTAGCGCCGATTCCGGCCGCTTTGGCGAAGGTTTCGGCTCCAGCGCTCCGCCGGCCTCCCACAGCGACGTCACCGGCTCGATTCCACAGACCGCGCCCGCGAGCCATATCGTAAGCCAGCCGATGCCGCATTTGGCCACTGCCGATGACGGCATGTCGGGCGGCGGCCGTGGCATGGGCTCCTATCAGCCCGGTACGACCGAGGTCACCGGCTCGATTGCGGCCCCGCCGCCGCCACCGCCGCCGACTTGGACATGGGAGGGCGGCACGCCGATCGTCGTCGGCCCGGGTCAAACCCTCGACATGATCGCGCATGACCATGGCGTTCCGGTCTCCGCCTTCATGGAGGCCAACAACATTTCGAGCCCGGCGGCGGTGTATCCGGGCGAGCATCTCGTTATCCCGCGCTATCGCTCCTCCGCTGCGGCGGCGACGGTGCCGGAGACCCGTATCGCTTCAACCGCGCCCGCGCTTGGCGGTCAGCCGCGATTCGCGCTCACGGCGCCGGCGGGCACGCATGTCGTGGCGCCGGGTGAGACCCTCAACAGCATCGCGCGGCTCTACGGCAAGCCGGTCATCGTCATCGCCAAGGCCAACAATCTGCCGCTGGACACGCGGGTGAAGGTCGGCGACCGCCTGATCATTCCGGAGATGCGGGAAGCGGCGCGCCCGGCGGCCGCCGCGCCGCGCGCCGAAGTCCCGGCCACCCAGCCCACCGGCAGTCTCGCGAGCACGGATTCGCCGAGCGCCGCGCGCATTGCCGAACCGGTGGCGCCGCCGCCGGCGGTGCAAGATCCGGTCAAGAGCGCCGAACCCGTTGGGAGCCTGCCTACATTCCGCTGGCCGGTGCGCGGCCGCATCATCGCGGCTTTCGGTCCGAAGCCGAACGGCTTGCAGAACGACGGTATTAATCTGGCGGTGCCCGAGGGCACCCCGATCAAAGCGGCTGACGACGGCGTCGTCGCCTATGCCGGCAGCGAACTCAAGGGCTACGGCAATCTGGTGCTGGTACGCCACGCCAACGGCTTCGTGACAGCCTACGCGCATGCCAGCGATATCCTGGTCAAACGCGGCGACACCGTGAAACGCGGTGAGGTGATCGCGCATTCCGGTCAGACCGGCAACGTCACCTCGCCGCAATTGCACTTTGAGATCCGCAAGGGTTCGACCCCGGTCGATCCGGCGCAATATCTCAGCGGTGCATAACGAAAACGAGCGGCAACGTCAGCCGCTCATCTTCACGCCCAGCCGGCCGGCCAAATCCTGAACATATTGCCACGCCACGCGGCCGGAGCGCGCGCCGCGCGTCGTCGCCCATTCGAGCGCCTCGCGGCGCAGTTCGTCGCCGCCGAACGGCACCTGGTAATTCTCGATATAGGCGTCGACCATGGCGAGGTATTCGTCTTGGCTGCAGCGATGAAAGCCAAGCCACAAGCCGAAACGGTCCGATAGCGAAACCTTCTCTTCGACCGCCTCGCCGGGATTGATCGCGGTCGACCGCTCATTCTCCATCATGTCGCGCGCCAGAAGATGGCGGCGGTTCGACGTGGCATAGAAGATGACGTTCTCGGGGCGGCCCTCGATGCCGCCCTCCAGCATGGTCTTGAGCGACTTGTACGAGGTGTCGTCGGCGTCGAAGGAGAGATCGTCACAAAACACGATGAAGCGTTGCCGGGCATTGCGCAACAGACCCATCAGCTCCGGCAGCGACTCGATATCCTCGCGGTGAATTTCAATGAGCTTGAGCCCGGCGGCGGGATGCGCGGCGCCGATTGCGGCGTGAGCGGCTTTGACGAGCGAGGATTTCCCCATGCCGCGCGCGCCCCACAACAGCGCATTATTCGCCGGCAGGCCGCGAGCGAAACGCTCGGTATTCTCGACTAAAAGATCGCGCACCCGTTCGATGCCCTTGAGCAGCGACATGTCGACACGGTTGACGCGGCGAACCGCCGCGAGCTTGCGGCCTTCCGGGTGCCAGACGAAGGCCTCGGCGGCGGAAAAATCGGATTCGGGGGGAACCGGCGGAGCGAGCCGTTCCAGCGCAGCGGCGATCCGCGCCAACAGCTCGGCGCTGCCGTCATGCAGTTTGGGCGCGGGCGAAGCGCGGGTGACCTTTTTGGTCGCCTTTTTTAAGGAAGGCGGAGGCGATTTGGCCATGATTGCACCGGGTTGCGGCCTTTCCCTTAGCGGGGCCGGGCTAGGCTCGCAAGCGCGTGCACGGCCGAGCGCAGCGTTGCAATTGGGCCAACGGCAGCTATAGTCCGCGCCGATTTTGCGCGCAAAAACGGCCCCTCATCCCTGGGCGGCGCGTCTCACCCGTCGCCGGAGGATCAATGTTCATTACGCCCGCGTATGCGCAAGCCAGCCTGTTCGGCGGCGAGAACAGCGGCATGATTTTGCAGTTCATGCCGCTCATTCTGATCATCGTGATTATGTACTTCCTGGTGCTGCGGCCGCAGCAGCAAAAGGTCAAACAGCACCAGGCGATGGTCAAGGCGCTGCGGCGGGGCGATACCGTGATCACCAATGGCGGCGTCATCGCCAAGGTCACCAAGGTGGTGGACGACGACCAGATCGAGGTCGAGATCGCCGACGGCGTGCGGGTGCGGCAGATGCGCTCCATGATCAACGAAGTCCGGGCCAAGGGCGAGCCGGTGAAGGACGACAGCGCGAGCTGATCGCGCGCCGGCGGCGCAACGAGGAAATTCGAAGTCCATGTTGTTTTTCACGCGGTGGAAGGCGGCGGCTATCGTGCTCACGGCGCTCGCCGTGTGCCTGTGCGCGGTGCCGAATTTCTTCCGCGAGAGCACGGTCCGGACCTGGCCGTCCTGGGCGCAGCGGCACATTGTGCTCGGCCTCGATCTGCAAGGCGGCTCGCATCTCTTGCTTGAAGTCGATTCCGGTGCGGTGCGTAAGGAGCAATTGCAATCCATCGATGATGACGTCCTGCGTGTGTTGCGGCAGGCGCGCATTCCGTTTACCGGGCGCGCCGTTCGCGGCAATGTCGTGGAGGTGCACATTACCCGCGACACCGACGACGACACCGCGCTCGCCAAGTTGCGCGAGCTGTCGCAGCCGGTATCCGGTTTCGCCGGGACCACCGGACAGCGCAACATCGACGTCAGCGCGAACGGCGACACGATTACGCTGACGCCGACCGATCCGGCGATCACCGAACGGGTGCGTCAGGCCGTCGATCAATCGATTCAGATCATCGAGCGCCGCGTCAACGAACTCGGCCTGGTCGAGCCGACAATCCAGCGCGAGGGCACCGACCGCATTCTGGTGCAGGTGCCGGGGCTGCAGGATCCGTCCCGGCTGAAACAGATTTTGGGCCAGACCGCCAAGCTCGACTTCCGCATGGTCGATCTGTCGATGACGCCGGAACAGGCCGCGCAGGCCCATCCTACGGATTCCGAACTTCTCGAAGGCGAAACGCCCGGCCAGCAATATCTCATCGAAAAGCGCGTGCTGGTGTCGGGCGCCGATCTCACCGACGCGCAGCCCGGCTTCGACCAGCGTACCAACGAGCCGATCGTCAGCTTCCGCTTCGACTCGAGCGGCGCGCGCAAATTCGCCGAAGCAACCCAAGCCAATGTCGGCAAACCGTTCGCCATCGTGCTCGACAACAAGGTGATCTCGGCGCCGGTGATCCGCGAACCGATCCTCGGCGGAGCCGGGCAAATCTCCGGCAGTTTCACCGTGCAGCAGGCCAACGACCTTGCCATCCTGCTGCGGGCCGGTGCGTTGCCGGCGCCGCTCACGATCATCGAGGAACGCACGGTCGGGCCGGGCCTTGGCCAGGATTCCATCAATGCCGGCGAGCATGCCGCCTATGCCGGCGCGGCACTCGTCATCGTCTTCATGTTCGCGACTTACGGATTGTTCGGGCTGTTCGCCAACATCGCGGTCGCCATCAACGTCGCCATGATTTTCGGCGTGCTGTCGCTGTTGAGCGCGACGCTGACGCTTCCGGGCATTGCCGGCATCGTGCTTACGGTCGGCATCGCGGTGGATTCCAACGTCCTGATCTACGAGCGCATTCGCGAGGAGGTGCGCGCCGGGCGCACCGCGATCAATGCCATCGACGCCGGGTTTAGCCGCGCGCTGGCCACGATCCTGGACTCCAACATCACCACCTTCATCGCGGCCGCGGTGCTGTTCTATATCGGTACCGGACCGGTGCGGGGTTTCGCCGTGACGCTCGGCGTCGGCATCATCACGACTTTGTTCACCGCCTTCACGCTGACCCGGTTGATCGTGGCCTATTGGGTGCGCCTGTGGCGGCCTCGCGTCGTGCCTATCTGAGCGCCATGTTCAAGCCAAAGATGCTTATTTGAAAGAAATCTCGTGCGCCTGCTTCGCATCGTTCCCGACAATACCAAGTTCGATTTCATGCGCTTTCGGCGCATCAGCTTTCCGATATCGGCGATGCTGTCGATAGCGGCGATTGCGCTGTACTTTTTTCACGGGCTGAATTTCGGCATCGATTTCATCGGCGGTACCCTGATGGAGGTGCAGACCAAGGCCGGCCCGGCCGATCTTTCCAAGATGCGCACCACCATCGGCTCGCTCCATCTCGGCGATTTCCAGCTTCAGCAATTCGGCGCGCCGGATGACGTGCTGATCCGCATTTCGGAGCAGCCCGGCGGTGACGTGGCGCAACAGACGGCGGTGCAGAAAGTCCGCGACGCTCTGGGCGACGAGGTGAATTACCGGCGCGTCGAGGTGGTGGGGCCGAGCGTGTCGAACGAACTCCTGGCCTACGGCACCATCGGTCTCGTGCTCGCGATCGTCGCGATCCTGATTTATCTGTGGTTCCGTTTCGAGTGGCAGTTCGCGCTCGGCGCCATGATCGCCAACGTGCACGATTTGGTGCTCACGGTCGGTTTCATGTCGCTCACCCATATCGATTTCGACCTGACCAGTATCGCGGCGCTGCTCACCATTCTCGGTTACTCGCTCAACGACACGGTGGTGATTTACGATCGCATTCGCGAAATGCTGCGCCGCTATAAGCGCATGCCGATGCCGGACCTGCTCAATGCGTCCGTCAATGCCACGCTGTCGCGCTCGATCGTAACCCATGTGACCGTGGCGATGTCGCTGTTGGCCCTGCTGCTGTTCGGCGGGCAGGCGATCCACAGCTTCACGGCGACCATGATGTTCGGCGTCGTGCTGGTCGGCACCTATACGTCGGTGTTCATCGCCTCGCCGATCTTGATTTACCTCGGTGTCGGTGTCGGCCGCATGGGCGGGGCGGAAGAGCCGGAGGCGCCACCCACGGCGCCGACGGCGGCCGCGCCGGGGACGCAGGCGCCCGCAAGGCCGTCTTCGCCGCAGCGGTCGCGAGTCAGGCGCTAGGTGCCAGATACGCCGCATCTGCCGCGGCAAGCGCTGATCGATGCGCATGGCGGCGGCGGTTTCCGCTTTGCCGACATGTCGCATCGCGGCTCGCTGCTCTGCCTTCCCGACGGAATCTGGGCATGGCCAGTCGCTTCGCCGGCGGCGCTGACTCGCGAAACGCTGTCGCACGTCTTTGCTCAAGCCGATCGACTGGATTTCTTTATTCTCGGCGCCGGCGACGCTCCGTGGATCATGCCGGAACGGCTGCGATCGCGTTTTCGCGATGCCCACATTTCAGTCGACGCCATGATGACGGGTCCCGCCGTGCGCACTTATAACGTCATGCTCATGGAAGGCCGGCGCGTCGGCGCCGGTCTGATCGCAATTGATTAGTGGTATCTTTGCGCCATGCAGGACGCCTTCGCCTATTGCGCAGATCTGGTCCGCCAAGCCGATCGCGAACGCTTTCTTGCCGCGTTGTTCGCGCCGGCGGAACACCGCGGCGCGCTCCATGCGCTTTATGCCTTCAACGTCGAGATCGCGCGCGTGCGCGAGGCGGCCCGTGAAGTTCTGCCCGGCGAAATCCGCCTGCAATGGTGGCGCGAGGTCTTGGATGGCGGCCGGGGCGAGGAGGCGCACGCCAATCCGGTTGCCTCGGCGCTTCTTGGCATGATCGAGCGCTATCGTCTCGGGCCGCCGCAGCGCCTCACTGCGCTCATCGACGCGCGCGAATTCGATTTGTACGACGAGCCGATGGCGACGCTCGCCGATCTTGAATCCTATGCCGCCAGCACCTCATCGGCGCTCATCGCGCTTGCGACGCAAATCCTCGGTGCCGACGCGCGGGCGGCGGCGCAACCTGCCGGGATCGCTTACGCGATAACTGGTCTTCTCCGCGCGTTTCCGCAACACGCGGCCCGGCGTCAGCTCTATGTGCCGCTCGATCTGCTCGAACGATTTGCGGTCGGTCCGCAGGCGATATTCGTCGGCCAAACGTCGGCCGGCCTGAACGCGGCACTCGGCGAGTTACGCGCCCTGGCGCGCCGGCATCTGCAGGCGGCCCATGAGCAGATGATAGGATTGCCTGCTGCGGCGCTGCCGGCGTTTCTGCCGGTCGCCTTGGTGCGGCCCATGCTGGACCGGCTTGATCGCTGCGACGCCTTCTCGCCCGCCGAACTATCCCTATGGCGGCGGCAATGGCTGATCTGGCGCGCAGCGCGCAAGCCGGGGCGGATCGCGGGGTAGGCGGCTCGCCTCGTCAAAACGCAAACCGGTCGCGCAGATTGCGCCGGTCCGACACGATCTGGCCGACAATCGCGCGCTCCGCATCGGTCTTGATCAGCGGATCGATCAAATCGAGCTGATTCAGCGCCACGAGCTCGAGAATTTCGCTGCGCACTTCGCCCTGCGCATTCCGCGGCAAGCTGTCGACCACTTGCAACTCTTCGGGTTGCGCCGCGCCGAGGAAATCGGCGAGTTCGCGGCCGCTGGCGCTGGCTTCGACAAACGCATAGAGCCCGGTGCCGGCGCGGCGGTCCGGAAAGGGAACGATGGCGACATCGCGGACCTGTGGATGCGCCCGCAACCGCGCCGCGATCTCCGGCGCATCGCGGACAAAGCGCACGCCGCGGCCCTCGCGGTCGGTGAAATTCAGTCCGCGGGTGATCGCGTAATAGACTTTCTTGCCGGTCGCCATCCAGACCCGCGTGATGAAAGTCTTGCGCCCCAATACCCGCCGTTCGGCGGCGGTAAGCGCGTCCGGCGCGTAGCGGCGCTTGTGCTTGAGCAGATGGCGGAGGTCTTCGTAGCGCGCCAAGCGGAACAGACGGCTACCACGGCGGAAGCAGGCGGCGAGCTGGAAATCGGTGACAAAAGCGCAGCCTTTCGCGTAGAGCCAGTTCTGCTCCTTGGCGAGATCGTTGTGGGCTATTCCAGCCCGATGCAGCGCGCGCAATGCGGCTTTGGCGGAGCGGAAATAGCCGGCATCGCCGTACGGCTTGGCGATGTGCAGCGGCACCCCGTCGATCCAGCCGCGCACCAAGACGCGCCGTCCGGCGAACAGCAACGGCGGCGCGATGCCGAGTGGTTTGGCGAGCGCCAGCGCTTTGCGTTCGCGCCGGAACAGTTCGAGCGCCACGACGCGGCTCCACCGCGGCACCTCGTCGAGACGCCGCAACACCGCGTCGACCTCGCCATCGTCGGTACGAAAACGGCCGCGCTCGATGGTAGAAAACACGTCGCGCTTGAGCACGACACCGGGGTGCCAGCGGTCGCCGAGTTCAGCCGGGGTGCCATTCATGCGCGGGCCTGTAGCACGATAGCTTTTATTCCGCTGCGACGGGCAACGCGCCGGCGATCCACGCGTCCAGATCGGCGAGCGCGCGAGTGCACAGCGCGCGCTTTTTCGCGCTATTCCTCGGACCAAGAAACGGGCCGGTTCGGCTTTCACCGATTGGCGGCGGTTCGTGCCCGGGGGGCGGGAACAACCCGAAATTGACGTTCATCGGCTGGAACGAGCGCGGACCGGTATCGATGGTTTCGATATGGCCACCGGTGATGTGGCCGAGCAGCGCGCCATGGGCGGTGGTGACCGGCGGCAGGAGCGGCGTTTCGCCGATCCGTTCGGCGGCGGCGAAACAACCGGCGAGAAGCCCGATGGCGGCGGATTCGACATAACCTTCGCAGCCGGTGATCTGACCGGCAAAGCGCAACCGCGGCATCGCCTTCAACCGCAGCGTCGCATCGAGGAGTTTGGGCGAATTGAGGAAGGTGTTGCGGTGCAAACCGCCGAGCCGCGCGAATTCGGCGTCGGCCAATCCCGGAATGGTTCGAAAAATGCGAATCTGCTCGGCGTGTTTCAACTTGGTCTGGAAACCGACAATGTTGAAAAGCGTGCCGAGCTTATTGTCCTGGCGCAGTTGCACCACGGCAAAGGGCTTGGTTTGCGGCTCATGTTCATTGGTGAGGCCGAACGGCTTCATCGGGCCATGCCGCAATGTCTCGCGTCCGCGTTCGGCCATGACTTCGATCGGCAGGCAGCCGTCGAAATACGGCGTCGCAGTTTCGAAATCACGGAAAACGGTTTTCTCGCCGGTAAGCAACGCGTCGATGAATTCGCCGTATTGCGCGCGGCTCAGCGGACAGTTGATGTAGTCGGCGCCCGAGCCGCCGGGCCCGGCCTTGTCATAACGCGACTGAAACCAGGCGATGCCGAAATCGATCGAATCGCGATGGACGATCGGCGCCAGGGCATCGAAGAATGCCAGCGCGTCTTCGCCGGTCAGCCCGCGTATGGTGTCGGCCAATGGCGGCGAGGTGAGGGGACCGGTGGCGACGATGACGTTGTCCCACTGCGCCGGCGGCGCGGCGATTTCCGACCGGTCGATCTCGACGAGCGGTTCGGCTTCCAGCGCCGCGGTGATCGCGGCGGCGAAACCATCGCGATCGACCGCGAGCGCGCTGCCGGCCGGCAGCTTATGAAGATCGGCCGCGCGCATCACCAGCGAGTTGAGCCGGCGCATTTCGGCATGCAAAAGACCGATGGCGCTGCCCTCGCTGTCATCCGAGCGGAACGAGTTTGAGCAGACCAGCTCGGCGAATTGCCCGGTCTTGTGCGCGGCGGTTGAGCACTGCGGCCGCATTTCGTGCAGCACAACAGGCACGCCGCGGCGCGCAAGCTGCCATGCGGCCTCCGAACCCGCGAGGCCGCCGCCGATGACATGAACGGGCCGCAAAGAATGCATTTCGCGAAAATAGGCGCATTGCCGCCGACCGACAATGAGGGCCTTCGCGGCGCTGTTGGCTCGAAATGGCGGCTCTGCTATAGGCGGGCAATTGCGCCGTGCTTATTGCGGCTATCCGAGGTCCGGCTTATGTCCGTTGATGCCGACACCGTCCGCCGTGTTGCGAATCTCGCGCGCATTGCGGTCGCGGAAGATGAGGTGGAAAGTCTCAAGGGCGAGCTCAACGCCATGCTTGCTTTCGTCGAGCAACTCGTGGAGGCGAATGTCGATGGCGTCGAGCCGATGACGTCGGTCACGCCCGTAGCAATGAAGATGCGCGAGGACAAGGTGACCGATGGCGGCATTGCCGATGATATCATCGCCAATGCGCCCGCGCATGAGCATCACTTTTTCCTCGTGCCCAAAGTGGTGGAATGATGTGTCTCGCCTGCGAACAAGACGTCATTTGGCTCGCCTATCTCGAAAGTCAGGGTCTGTTGACGCCTGACGATCCGGCAGCCGTTGACGCGTTGTTTTCGGCATTCCCAGAGCAGCCCCTGCCGGTGCAGCCTGATTGGGATAAGCCGACGCCTGAAGCGCCCGCGAAAGCCGCGCCGAAGGCGGCGCCTAACAATCCGTTTTCCTGCGACGATCCGACGGTTGGATGACCGATCTCACCTCGCTCACTTTGGCGCAGGCGCGTGACGCGCTGCGCGGCAAGGAATTTTCCGCGACCGAACTCGCCGACGCGTATCTGGCCGCCGCCGTAAAGGCGCGCGCGCTGAATGCTTTTGTGCTGGAAACGCCGGAGCTGGCCCGCGACATGGCGCGCGCCTCGGATGCGCGCCTCGCCAAAGGCGAGGGCGGTGCGCTCGAAGGGCTGCCGCTCGGCATCAAGGATTTGTTCTGCACGGCCGATGTACGCACGACGGCTTGCTCGCACATTCTGGATGGTTTTATTCCGACCTACGAATCGAGCGTCACCGCAAATCTGTGGCGCGACGGGGCGGTGCTGCTCGGCAAGCTCAATAACGACGAATTCGCCATGGGTTCGTCGAATGAGACGTCGTATTTCGGGCCTGTGGTGTCGCCGTGGCGGCGGCGTGGTTCCGACGCGAAGCTTGTGCCCGGCGGGTCGTCCGGCGGCTCGGCTGCTGCCGTCTCGGCGGGTCTGTGTGCCGGCGCCACCGGGACCGACACCGGCGGCTCGATCCGTCAACCGGCGGCGTTTTGCGGCATCGTCGGAATAAAGCCGACTTATGGCCGCTGTTCGCGGTGGGGGATCGTAGCCTTTGCGTCGTCGCTCGATCAGGCCGGGCCGTTCGCCCGCACGGTGCGCGATTGCGCCATCTTGTTGCGTTCCATGGCCGGCAACGATCCCAAAGACACAACCTGCGTCGACCTTCCGGTGCCCGACTACGAGAAGGCTGCCGGCGCTTCGGTGAAGGGCATGCGCATCGGCATCCCGCGGGAATATCGGATGCCCGGCATGGCGGCCGAAATTGAGAAGCTTTGGCAGCAAGGCGCGGAATGGCTCAAGGCCGCCGGCGCCGAATTGGTCGACATTTCGCTGCCGATGACTAAATACGCGCTGCCGGCCTATTACATCGTGGCACCCGCTGAAGCGTCATCAAATCTCGCCCGCTACGACGGCGTGCGCTACGGCCTGCGCGTTCCCGGCCGCGATGTGATCGACATGTACGAACACACCCGCGC
>Ga0181525_10003184_pt1 | contig 13098 bp, 13 predicted proteins | sample PEATcosm2014_Bin_48_FD_121100 | JGI IMG/M metagenome (GOLD analysis project Ga0181525, IMG submission 121100) | Peatland microbial communities from MTU Mesocosm Facility, Houghton, MI, USA - PEATcosm2014_Bin06_10_metaG | ecosystem: Environmental > Terrestrial > Soil > Wetlands > Peat | place...
GACAGCGAACGGGCCTTGGCGGCACTTGCCGCTCGATCAATCGAAGAAACCGCCGTATACGACTAAGTACGTACGGTGGTGTGGGAGGACGGGGCCGCGAGGCCCCTCCTACCCGATCGGCGGGGCCCGTGGCCCCGCTTTCGCCCGAAAACCGCAGCTCCCGCACTGGAAGAAGGCGGCCTAAGAGGCCGCCGCAGGCCGAGGGCCCGCCCCACAAAACTAAGTGACATTGGGCCAGGAGCCTGACTTACTTCAGTGTTTCGAGGGCCACGCGTCCGATGGCTTCGTCCACTTCCGATGGAGCGCCGCTCACACCGAGACCGCCAATAGTCTGGCCGCCGACTTGAATGGGCAGCCCGCCCTGATTGGGAAAAGCATCGGGGAAGGCCAACACCGAGAGATCGCCGCTCTTCAGTTGGTCGGCGGCGGCCTTGGAGGGTTGTTTGTAAAACGCGGAGTGCCGCGCCTTCTTCTGCGCAAACAGGATGGTGTTCAATTGCGCGCCGTCGGCCTTCTGCAGGAATAGGAGGTTGCCGCTTTCGTCCACGATGCAAATAGTCACCTGCACGTTGCGCTTCCGGGCTTCGGCCTCGGCGGCAGCCACCATGGTCTTGATGGCTGCGAGGTTCAATATCTTCTTGGAGGGAAGATCCGCGGCGGAGATGATTGGCATGAGAGTAAAGTTCAGGATAACGAATAATGCGCACGCACGATGGCGCGCGGCACGGTATTCTGAAGGCATAAGCATGAATATACCTCTTTCCCGCCGAACGTTTCTCAGCGGCAGCGGGAGCCTGCTGGCCGCGCGCACGGTGTTGCTTGCTCCGCAGGCGCTGGAAGCGGCATCCGGACCTGTGCCTGCGAGCGAGCGCGTGCGGTTCGGCATGATCGGTATCGGCATGCAAGGCTCAGACCTGTTGGGCACCGCGATCACGCTGCCCGGCGTGGAGTGTGTAGCGGCCGCCGACCTCTACGATGGCCGCCATACGCTGGCCAGGGAGATCACCGGGAATGCTAATCTGCCCACGACGCGCCGTTATCAGGAACTACTGGACCGCAAGGATATCGACTGCATCGTGGCCGCGGTGCCGGACCATTGGCACAAGCGCGTGGTGGTGGACGCCTGCAACGCGGGCAAGGACATCTACTGCGAAAAGCCGATGTCACACGCCGCCGCGCAGGGATTTGAAATGGTGGAGGCGGCCCAGAAGAACAACCGCATCGTGCAGATCGGCTCGCAGCGCGTGAGCTCGGTGCTATGCGCGAAAGCGCGGCAACTGTATCGCGATGGCGCGATCGGCGTGGTGGAGATGGTCGAGCTTACCCTGGGGCGCAACAGTCCCACGGGCGCTTGGGAATATCCGCCGCCGCTGGACCTCTCGCCCGCCAACCTCGATTGGGACACCTGGCTGAACGATGCGCCCAAAATCCCTTTCGACCGGTACCGCTTCGCGCGCTGGCGCTGCTGGAAGGAGTACGGCACGGGTGTGGGCGGCGACCTGATGGTGCACCTGATCAGCGGCATGCTGTACACGCTGGGCTGGAACGAAGCGCCCCTTTCGGCTTCGGCATTAGGCGGCATTTTCCGCTGGAACGACGGCCGCAACATGCCGGACCTGCATGCGGTGCTGTTCAACTATCATGGCGTGCCCGTGTATGTACGACTGGGCCTGGGAACGGCAACGCCCGAAGTGGCGCGCTTCATGGGGCCCAAAGGCATTCTGGAGGCAAACGGGGGCGAACTGCGGCACTCGCCGCAGCGGGGCGTGGATACCGCGCCCAGCTATTACTCGAGCGGTTTTCCGGCGAAGATGCGCGCGGAGTACGTCCGGCAGTGGGAGGCCGAACATCCGGTTACCCCTGGCCGCGAGCCACTGATGGACGACACCGTCTATAAAGGCAATGATTGGGACGACGTGCGGCCCCACCTGTGGAATTTTTTCCAGGCGGTAAAGAGCCGCAAGCCGGTGGCGGAAGACGCGGTCTTCGGCAACCACGCCGCCATCGCCTGCCACATGGCGAACGAGTCGTACTTCAGGAAGAAGCCGGTTTATTGGGATGAAGCGGCGCGGCGCATCGGCGACGGATGAATTTCGGTGATCGGCTTTTTCACGCAAGCGCCAGATTAGCGCGGGCCGGCAAGCTGAGATCGTCGAACTGTTGGCGCGCGAGGCGCGGGAAAGCGGCGGCGGCGATCATGGCGGCGTTGTCAGTGGAGAGGCCCGGCGAAGGAAAAAGGGTGGGGCAGGGAAGGCGGGCATCCCGCGCGGCGGCGCGCAGGCCCGAGTTGCAAGCCACACCGCCGGAAACGATCAGGGTGCGGGCGCCGATGCTTTGGGCGGATGCGGCGGCGCGGCGCAGCAATTCCTCGATCACCGTGCGCTGGAAAGAGGCCAGCAGGTCGCGCGTGGCTGGCGGAGTGACGGCCAGCCACTGATCGAGCGACGGGTGCGGAGTGGCGCGGAGCAGATCGCGGCGCGCGGCGGTCTCCGCGGCCAAATCGTGGCTTTCAACCCAGCGCAGTACCGCCGTTTTGAGACCGCTGAAGCTGAAATCGAGCGGGTTGCCCTTCATCCGGGCGAGGGTGAAGCGCACTGCGCGCGGATTACCGTAGGGCGCTAGCTTATCGATCAGCGGGCCGCCCGGATATCCGAAACCAAGCAACTTGGCCACCTTATCGAAGGCTTCGCCTGCGGCATCGTCGCGGGTTCTGCCGAGCAGGCGGTAGGAGAACCCCTGGCGCACTTCGAACAGGTGCGTGTGTCCGCCGCTCACCACCAGCGCCAGCGCCGGATACTCGAGCGGATGCCCGTCGCGCGCGGATTCGAGCACCACCGCGTGAATATGCCCTTCGATGTGGTTGACGCCGATCAGGGGAACCCCCGTAGCGAACGACAGCGCTTTGGCGTAGGAGATACCCACCAGGAGTGAGCCGACCAAGCCTGGCCCGGCGGTGACCGCGATGGCGGAAAGGTCCGCCAGGGTAGTTCCAGCGCGGCCGAGCGCTTCACGGGTCACGGGCACGATGGCGCGCAGGTGTTCGCGCGAGGCTAACTCCGGGACTACGCCGCCGTAGCGGCCATGGGTATCCAACTGCGAGGCGACCACGGATGAAAGAATGGCGACGCCGTCCTCAACTACCGCGGCGGCGGTTTCATCACAGGAGGTTTCGATCCCCAGGATTCGCATGGCCTGCTCCCACTTTAGCGTAGCGGACCGACTCGCGGGCCCGCAGCGTCAGCAGCAGCAGGCTGCGGGTAGTTTCGGCGCAACGCATGGCGGCGTGCGTCAGCTCGACGATGCCATCGCTGGCAGGGTGCTGCGGACCGAGGAGATCAAGCGAGACTTCCGCGTGATTCAGGATGAAAGTGAGTTCGTCGTTATAATCTTTGCCGGCGGCCATGGTTAGGCTGCTCAGGCGGTCAAGCTCTCCGACGAACGAGTCGAGGCGCCGGGTTGCGGAGGCAGTTTGTTCCTTCACACCTGAGCGTAGCCCGGCGGTTGAAGGGAAGGATTCCATCCCTACTCCAGCAGATTGAAGGGCAATGAGTTAAAGTTTCTCTGCTTGTGTCACCGGAGTTCGGGGAGAGCTAGGGGTAATTCTAAACTGAGGCGGCGGAAAGGCGTTCGTCGATGGCGGCCTTGAACTCTGCCGGCGACTTGCCCTTCCCAAAAGACGATGCGTTGGGCAGAAAAGCGACCAGTTCGCCGAAGGACCAGGCGCGGTCGGGCGGGAAAGCGACATAGCCGAGCACGTCGGCCAGGCGCCAGCTCACCTTGACGACGTTGTCCAGGCTGACCTCGCCACGAACGGGATCTTCGTGATGAACGGCGATAGCGGCGCCCAACTCGTCGGGAAAATCCCAGTCCTGGGCAAGGTAGCACCCGGCCAGACAGTGGTCTATATCGAAAAGATCCCGCTCCGTTTGCAGCAGATCGAATCCGAACTCCTGGGTGACTTCGAGCATCCGCGAGTATTCCTCGGGATAGGCGGACATCAGGCCGAGGGTGCCCAGGTTATGGAGCAGGCCGGCGGTGTACGCGGTGTCGGCGGATATGCCGGTGACGCGGGCTGCTTCTTCGGAAATCAGCGCGGTGGCCAGGCTGTGGACCCACACCTTGTGCAGCGCTGCCACGCGCATCGAGGAACGCACCATGCGGTTGACTGCGACCATGGTCGCCATGGTCTTGACGCGATCGATGCCCAGCATAATAATGGCCTGCGAGACGCTCTTGACCTCGTGGCGAGCGCCAAAGAGGGCGGAGTTTGCAAAGCGGAGCAATTCCGCGGAGAACGACGGGTCCGTCTTGACCACATCGCCGAGTTCCTTGATGGCCACATCTTCGTTGCCTACCAGAGCGAGGACGCGTTGGGCGATCGCGGGGAAGGGAGGCAAGAGGCGCAGGGCCCAGGGTGCATGCGGGCGTGCTAGCGTTTGGGGCATAACGTATCCTGCCATTTTTATCGGCGGCGAAGGGCAGGGACATTAGGCCGGGGCGCGCCCGGCCCGGCGCACGAGCGTGTGCCACTTGCCATAAAGCCCGCGCTGCTGTATTGTCGTGGTCGTGACGATAACCCGACGCACTATCCTGGCCGCTTTGCCGGCCGCGGCGGCCGCGCAGGCCATGCACGCCCGCACGCAGAACTGGAAGCCCAAACTGGGCGTCCTCTGTGAGTATTCCGACGCCAACCTGGAGTTCGTGAAAGCCGAAGGCTTTACCAGCATGCAACTGCGGCTGAATCCGGACCGATTGGACGATGCCGCCATCGCGGCACTGAAAGACAAGATCCAGCGGTCTGGGATCTACGTTTCCTCTCTGGCGGTCGATGGGAACCACATCGACCCGGATCCCGCCATGCGCGCCCGGCAGAACGAATACGCCGCCAAGTGCATCGAACTGTGCGGCAAGCTGGGCATACCGAATATCGGCGGGCAATCCGGCACGATCAAGGGCCGGCCGCTGAGCGGGCAAGTGGACGAGATCGTGCGCGTCTACACCGAAAAATATTTTCCGTTGTGCGAGAAGCACAAGGTGCGCGTGCTGTGGGAGCCTTATGCCGGCGGGCCGAATATCGCCACGGGGCCGGTGGGGTGGGAGGCGCTGTTCAAGGCTTTTGGAAATAGCCCGTACGTGGGGCTGCAGTTCGATCCTTCGCACCTGATCTGGCAGTTCATGGATCCGGTGGCGGCGGCGCGCGAGTTCGCGGACAAGATTTACGACGTGCATCTGAAGGATACGGAGATTCTGTGGCACGTGGTGCGGCGGGCGGGAATCCAGCCGGTGAATCGCGCGAACTGGTGGCGATTCCGGGTGCCCGGCTACGGCTCGATGGATTGGAAGGGCTTTTTCTCGGTGCTGGCGGAGGTGGGTTATACGGGGGCCATGAACATCGAGAGCGAGGACGAGTTCTTTTATCCGCCCTACGTCGAGCGGAACTTTACGGAGCAGTATAAACGCGGCTTCCGGGTGGCGCACGAGTTTCTGAAGACGCTGGTGCCGCCGGTTACGGCGTAGCTCTATAGATCGCGACGCGAAAAGCAAAGGGGGAGTACAAGCATTGAGCCAGGCATTGCGTCAAACGGGGAGCCTGCGCGACCGGCTGGCGGCCATAGCTTATACGGGCGCGCTCAGCGACATCCTGGACGAGCTAGGGATGCGTGAGCAGGTTCTGCCGCACGAGATCCGTGCGATCCAGCCCGGCCGGACCGTGGCCGGGCGTGCGCTGACGGTGTTGGGCGAGCCGGCGGCAGGTCTCGAGCGCGACGATTATTTCGTGCCGTTTCTGAAGATGTTGGGAGCCATCGAGCCGGGCGATGTGGTGGTGATCCAGGCGAACGACAGCACGGTGGCGCACTTCGGGGAGCTCTCCGCGGAGACGGCCCTGTCGCGCGGCGGCGCCGGGGTGGTGGTGGATGGCGGCGTGCGCGATGTGGAGTGCCTGTTGAAGCTGGGATTCCCGGCGTTCGCGCGGTATACTACGCCGCGAGATATGGTGGGCCGCTGGCGCGTGGTGGATTTCAACGTGCCGATTACGATCGGGGGCACGCGAGTCGTGCCCGGGGACTATGTGTTGGGAGATCGCGATGGCGTGGCGATTATTCCGCGGGAGTTGGCTGAAGTGGCCATTGGCAAGGCTGAAGAGGTCATCCGGGAGGAAAACCAAATCCGGAAGGCGGTGGCGGCGGGTATGCACCCGGTAACCGCGTACCAGAAGTTTGGACGGTTTTGATTGGCTAGATCTCGCCGGGGCGATAGGTGCGGCGCAGGGACGGGAATGCGGCCACTGGCGGCAGAGGAGCCGGCCGGTCCACCGGCCTCTCCAGCACCAGCGACCGCAAATTGGGTATCGGTGCGTTGTTGGCGCGGCTGGGTTTCTCGGAAGGCTGGGCACCTCCGGCGGTGAGATTCTTCAGACCGAAAAGCGCCAATTCGAAGCGATCTTTCACGCCTACCTTCTGGAACAGGCGCGACAAATAAACCTTCACGGTGCCTTCGGAGATCTGTAGGGTGGAGGCTATCTCTTTATTCTTCAGGCCGTGTGACAGGAGGGTGATCAACTGGCCTTCGCGCTGGCTCAACACTACCCGCTTGGCGGCCAGGAAGCTGTCGGTCAGGGCCTTCTCAAACCATAGCTCGCCTTCGTTGACCTTTTGCAGGCACTTCACCTGCAAGTCGGCGGGCAAAGTCTTGCGCAAGATACCGCGCACGCCCAGGCCCATGGCTTGAAACGCAAGTTCGGTAGAAATGGCGTTGACCCATAGCACGAGCTTGGATTCCTGCACCACGCGCTTGATGTCACTAAGGACGCCGAAGGTGACTTCCGGCGTCAGGTCCAGCAGCAGGATATCGGGGGCGCCAGTCTGCAACCGCTCCACCAACTCCTGTATGCCGGAGTACGAACATTCCAGTTGGAACCGGCCTGTGGCCACCAGAACCGCTTCCAGCCCCTTGGCCAGGATAGGCTGATCGCTATATAAGTAAACGCGCGTCATACCGCTTGCGGCCCTGCGGCCTTCTCCTTGAGAATTCCACTCCGGCTGGAATCGCCTTTGCGGGTTGCCTGAATATGAATTGTCACTTTGAAGTGGGCTAGTTGTCAATTGAAATTGAAAAAAAACTTGAGATTCTTTTGAGGGTTGCGCCACAGGGGCCTCCGAAATCGCCCTAACATGCCGCTGGCAAAGCTTCGAAGGGCTATCTCGCAAACTGCTCCTGGGCCCCCGGAAATTAGAATAGGGCCTAGAATTCCCAGCCGTACCTTATCGATAGTTAATTGATACTGAGTGACTCAGGACCACCGGTACACGGGGCCGCTTTCTTATGTCAACTCAGGGTAGTTAACTTCGGGGAGCAGATAGTTATCCCCTATTGACGGTCTTGCGCCTCCGAGGTCCCGCGGTCTAAAGTCTCTTCGTGTACCCGGAAAGCATTTCCAGGATGAATCGCCGCAGCAGCACCCGTGTCGCGGTGCGGCTGACATGCCGCGTAGTTTGGCTGCAGGGCGGCGAGCCGGCCGCGATGTTCACGGAGAATATCAGCCGCGACGGCATGCTGCTCCGGTGGGAGGACTCCTGCGGGCGTCTCCCAAGCCTCGGCGAGATGCTGATCGTGGAGGTGGAGTTGCCCGAGCGGGAAGGTTTCGAGCGGCGCTGTATCCGCTGCCAGACCACGGTGGCGCGCATACACGCGGAGCCGGACGCCGCGTTCACCTGGGTGGGACTGCGGATTCACGCTATGGACTTTCGCGTGGCCCAGGGCGCGCCCGCGCATCGCGAGGCCGTCAATCGCCAAGGGTACGGCAGCCGGATGTTCTAGAGCAAACCATGTCCAACACCAAAACCAACCCGGTGCTACGCATTCTGCCGTCGATGACGGACCTCGCCTTTCTCATGCCGCTGGTCTTCATCTTCATGGGCATGCACGGCGCCAAAACACTGTTGGGCGATGGCGACACCGGATGGCATGTGCGGACGGGCGAATGGATTCTGAGCCACGGCCAGGTGCCGGACAAGGACCTGTTTTCTTATACCCGGACCGGCCATACGTGGTTCGCGTGGGAGTGGCTGTGGGACGTAGCTTTCGCCTGGCTGCATCAGCGCTGGGGAATGGGAGCGGTGGTGTTGGTGAGCGCGCTGGTCATTTGCCTGACTTCGGCTTTAGTGTTCCGGCTGGCGTTCCGCAAGAGCGGGAACCCGCTGATCGCCATGGCGCTCACGTTCCTGGTGATGGCCAGTTCTTCGATTCATTTTCTGGCGCGGCCGCATCTGTTCACGCTGCTGTTCACGGTGGTGTTCTACACCGTCCTGGAACGCGCGCGGGAAAGCAACAACACGCGGCTGTTGTGGTGCCTTCCTTTGTTGACCGTGCTGTGGACCAATCTGCATGGCGGATGGTTCCTTGGAGTGGTTCTGACCGGGCTGTATGGCTGCGGCGAGCTGGCGGCCGGATTGTTCGGCGCAGAACCGGGCGCATGGCGGACGGCGGTAAAGCGCACGCTGCCCTATGCGGTGGTCGCCACGCTGTGCCTGGCGGCCAGCCTGGTAGGGCCGTATACCTATCATCTGCACGTGCATATCTGGGAGTACCTGACGGACTCGTTCCAGCGTGAGCACATCCAGGAGATGCTGCCGCTCAGCTTCCTGAATCCGGCGGCGCGTTATTTCGAAATCATGCTGCTGCTCGGCGGCGCGGCCTGCTTCTGGCATCTGCGCCGCAAGCGTTACACGGAGTGCCTGGTGCTGGTGTTCTTTGCGCACGTGGGGCTGATTGCCTCGCGCAACGTTCCCATCTTCGGGATTGCCGCGGCGCCGGTGCTGGCGCTGGCGATAGCGGAGTGGCTGCAGGCGCTGGAGTACGCGCCGGTTTCCGGATGGCTGCGGAGCCTGGCGCGGTCGCTGCGGGGCATGGGCGATTCGATTGGCGAGATGGAGGGCCAGTGGCGCATACACCTGGCCAGCTTTGCGGCGGTGGCGCTGCTGACCGCGATTCTGTATGCCCCATCGCCTCCCGTGAATTTCCGCGCCCGATTCGACGCCAAGGAATTTCCAGTGAAGGCCGTCGCCAGCCTGGGGGACATTCCGGCCACCAGCCGGATCTTCACCTCGGACCAATGGGGAGATTTTCTGATCTACAAACGGTATCCCAAGAACCAGGTGTTCATCGACGGACGCAGCGATTTTTACGGCTCGCGATTCGTGGAAAAGTATCTGGATATCGTCAATGTCAATTACAACTGGCAGCGGCATTTGAACGAGTACGGAGTGGACACCGTTCTGCTGCAAACCAGCGCGCCGCTGGCCGGCGCACTCAAGGAATCCAGCCGATGGCACGTGGTCTACGACGACGGCGACGCCATTGTATTCCGGACGGGACCACGTCCGGAAAGCACCGAGTTTTCCGCCGTAACCGGCGGGAAAGATCGTGATCGTAAGATCACGAATACCCAACCCAGTGATCGGACGATCACCAAAACCAAAACCTAGGAGAAAGAAACAACAATGACGATGTTATTGCGCAACCTGTGGAATGACGATCAAGGCCAGGACCTGATCGAGTATACGCTTCTGATGGCCTTCGTGGCCCTGGCCTCCGCGGCCCTTTTCATCAACGCGGGTTCCAGTGTCAGCAAGATCTGGAGCGTGGCCAACACCCAACTGAGCACTGCGGCAACTTCCGCGACCAGCTAGCAACGGCGCCAGGGGCGCCTCTACCGGGGTGCTCCTGGCCTTTTTTTGGGGAACGAAGTTAAAGATTATCCGCGGGTGGGAGCGCTCCCGCGGTGGAGAGGCGGCTACTTTTGGGCGGCCGGCTCCGGCAAATGGCTCACGTCTGAAAGGAATTGAGGAATTGAAATGAACCAACGATTCATCTCGGTGTTGATATTCGCTTTTGTGGTGGCCGGCTGCGCCAGTCTGCTGCTTTACCGCCTGACGGTCAGTCACGGCAGCGCCCAAGCGGCGCCGGCGACGACCAAAGCTCTGGTGGCGGCGCGAAATCTGGAACTGGGCGCCATCATCAAGGATTCGGACGTGAAAGATATCGCCTGGCCGGGCCCGCTACCAGCCACGGCCGTCCTCAAGCGTGAAGACATTATCGGTCGCGGCGTTACCACCACCATTTACGACGGTGAGCCCATCCTGGAGAACCGCCTGGCGCCGAAGGGCGCGGGCGGCGGTCTGGCGGCCATGATTCCATCGGGCATGCGGGCCGTGGCGGTGCGCGTCAACGACGTCGTCGGCGTAGCTGGCTTCGTGGTTCCGGGCATGCGCGTGGATGTGCTGATCTCGGGCAACCCGCCGGCCGCCAACAGCCAGACGCAGGGCAGCCTCACGCGCACGCTGCTGCAGAATATCGAAGTGCTCTCCGCCGGACAGGAATTCAAGAAGGACAACGAAGGCAAACCGCTCGGCGTGGGCGTGGTGAACCTCCTGGTCACGCCGGAACAGGCCGAGATGCTGAGCCTGGCGAGCAACCAGACGGTGATCCAGCTGGTGCTGCGGAATCCGCTGGACACCCAGGTGGCCAAGACTCCCGGCACGGCGGTGGTCGAGCTGTTCGCCGTCAACGGCCCCAAAAAGCGGCCGGAGCCGGCGAAGGTCTATGTGCGGGCGCCGAAGCCCGTGCCGCCGCCCCCGCCGCTGCCGGTCGAGGTCAAGGCGGCGCCGCAGCCCTTTGTGATGGAAGTCATCAACGGCGGCAAGAAGAGCGAAACGAAATTCGATACGACTCCGGAGGTTAAATAGATGTCACGCGAAGGCAAATTTTATCTGGCGGCCGCGGCCGGCGCGTTTTGGGCGCTGTCCGGCCAAACGGCCGCACTCACAGCCGCCGAACTTCAAGCCCAGAATGCGCCGCTGGTGGTAACCGTCGGCAAGTCCCTGGTGCTGGACAACGCCATGAATATCCAGCGCATCTCGCTGGCCAACGGCGATCTGGCCGAAGCGGTGGCGGTGAATCCGCGCGAGGTGCTGATCAACGGAAAAATGGCCGGAGAGACGTCGCTGGTGATCTGGCAACAGGGCGGACCCCGGCTCTTGTTTGACCTCACGGTGCGGGCCAACACCAGCAAGCTGGAGAGCGTCCGCGCGCAGCTAGCCAAGGAACTGCCGGGCCAGGACGTCAATGTTTACCTGGAGGGCGAAAACGTATTTGTCCACGGTACCGCAACGGACATGCTGAGCGCCGACCGGGCGGTGGCTATTGCCACCACGCTGGGAAAGCCGGTGAATCTTTTGCATGTGATTACTCCGGCGGAAGAACCGCAGATTCTGCTGAAGGTGCGCTTTGCGGATGTGGATCGCACCTTTAGCTCGAGCCTGGGTTTCAATCTGTTCAGTTTGGGCGCCACCAACACCATTGGCGGAACCACCACCCAGCAGTTTGCGCCGGCCGTGATTGGAATTCCGGGAGGCGGCGCTCCACCCACCGCCACCTTATCTAATGCGCTGAATGTTTTCCTGTTCCGGCCGGACTTGAACCTGGGCGCCACCATTGAGGCGCTGGAATCCAAGAACCTGCTGCAGATTCTGGCGGAGCCGAATGTGATGGCGCTGAACGGCAAGTCGGCGAGCTTTATCTCCGGCGGCGAGTTTCCCGTCCCGGTGGTGCAAGGCGGCGCCAATGTCGGCGCGGTGACCATTCAGTTCCATGAATTCGGCGTGAAGATCAATTTCCTGCCCACGATCACGCCGCGCGGCTCGATCCGGCTGCAGGTGGCGCCGGAGGTCAGTTCGCTCGATTACAGCAACGCGGTGGTGTTGAATGGCTTCACCGTGCCGGCGATCGCCACGCGCAAGGTGCAGACCGAAATCGAGTTGGAGAACGGCCAGACCTTCGCCATCGCCGGACTGCTGAACAACAACTTTAACGAAACCATCGACAAGATCCCGGGACTGGGGAATATTCCGCTGCTGGGAAAGCTGTTCACCAGCCGGGTCCTTTCGAAGAGCAACTCGGAGTTGCTGGTAATGGTGACGCCAGAACTGGTGCGGCCCGTTCCGGCGGGACAAGCGCGCCCCGACTTGCCGATGATCAAACCTTTCCTGAAAGACACGCTGAAAGTACCGCCGCAAACTCCGGGCGTCGACGTCACCGGGCCGGTACCCATGAAACCGCAGCGCGAGACGCTGCCAGTGGAAGAGTTGCAGCAGTTGCAGAAAAAGGACCAAGGTACGGTGCCCGGCAGCGGGCAGCCGACGCTGCTGCTGCCCTTGATGATGAATCCGGCGGGCGGCACTGTGACTCCCCCGGCGGCTCCGCCTAACGGCGCAACCGGAGCCCCGGCGGCTGGAACGGGCACGGGAACAGGTACAGGTCAATAACTCATGTATTCGCTGACGCTAGGTGTAGCGATTGAAACCAAGCAGCTTTGGGATGAAGTGCAGGCTTGCCTGCCGGCGTTGCCCTTGCGCCCGGTCATCGAGCACCAGGATATGTCCAGCATGGGTTCCTTCCTGGAGCGGCTGGAACGCTTGCGCCCGGAAGTCGTGCTGCTGGACGTGGCGTTGGCGCGAGAGCCGCTGAGCGACTTGATCCCCATGATCCGGGCCAAGGCGCCGGACGCCACCATCGTGGCCCTGCATACCACGGCCGATCCCGATGCCATCCTGAGCGCCATGCGCGCCGGGGTGAACGAGTACGTCTATCCCCCGCTCGAGGGCGCCTTGCGCGGCGCCCTGGAGCGCCGTTCCACGGACGGACGGCGGCACAGCGGGATGCGCTGGGGCGGCCGCAGCGTTGGATTCTTCTCCTCCAAGGGCGGATGCGGGGCCACCACCATCGTGTGCCACCTGGCCGTGGAGTTGGGGAAGAGCGGCCAGAAGGTTTTGTTGGCGGACCTGGATCTGGACGCCGGGCTGATCGGTTTCCTGACCAAGGCGAAGCCGGGTTATTCCATCCTGGACGCCGTCAACAATCTGCATCGCATGGACGTAAGTTACTGGAAGGCGCTGGTATCCAACGGCATTCCCGGAGTGGAGATCATCGCCGCGCCAGGCGCCACCGCCGATAAGACCTATCCTCGGCAGGAGCAATTGCGGCAGCTATTCAGCTTCCTGCGGTCGTGCTACGACTTCACCCTGATCGATCTGGGGCGCA
>Ga0181525_10003185_pt1 | contig 13097 bp, 10 predicted proteins | sample PEATcosm2014_Bin_48_FD_121100 | JGI IMG/M metagenome (GOLD analysis project Ga0181525, IMG submission 121100) | Peatland microbial communities from MTU Mesocosm Facility, Houghton, MI, USA - PEATcosm2014_Bin06_10_metaG | ecosystem: Environmental > Terrestrial > Soil > Wetlands > Peat | place...
CGGCGTTCGCGGGGGCGGGAGCGACCGTGGCAATCGGCGGGACCGGCGCGTCGACGACCGGGATCTCGTCGCAGGACATCCCGGCGCCGCATGACAACGTGCCGGGCAGCGGGGCCTCGGGCCTCAATCAGGTGAAGGTCGCGGACCGGGTCAAGCCGGGCCTTGTCGACATCATCTCGACGCTCAAGTACGACAGCGAGACAGCCGAGGGCACCGGGATGATCTTGTCTTCCACCGGCCTGGTGCTGACCAACAACCACGTGATCGACGGGGCCACGAGCGTGGTCGCCAAGCTGGTCGACTCCGGGAAGAGATACCGGGCGCAGGTGGTGGGCTACGACGACACCGACGACGTCGCGCTGCTCCAGCTGCAGAACGCCTCCGGCCTGGCCACCGTGAACTTCGGCAACTCAGCGCAGGTCAGCCTGGGCACCGCGGTGCTCGCGCTTGGCAACGCCGAGGGACGGGGCGGCGCGACGCCCGCGCCGGGGATCATCAACGCGCTTGACCGGTCTATCCAGGCCAGCGACCAGGGCTCTGGCACGACCGAGTACCTGTACCACATGATGCAGACCAACGCCGCGATCCAGCAGGGCGACTCGGGCGGCGCGCTGGCCAACAACGCCGGCCAGGTGATCGGGATGATCACCGCCGCGGATACCGCCAGCCCCGGGACGCTTGGGAACACGATCGGCTTCGCCATCCCCATCAACAGCGCGCTGGGAATCGCCAGGCAGATCGCCGCCGGGGAGGGCAGCCCGACCGTGTACATCGGGGTGCCGGGCTTCCTCGGCGTGGAGGTCGCGCAGAGCAACAGCTCGAGCCCGCGGCAGCAGGCCATCGACGAGCAGGGCACCGGCAACGTCGGCCGCCACCGCGGCAGCAGCGCGGCGTGCCTGGTCGGCGGCGAGCAAACCGCGGTGCCCGCGACCATCGCGCCGGCCGGTACCGGGGTGCTCATCCTCGGCATCCTGTGCGGCACCGCGGTCGACTCGCATGGCCTGGCGCCGGGTGACGTGATCACCTCGGTGGACGGCCACGCCGTCACCACTCCGGACTCGCTGACCGGCATCACGGCCAGGTACCACCCGGGCGAGGTCGTGTCGGTCGGCTGGGTGGGCCTCGGCGGCGAGAAGCACACCACCTCGATCACGCTCGGCACCGGCCCGGCGAGGTAAGGACAGCCAGGAGCGCAGGCGGGTCTCGCACTCGGCGATCTTGGGGATCTCCACGTACTCACCTGGGGTGTGCGCGATCTCGGAGATGCCGGGACCGTAGTTCACCGCGGGGATGCCGAGGGCGGCGAACCTGGCCACGTCCGTCCAGCCGAGCTTGGCGGTCGGCGGCTGGCCGCCGACCGCGGCCACGAACGCCGCCGCGGCGGGATGGCCGAGGCCCGGCCGTGCACCGTCCGCGACGTCGAGGACCGTGACCTGCCAGGACGAGAACAGCGACCGCAGGTGCTGCGCCGCCTGCGTCCCGTCGAGATCGGGCGCGAACCGGTAGTTGACGGTGACCACGCACTCGTCGGGAACCACGTTCCCGGCCACCCCGCCGCGGATGGCGACCGCGTTCAGGCCCTCGTGGTACCGCAGCCCTTCCACCTCGGGTTCCCTGGGCGGGTAGCCGCGCAGCAGGTCGAGGATGGCGCCGGCCTGGTGGATCGCGTTGCGACCCATCCAGGAGCGGGCGGTGTGCGCCCGCTGGCCGACGGCGGTGATGTCGGCCCGCAGCGTGCCCTGGCAGCCCGCCTCGACCAGCGCGGACGTCGGCTCGAGGAGCACCGCGAAGTCGCCGGCCAGCAGGTCCGGTGCACGGCGGCTGAGCCGCAGCAGCCCGTTGCGTTCGGCCGCGACCTCCTCGCCGTCGTAGAACACGTAGGTAACATCCCTGGCCGGCGCGGTGACCGTGGCGGCGAGCCGGAGCTGCACGGCGACACCTGACTTCATGTCCGTGCCGCCGCAGCCGAACAGCCGCTGGCCCTCGAGGCGGGACGGCAGGTTGCCCGCCACCGGCACCGTGTCGACATGCCCGGCGAGGATCACCCGTTCCGGCCTGCCGAGCATGGTCCGCGCCACGACCGTGTTGCCATCGCGGTACACGTCCAGGTGCGGCAGCGCCCGCAGCGCGGCCTCGATGGCGTCCGCGATCGGCTCCTCATCGCCGCTGACCGACGGCATGTCGACCAGCCAGGCCGTCAGCGCCGCCCCGTCAAGGTCCAGGTCGAGATCCAGCACCCGGCCAGCTTAGGCGGTGGCACGGGAGCCCTGGGGCCGGGGCTGCATGGCCTTGGCGGCGTAGCGCAGCGCGGACAGGATCACCGCCACCGAGGGGCGGCGCACGCTCGCCGTGCGCGCCACCGCGTGGATGTCCCTGGCCAGGTCGAGGCCGTGCGGCAGCTCGCGTACCGCCACCCGGCGCTCCCCCGCGGCCACGGCGAGCCTGGGCAGGATCGCGATGCCGATGCCGCGCGCCACCAGGCTCACGATCGTGGACATGCCCTCGAACTCGGACAGTACCGGCGGCGCCACGCCCACCGCGGCCAGCATCCGGTCGACGGCCTGCCTGGACGCCTCCCCCGCCGGGGCGGCCAGCCACGGATCGAACCGCAGCGCGCGCAGGTCCACCGGCTGGCCGGGGTCGGCTGCCCGGTGCGCCCTCGGCACCACGAGCGCGAGCCGGTCGCGGATCAGGTGGTAACAGGTCAGGATCGAGCCGCCGGACTCGACCTCCTCGGCCAGGCGGCTGGTCCAGTCGTCCACGATCGCCACGTCCACCTCGCCCGAACGCACCTGGCGCAGCCCTTCGCGCGCCTGGGTCTGCCGCAGCACCAGCGCCAGGCTGGGGTGGGTGCGCAGGCTGCGGGCGAGCGCGGGCGCGAACGCGACGGCCGCGGAGGGGAACGCGGTCACCACCACCCGCCCGGCCGGCTCCTGGGCGCGGGCGGAAAGGTCGGTCTCCGCCTCCTCCACCATGGCCAGGATGCGCTCGGCGTGGCCGGCCAGCCGCCGCCCCGCGTCGGTCAGCTCGGCCCGGCGGGCGGACCTGTCGAGCAGCGCGATGCCCGCTTCCCGCTCGAGCGCGGCCAGTTGCTGTGACACCGCCGAAGGGGTGTAGCCGAGCACCGCGGCGGTCCGCGCGATGCTCCCGCGAGCAGCGAATTCTTGCAGCAAGCGCAGCCGATGCAGATCGAGCATAAGAGAATCTTAGTCTCAGCAATAGAGATCAGCGCTTGCGCTAATGGTATTTCCGAAGCAGACTTTGAGCAGATACCGACAGGTTGTCGAAGCTTGGGGGGGTTCAGGCCCGCAGCAGCCTCGATGACCGCATTCATCCACTAATTCCCGCAGCTAGGAGCGCCAGCTTCCGTGGCTATCAGCGTCGCGCCTGGGCGACCTCTTCCGTCCGCGTACCCCGACACAGAACCCGACTCTGGCCCCCGGCTGGCGCCGCCGGGCCGCTCCTGCCTCGGCCCCGCCACGATCCCGGTGTCCGCCACGCTCGCCGCCAACGAGGTGATGGACGCGCGGCGCAGGCGCGGCGAGCCCGTGCTGGCGATGGGGTTCGGCGAGGCGGGGCTGCCCGCGCACCCGCTGCTGCGGGACGCGCTGAGCCGCGCAGCCGGGTGCACGAGCTACGGCCCGGTGGCAGGCCAGGCCGCGCTGCGGCAGGCGGCGGCCGGCTACTGGAGCAGGCGCGACCTGCCGACCGAGCCCGACGCGGTGGTAGCCGGGCCGGGCAGCAAGGCGCTGCTTTTCGGCCTGGCCGAGGCGATCGGCGGCGACGTCGCGGTCACCCAGCCCAGCTGGGTGAGCTACGCCGCGCAGGCAAGCCTGGCCAGGCGGGTGGCCCATTTCGTGCCGGGCAAGGGCGGGGTGCCCGACGCCGACGAACTCGCCCGGACGGTGCGCGAGGCGAAGGCGGCCGGCCGCACCATCCGCTCGGTCATCGTCACGCTGCCCGACAATCCGACCGGCACGCTGGCCTCGCCCGCCGCCGTCCGCGCGCTCGGCGCGGTCGCGGACTCCTGCGACCTGGTCATCATCTCCGACGAGATCTACCGGGATCTGCTGCACGACGATGACGCCGTCCACCCCAGTCCCGCCCTTCTTTATCCAGAACGAACGGTGGTTACCACCGGCGTGAGCAAGAATCTCGCCCTGGGCGGCTGGCGGCTCGGGGTGACCCGGCTGCCGGATGGGTGGCTCGGACGGGAACTTCGCGCCCGGCTGATCGGCATCGGCAGCGAGATCTGGTCGGCCCCGGCCGCGCCGGTCCAGCAGGCGGCCGCGCTCGCGTTCGACGAGCCGCCCGTGCTGGTCCAGCGCGTGGCGCTCAGCCGCAGGCTGCACGGCTGCGTCGCGCGCGCGGTCGCGCACCGCTTCGCCGCCGCCGGGGCGCGGGTGCCCGCGCCGCAGGCCGCCTTCTACGTGTACCCGGACTTCTCGCCGCTTGCCGACCTGCTGCTGCGGCGGCACGGCATCGCGACCGACGAGGGCCTTGCCGACCTGCTGCTGCGCGAGCACGGAGTCGGGGTACTGCCGGGCAGCGCGTTCGGCGAGGAGCCCGCGCGGCTGCGGCTTCGGGTGGCCACCGCGCTGCTCTACGGCGACACCGAGGACCAGCGGATCACCGCGCTCGGCGCCGCCGACCCGTGCTCGCTGAGCTGGATCGCGGCGTCCCTTGACCGGCTCGAAGAGGTCCTGTCAGAGCTGACAGGCCGACGGTAAGCGCGCCCGGGTCTGGACCGGGGCCGGCAGGCCGCCGCCGGGGGGACGGAGGTCTACCGGGATGCAGCGTTCGGTGGCCGCGCGGCCAGCACCAGCACCGCGACGTCGTCGTGCGGCGGCCGGTCGGCGAAATCGTGGACGGCGGCCCGGATCCGGTCGGCGATGGCACCGGCGGGCAGCCCCGCCCATCCGCTGATCAGCCGGGCCAGTCCGCCGTCGTCGTCGAGCTGGCGGGCGCCGTCGGTGCGCTCGGTGACGCCGTCGGTGACGCAGATCAGCACGTCGCCCGGGGCCAGTTCGGCCGCGTCGGCGCGGTAACCGGTATCCGGCATGACGCCCAAGAGCAACTGCGGCTCGCCCGCCGACTCGACCTGGCCGGTCGCGCGCAGCAGCAACGGCAGCGGGTGACCCGCCGAGGCCAGCCGGAGCCGTGCCCCGCCGCCGTCCAGCGGAACGATCTCCACGCAGAGCATGCTGAGGAACCGGTCCGGCGCGTAGTCATCGGCCACCGCCCGGTTGAGCCGGTCGAGGACCGCGTTCACGCCGTGCCCGTCGCGGGCGAGCAGGCGGGTCGCGTGGCGGGCCAGCCCGGTGACGGCGGCAGCTTCCGGGCCGTTGCCGCAGACATCGCCGAGTACCAGGCACCACCGGTCCGCCCCGGCCTGGAAGAGATCGTAGAAATCGCCGCCCGCCGCGCAGTTGGCGACGGCGGGCTCGTAGAGAACGCTCGACTCGAACCCGGGAACGTCGTCAAGCTCGGCCGGCCGGAGAGACTGCTGCAGGACCCGGCTGGTCGCCGCCTCCTGCCGGTGGCTGCGAGCCCGGTCCAGGGCGAACGCGATCCGGCGGCTCAGGTCATCGAGCAGCCCGGCCAGGCTCGGCTCGGCCAGCACCGTCTCTTCGTCCAGGAGCATCGTGCCGAGCCGCTGCGTGCCGTAGACCAGCGGAAACTCGGCCGCTCGGGACCCGTATCCGGTGCTGGAGGGGCGGAGGCTGGCCGACGCCTGTAGTGCCTCCAGGTTGGCGCGCAATGGCCCGAGCATGCGCTCATCGGAGTGCCAGACGTGTGCCAGCCTGGTCGATCCCTGGTCATCGACCAGGTAAAACGCGCACCATTGGGCGATACGGGGGACCATGAGCATCGCGCTGAGCATGGTGATGTCCTCGGCGTCGGTGGCGCCGGCCAGCAGGCTGTCCACCTCGGCGAGGAACGCCGCCGAACGCTCCCGGTCCCCGGCCCGCTCGGCCAGCCACAGCCGCTCGAGCACGACGGCTATATCGTCCGCGGCCCGGCGCAGGGATCGCGTGGTCTGCTCGCTGAACCGCTCAGGTTCCCTGGCCGCGACCACGATCAGCCCGATGACGAATCCGCTGGCGATAAGCGGCGTCGTCGCCAGCGAGCGCCACGGGTAGCCCAGCAGGTCGGGCACCGGATCCTGCTCACCGTCCATGTCGCCGTACACCGTGGGCGTCCGGGCCAGGTCGAGTGGGCCGCCGGCCGGCACCAGCGCGATCCGGGGCTGGTGCAGATCACCGGCCCCGGCCACCACCACCAGCCGGAGCGGGTGGTCGCCGGCCCGCAGGATGCAGGCGGTGTCGGCACCGGTGGAGGCCCTGATCAGCTCGAGCGTCCGGTCCAGGAAGCCGCCGCTCAGCGCGGAGTTCGCGAGGATCCGGGCCAGCTCTCGCTGGCCCTGCCGTCCTGCGGCGCTGGTAGCGGGGCACATCCGAGAAGCCGCCGGGCCGACCGCGGCGGGCGCGGGCTCGGGCGGAACGGTCATCCGGATGTTGCGCGGCACTGTAGCTCACCCCTCCGATATCCGCGATTGTGGCATGAAGACAAGCACGGGAGTGACAGAATGACTACATCCAAGTACAACTAGTTATCTAGGCAGGTTTCACTGATGGCCGATTTGCCCGGGGGCCTGCCGGACATGGCCGCAAGGACGACGACCTCGCTGTCGCACTCTCTGCGACTGGCCTGGCAGTTGCGGGCGCGCTCGGTTGAGCTCCGCGACCACCTCGCCGAGCTGCGCCGCTGGCGCGCCGACCTGGACCAGAGGGTGAACCTGCTCAGCGTCTCCGCCCAGCACAGATCCGAGTCGCTGGCACACTTGTCGCACGAGTTGCGGACGCCGCTGAACAGCATGCTGATCCTGGCCGGCCAGCTGGCCGACAACCCGGACGGCAACCTGTCCGAGGCGCAGACGCAATCCGCGTCGGCTATCCACCGGCTCGGTACTGACCTGCTGCGGATCATCAACGATGTCCTGGAAATGGCAAAGATCCAGGCCGGCCGGCTGGAGGCGCAGCCGGGTCCGGTGCCGGTCGCTCGGCTGGTCCAGGATGCGGAAGCGGCCTTCCGGCCGGCCGCCGAGCACAAGGGGCTGCGCCTGGTCGCCGAAGTGTCGCCGGAGGTGTCCGCCGAGCTGTACACCGACGAGCATCTCGTCCAGCGGGTCCTGCGTAACCTGCTCGCCAACGCGGTCAAGTTCACGCCTTGCGGCGCCATCCGCATCAAGGTCAGCGCGGCCGAGCCGGTGCCGGGCACCACCCCCGAGGTCTGCTTCGCGGTCAGCGACACCGGCATCGGGATCTCGCCCCACCTGCACAAGCTGATCTTCGAGCCGTTCCGCCAGGCCGACTCCGGCACCACCCGTACCTACGGCGGCACCGGACTCGGACTGGCGATCAGCCGCGGCGTCGCCAGCCGGCTCGGCGGTACGGTCAGCGTCGAGAGCGCCCCCGGCACGGGCAGCACGTTCACACTGCGGATACCCGCTCCCCTCGGGATGACGGGAGCGGACGGGGCGACTTCGGCACCCTCGGACACACAGGTACTGTCGGCGTCGGCCGAGGCCGACCAGGGTGGTGAGACGCTCGCCCGGTGGCGCGCGCGGCCGGCCTGCCGTCCGCTGCGGGGCGCGACGATCATCGTGGTCGACGTTGACATCGGCAACGTGTTCGCGCTGGCCCAGTTCCTCGGCGAGCTGGGCATGCGGGTCAGGTACGCGGAGAACGGCCGCGAGGCAATCGTGCGGCTCGGGCGTTACCCGGACACGGCGGTGATCCTGATGGACATCGCGGCGGCGGATACCGAGGGCTACTTGGCCATCGAGGCCATCCGGGCCGCGCCTGGCCGCGAGAACTTGCCGATCATCGCCCTGACCAGCCCGGACGAGACAACCGAGGACCCGGTCAGCCGCGGAGCCTCGGCCAGCCTCCCCAAGCCGGTAGACCTGGATGACCTGCTCGAGGTGATGGGTCGGCTGCTGGACCGGGCGCCGGCCCGGGAGGCGCGACCATGACCGTGGTCCGCCCGCGGGTCCTGCTCGTGGACGACATGGACGACAACCTCTGCGCGCTTGAGGTGATCCTGCGGCCGCTGGACCTGGACCTGGTCCGGGCCGACTCCGGCCAGGAAGCCATGAAGGCGCTGCTGCGGGAAGATTTCGCGCTGATCCTGATGGACGTCGTCATGCCCGGCATGGACGGCTTCGAGACGGCTGCCCGGATCAAGCGCCTCAGCCAGACCAGGGACGTGCCGATCATCTTCCTCAGCGCCTATGACCGCACCCCCGAATACGTTTTCCGCAGCCGCTCGGTCGGCGCCGCCGACTACCTCACCAAGCCGTTCGACCCCTGGGTGCTGCGCGTGAAGGTGGAGGCGTTCATCGGCCTGGGCCAGCGGCCTGACGGCACCGGGCTCGTTCCCGCCGCGCGTCCGCCCGGCCGCACCGGGATCCTGGCCGACCTCGGGGCCTGCCTGAGCCGCCTGGAGACCACGGTTCCCCGGCTGGAAGGCGGCCTGGCCGGGGCCTCTCGGGTCGAGCTCGCCGGGATCGCCGCCGAGCTCGCAGGCCAGGTCCGCGACCTGCGGACCGCGGTCGACGCCCTGACGGGCGCGCGGCAGGCCGGCGATGACCTCGGCCCGGCCGTGCCTTCTGCGCACCGTTCGCGCGGGTTAGCCGGCGGCCGACCGGCTCGGTGATCCGGCCCTCGCGATCCAGCCGGGGCGTGGCGGGTTGGTGGCCGGCGCGCGGCTTGGGCGAGATCAGAGGGCCAGAGTCTTCATGGGGGCCAGGTCGGGGCGCTTGGGGGGGAGGTCGTCGCCGGAGGAGGTGCCGTGCAGGCGGCGGTTGACCCAGGGCACGGCGAACTGCCTGGCCCACAGGAGGTCCTGGCGGCGGGCGGTCAGCCAGGCGGCAGTTGGACGCGGGGCCATGGCTGGGCGGGCCGACGCCAGCGGGACGCGCCAGTCCTCGGGCTCGGAGACGCCTAGGATCTCGCAGGTGCGCAGGGCCACCCGGCGGTGGCCCTCCGGGCTGAGGTGAAGGCGGTCCTGGCTCCACATCCGCGCGTCGGCCAGGACGCGCATGGACCACAGGTCGACCAGGTCGGCGCCGCGCTCATCGGCGATGCCGCGCAGGTGCATGTTGTAGGCGGCGATCCGCCCGCGCAGCAGGCGGATCACCGGGAAGACACGCGGGTCGAAGCCGGTGAAGATGACCACGCGGGAGCCGGCCGCCTGCAACCGGGCGACGCCGACGTCGAAAGGGGCGGCGAGGGTGTCCACGTCCGTGCCGCGCAGGATGTCGTTGCCGCCCGCTGCCACGCTCACCAGGTCCGGGGCCATGTCGATGGCCCTGGGCAGCTGTTCGGCCATGACCTCGGCAAGCAGCTTGCCGCGGACGGCCAGGTTCGCGTACCGGAACCCGGGTACCCGCGTGGCCAGGGCCTCGGCCACCCGGTCGGACCAGCCGCGGAACGTACCGTCCGGGAGCGGGTCATTGAGCCCTTCGGTGAAGCTGTCGCCGATCGCCACGAAGGAACCAATGTCGCTTGTCAGGTCACGTTCCCGCATCCATCCCATGATGCCATCGCGGACCGACCGCCTCGATCAGTCGGGGAGGGGGGCTGCGTGCGGCGGGGAGGAGAGCGGGCAGACTTGGGGCCATGGCCGACGTAGTGCGCTACCTCGAGGTGCCGACGCCCGCGTTTCTTTTCGACCTGGACGGGACGCTGATCGACAGCGTGTACCAGCACGTCATCGCCTGGCGGGCGGCGCTGGCCGGGATCGGCATCGACCTGTCGGTGTGGCGGATCCACCGGCGGATCGGGATGAGCGGCGGGCTGTTCGTGCACGCGCTGCTGCGCGAGACCGGGCGGTCGCTGTCCAAGGAGGACATCGAACTGCTGCAGGAGGCGCACGCGGCGGAGTACCGGGCGCAGATGGACTCCGTCAGCGCGCTACCCGGCGCGCGCGAGCTGCTCGGCGCGCTCACCGACGCCGGGGTGCGGTGGGCGATCGCGACCAGCGGGCGCTCGGCTACCGCGCGCCCCGCGCTCGGGCTGCTCGGGCTCGGCGAGAACACCCCGATGGTGACCAGGGACATGGTGCGGCACGCCAAGCCGGACCCCGACCTCTTCCTCGCCGCGGCGGCCGAACTCGGCGTGGACCCGCGGAACACGATGGTGGTCGGCGACAGCGTGTGGGACCTGCTCGCGGCGCGGCGCGCCGGGGCGCTGGGGGTCGGGCTCATGTCCGGCGGGTACGGGCGGGAGGAGCTCGAGCGGGCCGGGGCTTACCGGGTGTACGCCGACCCGGCCGAGATGCTCGCCAGGATCGACGAACTCGGGGTCCGGACGGACTGACGAGCCCGGGGCGCCGGCCACCGTCCTACGCCAGGAGCTGGCATTCCTTCCGCATCACCGGCACCACTGTCCTCCAGGTCACCGCTTACGTAGCGCCGACGTGATTTTTTGGTGACCTCGACGTTAGGACCTCGACAGGACGGACGCGCGCGGTCGCGAATAGAGGTTATATGGATGGGTAAGCGGTCACGGGGCGCTGTCTTACGACGGCGGCCGGTGTTGTGGTTCGGGAGGCGAGTTAAGGTGCCCGGGGTGCGTCGAGTCGTTGTTGGCGTGCATGGGACAGTAGGGAGCCTGCAGGCGCTGCGGTACGCGGCGGACGAGGCCAGGCAACGGAACGTCCCGCTGGTGCCGGTCATCGCGTGGGTCCCGCCGGGGGGAGACCTCGCCGAGCGGCGGCATTCCTCGCCGTACCTGCGCAAGCTCTGGCGCGACGCCGCGTGGGAGCGGCTTTGGGCCGCGTTCGACGACGGGCTCGGCGGGGTTCCCGCCGACCTGCGGGTCGAGGCGCGGGCGGAGCGCGGCGAGGGCGGTCCGGTGCTCGTCGACGTCGCCAACCAGTCGGACGACCTGCTGGTCATCGGGACCGGCAGGCGCAACAAGCTGCGCCGGATGCTGCGCTCCTCGGTGGGGCGCTACTGCCTGGTGCACGCTAGGTGCCCGGTGCTCGCGGTGCCGCCGTCGGCGCTGATGGACGAGATGAGCCATGGCCTGCGTGCCTGGCACATCCGGCGGCACGCGCTCATCCCGGACGCGCCGGAGACTCCCGGGGCCTGAGGCCTCGCAGGCCGGAGACCCCCGCGGGCTGAGGCTCGCAGGCCGGTGGTGCCTGCGGGCTGAGGCTCGCATGGGTTCTGTTAGGAACCTGAAGGCGAGCGCATGAGTCGCGTAAGGGTGTCTTTCCCTGGTTGGCCGCTGATCTTTTACTGAGGTTTGCCTGCGGCTCGCTGGTGCCCGGGCGAGCACATCACCAGCGGCATATCACTAGGAGTCGTCGTGTGGGACCTGTTCTACGTCGGCCTGACGATCGTCGTCTTCGCCGTGCTGCTCCTCATCTTGAAGGGGATCGAGACCTTTGAGCGTTGAGAACTGGATCGGCCTGATCGGTGGCGTCCTGCTGACGATCTACCTGTTCGTGGCCCTCGTCCTTCCCGAGAGGTTCTGATGAATTCCACGGCTGCCGGCTGGCTGCAGTTCCTGCTGCTGGTCGCCGCCCTGGCGGCCTGCTACGTGCCGCTCGGCAACTACATCGCGCGCATCTTCACCGATTCCAAGCACTGGCGGGTGGAGCGCGCCGTCTACAAGCTGACCGGGGTCGACCCGGACGCCGACATGAGGTGGACCGTCTACGTCCGCTCCATCCTGGCGTTCTCGCTCGTCTCCGTGCTGTTCGTGTACCTGGTCGAGCGGACCCAGCACTGGCTGTTCTGGGCGGTGGGGATGGCCAACGTCACGCCGGACACGGCGTGGAACACCGCGGTCTCGTTCACCACGAACACCAACTGGCAGAACTACGCCGGCGAAGCCACCATGAGCTACCTCACCCAGCAGGGCGCCCTGATGGTGCAGCAGTTCTTTTCTGCCGCGGTCGGCCTGGCCGTCGCGATCGCGATGATCCGCGGCTTCACCAGGTCCCGGACCGACCGGCTCGGCAACTTCTGGGTGGACGTGACCCGCGGGACGATCCGGCTGCTGCTGCCGATCGCGGTCATCGGCTGCATAGTCCTGATGGCCGGCGGGGTGATCGAGAACCTGGCCAGCTACCACACAATCACCACGCTGGCCGGCGGCCACCAGACCATCCCCGGCGGCACGGTGGCGTCGCAGGAGGTCATCAAGGACCTGGGCAACAACGGCGGCGGCTGGTTCAACGTCAACTCGGCCCACCCGTTCGAGAACCCGAACCCGTTCACGAACATCTTCGAGATCTTCCTGCTGCTGCTGATCCCGTTCGCCACGCCGCGGGCGTTCGGCAAGATGGTCGGCGACAACAAGCAAGGCTACGCGCTGGTCGCCGCCATGGTCATCATCTGGGCGTGCGCGGTCGGCGGGATCAGCTTCTTCGAGACCCACCTGGGTACCGCCGGAGCCGGGCCGCAGCTCGCGCACGGCGCGATGGAGGGCGTGGAGGTGAGGTTCGGCCAGCCCGGGTGCTCGTTGTTCGCGTCGTCCACCACGGTCACCTCGACCGGCGCGGTCGACTGCTTCCATGATTCGCTGACGCCGTTCGGCGGCGGTATCGCGCTGTTCGACATCGCGCTCGGCGAGATCGCGCCCGGCGGGATCGGGGCCGGCATGTACGGCATCCTGGTGCTGGCCATGGTCACCGTGTTCGTGGCCGGGCTGATGGTCGGCCGGACGCCGGAGTACATCGGCAAGAAGATCCGGCCCGCCGAGATGAAGTACGCGTCGCTGTACTTCCTGACGCTGCCGGTGGTGATCCTGACCATGGCAGCGATCGCGATCGGCACGCACTGGGGCCAGAGCGCGATCGACAACCCAGGCCCGCACGGGCTGACCGAGATCGTGTACGCGTACGCCTCGCAGGCCAACAACAACGGATCGGCCTTCGCCGGCCTGGGCACCGGGGCCACGTTCTACCAGATCACCGGCGGCATCACGATGCTGCTCGGCCGGTTCGCGCCGGAGATCTTCGCCCTCGGCCTGGCCGGGTCGCTGGCTAGACAGGCACCGGTGCCGGCCAGCGCCGGA
>Ga0181525_10003186_pt1 | contig 13095 bp, 9 predicted proteins | sample PEATcosm2014_Bin_48_FD_121100 | JGI IMG/M metagenome (GOLD analysis project Ga0181525, IMG submission 121100) | Peatland microbial communities from MTU Mesocosm Facility, Houghton, MI, USA - PEATcosm2014_Bin06_10_metaG | ecosystem: Environmental > Terrestrial > Soil > Wetlands > Peat | place...
CGGAGATGTAGGAATTCTTGATGGTCACGTTCCGGCAACTGTCCACATCAATGCCGTCGGTGCTGGGCGCGCGGGCCGGCTCGCGGATGTCCACGTTTTTCACCAGCACGCCGGTGCAGCGGAACAGGTGCATGTTCCAGAAACCCGATTCGCGCAACGAAATCCCGCTTACCTGCACGTCCTTCGAGTCCCGGATAAAAATGTTCCGTGGGCGCTTCACGTCGAGATTCGTGGTGAGGCGGTTCGTCCGGAATGCCTGCCCAAATGCATCCCAGAACGGTTTGCCGCCGCCGGCAATCGTGCCGCTGCCCGTGATGCGGAGATGGTCCACGTTGCTCGCATTCACCAGCGCGGGAATCCAGACCACAAAATGCCCCTCGATGCGCGTCTCCAACTCCGGATAATCCCCGATGCTCGTGGAACCCTTCAGCACCGCGCCCTTGTCCAGATGCAGGTTCACTCCCGGCTTGAGATAGATCGCCCCGGATAGAAACTCGCCCCTGGGAATAACCAGCGTCCCTCCGCGGTTCGTAGCCAGCGTATCAATCGCGTTCTGGATGGCGGCTGTGTTGAGCGTTGCGCCGTCGCCCACCGCGCCCGTTGCCACGATGGACAACTGCCTTGCCGTCGCCGGTGCGACAGGGAGAAGCAGAACGAGAAACACCGGTAGAATGATGAAGTTCCAAGACTTATGTGAAGAAGATTTGGATTCGACGGGCATAACCGGATTTGCCGGACACGTGTCATTTCACCGGGTGGACGGTCTTTTTCGCGGCGCGGTTCTGGAAGAGTTGGTCGGCCAGCACGCCGATGAGCACCACCGCGCCCATGACGGCGAAGTTGAGCGAGCTGGGGATGCCGAGCAGGTTGACGAGGTTTTGCAGCACCAGCAGCAGCGCCGTGCCGATGAGGATGCCGATGATGGAGCCTTCGCCGCCGCGCAAGCTGCATCCGCCCAGCACCGCCGCCGCGATGCCGTAAAGTTCGTAGAAATTCCCGTGGGTCGAGGGCGTGACGGAGTTCGTGTAAAAGGCGAACAGGATGCCCGAAATGCCCGTGAGCAGCCCGGCCACCACATAGCTGCCGGCGATGATGACCCGCGTGTTGACTCCGGAGAAGCGCGTGGCCTCCTCGTTGCGCCCCACGGCGAACAGGTAGCGGCCATAGACCGACCGGTGCAGCACCACCCACATGATGACGGCGATGATGATGAGGAAAATGAAAGGCATCGGGAGTCCCACGTTCGAACTCCACCATGGGGGCGGGCTTGGAGGCATGTTTGGCGGTGTTATTGGTGGAGGTGGCGGGAACTTTCCGCTGGCGAGCCACTGCAGCGTCTTGAATCCTTCCGCCTCGCCAAAGCCCTTGGTGGTGTCGCTGGCGATGAACCGCGCGATGCCGCGATAAAGCAGGAGGCCGCAGAGCGTCACGATGAACGGCTGCATCTTGAATTTCGTAATGAGGACGCCGTGCGCGAGGCCGAGCAGCATCGGCACTGCCAGCGCGAACAGGACGGCCAGCGGCCACGGCAAATGCCAGTCGGTCAGCGCGATCACCAGCAGCATGCCGTTGAGCGCGATCATGGAGCCGATGGAGAGGTCAATGCCGCCGGTGATGATGACGAGGCCGACGCCGATGCTGAAGATGCCGAACAGGCCGATGAGGTTGGCGGTGTTGGCGAGGTTGGCCTCCGAGAAGAAGCGCGGGTTTTCAAAGCCCGTCACGGCGCACAACAGGACCAGCAGGACAAATATGCCGAGTTCTTTTTTCATTGTTTAACCGCGAATTGACGCGAATTGACGCAAATATTCTTTCTGTTTTTAACTGCAAATTGATGCCAGTGGACGCGAATGTTCTTTCCTTTCATCGGCACCAGTCATCGGTTGCCGTCCCTTGTCGAGGACAATCCGTTCCCATTCAAGTTTGGCACGCTTGAAATTGAGAATCACTCCGACTTTGTGGCCGGTGATTTTCAAGTAGTTCAGCATTTGTCCCCGTTCGTGATCCGTGATGGTATCAATCACCTTGGCGTCCACCACCACTGCACTGAACGCAATCAGGTCGGGCACGTATTCTCCCACCTTGACCTGCTTGTAAGTGATGTCGAAACCCGGCTGCTGAACGAGTGGAATGCCGTGCAATCCAAACTCAACGACCAACGCATTTTCGTAGGGTTTTTCATGCAAGCCGTGTCCAAGTCCGTTGAGCACCTCGATCGCCGCCCCGACGATGCGATAGACCTCGTCTTTCAGCAAAAGTTCGGTGCCTGTATTCATAATTCGCGTTCATTAGCGGTTGCAAAGGCCGGTTTCGCGGCGGAAATCTGTTTGCCGACGGCGAGCTGCATCACGTTCTGCTCGTTGCAGTCGGCGCGGTCCAGCACGCCGGTGATCCGGCCTTCGTGCATCACGGCGATGCGGTCGCTCACGTTCAAAATCTCCTCCATGTCGCTGCTGATCATCAGGATGACCGCACCGTTGTCGGCCAGCTCGCGCATGAGCCGGTAAATCTCCGCCTTGGCCCCGACGTCAATGCCGCGCGTTGGCTCGTCGAAAATCATCACGCGCGGCGTCATGGCCAGCCATTTGCCGAGGACGACCTTTTGCTGGTTGCCGCCGCTCAAGTTCAGCACGCGGGTCTCGACGCCGGGCGTCTTGATGCGCAGGGAGTCCACCTGCTTTTGGGACACGTCGTTCTCGCGCTTGCGCTGGATGAGTCCGAAACGGGTGAAGTTTTGCAGCGAGGGCAGGGTGACGTTTTCGCGGACGGACATCTCGACGACGAGGCCCTCCGTGCGGCGGTTTTCGGGCACGAGATAAATGCCCGCGTCAATCGCGGCACGCGGTGTTTCGATGGGAACCAGTTTGCCGTCGAGAAAAACCTTCCTGTCGGGTGAACTGTCGAGTCCGGTGATGGATTTGGCGATTTCCGAACGTCCCGCGCCGACCAGCCCGGCGAAGCCGAGAATTTCGCCGCGTGCTGCGTCGAATGAAACGGTCTTGTCCGGAAACAGCGACGACGCGATGTCTCTGACCTTGAAATAGCCCGGTGTCTTCTGCGCGTGCGACTGGACGTAGTAGTTTTTGATTTCGCGCCCGACCATGAGGTTGACGAGCTTGTCGTGCGATGCCTCGTCGTGCGGCAGTTCTCCGGCATTTTTGCTGTCGCGCAAAACCACGACGCGGTCGGCGCATTCCTCGATTTCGCCGAGCCGGTGCGAGATGTAAATGACGCTGACGCCCTGTTCGCTCAATTCGCAGACGAGTTCGAGCAGGCGCTTTGTCTCGGTGAGGGTGAGGCTGGAGGTCGGCTCATCCATGATGATGAGCCGCGCCTTGAGCGAAAGCGCCTTGGCGATCTCAACCATCTGCTGGTGCGCGATGGACAATTTGTCGAGTCGTGTGCGTGTGGAGACATCAAGACCGAGCTGCTTGATGAACGGCGTGGTGTCGGCGTGGATTTTCCGGGAATCAATCAGCCCCAGCGCGTTGCGCGGCTCGCGTCCGAGGAATACGTTTGCCGCCACATCGAGGTTGCCCAGAACGTTCAATTCCTGGTGGATGAACGCGATGCCGAGGCGGATGGCATCGTTGACGCCGTTGATCTTGACAGGCTGGCCGTCCACGACGATTTCACCGGCATCCGGCTGGTGGACGCCACCGAGGATTTTCATCAAAGTGGACTTCCCGGCACCGTTTTCGCCGCAGAGGGCGACGACTTCGCCGCGGCCCACGGTAAGGCTCACGTTGTCCAGCGCCACCACGCCGGGAAATCTTTTGGAAATCCCGCGCATTTCCAGCAATGGCGCGGCAGTCATTTAGTTGCCGAGAATCTTTTTCACTTCGGCCTGGTAATCGGCCACGTTGTCCTTCTTGATGTCACGCGTGGGGATGAACATCTTGCCGGACAATTGCGTCTTGTCGCCGGCGAGATATTTGTCCATGCGCGTGATGGATTGCCGGCCAAACTCGAAAGGGTTTTGAACGACGGTGCCGTAAATGTCACCGGCGGCGATGCCCGCGAGCGTGTCGGCTTCGTCGTCAAAGCAGACGATCTTCACCTGGCCGTTTTTGCCAGCACCGCGAACGGCGTTCAGGATGGCCGGGCCGTTGTAATTCCACAGCCCGACGAGGCAGGCGATGTCGGGGTATTTTACGAGCGTGTCCTCGGCGTTTTTCTGGGCGCGAACGACGTCGGTGTCGTCGGTGCGGATGTCAACGATCTGGATGTTGGAGCCTTCCAGCGCCTTTGTGATTCCGCCGGCGCGTTCCTTGGCGTTCTGCGAATCGCTGTGTCCTACGAACAGCATGATCTTGCCGCCGTTGGGCAGGCATTCCTTGATCATCTTTCCGGCTTCCTCGCCCGCCGCCTCGTTGTCGGTGCCGATGTAAGCCACGCGCTTGCTGGCAGCGGCGTCACTGTCGCAGCAAATCAACAGCGTCTGGCTCGCGATCTTGTTCAGGAAGTCCGTCTGGTTGTCCGGGTCGTCAACGCTGACGGCGACACCGTCAACGCCCTTGGCGACGAGGTCGTCCAGAATCTGCCTCTGCTCGGCCGAGCCGCCGGAGGGCGTCACGCGGAAATCAACGTCCACGTCGCCAAGTTCCTTTGCAGCCGCGTTGCAACCCGCGCGGGCGAACGCCCAGAAATTCGCCGCGTTATTGCAGACAAACGCGATTTTTTTCTTTGCGGCGGGCGCCGAATTGCTGCCGCCGGAGGTCGTGGTTGGCGTCTGGTTTTCACTTTTGCTGCAGCCGACAATCAGGGCCGCTGCGCACAGCGCCGCAAGGATGGATTGGATTTTTTTCATGGTTCGATTTGGTTGATGAATTTCAGAATTTTATTCGGTGGAGAATTTGTAAATGATCATGCTCTTGTAGGTTTCGCCCGGCTTCAACTCCGTCGTCGGAAAATCCGGATGATTGGGCGAATCAGGGAAGCCCTGCGGTTCCATGGCAAAGGCGTCGCGGAATTGATACACCCAGCCGCCCTTGCCGGTGAGGGTCCCGTCGAGGAAATTCCCGCTGTAAAACTGCATGCCCGGTGTGGTGGTCCAGACTTCCATCACGCGGCCGCTGGCCGGTTCGGTGACGGTCGCAGCCAGCGACAATTCGCCGGGCGACTTTTTGTTCAGAACCCAGTTGTCGTCGTAGCCGTTCGCAAATTTGATCTGTTCGTCGTTCGTGTTGTTGATACGGGCGCCTATGGCCGTCGGCGTGAGGAAGTCGAACGGCGTGCCGGCCACCGGACGCAATTCGCCGGTCGGGATAAGCGTGCTGTCCACCGGGGTGAATTTGTCCGCGTTGATATGGACAACGTGGTCAAGGATGTCGCCACTGCCGCGTAAATTGAAATAGGAATGATGCGTCAGGCTGCAAACCGTGTCCTTGTCCGTCGTCGCCTTGAATTTCACCTCCAGCGCGTTGTCCTCGGTCACGGTGTAAGTCGCATGGACGGTCAGGTTGCCGGGAAAACCTTCCTCGCCGTCCTTGCTCAAGTGAGTCAGCTCCAGTTTCGGGCCGTGCTCGCCAATTTTCGCGTCCTCGACTTTCCACACGACCTTGTCAAAACCCCGGAGACCGCCGTGCAGTGTGTTGGCGCCGTTGTTGGCCGGGAGGGTATAAGTGTTGCCATCAAGCGAGAATTTCGCGCCGCCGATGCGGTTGCCGTAGCGGCCGATGAGCGCGCCGAAATAAGGCATGGCCTTCTGATAGGCGGCGTTCACATAACCGTCCAGATTGTCGAACCCAAGCACCACATCGCCGAGGTTTCCATTTTTATCCGGCACCTTGAGCGATGTGACGATGCCGCCATAGGTCATGATGTGCGCCTCCATGCCTTTGCTGTTGCGCAGCGTATAGATTTCAACGGGCGTGCCGTCCGGGGTTTTGCCAAAGGGTGCCTGACTGATGATTCCGCGCGATTTTGACATGGAGGCGCAGCCTACAAGACAGAAAGCGCCAAGTCCAGCCAATGCCAGTGTTGCCAATTGCATTTTTTTCATTTTGTTTAGTGCGTTGTTTATTTTTGCCCGTAATAAGCCTTCGGACCATGTTTGCGGAGGAAATGTTTGTCGAGCAGCACGGGCTGCATCGGTTTGAGCTTCGGATTGATGCGCAATGTCTCGCTGTTCAGCCGCGCGATGAATTCCAGGACGCTCGCATTATGGACCGCGTCATGGACGTCAGCGCCCCAGGTGAACGGTCCGTGGCTCGCCACCAGCGCGGCGGGATGCTGCTGCGGATCGAATCTCAATTTCTTGAACGTCTCCACGATGACCTCGCCGGTGTTCGCCTCGTAATCCATCTTGATCTCCGCCGCCGTCATCTTGCGCGTGCAAGGCACTTCGCCATGCCAGTAATCCGCCTGCGTCGTGCCGTAGGCCAGCAGCGGTTTGCAGGCCTGCGCCCACGCCGTTGCGTGCAGGCTGTGTGTGTGGACGATGCCGCCGATTTTTGGGAATGCGCGGTAAAGCACCAGATGCGTCGGCGTGTCAGAACTCGGCTTGAGACTGCCTTCGATAACTTTGCCGTCCGTCAGCGAGACGGCGACCATGTGCTCCGGCTTCATGCTGGCGTAAGGCACGCCGGATGGCTTGATGACGACGATGCCGCGCGCGCGGTCAATGGCGCTGGCATTGCCCCAGGTCTGGATGACCAGGCCTTCCCTGACCAAATCAAGATTTGCCTCGCAAACCTTCCGTTTTAATTCCTCAAGCATGGGGATTAATAAATTATTTCCGAACACGGTTGCGGATGTCAATCAGTTGCTTCATCACTCCAAATAAATTGCCGCTCCAATCCTTCGTGCCGAAGGCGTCGTGCAATGTCCGGTAGAGCGGATACAACTCCCGGTAAACCGCGTGAGCCTTCGGGTCCGGCTTGTAAGTCTTCGGTTTCAAGCCCGTCATTTTCTTTTGCGCCGTGGCGTAATTTTTGTGTGCGCCAGCCACAACCGCCGCCGCGATGGCCGAGCCGAGCGCGCAGGTCTGCGCCGAGCGTGAAATCTTCATCGGCCGGCCCGTCACGTCCGCGTAAATCTGCATCGTGATGGCGCTTTTCTCCGCAATGCCACCGCAATTGACCACCTGCGAAATCTTCACGCCATATTCCTCGAACCGGTTGATGATGGTCAACGCGCCGAAGGCAGTCGCCTCGATGAGCGCGCGGTAAATTTCCACCGGCGTCGTGTAAAGCGTCTGGCCGACGAGCAGGCCCGTGAGCCGCTGGTCCACCAGAATCGTGCGGTTGCCGTTGTTCCAATCCAGCGCCAGCAGGCCGCTCTCGCCGGGTTTCAATTTCAGAGCGGCGGCGTCCAGTTCCTTGTGTGACAGCGGATTTTTTCCGCCGGGCTGGACGTAATTCACCCACCAGTTGAAGATGTCGCCGACCGCCGACTGGCCGGCTTCGAGTCCGAAATAACCCGGCAGCACGCTGCCGTCCACGATGCCGCAAAGCCCCGGCACATCCGCGAGCCTTTTAGTGTTTGGTGAAATGGCGATGTCGCACGTGCTTGTGCCGATGATTTTCACCAGCGTTCCCGGCGCAACGCCCGAACCAACCGCACCGAGATGGGCGTCGAATGCGCCGACGGCGACCGGAATTCCAGCCGTCAAACCAGTTTTCTTTGCCCATGCCGCAGTGAGTCCGCCAACGGCGCGATCAATTGCATGAACCCGCAGAGTGAGTCGCGAACGAAGTTTGCCAAGCTTCGGATTCAGCTTGGAAAGGAATTGCGCGTCGGGGTAGCCGCCCCATTTGGTGTTCCACATCGCCTTGTGACCGGCGGCGCAGACACCGGCGATCAATTTGTCGGGATGCTCCGTGCCGGTGAGCGCTGCCGGAACGTAATCCGCCAGTTCCACCCACGAATGCGCAGCATTGAAAACTTCCGGTGCGACGCGCAGACAGCGGAGGATTTTGCTCCAGAACCATTCGCTGGAATAAGTGCCGCCGCACTTGGCGAGAAATTGCGGGCGTATCTTCTTTGCGAGCGCGGTGATTTCGGCGGCTTCGGCCACGCCAGTGTGGTCCTTCCACAGCCACGCCATCGCGGCGGGATTGTTCGCGAATTTCTTGTTGAACGCGAGCGGCTGCCCGTTTGCGTCCACCGGCAGCGGCGTGCTGCCGGTCGTGTCCACGCCGATGCCGATGATTTGATTCGCATTGAAGCCGCGCACATTTTTCTTCGCGGCGGCGAGCGATTGATTGATGGTTATCTCCGCGCCTTTGATGTAATCGGCGGGATGTTGCCGGGCGAGATTCGGGTCGCGCGACAAAATCACGCCTGCCGTGCCGTGGACATAATTCCAGACCGCCGATGCGACTTCCGCGCCGTTGGCGACATTGACGATGAGGGCGCGAACCGAGTTCGTGCCGTAATCAAGACCGATGGTGTATTTTGTGCTCATGTTCAAATTCAATTGGCGTTCAATGCTGTCTCCAAAAGGGCCGCAGCTTCGGCTTTTGCCTTTGTGGAATTATTCTTCCAATCCGCCGGGCTGACGACGCTCCAATAAATGGAATAGCGTTCATCGCTCAATTTATAATAGGGAATCAAGGTGACATCTCCGGGCTTGCCGAGATTTTTTGTGCGGAACGTCAGCGGCTGGCCGGAAACCGGCTTGACGTGTTTCAGCAATGAGTTTTCGTCGGTGACAAAAACCGGCACTTCCGGATCCGGCACCTTGACAAAATCGAGCTGGTTTTTCGCGTGAGGGTCCGGCATTCCGCTGGTGCCAAGTTCTGCGGCCAGGACAATCGGGCCATAAAGCAGCGTGACAATGTTCGTTGCGCCCGGCAGCGGCTCGGCGTGCAATTTCATCGGCAACTCGATTTCAACCCGGTCGTCGTTCCTCCATTCACGGTCGAGTGTGAAATAAGAACCCGGCTTGCCGGAAATGGTTTGTTTCCAGCCGTCCACGCGAACGGAAATTGTTTCCGCCCAGGCCGGCCAGCGGATTTTCACGGCGAACCGGACCGGAGCCTCGGTTTTGAAATCCAGCCGCGTGGTGTCGCTTTCGGGAAATGTTGTCTCCTGCCGCACGGTCAGGTTTTTCTCCGGCCAGGAAAGTTCGGACGGAATGAACAAATTCACATAAAGCGAGCCGTCCCCGTGAAAATAAATCGTGTCGCCGTATTTCGCGTGGTTTTCCATGCCGGTGCCGACGCAGCACCAGAAGGAATCCTCCGGCGTCGAATAGGTTTTGAAATGGCCGGGCTTGAGCGACATGAAATAGGCAAACATGCCCGTCGCCGGGTCTTGCGACGCGAGGATGTGGTTGTAAAGCGCCCGTTCGTAAAAATCCATCGTCACGGCGTCCGGCGACCATTCGAAAATGTGCCGTGTGAGCTTGAGCATGTTGTAGGTGTTGCAGCTCTCGGCGGTTTCGGCGGAAAGATGATTTGAAAAGTCGTTGACCGAAAAGAAATGCTCGCGGTCGCTGTCGCCGCCGATGATGTAGGAACGGTGCAACGCGACGCGCCGCCAGAAAAAGTTCGCAATGCCGGCGTCCCGCTGGTCGCCGGTCAATTCAAACTGCCGTGCCGCGCCGATCATTTTCGGGATTTGCGTGTTTGCGTGAAGCTTGTCGAGCTTGTCCTGCCCGGCGGCGAGCGGATCAAAAACCTTCTTCTGGTTGAACGCCTCGGCGGTTTTCAGGTAATCCGCGTTGCCGGTCACGCCGTAAAGATTGGCCAGCACCTCGTTCATGCCGCCGAATTCCGTGTCGAGCGACGCCTGCATTTTTTCCTCCGGCAGGTTGTCCACGCGGAATTTCACCCAGTTAGCCATGTTGGTCAGCACTTCAAGCGCCTGCGGGTTGCCGGTAAGCTGGTTCGCATCAAGCAATCCGGCCATGATTTTGTGGAGCGTATACCATGGTGCCCAGACCTTCTGGTGGTTTTCCACGCGTTCAATGAACGATTCGGGAAACGCGGACAAATAGCCGGCGTGTGAACCGTTCGTCGCCAGCGCAGCCTGGCACACCGCAAGCCCGGCGACAATCGTGTCCACGCGCTCCTTGAAACGCGCGTCGCCGGTGCTGGCATACATCAACGAACACGCGGAAAGATAATGGCCGATGGTGTGGCCGCGCAGTTCGATTTTCGGATCTTCCCAGCCGCCGTAGGGCTGGGCGGACGATGGCAATCCGGCGTTGAGCCGAAAAGTGTGAAGCAGCCGGTCCGCCTCAAGGCTCATCAGATAATTCTGGTCGCGCACCATCGCGTCGTGAAAAGGGCTGTCGAGCAGCCGCACCTGTGACAACGGAAATGGCTGCGCTTGCAAAGCGACGACCGGCGGGATGTCGCCGCGCGAAACGGTTGCCGTCAAAACCACGGCCGCGGAAAGGATTTTTAATTTCAAGTGTTTCATGCCCGTAGATGCTTCTTCAGTGAATCCGCTTTGACAAATCACGAAACCCAGCCGGACTTCAAGCCATAGGCGGTGTCATTCCAAGATAGTTCCTGTTTGAACTGGCGGAGCTTCGTGTTGGCGTCAATCACGACGACCTCCAGCCCTGCGATCGCCGCGAAATCTTCGAGCATTTCCGTGGTGACGGCCTGGCTGAAGCCGGTGTGATGCGCGCCGCCCGCGTAAATCCACGCGGCGCAGGCGTCCTCGAAATTAGGACGGCACTTCCACACGGCCTGCGCCACCGGCAGCTTCGGCATCGGTTGTTCGGGCCGCACGACATCCACTTCGTTGATGAGCAGGCGGAAGCGGTTGCCGAAATCCATCAGCGCCGCGTTCAACGCCGGGCCGGCGGGCGTGTTGAAGACGAGCCGCGCCGGGTCGGCCTTGCCGCCGATGCCGAGCGGATGCACCTGCAACGACGGTTTGGCCGCCGCGATGCTCGGGCAGATTTCCAGCATGTGCGCGCCAAGGACGAGCTTGTTGTTCGGCTGCAAGTGATAGGTGTAATCTTCCATGAACGACGTGCCGCCCTTGAGGCCGCTCGCCATGACCTTCATCGCGCGGACAAGCGCGGCGGTTTTCCAATCGCCCTCGGCGGCGAAACCGTAGCCGTCGGCCATCAGACGTTGCGGCGCGAGGCCGGGCAGTTGCGCCAGACCATGCAAATCTTCAAACGTCGTGGTGAAGCCCTTGAAATTTCCATTCGCCAAAAACGCGCGCAAACCGACCTCGATGCGCGCGGCTTCGCGGATGGATTTGTGGCGCTTGCCGCCTTTTTTCAAATCGGGGGCGATTTCATAAACCGCGTCGTAGGTTTTGACCAGCGCGTCAATTTCCTTTTCCGAAACTTCGTTGACGAATTTCACCAGATCGCCGACACCGTAGCCGTTGACGGCGAAACCAAACTTGATCTGCGCGGAAACTTTGTCGCCTTCCGTCACGGCCACTTCACGCATGTTGTCGCCAAAGCGGGCGATCTTCGCGGTCTGCCAGTCGGCCCACGCCGCCGCCGCGCGCGACCACGCGCCGAGTTTTTCCTGCGTGGCTTTTTCCTGCCAGAAACCGACGACGACCTTGCGGTTCAACCGCATCCGGCTCCAGATGAAGCCGTGTTCGCGGTCGCCGTGCGCGGCCTGGTTCATGTTCATGAAATCCATGTCAATCGTCGCCCACGGAATGTCGCGATTATATTGCGTGTGCAAATGCGCCACCGGCCTGCGCAACTGCTTCAGTCCATTGATCCACATCTTCGACGGCGAGAACGTGTGACACCAATTGATGAAGCCGATGCATTTCGGCGCGTTGTTGGCCTCTTGGCACAGCGCGGTGATGTCATCCGGCGTGGTCATCACGGGTTTGAAGGCAACCTTCACCGGAATTGCGGACGCGGCGTTGAGCGCGCCGGCAATTTCCTGCGAATGCCTGGCGACGGCCTTGAGGGTTTCGGGCCCGTAAAGATGCTGGCTGCCGGTGACGAACCAGACTTCGAATTGTTTAAGATTAATGTTCATGGTTTCGTTGGTGTTTTGGCGTTGTGGCCAAATTGATGTTCAAATGAATTCGTTGATGAGATTTGCCAAAAATTCCTGGCGGCCGCTGGTGTTCGGCGTCACGTCGCCCTGCTTGAGCATGTAGGCTTCAAGCTCTTTGAAACCGGCCTTGCCCGATTCAATTTTCGCGCCAATGCCGGAATCCCACGAGGCATAGCGATTTTTTACAAACTCCGCCAGCCGTCCGTCCTTGCGAATTGCCGCCGCAATCTTCAGGCCGCGCGCAAATGCGTCCATCCCGCCGATGTGGGCGTAGAACAGATCAACCGGCTCAAAACTTTCGCGGCGGACCTTTGCGTCAAAGTTGACGCCGCCGGTCTTGAAGCCGCCGTATTTCAATACGGACAGCATCGTGTAAGTTGTCAGGTAAATATTCGTTGGGAACTGATCCGTGTCCCATCCGAGCAGTTCATCGCCGGTGTTCGCGTCAATCGAGCCGAGCGCGCCCGCAGTGGCGGCGACTTCCAATTCGTGTTGCATCGTGTGGCCCGCCAGCGTCGCATGGTTGGTTTCGATGTTCAGCTTGAAGTGCGGCAACAGATTGTATTCACGCAAAAAGTTCAGGCACGCGGCGGCATCTGAATCGTATTGATGCTTGGTCGGTTCCTTCGGCTTCGGCTCAATGTAAAATTGTCCCTTGAAACCGATCTGCTTTTTGTAGGCGACGGCGAGGTGGAGAAATTTGGCCAGATGTTCCTGTTCGCGCTTCATGTCGGTGTTGAGCAGCGTCATGTAGCCTTCGCGGCCACCCCAGAACGTGTAGCCCTCGCCGCCAAGTTCATGCGTCACTTCCATCGCCTTCTTCACCTGCGCGGAGGCAAACGCAAACACGTCGGCGTTGCAGCTCGTGCTCGCGCCGTGGACAAAGCGCGGATTGGAAAACAGATTCGCCGTGCCCCACAACAGTTTTACGCCGGTGCGTTTCTGCTCTTCTTTCAAAACTTTTTCGACCGCGTCGAAATTCTTGTTCGACTCGGCCAGTGTTTTTCCTTCCGGCGCCACGTCTCGGTCATGCCAGCAATAATATGGCGCGCCAAGCTTGGAAATAAATTCAAACGCCACCCGTGCGCGGTTTTGGGCGTTGCGGACGGAGTTGGAGCCGTCATCCCACGGCCGCTGCATCGTGCCC
>Ga0181525_10003187_pt1 | contig 13092 bp, 10 predicted proteins | sample PEATcosm2014_Bin_48_FD_121100 | JGI IMG/M metagenome (GOLD analysis project Ga0181525, IMG submission 121100) | Peatland microbial communities from MTU Mesocosm Facility, Houghton, MI, USA - PEATcosm2014_Bin06_10_metaG | ecosystem: Environmental > Terrestrial > Soil > Wetlands > Peat | place...
CTTCCGATATTCGTGGTAGTTGTCGGCGCTGCGCACCGCGAGATCGCGGTCGGCGATTCCGACCTCTTCAAGTGCGGCCGTCCATAATTGCTCGCGCAAATGCTGCATGCGGGTCTGCAACTGTCCGCGACTCAACCGATGCCAGAATCCGGTCGCCTCGGCGATGTACGCTTCTTTCAGCGCGAGAGCGTCGATGCCGTGCTCGGCCGCCACTTCGCGCGCCACTTCCTCGGCCGCGCCGTGAAAAGCGCGGGTGTCGTCGTGCAGCGTATCGTCCAGATCGAACAGAACGACCTCGAACTCCCTCATCGCTAAAATCGTACCCGAAACGAGCGCAGCCCATAGGCCGGAATCGTCGCAACGAGGTCCTCGGCTTCAACGACCACGTCGCCCTCGATCGGACGCTCGATCGCGTCGCACGCACTCACCTGCCGCGCTCGTGCCGAACAGCGCACCCGCACCGTGCGCGCCGCGCCGTCGCACTCGCGCAAGCGAACGATGACCCCGTCGCCGTCATCGGCGGGTTTGCACGCGACCACAACGACGGCGGGATCGTCGCACACGAAGAGGCGGACGCGCGGCTCGGCGGCAAACTGCTCCCACGCTCGCTCGATCGTCCCGACGGCCGCACCCGCATGCGGCATAAACGCCCACGTCAATTCCACGCGCTCGCTTTCACTCTGCGGATCCGGCCACCGTGGCGAGCGAAGCAACGAGTTTCCCACCTGGACGCCGCCGCCGCGCAACGCTCGCGCGCTCCAGCCGTACGTATCGAGCGTCAGCAGCGCTAGCCCCGCCTCGGCATGCGAGACGTCGGCAAAGCGCTGCCCCGGAACTTCGAAACGCGCGCGCTGCTCGGGCGTATCGCGGCGCGCGCTGCGGGTCACGCTTCCGTGAGGCGCGCCGTAGGTCACGGTATCGCTTGCGATCGGCAGCCAATTCTCGAGCCGCAAAATGCGATGCTCTGCCTTCCAATCAACCACGAGCTCGACGCGCAAGAACGGCTCGCCGGCGCGGAGATACACCCGCATGGTCGCGGCCGACGCCTTGCCGAGCGCGTAGGGTATTTCAAAGCCGTCCATGACGATGCTGCCGTTCGCCGGAACGATGCGCTCGCGCCGGCGCTCGTAACCGGCATCGAGGTTCCACGCGTCCCACTTGCGCGGCTTGTCGCGATAGAGCGCGAGCAGGTTCGCTTGGGTGACGACGTTTCGTCCCTCACGCGTGCGCAGTTCGACCAGCTTGCCGTTCGCGGCTACGCGCGCGTGCACGATGCCGTTGTCGAACGTCACCTCATCGCCGTCGGCTTGCGGAGCATCGAGCTCGGGATCGGGCCTGCCGGCGCTCGCACGCGGAAGCATGGCCGCACTCGCCGCATGAATGTCGGCGAGCAGATCGCTCGCACGCTCGTACTCGTCCATCACCTCGACGAAGGCGTCGCGCACGCACGTGCCGGGAAGTACGTCGTGAAACTGATTGCAGAGCACGCGCTCCCATGCGTCCCGGAGCTGCGCGCAAAGGCGATCGACGCCTTCGCGCGGTGCGCGAACGGCAACGCACCAGGCAAGCTGCTCTTCCACAACGGTAAGCGCGCGTTCGAGCGCGGCGTTGGCCGCCTTGACGTCGTGATGCGTCGTATACGTGCCGCGATGATACTCGAGATACAGCTCGTCGTCGTGAACCGGAAGACGGTCGCGCTCCGCTTCGAGCCGTTCGAACCAGCGCACCGGCCGCTCCCAAAAGCCGACATCGCTTGCGGCACGAAGGTCGGCAAGGGTCGGTCCGCCCCCGCCGTCGCCATACCCCACGATGAGCGGCTCTTGCCGCGCGCGCGCCGCGCGCACGCGGCGAGAGGCGAGCGGTCCGTCGTAGGACGCCATCATCGCGGCGACCACTTCGCTGCCGTCGGGCCCGCGCCACACGAACTGCGCGTGCGGGAAGCGCGTCGTGTCGTTCCACTGCAGCTTCGTCGCCGCAAAGCGCACGATCCCGGCATGGGCGAGTAACGTCGGAAGCGTCCGCGCGAAGCCAAACGTGTCCGGCAGCCACGCGATCTCGGGCTCGACGCGAAAACGATCGACGCAGTAGCGATGTGCCGCCAACATCTGGCGCAGCAGCGATTCGCCGCTCGGGAGATTGGCATCGGACTCGACCCACAGTGCTGCGACCGAGGCGTCGAAGCGGCCCTCGCGCACGCGTTCGCGCACGCGTTCGAAAAGCGACGGATCGTCGCGTTCGACGAACGCGTAAAGCTGCGGCTGACTTTGCACGAAGACGAACGATGGATCGCGATCCATGAGGGCAATCGCATTGGCAAACGTGCGAGCGGCCTTACGCCGCGCCTGCGTATAATCCCATAGCCACGCAACGTCGAGGTGGGCGTGTCCCCAAAGCGGCAGTGCTTCCGCTTCGTTCGAAGAGGAAACGTCCACGACGAGACTCGGCTCCTCGTGCGCCCCGCGCACCAGGGCCTTCCAACGCAGTCCGTCGCCGGAAGGCAAATGGTTCGTCGGCAGCGATTCGCGTTCGACCGTGAGTTCGAGCGTGCGTTCGCGGTCGCACGCACCGACGCGCAATGCATCGTGCTCGCGATCGAACGCACCGACCGTCACGCCGTCGACGCGCACGAGCGCACCGGTCCTCGTTGCATACGAGAGAACCACATCCCCATGAGAAGACGGAAGCGCCGCCTCCAGTGAGACGAGCGCTTGGGTACGAGCCGTTTCGCGAAGCGTGATCCGCATTTACTGCGGCGGCAATGCCCGTAATCCGCTAATCTTTCCGCCCGCATCGAACGTGATCGCGAACTTCAACCGGTCGCCGGTCTTAAACGTCAGATCGTAGATGTAGTACGTGCCGCCGTTTTGCGGCCCGCTTTTGTCTTGATCGAACGTCAGCGGATCGCCGAGCGGCCCGAGTTGAGCTTCGAAACTCGAGAGCACCTGCGGCGTCAGCGCCGCCGCGATCGCGGGCTCGAGCTGCGATGCGTCGAGCACCTTCCCATGTTGCATCGAAACGAACCACGCGCGCGCCGTCGCGGCGACCTTGAGGTCGGCCGCGCTCGGCGTTGCGGTGGGAGCGGCGCTCGGCGCCGCAGAGGCTTGCGCCACGATGGCGATCGTCGTCAGAATCATGGCGCTCTTTTTGCGGTCAGCGGCCGACCGATTCCTGGAGCGCCGCGGCTAGTGTGCTCCGGCTATACGCAGCACGATCAAGAACCCAGCACCAAAGAGCCCGGCGCCGAGGAACACCGTGACCGGGATCGTCAGCACCCACGCCATGAGGATGGTGATGAGCGTCTGCTTTTGGAGGCCCGAACGGTTGGCAAACATCGCGCCGGCAACGCCCGAGGAGAGGATGTGCGTGGTGCTCACCGGCAGACCGAACATGTCGGCCCCCTGAATCGTCGCCCACGTCACCAACTCGGCGGATGCGCCCTGCGCGTAGGTAAGGTGCGCCTTACCGATCTTCTCACCGATCGTTACCACAATGCGCTTCCATCCGATCATCGTGCCGATGCCCAAGCACAGCGCGACCATGAACTTCACCCATACCGGAATGAATTTCGTCAAGCCGTCGAGCGACTTCGTGTAGGCTTTTAGCTCTTTGATCTGATCGGGATCGATAAACGTCTTCCCGCCTTTGATCAGCTTGGCTACCGATGCGCTGACCAGATAGGTCTTGGTGCGAAGGTCGCGGCGCTGATCGTCGGTCAACTGATCCACAGTGGGCTGCAACGCGACGATTTGTGCGATGCGCGAGTTTTCGTACGCGAGCGAATCGAAGGTTGCGTCGCCGATTTGCGCGCCGGATTTTAGAAAATCGGAGAGCGAGTCTTCGGCGCTATTATCGGCCACAACCGCGTTGGGGTTGGCCTTTGCCGCGAGAATCGTCTGGACGCTCTTGCTCTGCGCCACGATGGACGTCATCTGATCGTTCGTGACGCCGGGATTGATCGCGTAGATGCCCGGCAAGATTCCGATCAGGATCAGCATGATCAAGCCCATGCCCTTCTGACCGTCGTTCGAGCCGTGCGAAAAACTCACGCCGGTGCAGGTAAGAATCAGCAACAAGCGGATCCACAGCGGCGGCGGCTTCTCGCCTTCCGGGGCCTGGTAGAGCTCGGGCCGGCGAACGAGAAACTTCAACACTACCAGGAGCAACGCCGCGCCGACGAATCCGACGACCGGCGACACGAGCAGCGCCGTCAGCGTATCTTGCAATTTGCCCCAATTGACGCCATCGCCAAATGGATGCTTCGTAAGCACCGCATTCATCAAGCCGACGCCGACGATCGAACCGATCAGCGTGTGCGAGCTCGAGGCGGGGATCCCGAGATACCACGTCGCGAAGTTCCAAATCACGGCCGAGAGCAGCAACGCGAACACCATCGCGAAGCCCGCACCCGAGCCGGCGTGAATCACCAGCTCGACCGGCAGCAGCGCTACGATTCCGTACGCTACAGCGCCGCTCGAAAGCAGCACGCCGGTGAAGTTCCACGCGCCCGACCAAATGACGGCCTGCCACGGCTTGAGCGCGTGCGTATATATAACGGTTGCAACGGCGTTCGCAGTGTCGTGGAAGCCGTTAATCGCCTCGAACCCAAAAGCCAACACCAAGGCCAGGACGAGAAATAGAAGCGTCGTCGCGGGCAAAGCCGCGCCCATAATGTGCGCCATAAGTCTTGAGTATGAGCGCGCAGTGTTAAACGGTTATTAAGGAAAGCTTAGCTACCGACCAATTCCGCGAGCGCGGATTTGAAGATCTTCGGCGCCTTTCCTTGGAAGAGCAGCGACTCGTTCCCGCCGATCGCGCGGCGCAGTTCGATGAGCTCATCGCGAAGAGCGGCGGCCTTTTCGAATTCGAGGTTGCCGGCGAACTCGCGCATTTTCTTCTCGAGCTCGGCCGCCATCCGCATTGCCACGTCACGCGGGAGCTTGTCGAGCTTGACCTTTTGAGCGGTCTCCTCGGGATCGCCGAGCATGCTGAGAATGTCGCGGATTTCCTTGCGGATGCTGCGCGGCTCGATGCCGTTTTCGAGATTGAAAGCGACCTGACGTTCGCGTCGCCGCTTGGTCTCACCAAGCGCTCGCGCCATCGACTCGGTCACGACGTCCGCGTACATGATGACTTTACCCTCGACGTGACGTGCCGCCCGGCCGATCGTCTGCACGAGCGAAGTCGCGCTGCGCAGATATCCCTCTTTGTCGGCATCCAGAATCCCGACGAGCGAGACCTCCGGCAAATCGAGCCCTTCGCGCAACAGATTGATCCCCACCAAGACGTCGAACACGCCGAGACGCAGGTCGCGCAGGATCGCCACGCGCTCGAGGGTGTCGACTTCGCTGTGCAGGTAGCGAACTTTCAAGCCGTTTTCCAGCAAGAAGTCGGTCAGATCCTCGGCCATCTTCTTGGTCAAGGTCGTGACGAGAACGCGCTCCTTCTTTTCGACTCGCGTCCGAATCTCTTCCATCAGATCGTCGACTTGATTGCGGGTCGGACGAACCTCAACTTCGGGATCGACGAGCCCGGTCGGCCGGATGATCATCTCCACCGTTTGCGTGCTGCGGCCCATCTCGTACGTGCCCGGCGTCGCCGAGACGTAGACGATCTGATTGACGTGCTGCTCCCATTCGTCGTACATGAGCGGCCGATTATCGAGCGCGCTCGGAAGACGGAAGCCGTGGTCGGCCAAGATTTGCTTGCGCGACCGGTCGCCGGCGTACATGCCGTGTAATTGCGGCAGCGTCACGTGCGACTCATCGATGAAATACAGGCTGTCCTTTGGAAAGAAATCGAGCAGGCACCATGGCGTCGACCCCGGTTCGCGGCCGGTCAGATGCCGGGAATAATTCTCAACGCCGTTGCAGTAGCCGACCTCACGCAGCATGTCGAGATCGTAACGCGTCCGCATCTCGAGACGCTGCGCTTCGAGCAGCTTGCCGTGATCCTTGAAATACCGCAGCCGATCCTCGAGTTCGGTCTCGATCGAGGTGATCGCGCGCCGCAACTTTTCGTCCGGCGTGATGAAGTGCTTGGCCGGAAAAATCAAGAGCTCGTCTTTGCTCTCGACGTACTCCCCGGTCATGATGTTGACGACGTTGATCGCATCGATCGTGTCGCCAAAGAATTCGATCCGATGCACGAGCTCCTCGTCGACCGCGACGAACTCGAGGACGTCGCCCCGCACGCGAAAGGTTCCGCGCACCAGATTGAGATCGTTGCGACGGTATTGCATATCGACGAGCTTACGCAAGAAGACGTCGCGGTCGATCTCCTCGCCGACGCGGATGCGCGCCGACATTTCCATGTAGTCGGACGGCGAGCCTAGACCGTAGATGCACGAGACCGAGGCGACGATCAGCGTGTCGGGCCGCGTCAGCAGCGATTGGGTCGAGGAGTGGCGCAGCCGCTCGATCTCGTCGTTAACCGACGAGTCTTTTTCGATATAGGTGTCGGTCGAGGCGACGTACGCTTCGGGCTGATAGTAGTCGAAGTACGAAACGAAATATTCGACCGCATTCTCCGGAAAAAAGTCCCGGAATTCGGCGCAGAGCTGGGCGGCGAGCGTTTTGTTGTGGCACAACACGAGCGTCGGCTTTTGCGCGATCTCGATCACGCGCGCCATCGCCATCGTCTTGCCGCTGCCGGTGACGCCGAGCAGCGTCTGGGCACGGTCGCCCCGCCGCACGCCCTCACCCAACGCCTCGGTTGCCTGGGGTTGATCGCCCGCCAAAGAATACGGGGCAACCAATTTGAAACGCTTTCCGGCCATCGCAGGCCCTTACGACACCTGGAAGCGGATGTCAGGTTTCAACGTAGTCACGCCTTGCGTTCCGCGCAGCTCGGGCTATCTTGACAATGGTAAGTTACTTGTGGTTAGATAACTTACCGTTGTTTAGTTTGGAGGTTTTGGATGGAAGGCCCGCTCGAGCCCGTCGACCCCAACGCCCGCCCGGTGGTCGAGTACGGCTGGCGCCGGATCGTCATCGTCGCGGCGGTCATGATGGCCGCGTTGCTGGAGACGCTCGACTCGACGATCGTCAACGTGGCGCTCCCCACCATCGAAGGCAACATCGGAGCCTCGATCGATGAGGGCATCTGGATCATCACCGGCTATATCATCTCGAACGTCGTCTCCATTCCGCTCAATCCGTTGCTCATTCGACTGTTCGGGCGGCGAAACTATTTTGCAACGTGCATCGCAGGCTTTACCATCGTGTCGGTGTTATGCAGTTCGTCGCATTCGCTCGGCGTGCTGGTCTTCTTTCGATTGCTGCAAGGTGCGTTTGGCGGCGGTCTGATCGCAACGTCGCAAGGCGTGATGCGCGACACGTTTCCACCGCAAGCCATCGGCGCGAGTTCCGCACTCTTTGCGATGGCGCTGATCCTCGGGCCCGCGCTCGGCCCGATCGCCGGCGGTTATCTTACCGACAACTTCTCGTGGCAGTGGATTTTCGACGTCAACCTCATTCCCGGAACCATTGCCGCGATCGTCGTCTTCACGATGTTGCGCGATCCGGTGAAACCGGAGCACGTCAAGATCGACTGGGCCGGCATCGGCCTGCTCGCACTCGGCCTGGGCGCACTGCAGGTTCTGCTCGATAACGGCGAGCGCCACGACTGGTTTAACGATGCGGGAATGACGATCGCAGGCCTCACGTCGCTTGCCGCGCTCTCGGTCTTTGCCTGGTGGCAATGGAGCGGGACGCCGCGACCCGTCGTCGATTTGCACGTCATGCGCTTTCGCAGCGTGTGGGTCGGCTCGATCATCGCGCTTGCGTTCGGCGCGCTCATCTTCGTACCGGCCATCGTAACGCCGCTGTATACCTCATCGATTCTCTCGTACACGCCGTGGGACAGCGGCTTGCTTCTGGTGACGCGCGCGCTGCCGGTCGTGATCCTCACGCCCGTCTTCGCGACGCTCGCGCAAAACGGCGCCGACGTGCGCTACATGCTCGGCACGGGCTTCGCGCTGAGCGCCGCGTCGATGTGGTGGCTTTTCGCCTCGATGACGTCGACGACGCCGTTTGCGACGCTGGCGTGGCCTCTGCTCTTCTCCGGAATCGGGCAGTCGATGCTGCTCGTGCCGCTGATCGTCGGCGTGCTGACCACGACGCCGGCCGACCTCAATGGCCGGATCGCGCCGATCATTACGCTCTGCGTGCAACTGGGCGGCTCGATCGCGAGTGCCGCCAGTATCGCCTTCTTCGATCGGCGGACATCGTTCCACTCAACGATCCTCGCCGGCACCAGCACCCTCCATCAGCTCGCGCTTTCCGGCATGCAGCCCACGCAGCACGTGCTCGCCTCCTTGAGTGCGCTGGTGAGCGCCGAGGCGACGACGATGGGATTCGCCGACACGATCCTCGCGGTGGGCCTTCTCGCCGCGCTGGTTCTTCCGTTCGTCCTTGCGTTTCCGCGGCCGAAAGCGAGCGTGTCATAAGCGTCGAACTACGCGGTGTGAGCACCGGTCTGAAGGCTACCTATCACCACAAGGATCTGCGCAACGCGCTCGTCGACGAGGTGATTGCGATGCTCGACCAGCAGAGCCAGGCCGACCTTACCTTGCGTGAGTTGGCCCGGCGCTTGGGCGTAACCCACACCGCGCCCTACGCGCATTTTGCCGACAAGAAGGCCCTCCTGATCGCCGTCGCCGAGGCCGGCTTCACGCGGCTCGCGGATGCGCTCGACGCAGCACGAGCAGCCGAGGCCGATCCGGCAAAGCAATTCGAAGCGATGGGCCTCGCCTACGTGCGATTTGCGCGCACGCACGCCAACCTCTACCGGTTGATGTTTGCGGACGCCGAGCTCGCGAACGACCCCGAGTGCGAGCTCTCTGCGGAAGGAGCGCGTGCCTTCCAAGCCCTGCTCGAAGCGCTCGTCGCAATCCACCCTCCGGCCCAAGCCGATGTCCGCGACGTCGCCGTCGCGATTTGGTCGATGGTGCACGGCGTCGCGATGCTCGAAATCGACCGCCGCATCGACCTCAAAACGCTGAGCAATGCCGAGGACATCGTACTTCTCGGCAGCCGATTCTTCATGCGGGGCCTGCTCGCGGACGACAATTCCGCCTAGAGGGACCGCCTTCTGACGGATTCTCCGGGGAAGCGGGAGCGAGCCTCGCGAAACGGGCCCACTCGAACCTTCCGGTGGAGAGACTGATCCCGTTGAGCCACAACCCCCTGGTGTTTAGCGGTAACTCGAATCGTTCGCTGGCTGAAGACATTGCCAAGCGGCTCAAGTTGCACGTTGGCAAGTCGCTGGTCGACCGGTTCAAAAACGAAGAGACGCGGATCGAGATCGGCGAGAACGTTCGCGGATCCGAGGTCTTTGTCGTCCAATCGATTTGCAAGTCGGCCGACGGGAAGATCGGCGTGAACGACGCGCTGATGGAACTGCTGCTTATGATCGACGCCTTGCGCCGCGCATCGGCCGCACGCATCACGGCCGTCATTCCTTACTACGGATACGCGAAGCAAGATAAGAAAACCAAAGGCCGCGAGCCCATCTCTGCGAAGGTCGTCGCGAATCTGCTCAAGGTCGTCGGGGCCAAACGCTTGGTCACGATGGACTTGCACGCGGCGCAAATTCAAGGCTTCTTCGATATGCCGGTCGACAACCTCATGGCGATGCCCGTGCTCTGCAACTACCTCAAGAAAGAGGGACTGTGCAAAGACCGCGTGGTCGTCGTGTCGCCCGATGCCGGCGGCGTGCACCGCGCCGAGCTGTTCGCCAAGCGGCTTGAGAGCTCGCTCGCGATCGTGTTCAAGCGACGTCCCGAGCCCGACGTGTCGGAAGTAACCGATATCGTGGGCGACGTCAAGGGCAAGATCGCCGTCGTGGTCGACGACATGATTTCAACCGGTGGAACGCTTGCCAAAGCTGCCGAGGCGATTAAAGCGCGCGGCGCCACGCAAGTCTACACCGTCGCGACGCACGGCATCTTCGCCGGCGACGCCGTTCGCGTGCTCGAGGATTCGGCCATCGAAAAGATCGTGATTACCAACACGATTCCGTTCGCCGACATCGACGCCCATCCAAAATTTGCTCAGCTGTCGATCGCGCAAACGTTTGCCGATACGATCAGCCGCATTACCACCAACCGCTCGGTGTCCGCGCTCTTCGATGGAGAAGATCCGGCAGCGTCCGAGCCGGGCCCCAACGCGACGCCATTCTTGGAATCGGCGACCGCTTAGACTTCTGGAGAACATCATGGCTACCAAGAATCTCACCCTCCCCATCGAGCATCGCGCCAAAATCGGCACGGCCGGGGCGCAGGCGCTGCGCCGCGACGGCAAGATCCCGGGCGTCGTCTACGGGCACGGCACGGCGCCGCTGCACGTTGCGTTTGATGCCAAAACGTTCGACGAGTTGTTGAACAAAGGCGCGCGGACCGGCGTGCTGACGCTGACGCTCGACGGCAAGAAATCGGATACGGCGCTGGTTCGCGAAGTGACGCGCAATCCGGTTTCGCGAAAGATCCAACACGTCGACCTTCAGCGCGTCTCCGAACACGAATCGGTACACGCCAAGCTGCCGCTCGTCGCGATCGGCACGGCCCGAGGCGTGCGCGAGTTCGGCGGCGTTCTCGACGTGCTCGTTCACGATATCGAGGTCGAAGGTCCGGTCGACGAATTCCCCGATCATCTCGAGGTCGACGTCACGGAGCTCGGCATTCATCAACACGCGGCAGCCTCCGACATCAAGCTGCCGAAGGGCTTCAAGCTTTTGATCCCCGCCGACACGATCGTCGTCGCCGTTGAGTCGTCGAAGACCGCGCAGCACCTCGAAGAGGCAGCCAGCGGCACCGCGGCCGAGCAGGCGACGCCTGAGGTCATCGGCGCCAAGCCGGAGACCTCGGCATAGGCGATTCACGTTCGGTGAATCGCGACGCGCCCAAGCTGATCGTCGGCTTGGGCAATCCCGGCAAAGAGTACGAACGAACCCGGCACAATGCCGGGTTCATGGTTGTCGACGAGATCGCGCGTCGGTTCGGGACCGAAACGTGGAAGAAGAAAGACAGTGCAAAGCAGATCTTCGACTCGTCCCGGCGCGTCGTGCTCGTGGAACCGACCTCGTTCATGAACCTCAGCGGCACGCCGGTCCGGCTGATTTCGTCGTGGTATCGGACCCCGCCCGAAGACGTGCTCGTGATCGTCGATGAAATGGATCTGCCGTTCGGCAGCTTACGCATGCGACCGTTCGGCGGACATGGGGGACATAACGGCCTGCGATCGATCATCGCAACGATCGGCGACCGCTTCCCGCGCATCCGCGTCGGCGTAGGCCGCCCCGAACGCGACTCGATCGATCACGTGCTCAGTCCCTTTACAAAAGACGAGGGCCTGCTGATACCGGCGATCGTCGATGCGGCGGCGGATGGAGCCTTGCTCTGGCTCGAGCACGGGATCGATGCGGCGATGCAATTCACCAACAACTGGTCCCTGCCGCTCCCTGCCGATAACTAGATGAAGATGTTTGCCGGAAAGACGTTCGTGGTCCGCGTCGACGACGCAACGGCGCACGATGCGGGAGCGACCCTCGTAGACGATCTCCACGTGCTCTGCGAACGCTCGATACGCCCGATCGTGGTTGCCCCGAATCCGGCGGCGGCCCGCACGATCGTCCGCACCATCAATCGCAGCGCCAACGTCGCGGTCGCGCTCGGCGGCTCAGACGCCGCTCTGCTCCCACACACGGCTAACGGCATCGGAACCGTTCAAACCCGCATCTTGCACACGCTGACGGGTGCCGGATTCATCCCAGTGGTCGAACCGACGGCGTTTGTCGTCTTCGGTTCGGCCGACGAAGGCGTGGTCGCCGACGACGTCGCCGCCGCGATCGCGAGCGCATGCGACGCCGCGCGCGCAATCTTCTTTCATCGAGCCGGCGGCGTGAACGACCCGCAGACGCATCGTTTGATCGACGAACTCACGCCGGCCGAGGCGCTCGCCCTCGCCGATGACGAACGCGTTCCCGCCGACCTGCGCGCATCGATTCGGGCCGCGGCGCTCGGCGTCCGTCGCGGCATTCCCGCCGCGCAAATCATCGACGGGCGCGTCGCGCACGCGACCGTCGTCGAACTCCTTACGGCCCAGCATCTCGGTACGCAAGTGTCGGGCGGTCTGTTCGTCGCCGCCTAGGCTATCGCGGACACCCGCTCGGCACGTTATTAATCGCGGCGACCCGGCGCGACGGATCGTCGACGGTGTTGAGAAAGAGACGTGAAGAAACGCTCGGGCAGGCGTCGCGCAACGACTGATCGGCGCCGCGAACGATCGTGCGAATAGCCGCGGCCCGCTCGCCGGTAAGGCCGATGGCGTAGCGATCGCTCTGAGCGGCGATACGGCGCAGCGCCGCATTGTTGATCGGCAAAACGATGAGATACACGACGCCGAGCAACGCCGCTACGAGCGCGAGCCGCGACGTTGGGTCGTCGTCACGCCGGAACCCGATGCGGTCGGCAATCGCAACCGCGACGGCAGCGCCGAAGATGACGCACAGCGCATCGAGGAACGCGACGCGGAACGGTGCGCCGCTCTCGATATCTCCCAACTGGTGTGCGATGAGATAGCGCAGCTCGTCGGCCGACGACACCGCGAATACCGCATCGCCGAGCACGACCCGTTTCGTCGGACCCATACCTTCGACGTATGCGGTTCCCAAATGCGTTCGCGAGCGCACCTCCATCACGAGCGGCACGTTGAGTTTCGCCTGCGTCTCGACCGAGCGCGCGATGGCGGCTGCGGCTGGAGGAAGCGGCTCGAAGCGGTCGCGCAAGGGCGAAAAGAGCAGTGGTTTGGCGAACACGAGGGCATAGCTCATGAAGAAAATGACGACGATCGTGTACAGATACCACTGGTGCGTTCGGTCCACGAGCCAAAGGACGATCGTGACGATACATGCGGTCACGACCATCGTCGCCAGCACATTGACGATCCAGTCGAGGCTCCAACCGCGCAGCAGTTGATCCGAGAGCCCCATCGTGCGCGAAATACGATAGATGTAGAAATCGGGAATCAACGCGGCAACGAAGGCGATAAGTGCGAGGGCGCCGCCGAATTGAAACCGGACCCACCACTCGGCTCC
>Ga0181525_10003188_pt1 | contig 13091 bp, 11 predicted proteins | sample PEATcosm2014_Bin_48_FD_121100 | JGI IMG/M metagenome (GOLD analysis project Ga0181525, IMG submission 121100) | Peatland microbial communities from MTU Mesocosm Facility, Houghton, MI, USA - PEATcosm2014_Bin06_10_metaG | ecosystem: Environmental > Terrestrial > Soil > Wetlands > Peat | place...
GGCATTCGCCTCATCATCAGCGTCGACATGGGCATCCGCGCCTTCGCCCCGGCAGAGACCGCTCAGCGCCTCGGCGTCGATCTCATCGTCACCGACCATCACCTGCCCGGCCCCGACGGCGTGCCCCGCGCTCTCGCCGTGGTGAACCCCAATCAGGCCGGATGCGAATATCCCTACAAGCAGCTTTGCGGCGCCGGAGTGGCGTTCAAAGTGGCGCAGGGGTTGATGCAGCGCCGCCTGCCGGAAGAAGATCAAGCGCGCATGTTGCGCTCGTTCATGAAAGTTGTGGCGATTGCGACCATCGCCGACTCGGTGCCTTTGACCGGAGAGAATCGCGTCTTCGCCAAGATCGGGCTCGACGAACTGCGCCGCGCCGTAAGTCCCGGACTGAAAGCTCTGCTCGAAGTCGCGCAGATTTCCAGCAAGCGTCCGCCCACCTCCACCGAAGTAGCTTTCCGCATCGCGCCCCGCATCAACGCGGCCGGACGCATGGACATTGCCCGCGACGTGATCGATCTCTTCAGCGCGAAAGATGCGGACGGAGCGCGTCTCTTGGCCGGGAAGCTCGACCGCCTCAACGCCGAGCGCCAGGAAGAAGAGCGCCGCATTCTTCGCTCGATCGAAGAACGCATCGCCGGTGACCCCGCGCTGTGCGAAGCCTACTGCATCGTGGTTGATGGCGAAGGCTGGCACCGCGGCGTAATCGGCATTGCTGCCACGCGCGTAGTCGAGCGCTACCACCGGCCCGCGCTGGTTATTTCCTGCGAAGGAGAAAAAGCCTTTGGCTCCGGCCGCTCGATTCGTCCGTTTCATCTGCTCGAAGCCGTCGAGGCCTCGCACAATCTTTTCACCCGCTTCGGCGGACACTCCCACGCCTGCGGCTTCGCCATGCTGTCTGCGAACGTGCCTCAACTGCGAGCCGAGTTGGATGCCTTCGCGCGCACGCGCCTGACCGAGGCCGATTTCGATCCCGTGCTCGATGTCGAAGCTGAACTCAACCTCGACGAGATTGCCCCCGGACTTTATCAAGCGCTGCAACTGCTGGAGCCGCACGGCGCGGGAAATCACGAGCCCGCATTCTCGTCGCGCGGCGTCCGCCTCATCGCGCCCCCGAAAATCCTGAAAGACAAACACATCAAGCTGAAGCTGAAAGCGGGAGAAGAAATCCGCGGCCACGAATTCTCTCCCCAAGAGCCCGAAAAAGCATCCGAGAAAGAGTCCGAAAAAGAAGAGCTGTCAGTGGTAGCGATCCTAGCCACGCCAAGCTGTCATCCCGATGGCGCAGCCATAAGGCGCGAAGAGAAAGCCGAAGCCAAAGGTTTTCAACTGAGAACTGAGAACCGAAAACTGAGAACTGTTTTTGACGCCCTGGGCTGGCACATGGCCGAACGCCTGCAGCAATCGCCGCTCCTGGCAGGCGATGCCATCGACATCGCCTTCACCATCGGCCACAACGACCATCCCGACTTCGGCGGATTGGAATTGTCGCTGCGGGATTTTAGAATTCCGATCGCGGAAGGGGTCGGGCCCCTCGATCCGGCTCGAAGAAAATTAGCGACATCCGGATAGAATGTCTACAATAGAGAAGTCATGGACACGATTCCCCTCAAGCCGGAACGCAAGGCGCAGCTTGAGGAATACGCTCAGCGCCGTGGCCAAGATCCCGCCATCGCACTCGATGAAGCTCTGGCTGCTTATCTGGAATGGGAGCGCCAGGATTTCGAAGAATCCGTTGAAGGTATCCGGCGAGGCCATGAAGATGTAAAGGCCGGACGCACCCGCCCAGCTCGCTGACTTCCTTTCCGAGATGCGCCATAAACATGGCATTTCGCGTTGAAACATCGGCGCAGGCCGAGAGCGATGCCGGCGAAATTCTTGAATGGCTTCTGTCGCACCATGCTGGAGAGACCGGCCTCCGCTGGTTTTTGCGATGGAAGATGCGATCGCGTCCCTAGCCACATTTCCCGAGCGTTGCCCGGTGGCTCCTGAAACCGCACGTTTTCCCTTTGAAGTGCGGCAACTTCTTTACGGTCGCAAGCCCCACGTGTATCGGATTCTATTCACCATCGAGGGCGACACCGTTAATGTTCTGCATATCCGTCATGGCCGCCGCAAGCCTTTGTGAGCAGAGAGGGCCGCTTGTCTTTCGTCCCGCCCGCAGCACCCGAACTCGGGGGCGGCCGTGTTTGCATTAGACTGAACCCAGCATGCCGCTCCCCATCTACCGCCTGCGCCGCTGGCTAGCCGTGATCGCAGTCCTGTTCATCGCGATGGTCACAGGCACCTATTTCTACGCCCGCATGCGCCTGCGCAACGTTCTGAAAGAAATTCCCAACAAGATTGGCATCGACATCCAGCAGACCGCAAACGGCTTTCAGTTTTCCAAGTCCGACGGCAAGCGCACGCTGTTCACCGTGCAGGCCGGCAAGCTCAAGCAATTCAAGCTGGATGGCAGCGCCGAATTGCACGACGTCAGCATCGTTCTCTACGGCCGCGATTCCTCCCGCTTCGATCAGATCTACGGCGACAACTTTACTTACGACAAGAAATCCGGCGACGTGACCGCCAGCGGTGAGGTGCAGATCGATCTTGAAGCCAACCCCGCGGGCCACACCGGACCCGACCAGGGAACGCCGAAAGAACTCAAGAATCCTATCCATCTCAACACCAAAGACTTGGTCTTCAACCAAAACAGCGGCGACGCTTCCACCAATGCGCGCGTGGACTTCCGCACGCCGCAGGCTACCGGATGGGCTGTGGGCGTGCAGTATTCCGGCAAGAGCAACACGCTCACGCTGGTGTCGCAGGTTCACGTCACGCTCGACGGGCCGAATGCAGCGACCCTCTTCGCCACGAATGGCGTATTCACGCGCACTCCCCATGTGGTAGTGCTGGACCATGCGCGCATGGTACGCGCAGGTGGAACCCTGCAAGCGGAACAGGCGACTTTCTTCCTCGGCCCCGACAATCAGGTGCAGCGCGTGCTGGCCATCGGCAATGTGAACGCGGAATCCACGTCACAGGATTCCGACCAACTGCGCGCCCGTGCCGACCAAGCCGACCTCCTGCTGGTTGGCGGACTCGCCGGTGAACAAAATATCGACGCGCAAAAAGCCGATGAGCAAGAGATTGACGAGAAAAAGATCGGCGAGAAAAAGATCGACCAGAAAAAGCTCGACGCAAAAAAGCCCGGCAAGCAAAATCTGCTGCGCACAGCTACCTTAACCGGCAACGTGCACGTAGAGCGAATCGGGTCACAGCCCATGCAAGGCGATGCCGGACGCGCCATCCTCGATTTCCTGGGAAGGAATCAACTGGAAAAAGTGCACGCCATGGATGGAGTCCGGCTCGCGCAACACCAGACCGGCACAAACGCGGCCGCGACCGGCTCTTCGGAACATGCTGCGCAAAGCCAGGATTTCGATATCACCGCGCCCATCATCGACTTCTTCGTCGCCGAAGGACGCCGTCTTACCCGCGCCGAAACCTCCGGCGCGGCCCAAATCACGATCACGCCAGCTCAACCGCCGACTCCGGTAACCGCCCAATCAGCTCAGAAAACCGTAATCACCGCCGGCCGCTTCGATGCGAAGTTCGCTGCCACTCTCAAAGGCTCCAGCCGCCTGACTTCCGTCCACGGCGCGCCCGATGCGAAGATCGTCAACATTGCTCCCGGCATGCCCGACCGCGTCAGCACTAGCCAAACTCTGGACGCCGCATTTCTCGCCGAAGGCGGGATCGGATCGATCGTTCAGCAAGGAACTGTCGCCTACACCGACAATCAGCCTGCCGACAAGCGCACGCAAGCCTGGGCCGACAAGGCACGCTACACCCCGGGTGACAGAATTCTGATGCTCACCGGCAGCCCGCGCGTGGCCGAAGGCGGCATGGTCACGACTGCGAAAACAGTCCGCATCAATCGCGCCACCGACGACGCCTTCGCCGACGGAGACGTCAAGAGCACCTACAGCGACCTTAAGGAGCAGCCCGGCGGCGCGCTGCTGGCATCTTCTTCTCCGATTCACGTGACCGCGGCCACCATGACCGCGCACAACTCTCCCGCCATCGCGCTCTACCAGGGCAACGCCCGCTTGTGGCAGGATGCGAACATTGTTGAGGCTCCGTCGATCCAGTTCGACCGCGACCGCCGCTTCCTGATCGCCCAAGGTACTGCCGCCCAGCCGGTTTCCACGGTGCTGGTACAACAGAAATTAGACCAGCAAAAATTAGACCAACAAAAATTAGACCCGCAAGAATCAGCCCAGCAGAAATTGCCTCAGCCAGCACCAAAAACCAGCGGAAAAACTGAGGAAAAGCCATCCCAGACCAGCCCCATCGCCATAAGTGCGGCCCGTCTCACCTACGCCGACTCCGATCGCCACGCCCACTATGAGGGAGGCGTTGTGGCCAAGGGTACCGGCTTCACCGCGACCTCCAGCATCATGGACGCCTACTTCGTCCCCCGCAGCCAAACCTCAAGCAGTCAATCACTTACAGGCCCTGGCCAGCTAGATCACATGGTGGCGCGCACCAATGTGATTGTCCTACAGCCGACCCGCCGAGCCGAGGGTCAGACCCTGGTTTACACCGCCTCCGACGACAAATTCGTCCTCACCGGCGGACCGCCCAGCATTTTTGATGCCGAACGCGGCAAAGTTACCGGGGTTTCGTTGACTTTCTTCAGGGGCGATGATAGGGTGCTCGTAGAAGGCGAAGCAAGTACTCCTGTGGTAACTCAAACGCGAGTTGTAAAGTAAATGGCACGATAAATGCGTACCCTGGCCACGGATGAAATTGGCAAATCGTATCGTGGCCGTCGCGTCGTAAACGGTGTCAGTCTGCGCGTCGAGCAGGGCGAGGTCGTCGGTCTACTTGGCCCAAACGGCGCAGGCAAGACAACCACTTTCTACGCCATTGTTGGCCTTATCCCTCCCGATACTGGCCGCGTGTTGTACGACGGTCAGGACATCACTGACGTTCCCATGTACCTGCGGGCGCGCCAATATGGCATTAGCTATCTCCCTCAAGAAGCGTCGGTTTTTCGCAAACTAACTGTCGAAGAGAACATCCTTGCGGTGCTTGAGGCACAGCCGATGTCGTGGCACGAGCGCCGCGAGAAGATGGAGAAATTTATCGATGAACTTGGGCTCGAGCACATCCGGCAGAATCGGGGATACGCGTTATCCGGCGGCGAACGCCGGCGCGTAGAAATTGCGCGCTGCCTGTGCATCAATCCAACTTTCATTTTGCTCGACGAACCTTTTTCCGGCATCGATCCCATCGCCGTTCTCGACCTCCAGAAAATTATCAGCAGCCTGCGGGCCAGCGGCATCGGAGTGCTGATCACCGATCACAACGTGCGCGAAACATTGTCCGTAACCGACCGCGCCTACATCATCGACGACGGCCGCATCTTCCGCCAGGGTCAGCCCGAACAGTTGGCCAGTGATCCGGAAGTTAGAAGAGTGTATTTAGGGGAGAGTTTTTCGCTGGTGTGAGAAAGAGATGAAAACCACGAAGGACACGAAGTAACACAAGGGATTTTCTTAGTGAACTTTCGTGACCTTAGTGGTTCAAAGTTTTGTTTTAGCATCGTGTCGAACTCATGGTCCTGCTACAGCACAAACTGAGCGTCAAGCTATCCCAGCGCCAGATCCTCACCCCCGGTCTGGTGCAGATGGTTTCCGTCCTCGCGCTCAACAAACTCGAACTCAAGGACATGATCAACGCCGAGATGGTCGAGAACCCGGTCCTCGAAGAACTCGAAGATTCCGTCCCGCTGATCGATGAAGTCGGCCGCAAAGAAGAAGACCGCGATCGCCTTACGACCAAGACTTCCACCGACGAAGCTCCCATCACAGCCGAAAAGAAAGATCCATTCGAAGAAATCGACTTCGGATCGTTCTTTCAGGACTATCTCGACCCCGGCTATCGCACCCGCGGCGAGATGGAAGATATCGAGCGCCCGTCGTTCGAAAATTTTCTCTCCAAGCCCACGAATCTCACGGATCACCTCGCCTGGCAACTCGGCGCGTTGAGCCTGCGCCGCGAAGTGCGCGAGGCCGCCGAGCAGATCATCGGCAACCTCAACGAAGATGGCTACCTGATCGCCAGCGACGATGAGATGCTGGGCATCGCTCCGCCCGCGGCTCCTGAGGCCGATGCGGAGACCGCCAAAAATATCATCAGCGAAGCCGCCGCGCTAGGCTTAGCGGCAGACGACGTGAGCGAAGCGACATCGGGCGAAGCAGTGTCGTCCGCAGTATCATCTGGAGACGCTGACCTCAGTTCCGAAACTGCCGCGCCTGACTTAACCGAACTAATCGGCGCAGCCGCGAACGCTTCCGAATTTTCCGCCGCAGATACGCTGGCTGAAAACATTTTCGCCAAGGCCGCCGCTGCGCCCGCAATCTCTCCGGCAGAAACTTCCTTCGGCTCCCGCAATGGAGATTCCGCCGCAGCCGTCGCCCCCGCGCCCGAAGCTGCGCCGATCGCGCTTCCGCGCCCAGTTCAGAAATCAAATTTCACGGCTGCCGATCTCGCCGAAGCCCTGGAAGTAATTCGCCAACTCGATCCTCCCGGCGTAGGCTGCCGCACTCTTCGCGAATGCCTGCTGACCCAGTTGCGCTATCACCAGCAACAGCTAGCACAAAACAAGAACACCAACGGCACCGCCCAGGTCCTGCAGGATGCCATCGCCGTCACCGACCAGCACCTGCGCGCCCTGCAAAGCAAGCAGCACAAAGAAATCGCCAAGGCCATCGGACGCCCACCCGACGCCGTCCAGCAGGCCATCGACTACATCCGCACCCTCGATCCCCGTCCTGGGCTGCAATACAACAAAGTCACGGCGCGTCTGATCGAGCCTGATGTGGCTTTCATCAAGCACGGAGACGAGTGGCTGGTCTTGATGAACGACGATGACCTGCCCCAACTCCGCCTCAACCCTGCTTACAAAAAACTGGTCACCCGCGAAACCAACGACAAGAATACCCGTGACTACGTCAAAGAGCGTTATAAGAGCGCCATCCAGCTCATCAAGAACATCGAACAGCGCAAGCAGACCATCACCAAAGTCTGCTACTGCATCGTCGCCCGTCAGCAGGACTTCCTGGAAAAAGGCATCGACCAGCTCAAGCCCATGATGATCAAAGAAGTCGCCGAAGAAATCGGCGTACATCCTTCCACCGTAAGCCGCGCTGTGGCCAGCAAATACGCCCACACCCCGCAAGGCGTCTTCGAGCTGCGCTACTTCTTCAGCGAGAGCGTGCAGGGCCCCGAAGGCGGCAACACCAGTCTGCTGATCCTCAAGCGCCGCGTAAAAAAGCTGATCGACGAAGAAGACCCCGCCCGCCCGCTCACCGACGAACAACTAACCCGCATCCTGCAATCGCAAGGCATTCAAGTAACGCGCCGCACCGTAGCCAAGTATCGGGAAGACATGCGCATCCCCAGCACTCATCAGCGCAGAGTAAAAGAGTAAAAGCTCTACCCTGTGGACCTCTGTGTCCCCTGTGGTTAAAGATTTTGATCTTGCTTTTGATTCTGTTCAGCCGCAAGGAGGGCCGCTAGTGAACGTGGAATACACCGGCAGGCACTACGAAATCACCCCCGCCATCCGCAAAGAAGTAGAAACCGGCGTCGCCAAACTTCGCAAAATCCTCGGCGACAGATTTGAAACCAAGGTCATCCTCGCTGTCGAAAAGCACCGCCACAAAGCCGAAATCACCATCAGCCCGCGCAACGGTCCGCTGGTCGGGCTCGCCCAGGCCAAGGACATGTCCATCGCCGTCAGCCAGGCCCTCGACCACCTCGAAAAGCAGGCGGTGAAATATAAAACCCGCTCGCAATCGAAAAATCGCTCCGCCCGCAAGAACGAAGAAGTAAAAAAGTGGAACGGCCACTCCCCGCAACCCGAAGCAGCGCAGGCTAAAGTCGGCCTAACCGAGAAGACCGCGGTAGCCGTCGCCGTCCACCGCTATCCCGCGGTAGCCAAAACCACAGAGGTCCATCTCGTCCGCTCCGACGAAGCCGTCGCCATGCGTCCCATGACCCTCGAAGAAGCCATCAAAGAAGCCCACTTCCGCGATCGCGACGTCTTCGTCTTCCGCGATCCCAAAGGCAAAGTAATGATCCTCCACCGCACCCGCGACGGCAAAATGGAGCTGATCGAAGCCCCATAACGCCTCAGCTATTCTTGTCATCCTGAGCGGAACAAGTGCTTGCGCGCTTCGCGCAAGCACTTGTGCAGTCGAAGGACCCCTTTCCCCTCAACTGTGCCTCAAGCCCCGCCAGGAATTCTGCCACAGCAGCAGACTCAAGCCCCGCCCAGTGATAAAGTCACCCTAATGCCTCACCCCACAACCCCCGAACCCTTCGACCACATAGTCGAGTGGGCCTACAGCACCCTGCCGCAGAAAATCAAAGACCTGCCCGACTTCCCCGGCATTCAAGTCCTCGACGAGCCTCCCGCCGACGTATTCGAGGACGTGCAGAAAAAAAAGAAATGGTGTCGCGGCACCGAGTTATTAGGACTCTACAGCGGCACCCTGCGTACGAAACGCTCGCTCACCGAACTGAAGTACGCCCCCGACCTGATCTTCGTCTTCCGCGGCCCCATCCTGCGCTGTTCCCAAGGAGACCTGCGCGCCGAAGTGAAACGCGTAGTCTGGCACGAAGTAGCCCACTGGCTAGGCTACGAAACCGAAGAGCAAGTCCAAGCCCTGGGTTTATAAGCCACGGTGATAAGCCACGAAACTCGCATCTCTCTGTCATCCTGAGCGCAGCGGTTGATTCGCGAAGCGAATCAACCGCGCAGTCGAAGGATCCCTTTCGTGCCAGCAGCGACCAAGGCTAAAAGAGGAGCTGCCTCTACGTTTTCAGCTTCCGAATAGGCGACCACTAACATCGTTCTAAGTAAGCACCGCCCAACAACGTGTAGCGCCGCGTCGTCCTCGATTGACAACCATCAACACCCTCGCAGATACTGCCATCTGCGCATGTAGGATGCAACGGCGCTTCGCCGAAGGGCAATGCCCACCTACGATCTCATCGTGGAGGCCCACATGCTCAATCTAGAGAACCTCAAAAAGCAAGCCAAACTCATCTTGCGGTGGCATCGCGAACGCCACTATCCCGTCGCCGCACAAATTCGCGCGCATTTGCCCCGCTTCCTGAATATGCCGGACTCCGAAATTCTTGCGGCGAACTTTAAGCATCAACGATGCGCAAGAAATAGTCGCGAGAGAGCAAGGCTTCGAGAGTTGGCAAGCCCTGAAAACTGGACTTTCGACCACGCCGCCCAAGCCGAAATCATCGCCATCCAAAGCAAGAGCGGCGATTACCGGCGCGGAGCCGCAACTGCTCGTCACCAATATCGAAAGATCGTGCGAATTTTTCGAGAAGTTAGGCTTCTCGCGTGTATTCAGTGACGGCAAACCTCCCTACTATGCCCAGGTGCGTCGCGACGCGGCGCGTCTCAATCTAAGGTGCATCGAGCGGCCGGTAATCGAGTCAACGGTCCGCGAGCGGGAAAAACTATTGTCAGTATCAATGACGGTCGCCACTGCAGACGAGATCAAACTGCTGTTCCTCGAGTTTCAGTCCGCCGGTGTCGCCTTTCAACAGAAGCTGAAGAAGCAGCCCTGGGGCGCCAGGAATTTCGTCGTCAAAGATCCGGACGGCAATCTGCTGCTGTTTGCCGGCCCGGCAACCCAACCGCGACCAAGCCGAAGTGTGCCTGCGTAAGGCTCATGTGGGGACTGACGCATTCGCTCGTCCCCACATGCTAAAATTCGCCGCCGAGGGAATTATGCCCATGACGATAACGACCAGCACGCGCTCCACGATCTTGTTCCCTGTGCTTACGCTTCTGCTCGCAACCATCCCGAGCGCAGCGCAGGCCGCGCCGCCCAAGCTCTCCGTCCATTGGGAAGAACTCACCGCTGCCGATTTCCGCGAGGGCATTCACCGCTCGCAGGGCACGTGCCTGCTGCCCATCGGCATTCTGGAGAAGCATGGACCGCATCTCCCGCTCGGCACCGATCTGCTCGATGTGCGCTACGCCGCGCTGCATGCCGCCGAGCAGGAATACGCCGTCGTCTTCCCCGAATATTATTTCGGACAGATTGCCGAAGCCCGCCACGAGCCCGGAACCGTCTCCTACAGCCGCGAGATGCAACTCGCTCTGCTGCAGGAAACGACCGACGAGATGGCCCGCAACGGCTGCAAGAAAGTGGTCATTGTCAACGGCCACGGCGGCAACGACAGCCTGCTTCCATTCTTCGCGCAGACGCAACTCGACAAGCCGCACGACTACGTGGTCTACGTGTTCGACAAACTCTCGCCGCCCTCGGGCGGTCCGGCAAAGAAAACCAAGATCGACATGCACGCCGGCGAAGGCGAGACTTCGAACGTGCTGATCTCGCGTCCCGACCTGGTCCACCCCGACCGCGCTGGCCAGGAAAGCGGCGCCGACCAGCACCGCCTGAATCTACCTGATGGCGTCTACACCGGAATCTGGTGGTACGCGCGCTTCCCCAACCACTATTCCGGCGACGGCTCCGCTGCCACAAAAGAGTTAGGAAAATTTCAAATGGATTGGTGGATCGATACGCTGACGAAGACGATTAAGGCTGTAAAAGCCGACCACGAAAGCCTGAAGCTGCAAAACGAATTCTACGAGAAGGCAAAACACCCGCTGGAAACGCAGCCTTGATGCATGAGCAATCGCCCAATGACTAAATCGCTCAAGCGCTCAATCTCCTACGAGCTTCCAATCAGCACGCCCGTAATAAAAACCAGCGCTCCGCCCAGCCCGATCTGAAGCGCGGCCGAAATCCACGGACTGTCCATATAACGATGTCGAACCCAGGTGATGACAGCCAACTCGGCAATCACCACAGCTCCCGCAGCCCAAAGCGCCATGCGGAAGTCGCGCAGCAGGAACGGCAGCGTGTGCCCGATTCCGCCCAGCGCAGTCATTGCCCCGCAGATCACGCCGCGCACCCACGGATGTCCGCGGCCAGTAAGACTGCCATCATCCGAAAGCGCTTCGGCGAAGCCCATGCTGATGCCCGCGCCCGCGGATGCGGCGAGGCCAACCAAAAACGCCTCGTGAGTATTCTTCGTAGCAAATGCGGCCGCGAAGACCGGAGCAAGCGTGGATACAGAACCATCCATCAGACCAGCCAAACCAGGCTGCACGATCTGCAGGACAAAAAGTCTGCGCTGCGCGCGCTCTTCGTCGGCCTTCACATTGGCCGGAAGTTTTTCCTTGTCGAGTTCCTGTGCGCGCTCTTCGTGCTCGCGCTCTTCGTTGATGAGATCATCGAGCAGTTGCCGGACGCTCGCGTCCTGCGTGCGCGCCGCGGCCTTCTCGTAAAACCGCCGCGTCTCCACTTCCATGGTGCTGGCTTCTTTGCGGACCGCATCGATGCGCAGCGGACGAATCAGCCACAGCGCCGGACGCTCCACGAATCCGCGCACATCTTGCCGGCGGATCAACGGAATGTGTTCGCCAAATTTCTGCCGGTACATCTCGATCAATCGTCTGCGGTGGCCGGATTCCTCTTCGCGCATGCCTTCGAACATGGCCGCCGACGCGGGATAATCCTGCCGCAGCCCTTCGGCAAAATCCGAGTACACGCGCTCGTCTTCTTCTTCCAGAGCAATAGCCAGAGCCAGCACTTCGCGTTCGGTGAGATCCTGAAACTTCTTCATGGCGACCTAGCTTACCTGTACGAGCCGGGCTTAGACAAATCGGGAATAGGACTGACCAGATTACCCGCGTTCGGTGCTACTATCCTGTGCATGACGCCTCGGAAGTCGCCCTCGGCTCAGAAGCGCGAGAAGCTGGCGCGCGCGGGGAAGAAACTGTCGAAGGCTGGCACGCGCGATGCGCCGCAGTCGGCGGAACTGGTCATTATTACGGGCATGAGCGGCTCGGGCAAAGCCAGTGTGCTGAAGGCGTTTGAGGATCTTGGCTACTACTGCGTCGATAACCTTCCTGTTGAACTCATTCCACGCTTTGCCGAACTGGCGTTGCAGTCTGCCGAGATTCGCCGCACGGCGCTGGTCGTCGATGTGCGCGAAGGCTCGAAACTCGAGCAACTTCCAGGAATTCTAAAGGCAGTGCGGCGCATGATTCCGACCAAGGTCGCGTTCCTGGAAGCTTCCGATGCGGTTCTGTTGCGGCGATTCAGCGAGACGCGGCGGCCGCATCCCCTGGGCACGGACGCGCCGGTGAATGCGTCGCTGAAGGCCGAACGGCGCCACCTGGCGCGCATTCGCGCGCTGGCTGACATTGTCATCGATACCTCGAAGTTCAACGTGCACGAACTGCGGGCCCACATTACAGAGCGCTTTCGCGAAGAAGCTTCGGAGAAAAGCATTCTGGTTTCGTGCGTGAGTTTCGGTTTTCGCCACGGTGTGCCCGAAGAGGCCGATCTGGTCTTCGACGTTCGCTTTCTGCCCAACCCGCACTTCGTGCTGGAATTCCGTCCGCTGACGGGGCTCGATCCGCGTGTGGCCAAATATATACGGTCGTTTCCACAGACGAAGGAATTCATCCAGCGCATTTCCGACCTGCTGGTTTATCTTTTGCCGCACTACGTCCACGAAGGCAAAAGCTATCTCACCATCAGTTTTGGCTGCACCGGCGGCCAGCACCGTTCAGTGATGATTGCGGAGGAAGTGGGCAAGAGGCTGCGCAAGGCTGGATATCATTTGAAGGTGGTGCATCGGGATATGCCGAAGTAAGGACAAACCACCAGCGACCGCAGTAAAATAGGGCCTTGCACCCTAAGGAAACTCTGATTAAATCCACGTGCCGCGTAAAGCAGGTTTCTCGACTCCGCGGGATTGCCCGTAAGGACGGGCAATCCCGCTCCGCTCGAAATGACAACTTTGGGTTAAATCAGAGCTTCCCTATGTTCATGCCATCGTCGGTGGGCCTCTGCGGCGTGCCGGGAGCCGTATGCGCCAACTGACGCGACTGGTGCGCTACGCGCTTCCCTACTGGTGGCAGCTATTGTCTTCCGTGGTGCTGATGGCCGCGGTAGGGGCGCTCGACGCTTTCAAGTTCCTGTTGA
>Ga0181525_10003191_pt1 | contig 13085 bp, 13 predicted proteins | sample PEATcosm2014_Bin_48_FD_121100 | JGI IMG/M metagenome (GOLD analysis project Ga0181525, IMG submission 121100) | Peatland microbial communities from MTU Mesocosm Facility, Houghton, MI, USA - PEATcosm2014_Bin06_10_metaG | ecosystem: Environmental > Terrestrial > Soil > Wetlands > Peat | place...
AAACGCTCGCCGCGGATGGTGATTAATTCGTCCTGCACGGCGCCGCCCTCGGCCAGTCGGCGTAAGTATCCTCGCAGGGATTCCTGAATGACTCGACGCTGCCTTTCAATCTCGCGGCGAACACGCGCCAACTCTGGAGAGGCGCGATCATCCAGCGTTCCATCGGGCTCGATCTTATTTCGAAAATGGCGAAGGAACTCGGAGAAGTCGGGCACGCCCTCGGAAAGAGTCAGGGTTCGTTGCCATGCGCTCTTCATGTTCGCCGGCGGATGAAGCGCGATTTCGTGCCACTCGGCGGCGCGGTCAACGATCAGCAGGACGTCGCGAATCTCGGTGGTTTCGAGTATTGCGCCCGCGATTCGCGACTTCTTTACTAGCGTTGTGACATCGAGCAAGCCGGAGAAATCGAAGTGGCCCCCGGCACGGCGAAATTCGCGAATCTCCGCGGCCATCTCTTGCTGCTCAGCGATCCAGCGGGAATCGGTGGAAGGAGCGAGTGCTGAGATCCGCGACTGGCCTAGCGGCGAGGAGGCGTATCCGCGAAGGAGGTCACGGAGAGCGTCGAACTCGAGCACGCGCGCGGAACTGTGGACGAGCGGTTGAGACATCAAAATTATGTTACAGGAATGGAGCCACCTGACGGGTTGGCCGGTGCTGGCGCGGTTTGGCTCACGCGTTCGGGCCGGTTAAGAAGGAGATCCGTCGCTACGCCTGAAAAACGGCTGCGCTCTGGATGACAATTTCTAACAGAAAGAAATGGCGGAGATTAACGCAGCGCTAGATGCGCTACTCGCCGAAATCTTTTACGACTGGGCTGCTGCCAACGCTTGGGATTTTGCTGCGCTTGTTACGGGCAAGTGAAGCACGAAAACTGCGCCGCCTTCAGGTTTGTTCTGGCAAGTGATCTGCCCTTGGTGATCCTGCACGACGCCGTAGACGGCGCTCAGACCGAGGCCGGTACCTTTGCCGATCGGCTTGGTAGTGTAGAACGGGTCGAAGACGCGATGCGGTTCTTTTATGCCGGGGCCGCTATCGGAAAACTGCAGGACAATTTCTTCTTTTTCTTTCTCATTGCGCGCGCTCACCTGCAGCAGACCTCCGCCGGCTTCCTCGAGCGCATCCAGCGCATTTTCGACGATCTGGGCGAACGCCTGAAACAATTGATGGCCGTTGCCCAAAACCGCGGGCAAGTGCGGGTCGATTGCAATCTCGATTCGGATTTTCGGATCGTGATGCTGCAGCCCGCGCATTTGCACGCTGCGCTGCAGAAGCGTGGCGAGATCGACCATCGTCTTCTCGCCGGAGCCTTGCTGGGCAAAGCTCAGCAGGTTCGCCACCAACTCACGAGTGCGGTGAGACTGGTTCACAATCTTGCGTACCAGCGCATCTTGATTGCCGGTTAAACGCTCCTTCGACCACAGCTTCTCGGAATACTCCATGATGGCGGTGAGAGGGTGGTCGATCTCATGTGCGGCCCCGGCAACCAACTGGCCGAGTGAAGCCAGTTTTTCCCGCTGCACCAGATGACTCTGCAAGCGCTGCTCATTCTCGAAGCTGCGCCGCGAATCCTCGAGCAAGTGGATCAACGCCTGATCCTGTAGATACTGGCGCATGAACACGAACACGCCCAGCACAAGCATTGCGCCGAGTGTGGTGAAGAGGCGGAATGTGCGGGCCGGAGCGGGGGAGTGGTCCCAGCGAAAGGCCCAGAGGCCGAGTACCGGCAGCGAAAGGATTGCCAGCATCGCGAGGCGCAATGCCATGGCGCCCCACGTGTCCTTATCTCGATCTCTACTTTCGTTCGTAACTTCGGTAGGCGGGGATTCGGGCCGCGATGTGCGCGCGTTGAGAGCCGTCGCTAACATCCAAGTCACTGCGGCCATCAGCGGAATGTCGTAGAAACTTCCGGTGTAGTACGATCCGTTGGCGAGGCCCAGGTTCACGGCCTGCGACTCCAGCGCATAGAGCGCGCTCGCCGCCATAAAATTCAGGTAGATCTTCTTCCATGCGATAGATGCGCCATGAGAGGCGATTCCGAGCGCCACGACCAGGACGCCGCTCTCGACGAGGTAGAGTGGGCCGAAGTTGCGATCGTACTCCGCCACATTTAACGAGATGTATTGCGACGGGAAGACGACGAACGCATAGAGGAATACCCACCATACGACGAGCAGGAGAAAATCCAGCGCGCCGACGTGGAACTTCTGCCCGTTTTGATGGCGATGCGGGCGCAATCCGACCGCCGCGATCATGGGAACAAGGTGGAGAAAAAGAAACACATCCATGATCGATGGGTCGGGAAAATTTATGTGGCGCAAAACCTCGCAATAAACCCAGGCCGCCTGATTGCATGCCCAGAGAATGCATCCCGATCCCATAAGCGCCCAAAAGCGCCGGTTCGCGCCATGCGAAGACCATGCATTCGCCAACATAACGCCGCCGGTCGAGAGCGTTAGCAGTAGATATCCGAAATCAAAAATCGCGGTCAGAGCCGGGCCGCGCGGCACCATCAGCGACATTGCGGCGAACGCAAGCGTAATGCCGCCCGCGAGCGCAAACCCACGATGCCGTTTGAACAGACTCATCCGCCTTCCATTTTATGGAAAAAGCGGAGATTCTCGCGATGGCTTAGGTTCGAACTGATTACTTTCGTCACACGGAAAGTGGGTCTTGTGCGGCAGTATCCTGCGTTTTCGTTAGAGCGAGGTCTGGTCCCAAGACCTAACACCTGTGACCCAGGACACGTCGTCGCGGCGTGGCCCTGCTAGAATTTAGGAGTTAGAAGGCGCTAAATTCTTGCCAGGTGGTTCTCATGGCCTTTCCCGTTACCCGTCTTCGCCGTCTTCGCCGCACCGCGCAGCTTCGCGATCTTGTGCGCGAAACCCGCCTCACTCCTGAGGCCTTCGTTTACCCAATGTTCGTTTGCCCTGGCGAAGGCATACGCAAGGAGATTCGATCGATGCCGGGCGTGTTTAATCTTTCGGTGGATGAAGCGGTGAAAGAAGCTCGGGACGTTTATTCCCTGGGAGTGCCCGCTGTAATTCTCTTCGGGCTTCCGGATAAGAAGGATGAAGTCGCTACCGGCGCATGGGCCGACGATGGCATCGTGCAACAGGCGGCACGCGCGATGAAGCGCGAAGTTCCGAACCTGATTCTGATGGGTGACGTTTGCCTGTGCGAATACATGTCGCATGGACATTGTGGCATCGTGAAATCTTCATCGGCGCCCATGTCGCTGGGAGCGGCCGCCAGAGACACGGCCACTGAGACGCACAGGGTAGCGCTGAAGGCAGTGAAGAATGACGATGCGAAAGTAAAAGTTATCGACGAGCTGGCATCGATGGTGGCTAGCGCGGTTGAATCCAATTTCGAAATCGACAACGATGGCAGCCTGGAACTATTGGCCCGCACTTCGGTCTCGCTGACTCGCGCTGGCATCGACATCATCGCTCCGTCCGACATGATGGATGGCCGCGTTGCCGCGATCCGCCGCGCTCTGGACGAAGCCAACTTCATCAACACCCCGATACTTTCCTACGCGGCCAAGTTCGCCTCAGGATTCTACGGACCGTTCCGTGAAGCTGCAGACTCGGCGCCGCAGTTCGGCGACCGCCGCTCGTATCAAATGGATGGAGCCAACCTGCGCGAAGCCATGCGCGAAATCGAGCTCGACATTGACGAGGGCGCCGACATGATCATGGTGAAACCAGCGATGCCTTATCTCGACGTAATCGCCGCGGCGCGGCTGCGTTTCGATTTGCCGCTGGCCGCCTATCAAGTCTCGGGCGAATACGCCATGATCGAGGCCGCCGCCCGCAATGGATGGATCGAACGTGATCGTGTCATGATGGAGTCCCTGCAGAGTATCCATCGCGCTGGAGCCAGCATTATCCTTACCTATTACGCCAAGGATGCCGCTAAGTTGCTGGCTTAGTGTGTCTTGCCTGCTGTTCCGTAGGATGTCGGCGGTGTTAGGTTGAGGCAAAAAAAATCGCCGAGGATCAGGTTATTAGTCCGTCCCCAGCGATTTATGGTGAATTGCCTGGCTAACTAACTGGCACGCTGCATCGGATTGTCGGTGTTGGAATAGTCGCCTTTGGTTTCGCCGGTGGAAGAAATATCCTGAGCGCCCGTGTTCTCGAGAATTTCCTTCGCCCGCTTGGTCCAATTGGAATCATCCGAGTGCACCGATAAAAGGATGCCGCCATTCTTTACGCGCCCTTCATAGCGCTTGGCCTCGTACTCCGGAATCCCCATACCGATCAGGGCACCGGCGATTCCGCCGATCGCGCCGCCGACTCCGACTCCCGCCAACGCCGCCATAATCGGCCCCGCGGCAATGAATGGCCCGAGTCCCGGAATGGCCAAGGCTCCAATGCCGAGCAGCCAGCCCAGCCCGCCGCCGATTACCGCGCCGGTGCCCGCGCCGGTTGCTGCGCCCTCAGGCGCCTTGGTTTCCTTTTTGGTGGCAAAGTCTTTGGTGCCGACATTCTCTGGAAACAAAACAGAGATGTCCGTATTGCGAAATCCCGCCGCTTTCAAAGAGTCCACTGCATTTTCCACGCTAGCGTAGTCCGGATAAATCCCGAACACTGCTGTATTTTTCCCTGCCATAAGTAATTCTCCTTTAAAGATGATTTTTTAGGCTTTGTCAGTTACTGCTTCGATTTCACTTCCAACTCGTCCGTAACCTTATCGGGTCCGGCTACTTCTTTCGCTTTGGCTTCAATCGACTGTTTTTCTTCTTCGGATCGGACAGGCCCTTTCAGGGTTACCATTCCGCCTTGCGTGATGACCTTTACGTTGTGGCCGTAAGTGGAGATTGACTTGTCCTTCACGATGGCTTGCCGGATCTGCTTGGTGGTTTCTCGGTCGCCCGGATTCATCTTTTGCTGGTCGGCCGTGGGTTCAGAGGAGCTCCGGTCGCGCTGGTTAATTTTTGTGTTGTCAGGCGCCGGGGTTTGATTGGAATCTTGCGCACCGGCTAGTGCCCCGCCGCTTAGTAGCAGCGTGGCGAAGAGCGTGGCGCCAACGGTACTTTGCGAGAAAAGTTTCATATCTAGTCCTCCCGAGACTTGTTTATCTCGATTGCATTTATCTAAGGCGTACGGCTACCGAGCCGGCGGGTGTGTCGCCTTCCGACTGGGGCTTTTGCCTTACAGGAAAAACCTAGACGCCTTCTGTTCCAGTGGCGTTTCTGGCTTCGGACGAGAAGCGACCACGAACCCGGCCGCCGATGTCCTGTACTTTTTCGCCGATGGAGTTGCGGATTTCCTGGCCGCTTGCCGGAGCAAATAAAATTGCTGCGCCCACACCGACGCCCACTCCAGCGACGAAGGTCATGACATTACGAAACGTGTGATCTTCGCCCTCATACAGATCTTCGGCCTGGCTGCGGAGGTCTGATATCCGGTCGCTGGCACGATCCACTGTGTCGGAAACGCGGTCGCGCACGTCGCTTGCTGCTTGGTTCGTTTGATCCAAAAAATACACTGCTGTCTTGAGAATCGATTGAATTAGGTTGTTCATCTTCTGCACCTCATCGAGATCGTTGAATTAAAACGTCAGAGGTTAGTTGCCGGAAACGGCGGAAATGGCTACGGGAATGTAATTATTTGCGGCGGCGGGACAATTATGTTTGGCCTGTTGCACGAGGGCTCGGCGTTGTCGCGCGGGTAGCGCCTTGCGCGCGCCATTCATCGTGCGATACCTTCAGGCTAGGCGCGCTCTGAGGTTCGATGGATCATCCCTGCTACAAGTGTGGGCAACGCATTGAAGATGGCAAGGCCTTTTGCCTGCAATGCGGTGCGCCCCAGATTCGCGTCGCTATGCCGGAGACGGTCGCGGTGGCGAGTGGGAACGCTTCGTTGAATGGCTCGATCGACGACGTACCTGCCTTCCCACTGGATTCGCCTATCGTCTCAGGGTCCCTGAATGCTCCCGCGATCTTTACCGGGATTGAATGGCGGCGCGCGCTTCGCGTGTGCGCGATGGCCGCCTTGATTTCGATCGTCGTGATGCTTCTGCGCCTGATGATTCCTCCGTTGGCCTCGCTGGGCGCCGGATGTCTGGCGGTCATTTTTTACCAGCGCCGAAACCTCGCGCGTAGGGTCGACGCTCGCTCTGGGGCGCAACTGGGCGCCGTGACCAGCCTTTTCTCTTCGGCGGTATTCGCGGTATTCTCCGCAATTCTCTACGCGGTCTTGCATGCCGGTGGCGAGATTCGCCGACAATTGCTGGATGCCCTTCAACAGGTCGCGTCTCGTTCCAATGATCCGCAAATGCAAGCGACTCTCGAGTTTCTAAGCAAGCCAGAAGGTCTGGCTACAAAGTTATTTCTTGGGATGATAGGTTTTGTTCTAATCTCTCTGGCCGCAGGCGGCATCGGCGGCGCCTTGACGGGCGCTTTTTTCGGCCGCAGGAACCGGACATAGGCTGTCGCCTTTCTTCCATTACAACTGCCCAGGGCAACCTCACTTTCTGCACTCTGTTCCCGCGACAAGAAGCGGCCTTGCCGCGGGCCACGCTGGCCGCGTATGATGCACGGTTTGAATTCTTACGCAATGGATAAGCCGGCACGCGGTTCACTGCTCGGTATCGAGCACCTGGAGGAAAAGGAAATCCTGGGCCTGCTTAAGCTGGCCCGGCGGATGAATCCTTTGAAGGCGCGTCCGCTGTTGCGCAACAAGCGTATCGTGCTCTTGTTCTACGAGGCTTCGACGCGTACACGCTCTTCTTTCGAGATAGCGGCCAAGTCCCTCGGCGCGATTACTACGTTAGTGCAGTCTTCGGGATCGAGCATCGAGAAAGGCGAATCCCTGCTCGACACTGGCTACACTCTGCGCGCTGTGGGCGCGGATGCGATCGTTCTGCGGCATCCGTGTGCGGGCGCGCCTCACCTGATGGCGGCGCACCTCGACATTCCCATCATTAACGCGGGCGATGGCATGCATGAGCATCCGTCGCAGGCTTTGCTCGATGCGTTGACGATTCTGAAACACAAGAAGTCGTTCAAGGGATTGCAGGTGGCGATCATCGGCGATATCTATCACAGCCGCGTGGCGCGGTCGGCTTGCCATCTGCTGACGAAGTTTGGAGTGAAGATTACATTGTGCGGTCCACCGGAGTTTGTGCCGGATGTTTCGACGACCCTCGCTCCCGGTTTGCGCGTCACTCGTCATATCGAAGATGCGTTGCGCGGAACGGATGTGGTTATGCTGTTGCGCCTGCAAAAGGAACGGCTTGCCGGGAAAAAAATTCACTTGCAGGATTACATTGCGCGATACCAGATGACGCCGGCGCGGCTGAGGCTGGCGAAGCGCGATGCTATTGTGATGCATCCCGGGCCGATTATTCGAGGACTGGAGCTGACTGCTGACGTGGCGGATGGACCTCAGTCGGTGATTGTCGAGGAGATTCGCAATGGCGTGCCGACGCGCATGGCGATTTTGGCGCGGGCGTTGGGAAAAGCGAAATGAGCCACGGATTTTCACGGACCTACACGGATCGGGCTGAGTGCTGAATGCTGAGCGCTAAGAATCAAAGACGAGAGTCCGCGAGCTTGCTGATCAAGGGCGGACATTTAATCGATCCCGCGGCGAAGGTTAATGCGCCGATGGATATTTTGCTGCGCGATGGCCGCGTTGCTGAGATTGCTCTGCCCAATAAGATACGTGGCGGCGCCGACGAGAAGTTTGATGCGCGCGGTTTGATCGTCGCTCCGGGGTTCATCGACCTGCATGTTCACCTGCGTGAGCCGGGGCAAAGTTATAAGGAGACGATCGCCAGTGGAACCGCCGCTGCGGCTGCTGGAGGTTTCACTTCTGTCTGCACGATGCCGAACACTCAGCCGGTGGTCGATACGGAAGAGTGGGTGGCGTGGTTGCGGCGTCCTGAGCGCGGCGCTGTGGTTAATGTGTTTCCCATCGCGGCTGCTACGCGGAACTCTCGCGGTGCGGCGCTTACCGATTTTGCCGCTTTACAGCGGGCAGGTGCTGTTGCCGTTACCGATGACGGCAAGCCGATTCTCGACGATGAGGTTATGCGTGCGGCGCTGCGGCTTGGAGCCGAACTGAACCTGCCCGTCGTGCAACATGCCGAAGATACGCGGCTGACGGAGCACTGCTCGATGAATGAAGGTGCGACCAGTTTTCGGCTTGGGCTGCGCGGAATGCCGCCTGCTGCGGAGGCGGGCATTGTGGAGCGCGACGTCAACCTTGCACAGCAGATTCGCGAATCGCGCTTGCATGTGGCGCATCTTTCCACGTCCGATGCGCTCAAGGCGGTGCGGCGCGGCAAGCGCGCGAAGGCTCGCGTCACTTGCGAAGTTACTCCGCACCACTTCATTTTGCTCGACGAAGGTGTAGGCGAGTACAACACGAATTTCAAGATGAACCCTCCGCTGCGATCGTCTGCCGATCGCGAAGCGATTCTGGTTGCGCTGGCTGATGGCACAGTCGATGCGATTGCCACAGACCACGCTCCGCACGCGGCGCACGAGAAGCAAGTCGAGTTCGAGCGCGCTGCTTTCGGCATTACTGGGCTCGAAACCGCGTTGACGCTGGCGATTACTAAGCTTCACCGCGACACTAAGATTCCGCTGACTCGGATTGTGGAACTCTTCACTGCTGGACCCGCGCGCGTCTTTGATCTTCGCGGACGCGGATCGCTCGAACGCGGCAACTTTGGCGACGTGACTATTTTCGATCCCAAAAAGCGCTGGACGTTTGAAGCTGCCAAGTCGCTCTCGTTGTCGCGCAACACTCCGTTTGACGGATGGCAGTTTACAGGGAAGGTTGTCGCGACCATTGTGAGCGGGAAGATCGTGTACCGAGCAGGCTGATGCTGCCGTCTTGCGCAGCCCGGGCCCAGAAGCGGCCGATCCGGATCAAAATAAAAAAACGCGGATCAAACACGGTAAAATCCTTAGAATCAATTAGTTGCAAGTCTTTGATCCGGCTTAAATCCGGCTAAAATATTGTTTCTAAATGACTTAGCTGTAAAATATTACAAGTAAAAGACTTACGGGCTGAGCTGCGCTTGTAAGTCGCTTGGAATCAGCAGCGCGGATTCCGGCTCCGGCCGCAAAATCTTGAGCCGGAAGGTCTTAGGCGTAAAATCTTGCGGCAGTGGAAGTTAGCTGTGTGATATTCAGTTGTCAAAGAGCTGATGCTGAATGAGATAAGTATTACGCATCGGCGGGTGCGAAGCAAGTGAAATCGTCAGCGCGTGCGGAGAAAGATCAAGGCGGGGGAATCGGGAGTGCTCGCTGAATGTTCATGGCCGCCAAGTCGCTGTCGTTGTCGCACAATACTCTCACCCGTATATGGGCCGTCATCCCCTACAGAAAACTCGTAAGCAACCGCCAGGCGTGCCGAGTACCTGCCGTTGCTGCTTCTAAAGCGTTCTACGTCCACTGCCGTGATCACACCGTTCGCTACGGGCCAACGCCAAGACCACGCCAACGAAATGACATCGTATAAATCGTTGAACATAGGCGATTGACTAACCCCCTACAATCCCCATCCTCCTTCCCACTCTCCCAAGCACTTCCAACGCTTTATCCAATTCTTCTCTCGTGTGCGTGGCGGTCATGATGGTGCGGATGCGGGCTTTACCCTCTGGCACTGTTGGAAATGCTATGCCGGTGCCGAGGACGCCTTCTTTGAAGAGTTCGCGGGAGAAGTCCATGGTGAGCTTGCCGTCGCCGATGATGATTGGGGTGATGGGAGTTTCGCTGGCTGGCGTGGAGCGGCCTCCGATGTCGAAGCCTAGCAGGGCGAGTTCTTTTTTCCAGAAGCGGGTGTTCTCCCAGAGTTTTTCCATGCGCTCGGGTTCGTTTTCGAGAACATCGAAGGCCGCGATGCAGGTTGCCGCTACCGACGGCGGGTGCGACGTTGAAAATAAAAATGGGCGGGCGCGGTGATAGAGGAAGTCGATGAGATCGCGCGTGCCGCAGACGTAGCCACCCAGCGCTCCGATAGCTTTCGATAACGTTCCTACCTGAATGTCAACGCGGCCGTGAACGTTAAAGTGGTCGATGGTTCCGCGTCCGTTGCGGCCTAGAACTCCGGAGGCGTGGGCGTCGTCGACCATCATAATTGCGCCGTACTTTTCGGCTACATCGCACAGGCCTGGGAGCGGGCCGATGTCTCCATCCATGGAAAAGACGCCGTCGGTGATCAGCAGCTTTTTGCCGGGTTTGTCTTTAATGCTGGCTAGCTGTTCTTCGGCGTGGGCGACGTCTTTGTGACGGAAGTCCAGAATCTGCGCCTTCGACAGACGTGCGCCGTCGATGATTGAGGCATGGTTGAGTGCGTCGGAGATGATGAAATCTTCTTTGCCCAGCACGGCTGAAACCGTGCCCGCGTTGGCGGCGAAGCCTGATTGGAAAACTACGCAGGCTTCGACGTTCTTGAAGCGCGCGATCTTTTCTTCCAGCTCCATGTGAATTTTCATGGTGCCGGCGATGGTGCGAACGGCGCCCGATCCGACTCCATATTTGCGCGTGGCTTCTAGCGCTGCTTCGCGGAGTTTGGGATGTGTGGTCAGCCCGAGGTAATTGTTTGAGGCGAGATTGATTACCTTCTTGCCGTCAAAGGTGCAGACTGGCGCCTGCTCGTCGTCTAGCACGCGCAGCTTGAAGTGCGTGCCTTTGGCTTTTAGCTCGTTGAGCTGAGTGGTTAGATAAGAGAGCGGATTGGTGCGGGTCGCAGTGGTCATAGAACCTCGAAAACCTTGCCACGGATTTACACGGATCAACACGGATAGAGCTTGATTAGTGTATCGCCTGCGTCCAAACCACGGAAGTTCTGCGGTTTACTGTAAGGCTGGTCTTGGACGAATTTGCCTAACTCGCGGAGGCTCTGTCGAAACTACGTCGATAACATGGCGCTCGGAAACGATCCCAATGTGCTGCAGCGGTCCGGGGTGTTCATTGCACGCAAAGGTCGCGCGAGAGACGTAGTCGAGAAAATGTGATTTCGAGTAAATGCGGGCAAACCGCCCCGAGAACTCTTCCGATTCATCACGGGCTACAAACGATTCACTCCTCACGGAGTATGCGACGCAGAAATCCCAAACAACTTCAAAGAGCCGGCTTCCCTCGACCGATCTTATGGGATGGCCCTCTTTGATTTCCACTCCAGAAACCGTGACCGTGGCTTCCTCATGCAGAACGAAGGCTTCCTCAAGCAGAAGACGCAGAGCGTTGTCGCTCGGCTCCATGATCTCGCGCAGAAAGAGGCTGTAGCACGAATCAATCTCATCGAATTCGCTTAAAGCTGGTTCCATTTTCTTTGAAGTTTATCCGTGTTGATCCGTGAAAATCCGTGGCCAACAATCTTTTAGAACATAATTGGGTTTCCGGTTTGAATGCTGGCTTCGCAGAGAAGCTTCATGTTGTTGAAGAATTCTTTTTCGGAGTCGGCCAGGATGTCGCTGGAGTGCAGGACCGTGTTGACTTCTTTCAGCAGCTTCGGCGAATCCTTGATGGGAACCCAGTCGCCGGTGTGGGTGCCGTTATAGAGAACTTTTTCCAACAAGACGGGGAATCTTGGGCCGGGCTTGCCTTGCAGGTGGCGAAGAAAACTGCGCAGGTTGCCGACCTTTGTAATGTTTCCGAGGAAGAACGACAGAATGAATCCCTCGTGCTCGCAGGATTCCGCCTGCCACTTGTCGTGCGCTTCCCACTCTTCCTCGGTCGGGTCGCCGGTCAGCATGGGGCTGCCGGCCTCATCGAAGGTGAGGCGATCGGGAAGCGGGTGAGGTTTCGCCTTGCCGTCGCGAATGCAGGTGCAGCGTACAAAAGCATCTAGGGCCATAATGCGTTTCCAAATTTTAACTCGTGAATCGGGCGTGAACCTCGGCGGCTAAAGCCGCATCCGCCCGGCGCGACTAACGGCACGAGTGGAACTCGTGCCCTTCCCGTTCGTGGCTCCTCATCCGACGTTCCCGATCGCGCCGCTTCGACCTCGTGGAGTTTCCACTCAACAGTTCACGATTGGTCGTTCCGTATCTATTTCACGCCGTTCGGATATACCAATATTTTACTGGCCTCGCCGGTTTTCAGGCGCTCCATTGCTTTGGAAAAGTCTTTCATGGGGACGCGGTCGGTGATTACCGGATGGAGGTCGAGTTTGCCGGCTTTCAGCAGCGCGGTCATCTGGTACCAGGTTTGGTACATGCGGCGTCCGTTGATGCCTTGCACGGTGATGCCTTTGAAAATTATGTCTTCGGAAAAATTTAGCGCGATTGGCTTGGAGGTCAGACCGAGAAGAGAAATCCTACCGCCGCGGCGCACGATATCGAAAGCTGTTCTGATCGAGTCAGGGTGGCCGGCCATTTCTAGAACTACGTCGACGCCGAGGCCGCCAGTCTTTTCCATGATTACCGCGCTGGAATTCTCTTTCGACGGATCGATGACATAATCGGCCTTCATTTCGCGAGCGAGCTTGCGCCGGTGTTCGTTTATTTCGACGGCGAATACTGTCGTCGCGCCTACAGCCCGGGCTACGGCAATTGCGAAGAGGCCGATGGGCCCGCATCCCGTGATCGCTACGGTTTTCGCCGCGATCTCGCCGGCGAGCACTGTGTGAACCGCATTGCCTAGCGGATCGAGAATCGAGGCATACTCCTGCGGAATAGCGGGATCGAGCTTCCAGATGTTGGATTCGGGAATGACGACGTACTCGGCGAAGGCTCCGTTGGCGTCTACACCGATGATCTTCACGTTCTGGCAGATGTGAGCTTCGCCGGTTCGGCATTGCAGGCACTTGCCGCAAGCTACGTGCATCTCGGCGGAAACGAAATCTCCTTCTTTCACGCTGGTGACTTCACTGCCGAACGCCGCCACCTCGCCACAGAACTCGTGTCCCGGGATTAGCGGAGGATGAATGCGGTTCTGGGCCCAGCGGTCCCAGTTGTAAATGTGCAGGTCAGTGCCGCAGATGGAGGCGACCTTTACCTTGACGAGCACGTCGTTCGGTCCAAATGCGGGAATCTTAACTTCGCGAATCTCGGCGCCCGGTGCGGCCTCTGGTTTGACGACCGCCAGCATCGTGGATGGCATAAGACTACCTTATGAA
>Ga0181525_10003194_pt1 | contig 13081 bp, 13 predicted proteins | sample PEATcosm2014_Bin_48_FD_121100 | JGI IMG/M metagenome (GOLD analysis project Ga0181525, IMG submission 121100) | Peatland microbial communities from MTU Mesocosm Facility, Houghton, MI, USA - PEATcosm2014_Bin06_10_metaG | ecosystem: Environmental > Terrestrial > Soil > Wetlands > Peat | place...
CTTCATCAGAACGCTTTCAGTCACCTCCAGCTCAAGTGACCTCGGATCCATGCCCGTCTCCCTGAGGATTCGGAATACATCTTCCAAAAAGTTTTCTTGCAGGAACTCGGCCGCGGAGACGTTCACTGCTATTGTCGTTGCAGGTAGGCCTGCGTCTGCCCAGACCTGGGCTTGATTGCACGCTTCACGAAGAACCCACTTGCCGATCGGCCGGATCAAGCCAGAGTCTTCCGCAACCGGAATAAATTGAGCCGGAGAGACCGGTCCTCGGGTGGGATGCGTCCAACGTATTAAAGCTTCTGCCCCGGTAATCTTCCCTGTCCTGAGATCGACCTTCGGCTGGTAGTGGACCGAAAATTCCTGCTGTTCCAGGGCACGTTGCAGACTCTCCTCGATCGATTGGCGCTCTACGGCCCGGACGTTCATGGCCGGCTTGAAAAACTGATAGGTTTGACGCCCATTCTCTTTTGCCTGGTACATAGCCATATCTGCGTTTTTGACAAGCGTCTCCCCGTCCAGGCCATCGTCGGGAAAGACGCTCAAACCAATGCTTGTGGTGACATGAAGATCGTGGTGGTCGATGGACTGAGGCTCAGCCACCGCCTGGAGCATCCTTCTCGCCGTAATGGCTGCATCTTCTGGATGTGCCACTTCCGAAAGCAGCACCACGAATTCATCGCCTCCCAGTCGGCTTACCGTGTCCGCAGCGCGTACGCAATCCACGAGGCGTTTTCCGGTGGCCTGAAGAACTTTGTCACCGATTGGATGTCCCAAGGAATCATTAATGTGTTTGAATCCATCCAGATCCAAAAATAACAGCGCGATTCTTTTTTTGTGGCGCGTTGCTAAGACAATCGCTTGGCTAACCCGGTCATTCAAGAGCAATCGATTGGGTAAACCCGTAAGGGAGTCGTGTTCGGCCAAATGGGCCATCTGCAGCGCCATAGCACGGGCCGCAGTGATGTTAACATGCATGACCACCACGCCGACCAGCCGGTCCTGGTGCAGGGGAGTAACCACCAGCTCGAACCAGCGTTGTTCGGTAGGCGAATGGCAAGGATATTCGAGCGAAAAGGTCTTTTTTCCACCACCCAACACTGAACGAATGCCTTCAGCGGCTGCGTGGGCCTGAGATGAACCATCTCCTCGGGCACAGTCGCAAACCTCGAGGTAATTGAGGCCGATCCCATATCTCGGGCCTTGCATCACGTTCGCGCTGCCAAATTGCCGCCATGCGTCGTTAACGGAAATGATGGTTCCCGTGGCATCGAGCAAGGCGATATGCGCCGACAATGCGTTGAGGATAGCGGCCTGCCTGGCATCCTCGCTGTGCCGCAATTGTTCCTGAATGCCTCGCAACAACAACGTCCGGCCATCACGGTCCACCACCGTATCTACTTGGCCTGCCGTCAGTTCCTCCAGCCGTTGTCCAGTCCGGAGCAGTGTCTGCATCAACCCCGACATCTCCTCACTCACGTTCCCCGAAGATCGTTTTCTCGCTTTCACGGAGCGAAGGTTACCAGTCCCAAAGCTTGCAACAAAGGCTGTGTCTGACTCAGTGTCCCGACGATTGTTCGTACGGGGGACGGTGCGAGCTTGACGAGAGTCGGCGTCATGTGGATGTGATCTTTGAGTGCGCGCATCGGTTCCCGAAGCACATCCACGATTTCGATCTGGTGCTGATTCGGCAGGTTTGCCCGGCAAAGCACAGTAAGATTGGCAACCGCCTGAATGGAGTTCTGGGTGTCACCTGCGACATATAGCCGGAACCGGAACAGTTCTGGTCGACTCATAGCAGGTTTCACCTTCGCCCCGGCTTCGCCGCGTCCGCCCCGCGCAACTCCCGCATCCGGGTGTGGCCTCGCGACAATTCTTGTACTCGGCTCTCGATGGTGCGGGCCAACAAGCTCTTCTCGGCCTGCTTCGCCACCAGCTCGGTCTGCAGCGACTTCACTCGTACCTCGAGTTCGGCCTCGTGAGCATCGAGAGTTACTCGCGCACCGGCGACCTCAAATCCGTTATTGCCGATGAGGAATGGCGATTCATGCTCGTCGAAGCTCGAGCCGCGATACTTCTGCACACGCAGATTGCGTTGCGAAACGCCCTGCACCACGCTGTGATTGAGAATCACCGCGCAGTCCACCATGAATTGCATGAAGCCGAACGGTTGGTAGCTCATAGAACTTGACTTATCCCCGCTCGCCTTCGCGGTGATAATTCCCGTCAGTTCCCGCGCTAACAACCATTCATGCAGACGGTAGACCTCCCGCCTTCTCGCCGCAGAATCAATCAGCAGCGCTAATACGATATCCAATGCATCAAATACAATTCGCTGCGCCCCCATTTCCTTGATCTGGACATCGAGCGCCGCAAGCATTCCGCTGAGATCGAAATTTCCCGACTGGATCAGGTCGGGTTCCGGTTGGGCGTCCAGGAAGAATAGCTTTTTTCGCTGCAATTCCGCGAGTTTCCAGCCGAAACCTTCGGCGTTCGCCATGATGCGCATCGAGGTCTCCTCAAAAGTGACAAAGATGCCGGGTTCCTTGAAAGTTCGTGTGCCACATACCAGGAATTGCAGCGCGAATATGGTCTTGCCGGACCCTGGTCCGCCTTCTAGAAGCGTCGTACGTCCGCGTGGCAGACCTCCGCCGGTGATTTCGTCGAAACCCTTGATACCGGTCGTTGCTTTACTTCGCGCTGTCACGAGCGAAGATCGGACTGGTTTCATTGTGTTTCCTTGTGGGAAGCGTTCGTGTATTGCTGCCGTTACTAGATCTACGGGAAATCGCAACGTTTAACGACGACAGGCGAGCGGTATTAAATCCTGCGCCGTGTTTTGCACGCGCGGCGTAAACGTCGCCGAGGTTCGGTACCTTCATCCTGACGTACCGCCTATTTTCCGTCCAGAAATAATGAGACTCTTCCGAGCTTGAGTCGCGTGCCTCGAGAACAATCAAAGTTGCGCCATGAAGGGCCGGGTTCGCAATTCTCTTCGGGCCTGAATCGAGGTCTCGCGTAGCTGCAGGAAGATCCAACCCGTTGGCCGGATGTCCAAGATGGTCTTTCACATTGACGGCAGAGCACACACTAGCTTCCAAATAATATAGGTGGTAATCGCCTCACCGGTACGGGCGGGAATTAGCTGATTCTTCAGAACCTTATCTTGTGCTCAGCCCTGAACTTTTGGTAGTCGGTCCACGACACACTAGCATACGATAAGCTCTTCTGCCCAAGCATTTTAGCAGTGATCTTTTCCCGAACCGGCACCAGGCTAGGCGACTTTAGCTCCTCCAGTTTCACCCAGTCATAGTAGATAGCCATCTGGACTACCTGGGTGAGGCAGCCCTCGGGCGGGAGAATCTCGGTGAATACGGACAATACATTGAAGTCCTTGTCTGTCACAATCTGCTCGAAGCATGCGACCGGGCCTTTCCAGGTTGGGTACCCGCCGCCGAAGAGCCGAGTGCCTCGTGAATACTCTACGAAATAGCAGCGGGCGTCTTTGGCCGCGGACCTAAAACTGAACAGATAACGGTCGTCCATGGAGCCTTGGAATATCCAAGGATTGGCCGCTATTGTGCCCAACGAATCTGTCCAGCCAGTCTGTGTCCAGACACCGTGCCCGAGTACAGGAAAGAACTCCGTTGGCTCACCGAGCCGGCCATTCTTGTGTATCTTTCTAAACGTCTGCTGACCGTCAACAATAGACAACTCATGGCATATGGACTTCTGAGTCCCCTGCACTAGACACTGCTTAGTAACGAAGTTGACCATTAGCGTGGACGCAGCTTCCGCTTTGAAGCGCAACTTGCCAACCGGATTGGGGACTTCGCTGGGAACCGCTGTTAGTTGTGGTATCACTTCGACAACGCCTCCAGGTGCGTCGCTTTCCTGGGAGAGCTCTGCGGGAGTTTGTACTGACTTCGGTTCCTCATCTTCCGGTACGTATCTGAAGATAGTGGCGCCGAGAACTGGGTCTAGTTTAAGCAATGCCTTTGCAATAGTCTCAACGGGAAGCGCTATGGACGCTGTTACGTCACTGCCGCCGGCTTTTAATACTCCGGACAATACAATCATTCCCAGTAGGTTCCCCTGCTGGTCAAACACAGCACTACCGCTGGTTCCGGGTTTCAGTTTAATGTCGAGAATCAAGTTCTCATTGAGTTGGGCATTTCCCGTTACTAATGGCACGTTCGAGCCGACGATACGTGCCTCCCTTGTCTCAAACTTGTTCTTGTAGTAGCCAGCGATGGTCACTTTCTCTCCCACGTAGACCTTATGATATGAATAAGAGATGCCAGACTTGTTGCGGACTGGCTTCTTGATATAAACAAATGAAATATCGTTCGCCGCGTTGTAAAATAGGGTTCTCTGTCCCACGGATATGTCGGATTTGGATGTGTCGCTTTCGTTAGCAAGCGACAGTACCTTTTCGGTGTGACCACCAGCAACCTCCAAATTTGCCGTACCCACCATCATCTGGATGTGGTAAGCAGTGGCGACGACAGAACAGCTGCGGTTAATACAAATTCCACTGCCTTGTACCTTTTGAACTCGTGGTGGAAACGAGAAGTGAACGGTCGATTGCTGAACGCCGACAAGGTGATCTCTCAGGTCGGTGGCGGAGCACAGACTAGTTAATAAAAAAAGCGCTGATAGTGCGTGGAATAATTTTGTCAAGTTGCTTACTCCGGTGGCACTTTAATTGTGGTGTTAACGCGGTAATGGTCTGCTAGTTACCACTGTCCCGCCGAGGTGTGCTGACTGTCTGAGTTGCGCGCGCTGCTTTCCGTACGAGCACGCTACAAGAAGGTGGGTTCTACCGGAAACAGGTCTGAGCGCATCTCCACAATGTGTGCGAGGACTTAGTACTCTTCAAGCAAGGGTAGTTATTTGCGATCGCGATTGTGATGCAAACCATTGGGCGGGGAACATTTGCCTGCCATCGTCGGATAAGACGCAAGGGGATGAGTGGTACCGGTCAGTAGTTCTATGTCGTCTACCAGTACTTCCACCGCGACGCCCTGCATCAACATTTCGACCGACAAAACTACGCGTAATCCATCCTTTTGTCGAAGTAGGACCCCAGTAAGATCCGCTAGTGGTCCTGTCTTGATTCGCACTTTTTGTCCTACCGTCAGCCAAGCGTGGGGTTGCGGGCGGTGCAGATGTAGTCCGGCGCGCAGTGCCTCAATCTCGCCCTCCGGCAAAGGCCAGAGACGCGGTCCTGCTCCAACCAGGCAAAAGACGCCGGGCACCTCAAGAATCCGTACTCGGTCGACAAGGTCAATGTTTACGAAAAGATAGCCGGGAAAGAGGGGTAGTTCGATTCGCATATTACAGCCGTTTTTCCAGTGGCGCACGGTCTCATACACAGGAAGAAAGCATTCCAGGTTGCGACTAGCGAGATGCTCGCGCACCCGCTTTTCGTGGTTCGAAAAGGTCCGTACGGCATACCACCTCAGACGTTGACTTGGAACATTTGTTTGCAAAGGACCGGAGCAACCCACTACCGTCGAATCGGACAAAGCTTCGCCATCCTCACTTCGCGAAATGCGTTCTGGAAATTGGACTCGTGCAAGATGGTTGGAGCGGTGAAACGACTATCAACCTTATTGGACGTGTTCCAAGTGGTGTTTTCCGACGCGACTCTTTACAAGCGCCTTAGAGGCCATACCGAAACTTTTTTCAAGCGCCTTAGAGGCCATACTGCACCTCTACGGAAGAAGTCGAGTGGTCACAATTAGACAGTGTTAGAACGAAAGTCACTACAGCTATCAACCTTATTGGACGTGTTCCGAGTGGTGCTTCCGCGCCACCGACTCTTTGCGAGCGTCTTAGAGGACATATTATGAACGCTTCTCAAGCGCCTTTGAGGCCATACTGTACCTCTACGGAAGAAGTTCGAGTGGTCACGATTAGACAGTGTTAGAACGACAGTCACGGCATAATGCTCGGATGGCCGGCGATACCATTGCGGAATAGCCTCGCTTCTGCGGTGTGTTCCATTTTGAACATCTAGACTAGTTCGTTTGTGAAGTCTAGTATAAGCGGCACTGGCTAACTGGTTCTGGGACACAAGAGTGAAGGTGATGGCAAAGAGAACAAAATATGATGCCTCTATTGCTTTTCTTCAACAGGCAGGACCGGGGAAAACCATAGCAGTTTACCGGGACAAAGAAGTGCTCTATTCGCAACATAGCCCTGGCGACGCCATTTTCTATCTCCAGAGCGGATTGGTAAAGCTCACAATGGCAATGCGAGCTCGTCGCAAGAAGGCAGTCGTGTCAGTTCTGCAAGCCGGCGATATTTTTGGCGAATGTAGTCTGGGAGCACAGGGTCGGCGAGTCACTACAGCCACTTCCATCGGCACATCGACGATCACACGTCTGGAACGGGCAACGTTTAGGCGCAAGATCAATCAAGATACAGCGTTTGCGGAGATGTTCATCGGCTATCTGATCTCCCAAGCCGCGCGATACAAGGCGGACTTGGCGGATCATTTTCTTAATTCCTGTGAAAAACGTTTGGCACGGCTTCTGTTGATGCATGGCAGCCTGGTACAGAAATCAGGCAGCGGATACTCGACTCTACGGTTTAGTCAGTCCGCCCTCGCAGAGATGGTCGGAACCACGCGCGCCCGGGTAAACGGCTTCATGAATGAATTCAGAGAGAAAGGCTATATCCGCTACAACGGTGGCCTTGAGATCGACGCCCCAACGCTTACAGCTTTCCTGCAAGAGTAACCAGCCGTTTTATTTTTCCGTTTCCCATAACTCAATATTGAGTAATCTCGTCGCAGTTGCGGTTGTTTGTCAGTGTTTCGGTACCGGGCATCGCTTCGGTTTTCTATGGAGACCATGTTCCAAAATGAACATATCTCGCTCCCGATCCTCAGGGGTCACCCAAAACCGGCCAACGGGGACAGGGCTCGGGGACGTTGAATGCGACGCAAGGCACGATAGCCTTCGTCGATATGAGCAACGTCTTGAGCGGAGCGAAATAACAACAAGTGGTTGCCTTGGGGCGCTTCGGATGGCCACTGCGGCGCATCGAGCAAGAGACGGGGGTGCGTCGGGAGACCGCCGGCGCCTATCCGTGAGCGGCCGGGATCGGAGTGCGTCCGCCGGGGGCATGGACGGCGAGCACCGGTAAAAGCGGCCAACGAGATCGAGGTGACCATCGGGTCCGACGTCAGGACATCGGAGCGCAAAATCGCATAGGCGCAGAACGAGTCATCTCGCGGGATCTCATCCACTTCAAGGCCGACTTTGGCCTTAAACCACACCCTTTGCTCCTCGATGAATGCGATAACGGCTACGGGGCATCGACACAAGGACAGAAAGACGAGCGATATCGTCGAATGCTTGCTCACAGGGAGTTCCCAGAATTCGAAAGCTATAAAGACTTTCGAGCCGAACCTTCGTTTTCTGGTAGGGGCGACTTCACCGACTCCTCTAAACAAAACTTGATAAAGTCCGCCCACAATCGCTTGACGACAGTGGTGATTTAACCTTAAGCGTTCAAGATACCTGTTCTTGAATCGTCCAGACTCCGGAATTGACTGCTTAGTTCTCTAATGTCTACCGGACTGCCACCTCCTGTTCAACTCGATCAAAACCGCACTTGCATACACCAAGTCTTGTAATTCTGGTTCGTCGTCCGAAGCCTCCCCGATCATGTGGACTGCGCGTTCCGCTGCGGCTTTTCGCGCTTCAAGTATTCGTCGAGGGATAAGTTCCATATTTGTTTCGAGGACGGCGGCTCTGTATAACTGCTTCCATGATTGGACATCTTGGGATCGTCCGTTTCTCTCCCGGATAGATTGGTTGATGTCCACTTCCGCCTTGGCAGGCTCGGCCTTTTTCACTTGTGCGCGAATGCGCGAGATGACATCGCCCACCATTCTTCCTTGCTCGGCAATATCCCCCAGGGCTTGCTGCACCTCCTCGAAGTCAGGCGACTGGGTTGCAAGCAAGCAAATGCCAGCGTTCGCTTTATTGACGATGGTTGCAAGAGGCTGCTTGACCTCGTGCACAATCGACGCGACCAACTTGCCCATCGTCATCACCGGATTGATGTGGACCAGCTCCGCCTGAGCCTCTCTCAACTTTCGATTGGCAGTCCGGAGACGCGATGCAAGCTCCATATGTTGCTTCTGTGATGTCAGGTCCGTAATCAGAACTCCGGTTGCCGATTTGTCTCCTGACAACAGACTAAAAGAGAAACTGGCGGAAACCAGATTCCCGTCGGCGAGTTGCAGACTCATTTCTCCTTCGCTCGATCCGATGTGATTCTGGCGCAGAAATCTCTCGTAAGCGGGCCGGTCCTCCGCAGCAATGAAGTCCCGCAAGACGCGGCCAATGACGGTCTCCCGCGGCACATCCAACAACTGTGCCAGGCTGAGATTGCAGTAAACGATACACCCGTGAGCGTCCAGCATAGCCGCGCCCTGTTGTATTTTCTCAACCAAGCTGCTGTAAGGAAGATCGGAACCCTCCAGCGTATAAACCCGATGACCTTCCGGTTCCTCGACGACGAACGCGTCCACAGTTCCGTACTGAATGGCACGCAGCGTCTGCTCAGCCTCTTCGATCAACTGCCTACTGTGGTCAACCCCCGACATCTCGTTATTCATAGTACCCTCATGGAGAACCAGACTCCCTACTTTTTGGAACCTCATTCCCTACCGCAGCCGGATCTGCAAACCAACCAAAGCACGTTCCGTATCACGAAGATCGCCCACGATTTTGCGCAGCGGCTGGGGTAACTTCCGCACCAATGTGGGGATGGCCAGTATCTGATCGCCAGCCGCCAACTGCGGATGTTTCACCAGGTCGACGATTTCGATATTGTACCTCCCTGCCAAATGCTCCTCGCATATTTTCTTGAGATTAGCGGAGGCGGCGAGCGAACGTGGTGTCTGCCCCGCGATGTACAGGCGAAGCTGCCACACCTCGTTCGCAGCGGGCTCGTTCCGCTCTCTGATCTCTTGAAGACTGAGAGGAATGGCCTCTTCGTTTCCTTCTGACTTCTTCATTGGGCTCCCTTCTGTCGTTTTGCAACGACCCAATCCTTAACCGGATCCGCCTGACGGCTGCGGAACATGGCTTCACGATTGTCCGCAATCATCGTTTCTCGCGAAACCGCTTCTACGCTGACGGTTTCGGCCTCCGCCTCCTCCATTTCAAACTCTTTGCGAAGCGCCGCGATACGCGCTTCCAGTGCTTCCTGCTTGCGCATCCGGTCGCGAACCTTGCGCTCGGCATCCTGCCTGCGGGCCAGGGCATCGGCCTTCTCCCGCGCTTCCTGGGACAGGCGGGACGATCCCGTGAGCACCCCGTTCGGCCCCACGTAGACGTCCAGCAAATCGACTCCCTTGGGGGATAAGAGGAACTCGCGCAGTTGGTTGGAGTGCGCCATCCCACGCGACTTCAGCACGTACAGGGCGCGGTTGCGCTCGCCATCAAGTTCGATATCACGCATGAAAAGCCATGTGTCGACGATGGATGAGATCTCAATATCGGTTTTCTCCAACGCCTCCCCCCCGGACGTGAGGTTGGTGAGAAAGGCAGTAACTTCCCGTTGCTTTAGGAAGTCGATGAGGCGAATCATCATGGTATGCGCGTCGCGCCGGTTCCCCGCCTGAATGAGACTGCCCACGGGATCGAGAACCACGACTTGCGGTTGGAACTCCTCGACGATCTTGTGAATGATTGCCAGGTGCATTTCCAGTCCATAGAACGTAGCGCGGCTGGAATGAAACTGGAGCAGCTTTTTCTTAGACCACTGCTCAAGGTTCAAGCCGATAGATCGCATATTGCGAATGAGCTGGCCCGGGGATTCTTCAAATGAGAAGTAGAGGCAGCGCTCGCCGCGCCGGCAAGCGGCATCGACGAAGCTCGCTGCCAGGCTGGTCTTGCCTGTTCCCGCCGTCCCGGAAACTAAAATCGTGGTGTTTCGGTAAAATCCTTCGCCGCCCAGCATCGTATCCAAGCGAGAAACTCCGCTCGAAATTCGTTTCTCGCTCACCTGGTGCTGCAGTCCCAGAGAGGTAACGGGCAAGACATTGAAACCGTCTTTGTCGATCAGAAAGGGATATTCGTTGGTGCCATGAGCAGTTCCCCGATATTTGACAATACGCAGGCGGCGCGTGGAAACCTGGTCTGTCACCCGGTGGTCGAGCAGGATCACGCAATCGGAAACATATTCTTCTAGCCCGTGGCGGGTTAGAGCGCCGTCGCCCCGCTCCGCGGTGATGACGGCGGTTACGCCCCTGTCTTTCAGCCAACGAAACAGGCGACGCAACTCCGCTCGCAGGATGCCCTCGTTCTGCAGACCAGCAAATAGATTTTCGATCGTGTCGAGGACCACACGCTCCGCCCCAATGGCATCGATGGCGGCACCCAGCCTTATGAACAGGCCCTCCAAATCGTAATCGCCAGTTTCGTCAATCTCACTGCGCTCTATGCGAACGAAATCGATGACGAACTTCTTTTCTTTCGCCAACTCATCGAGGTTAAAGCCAAGCGAGCGAACATTTTGCGTCAGCTCAGGCGCGGTCTCCTCAAACGCCATGAAGACGCCAGGCTCGTTGTATTCCGTGGCCCCGCGAACCAAGAACTCCATTGCCAGCAGAGTCTTGCCTGCGCCGGCGCTGCCGCAGATGAGCGTGGGACGCCCTCTCGGAAAGCCACCTCCTGTGATTTCATCAAGGCCCTGAATGCCCGTTCGCGCTTTGGGTAGGCTACGATTTCCCTTGTCCATCTCCTGGGCAGGCTTCGTGATCCGAATTCCCATTTTGGACCTTATGCAATCTGCGAATCTAGGCGCGACGAACCGCGAGGGGCAGTCTAACAGCCATGACTATCGCTGCCGGCGATATTAAAGCCCTCAAACCCGAAAATCAAGAATCGGTTTTGAGCGGGTGATGTCAAGCTGCTTGCGTAAATAGGTCGATGGTGCGGTTTTTTCCATTCCAGGATGCAGATATCAATAGCGCTTTGTTTTGCTGGGGCCTTTGGCCATTTGGGTTCCAAGGTTCTCGATTCGTTCGGCTAAGATTTCCGCGTGTCGGGCGGTTTTCTTGGCTCGGTCCGATAGCGCAGCAGCCTCTTCTCTCAGTTCTTCCACTTCATTTCTAAGTCCTTCCGAACGGTCGTTTTTAGCCATAGTGGGTGATCGTACCACTGTTTCTGAGACAGGCTCTCCGGAGGGTATCACGGGCGACCATGAATACGGCGATTCTCATCCAAAAGAAGATACGGGTTGTCCTCGCTGGGGCATCCATCCGATGGTCGGTGGTGCCCCTTTTTTTTCTGGCCGGCGAAGAGGTAATGTTCGGAAAAACTCTTGCCGCTCTGATGGTGGCATTTTTTTGGCACTCTCGGCACATTCCTGTTGCTTCAAAGGCAGTTTCAAGAGAGCGCGGGCGCTTTCGGGTGTGCCATTCTTGCGATTTATTATTTAGTGACAAAGCGAACCAATCGAAGGAAGATGCGTCGGGTCAAAGATTGACATCGAGAAGACTCGGGCGTAACTCCCAATGATATGTCCCAAGTGCGGCTACGCCATTAAGCCGAGTGAAATCCTTCGAATCGCTAACTGCTGGAATGGCCACATTCCTGATCTTCGATTCGATGTCCACCAAGCCAAAGGGTCATTACCGCAAAACGATTCCGCCAAGCCGGATGAGTTCGAATCGGAGTTTTGTTGGGGATGTCTGTGGGGTCGCCTCAGCCAAAAAACGAAGTTTCCCGCCTCGAAAGTCTTTATAGCTTTCGATTCTGGGAACTCCCTGGCGGCAAGCATTCGACGACGGCGCTCATCTGGCTGCTCTTATGTGCGATGCAGCCGGGGGGCAGGTATTCAAGGCGGGCGAAGAAACGCCCACTATCCGGCGCAATTTGCCAAAAAGCGAATGACAGTTCGATGTCGTGCTCAGCGTACGCTACACGATAGGCTGTATTGTTAAAGACGGACATCGGCCTACGCTCAACATAACGATGTTCTCCGCCAGCAAGAAAAGGTACCGAATGTCGACTAATCCGGCTTTCTGCTCGGTCGGCTGTCCTAACTGTGCAGTCTTGAACAGACAGCGGCGGGGCGGTCCGTCACAATATCCACATGCCTTTTTCCCACGCCGACGAACGTCCCGAAGGATTTGCGCTGACTGCGAAGCCGGAAATTCTGGCAACCAACAAAGGAACAGGTGCATTGTTCTGTATAGGCGATCGGGTTCTGTTCGTCGGCCATCAGGGCAGAAGCATCCTTCTGATAGACCTATCGTACTGTTCGGCTGGTGAGGTCGAAGAGACGCTCCGAGCAGTTCCAGAACTTGTGACTACCCATCCGCGTGCTTCAGTCCTGGTGCTTACCGATTTCACGGGGGCATCTTTTGACGCGGAAGCCATTCGGGTCGTAAAAGAAACCGCTGTCTTTAACAAGCCGTTCGTCAAGAAGTCCGCGTTCACGGGAATCGAGAGTTTTCCTGCGGACTTTTATGAGGACTTGAAAAGTTTTTCCCGCCGCGAGTTTCCCCCGTTTGAGACCCGAGTGGAAGCTTTGACATGGTTGGTGAAAGACTGAATAAAGACAGACAAAGACAGAATATCCTTTTGCAAGCCAAATGCCTTACGCCTCGACGGCTTCACAGGCCATAGCTCATCCGTCCCACAAGTCAAGATCTGGATGCGTGCCCCGCTCACGCTCGAACAATTCTTCCCGTCCGGCCCATTGCGAATAATCGCGGTTGCGAATCTTGAGCCATTCGGCATGACTTTGTAGGTAAGGACTGTATCCACCCCCAAGTTCGCGTTATTCGTCACCAGGACGAGTATTCCCTGGCCGGTTGTAGGATCCTCCCTCAGCGCTCCTCCCAGGATTATGTCGCCGGAAGGCTTGGGCGAGGCGAATCCATGAGCGTCGTTATAATCTTGTTCGCCGTTAACCACGACACCTGTCGAGTCGATGCTCACCGATGCAACGAGAGAGCAAAAGTGCGGGCCTTTATTGACGGCTTCCAGTCCGCTCAAATAAAAGGAGAAATTGCTCGTAGTTACTAGGGCCGCTGTGTTCGTGA